>OLHE01002469.1_pt1 | contig 10818 bp, 8 predicted proteins | sample 1605821 | NCBI WGS metagenome assembly OLHE01 (sample SAMN03283250) | human gut metagenome | biome: human-associated habitat; material: feces | host: Homo sapiens | place: USA | collected 2013
CGGCCTTGCGTCGGTCCGTTTTTCGTATATGGGCGATTTTTGCTAACTTTGCGGTGTGACTATGGAAAAGGAAATCAAATACATACTTTTCAGGGCTCCGGGGCGCGAGTTCGTGAAGCCTTACGTCGAGCGCGAGCTGCCGGACTATGTCCTGGTGGCCGACGCTTCGGAACTGCCCGACGGCGCCAAGGCCGAGCTTGCCGTGATGCTTTCGGGTTGCGAGGTCTACGATGCCGTCGAGGGCGAGAACCTCGACGAAAGCACGCCTCTGCGCCAGGATTCAGCCCTTGCCAGGGCCGAGAAGGAATTCGCCGCCGAAGCCGCGCGCCTCTCACTGCCGACGGTGATTCTGCGCTGCGCCAATACCGTCGGCACCGGTATGACGGGTTTCCCGATGAGCATAGCCCGCAGCATCTACCGCGGGCTCTATTTCCATTTCAAGGACAACGACGCGCGGCTGAGTTGTGTTCACGCCAGCCAGGTTGCCGCGGCGCTACGCCTGCTGATTGAGAAATGCACTCCCGAAAGCGGCACGCTGACCGTCAACATCACCGACGGCAGCGACACGACGCTCCACGACTTCGCCGAGGCCATCGTTGCCCGCATGGGCAACAAGCGCATATCGACGCTGAGCACCTGGGGGCAGATATGGCTGGGGAAGCTTTTCTACGGCAAGGAACGCTACCGGCGCCTGACCTCTACCCTAACCTTCTCCGACGCCCTGCTGCGCTCGCTCACCGGCCCGGCCGGCGAGAGCATGGTCGACTATATGCGCAATCACGTCTACGACGAGGATAGCCTCTGAACCATGTCCAGGACCTTTATCGACAATTGCTTCGACTCGCTGCGCGCGCTGGCTAAAATCGCGCTCCAGAGCCGCCGTTGCCGTCTGAAAAAAGCCGCAGGCGACTCCGACACCCTGATAATCCTTGCCAACGGCCCGAGTCTCAACGATACAATCGCCGCCCACCTGACGCAGCTGCAAAAATCCGACACCTTAGCTGTCAACATGGCCGCCAACGCTCCGGTATTCAGGGAGCTGCAGCCGAACTACTACCTTCTTGCCGACCCCTACTTCTTCAGCGGCAAGGATGATGAGAACCTGCGCAGCCTCTGGACCAACATCGCCGGCGCAAGCTGGCCGATGACTCTCTTCGTTCCCGCCAAAGACGCCGCCAAGGCTAAGGAAATTCTGAAAAATAAGGGCGCGGCGAATATCACCCTACAAACTTTCAACGCCGTAGGCATCGAAGGCTTCCGCAGCCTGACGCACGCCGCATTCCGCCGCAGGATGGCCATGCCGCGTCCGCGCAACGTGCTCATTCCGTCGATTATGGTCGGCATATGGCTGGGCTATAAAAAAATCGTCCTCACCGGCGCCGACCACTCCTGGCTCGAGACCCTTAGCGTGAACGACGACAACGAGGTAATCTCAGTTCAGAAACACTTCTACGCCGACAATTCGCGAGAACTGACGCGGGTACGCCACGAATACCGCAACTATACCATCGACCAGATACTGGAAAGCATGGTCATAGCTTTCCGCAGCTATCATCAGATAGCCGCCTATGCCAGACGCGCCGGCGTGAGCATCCTCAACGCAACCCCCGGCAGCTACATCGACGCCTTCCCCCGCACTAACCTTTAATTATTAAAATCAGCCCTGGGTAATCCGGGAAATAATCTTGATTAATCGGGAAAATCTGCCAGCTATATAAAAAGAAAAACCACTTCTCACGAAGCGGCCGTCTTTCTTTATTCTAACACTAAATACCTAAAACCATTAAAAATCCTTATTCTTATTTCTTTGTCTTTGCTAATTATGCAGGCATTTACTTGCCTTAAGTAACCTTGAATCTTAGACCTGTATTATTTACAATTGCAAAGTTAGCGCCGATTGTCCGGCCGGGAGCCTCGATATAGTGCTTATATAAATAAATTAAGGTCTATACAAGTCAATATCTGCTGATTCAAAACAGCTTATATAATAGTTCTCCGCTCAAATATATAAACTCTTATTTAATAAAAGTCGATGATATTTTGCAGGTTTTCTTCAAAATTCTCGCGGTCCAGAACGCGTCCCTTAAGGCGGTTGCGGTAGGTATAGACGGTATTGAGGCTCAGTCCGAGCAGAGAGGCGATATTAGAGCTCGAGCTTACTCCCAGGGAGATGAAAGCGGCGATTCGCAGCTCGGGAGTGAGCGTGCCTTCCGCAGCCGGGAAACGTTTGTCCGGCTGAAGCAGGCCGTTCAGACGGCTGACAAATTCGGGATAGGCCCGCAGAAAGCGCTCGTCGAATGCAGAGTAGAATCCTTCCATGACTTTGGAGCTATGCTTGCCGGAGTTTACCGTAGCATAGAGGTCCTTGCTCTGCCCTGCGGCGAGCTTACGTTCTACCAGGAGATTGAACTCCTTGAACTGTTCTACCGCGTGGATTGCAAGGCTGAACATGGCCTTCGCGGCCTCTCCGTGCGCCTGGGGAACTTCTTCTTTGATTACCTGCGCCTTACGGCAACCCCTGAGACGACGCGACAGAATCACCGCCGCCACGGCCGCTACCGCCAGAAGCACTCCAAGAACCGCGCTCACCCACTTGCCTGCGGTGCCTGAATTCTCATCGGACATCTGGTCGAGCCGCCGGTACCCGTCCGCAATAACACGCAGATTTTCAGGCGAAAGGTGGTCGGCATCGCGAAAGGCGATATCGAAGCATTCGCGGGCCTCGTCATACTTGTGCTGCTGGAGCCGCCACTCCCCTACTTCAACAAAGTACGCGGCATCGAAATTGCCGGACTCCACCATGCTGCGCGCGTAAGAGGACAGAAAGCGCTCATACTTGTCGGTGCTCCTGCCCCTATAGTAGCGGCTCAGGAAGGCGCAGGCACTGTCGTACGCTCCGGTTCCGGGCGCGAGGCGCGTCAGGGCATTCTCCATAATCTGCGCCGCCAGGACGCTGTCGCCTCCGGCAGCAATGACAAAGGCCGAATCCACATCCAGGGAATCGGGATTCTGCTGCGGTCTCGCCATGTGGCCGCAGAGAAGAACAAGGACTAATATCGCGAGTAGCCGTTTCATAGTATAGCGCATAAAAACCAGGCCTGGTTTTCCGCCTGCAAAGATAGGAAATCGACGATATAAATGCAAGCTTTTTTATATTATCAATAATATTTTATAGTGCTTATCAAACTGAGCTATAGGAATATTTACGTTATCACAATTTGTATTCCGGCCGGCCTGGCATAAATTGCATTGACAAGGCCGCATGCAGTGCTTAATTTTGCAATCAGAAAGATTTACCGGGTATATAGGTAATAAGATAAGGCTAAAGATTGTTTTAGATTTGCGTCCGGCGCAACCCGAAAGCCGGCACACGATAACGAAGGCGTCACCCGCGAGGATGGCGCCTTCGTTATTGTATTGTAATCAGGATGGCTCGTATTCGCTGTTGCGTTCAAGCAGGGCAAGCATCTCGCGGCGGTCGACTATGTCGATCTGCTGAGGTGTATAGCGGATCAGACCCCGCTTTTCCATTTCCGCCGTGGCGGACTCGAACACGTTGCGTGGCACGGCGAAAAGATTGCAAAGGTCGCGGGTACGGCATTTCATGGTTATTTCCGTGCTTCCCGGCTGCGTCAGGGCGATAATCCAGTAGGCGATACGCTCGTCGAGGCCTCCGTCCGTAAGGGCCAGAACCCCTTCGACGCCTTTCTGCGCATTGACGCTTAGGGTATTGATATAGTTCAACAGGAAAATACTGTCCGTGTCCAGGATTTTGATATAGTCAGTCTTGGATATCTTCAGGATGCTGCATGGAGTCTTGGCCGTAACTGTGGCCGGGTAGCGGGTAATGCGGCCGAAGAGGAAATCAGGCGCAATCACCGAGGGTGCCTCGAGGGTCTGCTCTACGGAAAAGCGCCCCGAGCTGTTGACAATGGTGGCGCGCACGCTGCCGGCTATGACGAATGCGAGATGGCCGCAGTCCTCACCCGCTCGGATTATGGTCTCGCCCTCCGGATACTTAAGAAAATGGAACTTCGCCGACCCAACAACCTGAGCCAGCCGCGAGCGGGTGACCCCGCGGAAAAGTGGAAGATCCATCAATAGTTCAAACATGCTTTGCATAACAGCGTCCAATCGGTGCGGAACGGGCGGTTCCTGATACTAAATACTAACCCGCCGGGAAGGCTTATGGTTCATTCTGCGGTAGATTTGCCATGAGTTGAAGCAGTTCTGCCAGATTACATATGCCGCGGGGCCTACACTGGTAATGCCGTCCAGGTATGTCATGGCCATCCAGATTGCCAGAATGGTATTCTTCTGCCCGAGCGACTGCCCGGCCGAAATGCGGTCGCCGTCAAGGCTTCCGAGCTTCTTGCCGACAAAGAACATGCAGCCGCAGATCAATGCGGCCACAGCCGCCATGGCGCACATCACGGGCCAATATTCCGCCGGTTCGCGCATTACGAAACTTACGGAGCGGCCTACTACGATAATCAGCGAGCAGGACCAGAGATAGAACGATACCGGCGCCGCGGCCGCCAGGGCACGGTGGACGCGCGGAGCAGAAAAACGCAGCATCAGCGCCGCAAGCAGCGGAAGCACAATCATCGGCGACACGCGCAGGGAGATATCCGTGAACTCGTCGAGAAAGGAAATGTCGGCCGTGGGATTCATCCAGGCGAAAAGACCGGGTGCGACGAGGGCCACGCCCAGATTGCTCAGCACCGAGAAGGCCGCCACTCTCGCGATATTGCCCCCGAGCATACCCGTTACTACCGGCGCGGCCGTAGCGACAGGGCAGAAGATGCAGATCATCGCCGAACAGGCCAGAGTCGCGTTGACAGGGCGCAGTAGCATATAGACAAGGACGGCTCCTCCAAGCTGGATGGCCAGCAGCCACCACATCGTGCGCGAGAAGCGCAGCTGACGTGGCTCGATGCGGCAGAATGTAAGCAGCAGCATCGTGAATATGAGATAGGGAACGACCCAGGCGACCTTGTCGATAGCGGAATGGAAAAGAATACCGGCGAGAATCGCAACAGGCATCATCCACGGCTTCAACCGGGCCTGCAATACACTAAATTTCATAAAACAATCCTGTGTTCAAATCAAGCGCAAAGATACGAAATTCCGGAGTGCCCGCAAAACAAACAGAGCACCTTCTCACGAGGGTGCTCTGTCGCGTTTTAATTACTTAAAACAATTACATAACTAACATAAAACACATTTTCTTCTTCTGTCGAAATCTTCAGGGTATGTATAAGTTTTCCAGCCGCCATCCATTAGCTGGCGGTAGAAAACCATACCGAAAAATTTCAGAATTCATTAAGTACTATCAATCTATACTAACCCTAAAACTGAATAATCGTGTAGTTCTCTTTTGCGGTACAAAGTTATAACCCCGGGGCACCCCTTTGCAATACTTTTTAAGGAGAATATAAACACGCGCTTAGCGCATTAAATCAGGAGCGATTGATTACCAGGATATTAAGTTTCTCGCCAGCCAAGGACGATATAAGTATCCATCTGACAGCACCTGGCGAGCCTCAGAGTACGGATTCGATCCGGGATATGTCCTCTTCGAATGTATCGCGGCTGATGGCCCGGGCCTTGAGGCGGTTGCGGTAAGCGTAGATTGTATTCAGGGAATAGTTGAGCACCTGAGCTATGCGGGAGCTCTCCTCGATGCCAAGGCGCATGAAGGCCAGGATGCGGAGGTCCGTGTTCAGCCGTTCGCCCTCGCGGATTTCTATCTGCGCGTCCGGCCGCAACAACCGGTTCACCTCCGCCACGAAATTGGGATAGATATGGAGAAAAGCGTTGTCGAACACCTCGTAGAAATCGCGGCTCTGCTCGTCGACGAACTTGCCGGATTTGGTGAGCCGGTAGAGTTCGTCGGCCTGACCGGCGGCCAGCTTGCGCGTAACGGTCTTGCTGAACTGGTTGAGCTTGTCCATATAGACCGAGCACAGCTGGAGGAACTGGCTGATGTAAATCTCCTTGGCATGGTTGGCCTGGCGGAGGCTCTGCTGGAGGCGACGCATCTTCAGAATTTCGTAGCGCAGGAAAACCAGCATCCCGACGAGCACCAGGATGAGTACGGCCATTACGGCCAGCACGCCGTAGACGAAGTTGCGGCTGCGGTGAAGGCTTTCTGTATGCGCGCGCTCGATAACCGGGAGCGCCAGCGACATATCGACCGTGCGCATCGTTACGCCGCCGTCGACTGCGTTCTGCAGCGCCGAGTACATGTAGTTGTAACCTCGTCCGATGTCCTCGTCGCTTAGCTTGCGTCCGAGTTCCTGGAGCGAGAGGGTCTCGCGGGTAGCGGCCTCCACGTCGGTCCGGGCCGAGAGGGCCAGGTAATATAGATAGGCATTCCGGTTGCGGTCGTTCTCGGCGATTTTGGCCAGGTGATGGGTTGCGCGGGCGCGCAGGTTGTCCGTAGGCGGCAACTGCGACAGCAGATTCTCGAAAAGAACCTTCGCAAGGGCCTGGCGGCCGTTCTCGAAGTAATATTCCGCCTGATTGAACTTATATTCCACGCTCTCAGGAGGTAGCACCTGCAGCAGGCGCCGCTGGAAGGCGCGGACGCTGTCGGCATGCACCTCGTAGACCGTCGGATAGTTATGATAGAAGGATGCGATATAGCTGTGCATCTGACGCCCGGCATCGAGATAGGAGGCCAGCATCTCGGGAGGTATGCTGTCGGGGTGTATGCGGGCGAACTCCGTCTCGCCGCGGTCGAAGAATCCGGCCAGGGGCAGAAGCTTGGCGCGACGCCAGCGGAAGGGAACCTGCGCCCGCCCGGAAGTCTGGGCGATGCCCAGGTCGAGGTAATGCAGAGCTGAGTCGGTGTTGAAGGAGGTATATGCGTCGGCTATGCGCAGCAGCAGGTCCGGGCGCCGCGCCGCTCCGGGAAGGGCGGTTATGGAGTCGATGTAGGTCTGCCGGCGCGCGATATAGCCGTCGCTGCGGCGCAGGGAGCGGTCGAGCGACTGGAGCGCTTCGTCGAGCTGCCGGGATGAGATATCCTGGCCGTAGGCGGGCACGAGCAGCGCGACTGCCAGAATTATTATGGCAAGAAGACGTTTCATTGCAGCCGGCGGTCTATCTCGTCCATGTCGACGACGGTGAATACGGGCAGGCCGTCGGGCGTCAGTGCCGGTGTGGCGCAGTTGAACAGGCCGGCGAGGATTGAGTCCATCTCGGCATCGGAAAGCACAGCAGAGGGCGCGATGGCGGCGCCGCGGGCCATGGCCAGCGCGGCACTCTGACGGAATGCCTCGCCGCCGGTCTCGCCGTTCTGAAGCTCCGAGAGAATGTCCTGCAGGGCTTCGCCTGGCGTTATGCCCGAGAGAAGCGCAGGAGCGGCCTCTATCGTCCAGTTGGGACCGCCTACATGCTGCAGCTCGAAACCGAGCGCGCCGACGCCCTCGCTCATGCCCTTGAGCAGGGCTGCCTGGTCGGGCGGCAGTTCAATGTCCTCCGGGAAAATCAGTTTCTGCGACTCGAGGGGCCCGTCGCCGAGCTGCTTCAGTATGCGGTCGTAAAGTATCCTGAGATGGGCGCGGCTCTGGTTCACGATCATCAGCGAGCCGCGGTGGATAGTGAAAATATAGCCGCCTGCGCTGAGGCTGCGGGCAACCGGTTGCGGAGCAGGATTTTCGACTATCGGATGGAGGATGCCGTCGTCCAGCGGAGGCGCCTGGACTCCGGCGTTGACGGCGCTGGGGCGCAGGCCGAAGTCCGGTTGGGCGGGTGCGGATGAGGCGGCGCGGTAGGATTCGTCGCGGCCGCGCGAGAAATTCTCGTAGAGTTTCTCCCAGTCCTGCGTGGCGTTTGTTCGCGATGGCCGGAGGGCAGGCGCGCCGAAGTCGGCGCCGTCGTCGGGGGTTCCAGCCTCACGGTCCGGGTTGAAAAGGGGTATGTCCGGTACGTCCTCGGACTCGAAGTCCAGCGCTCCGGCCGCCTGCGATTTGCCGAGTGTCTCCCGGACAGTGGCCTGGAGTATCTGGAAGATGGCCTGTTCCTGTTCGAACTTTATTTCGTACTTCTGCGGATGGATATTTACGTCGATTGTCTGGGGGTCAACCTCGAAATTGATGAAATACGAAGGCTGACAGTCCGGTGCGACAAGCTGGTCGTAACACTGCATGACGGCCTTGTGGAACACGGGATGGCGCATATTGCGGCCGTTGACGAAGAAAAACTGCTGATAGCCGCGACGCCGGGCATGACGCGGGAGCCCGATGAAGCCGCTGATACGCACCAGCGACGTTTCCGTTGCCAGGGGTGCGAGCTGGGACTCCATGTTCTTGCCGAAAAGCGCGGCGATGCGCTGCTTGAAACTGCCGCTGAGGAACTGGTGGAGAGTGACGTCGTTGTGAATCAGGGTGAAGTCGACGTGAGTGTTTATCAGTGCCAGGCGCTCGAACTCGCGCAGGATGTTGCTGAGCTCGACACTGTCCTTCTTTAGAAATTTGCGGCGGGCAGGCATATGGAAGAATATGTTCTTCACCATCAGGTTGCTGCCCGGTGTGGCGGCCACGGGCTCCTGAGCCTCGAAACGGGACTCGGAGACCAGCAGGCGCGTTCCGACGGTATCGCCCCGACGCATCGTCCTCAGCTCAATCTGGGCTACGGCAGCGATACTGGGGAGGGCCTCGCCGCGGAAGCCCATGGTGTGCAGGGCATAGAGGTCGGCCGCCGAGGATATCTTGCTGGTGGCATGACGCTCGAAGGCCATGCGGGCGTCCGTGGGGCTCATGCCGCAGCCGTTGTCGATTACCTGAATCAGCGTGCGGCCGGCGTCCTTGATTACGATTGTAATCTCTGTGGCGCCGGCGTCCACGGAATTCTCCACTAGCTCCTTGACAACGCTGGCGGGGCGCTGGATGACCTCCCCGGCGGCTATCTGGTTGGCGACGGAGTCGGGAAGAAGACGGATGACATCGCTGTTCATAGTTCTTTCTTTTCTGGGCTTAATTAGCTAATGCAAAAATACGGAATTTCCGCAACATGACAAAAGCGCACCTCCGGTTAATACCACCGAGGTGCGCAAATGGCTTGTGTGTCCTTCCGGACGAACTTAGGCTATAGGGAAGTCTTTGTTTTGCGATTTCCGCATACTCATCGAATCGAGCGGCGGCGAATCTAACTTCCTCCTGACTTAAAAGTACAGCAAATATATTGATTATTCTCAAATCCTCAAAATATTTTCCCGAAAATCGCTGCTCCAGGAAGAAAATCATGACATTATGAAACTTTCAGTCTCCAGGGCACCCTTGAGCGCGCCTTCGTTCCGGTCGCGCCGGTCTATGAAAAAAGCCGTCTCCGCGGAGTGGCGGAAACGGCTTTTTCTATTTTCGGGAACCGGATTACTCGGCTTTCTCGTCGGCTGCGGGGAGTTCGGGAGCCTCGGTTGCGGGAGCTTCGGCTGCGGGAGCGGCTTCGGCTGCGGCTGCCTTCTTGCCACGCGAGCGGCGGGTAGACTTTGCCTTGGCTGCCTTGGTGTCCTTGAGCATTGCCTCGTTGTAGTCCACCAGTTCGATGAAGCAGGTCTTTGCGTTGTCGCCCAGACGGTTGCCGGTCTTGAGAATACGGGTGTAACCACCGGGACGGTTAGCGATTTTCTCAGCGATTTCCTGGAAGAGAATCTTCACGGCCTCCTTGCTCTGCAGGTAGGAGAACACCAGACGGCGGTTGGCCATGGTGTCGTTCTTGGCGCGGTTGATCAGGGGCTCGGCGTAGATGCGCAGGGCCTTGGCCTTTGCGAGGGTCGTGTTGATGCGCTTGTGGAGAATCAGCGAGACCGTCATGTTGGCCAGCAGGGAGCTGCGGTGAGCGGCCTGACGTCCAAGGTGATTGAATTTTTTATTGTGTCGCATCGGGAATTATTCTTTATCGAGTTTATACTTTGAGATATCCATGCCGAAGGAAAGGTTGAGGCTGCTCAGGAGGCTCTCGAGCTCAACAAGCGACTTTTTGCCGAAGTTGCGGAACTTGAGCAGGTCGGTTTTGTTGAAGACGACGAGTTCGCCCAGAGTCTCGACCTCGGCGCCGCGCAGACAGTTGAGAGCGCGGACGGAGAGCTGCATGTCGGAGAGCTTCGTCTTGAGAAGCTGGCGCATGTGGAGCACTTCCTCGTCGAATTCCTCACTGGGATTGGTTTCGGTAGTCTCTAACGTAATCTTCTCGTCGGAGAAGAGCATGAAGTGATAGATGAGAATCTTTGCAGCCTCACGTACGGCCTCCATCGGCATGATGGACCCATTGGTGGTGATTTCCAGGGTGAGCTTGTCGTAGTCGGTCTTCTGATCGACGCGATAATTCTCTACGGTGTACTTCACGTTCTTGATGGGCGTATAGATGGAGTCGATGGCGATAGTGTCGATATCGTCGTTGGGGGTGCGGTTTTCCTCGGCGGGCACCCAGCTACGGCCTTTGTTGATGGTCAGTGTGAGCACCAGCGAAGCCTGAGGATCGAGGTGGCAGATCACCAGTTCCGGATTCATAACCTCGAAACCGTGGAGTTCCTTGGATATGTCGCCGGCGGTCAGGATTTCCTTTCCGGAAACCGAGATGGTAACGCGTTCGGACTCGGTGTCCTCAACTTTCTGCTTCAGGTCTACCTGCTTGAGGTTGAGGATTATGTTCTGCACGTCTTCCTTCACACCCGGCACGGTGTCCAGCTCGCGGATCAGATCGAAGAACGACTGGCCGTTGTCCGAACCGAATTCGCCGATGTTAACGCCCGTTATCACAATCTCCTTCGCTCCCTCGTCGGCGGCCTTGCGGGCGCGGGCATCTTCACCG
>OLHE01002475.1_pt1 | contig 10799 bp, 9 predicted proteins | sample 1605821 | NCBI WGS metagenome assembly OLHE01 (sample SAMN03283250) | human gut metagenome | biome: human-associated habitat; material: feces | host: Homo sapiens | place: USA | collected 2013
TCCCATCTTGGAATGCAGGGAGATGCAGCAGGGATTGCCCAGACCAGTGTGATTGCGATTATCATCTATGCCGTTTTGTATCCATTGCTTAGACGTTTGATGAGGTATACCGTTACCCCATTCCTGGAAATCGACTGCAAGAACTATTGGGATTCCATCTGGTTTATTCCAATTGCCCTGTTCTTTGCAAGCATTTTTCCAATGGAGCAGATGCTTATACCAGCACCTTTAGCCAAATGTTAAGCAAATGCCTGATCGGTGCGGCGACTATATTGCTTTGCATCACCATTGCCCGCGATCACCAGCGCTTCCGCAATGAGGAAAAGATGAATCAGCAGATCGACCAGCAGAAAGGTTACTACCAGGCACTTACCGAACAGGTGCTTGCGGAGCGGGAGGCCCGTCATAATTTTCGCCATCAGGTGGCTGCAATCAAGGGACTTCTTGACGCAGATGATCTCCAGGGCTTGCGGGATTACTGTGACAATCTGGAACTGGAGCACATGGGAAAAGTGGACATTCCATACACGGGAAATGCCGCGGCAGATGGTGTCCTCTACCATTACGGCTGCCTTGCCAAGGCGAAAAATATTGACTTTTCCGTCTGTTGTCAGCTGAAAGATCTTTCCATTTCAGACACGGATCTTTGCACCATTCTGGGCAACGCCCTGGATAATGCAGTAACCGCAGCCGGGGCATACGAGGGAGAACGCTATATCGAGGTTTTTTCAGAGAAAAAGCATGACATGCTGCTGATAACAGTAGACAATTCCTTCGACGGAATTTTACTCCAGGAGAAAGATAAGATCTATTCCAAAAAACGGAAAACTGGCGAGGAAGGAATCGGGATTTTTTCCATCAAAAAGCTTTGCGGGAAAAACGGCGGCACCTGTAAGTTTGAGGTCGATGGAAACCGTTTCCAGGCCAGTTTTCTACTGAAGAACATGTAGGAAATGCATTCTGTAAAACGAAAGATAATTCGATAAAACGAATCACAAAAACCGCGTAATAAAGTGAAAAGGTATTTCTATATATCGAAATAGCATTCGATATATAGAAATACAAATGGAATGAATAAGTTTTTAATAATCGGGCAAGTAACAAAAAACTGGCGGAGCATAAAGCAATATGCTGCCGCCGTTTTTTGTCTTATACAGCTGTATTTTTCCCATCTTGCAGGCCATCCAGTGCCAGCATCACTCGGCAGATAAAGGACTCTTTTGTGGCAGAAAAGTCTGCTGCGCCGTTGTATTTCTCAGCAATCTGGCGGATGAGACGGATGCCGTAGCCGTGGTAGCTGGGGTTGCTTTTGGTGGTTTTTAGGTCCGGATTATATTCCAGTACATTGCCGGAAGAGGAGTTTTGCACAGTGAGAATAAAGTAATTTTTCTGTGTTTTTGCGTTGAAAAAAATCCTTGGTTCAGGGGTTTCCTGGGCTGCTTCCATGGCATTATTCATGATATTATTGATCAAAGAAAACAGATCTTCTGTACTGTATGGAAGCTCTTTTGGCACACTAATATGTACCTGAATGGGAATATTATGGACCTTGATTTCGGCAAGTTTTCGATTGACAATTACATCAAAATCATAGTTCCCGGAAGTCACAAGCTGCTCCGCAGTGGGAATATCCTCAAGCATATCCTGCAATTCCTGGTCCAGTGTCTGGTAATTCTGCTTCTTTAAAAGAGTCTTTATAAGGAGCAGTTTTCCCTGGTATTCGTGCCGGAAAAGACGGATCTGCTGGGACATTTCTTCAAGTTCAAAAATATAATTGCGATAGCTGTTTTCGATTTCCTGCTGAAATAAAAGTCGCTGATTTTCTGCCTGATGCCGTGAAGATTCTCCGATGAGAAGGAAGATTAGAAGGGAGATAATTACCAGCAAAGTGTAGGTGATATTCAGGATAAACATCGAATTCATAATAGCACCAAGGTAGATATCAGCAATGTTTAATCCAAGGGCGCAGACCGTAATCAGACATAGAAAAAAAGGGTCTGTGATCTTTATAAGTAACCGCCCAAGCTTGATAAGAATCCAGGTTAGCAGTACGGACAAAACCAAAATACACAGGGTACGAATCACATAAATCATATTCCAGCCAGGAAGCAAGTTTGTTGGCCACAGATAACTGATGGTATAGGAAAGCGGGTGAAGCTGATCGCTTACCGGAATATAAAAAAGAGTCAGGATTACCAGATGACTTAAGGTGGCTTTTGTGAGAAAGCAGCCCATAAAAATAGCAAAAATAAGAAGCATTACAGGACGGATATTAGGTGCACCTTCCTGTAAAGGAAAAACATCGTCTGGTCTTCGTATGGATCCCCGGTCTGTAAAGAGCTTCAGCAAAAAGAAATAAATTTGTCTCCAGGCAATGCCCGCAACCGTTATTGTAACAGCGTATAAAATGTGGTTATTCTGAAGAATCCGCTTCTTAAAAACCGCAGTAAATATAACCATCAGAAATACAGTATCCCGGAAAAAATATAAAAAATCATCAATAGAATGAACGATATCGCCTAACATAAAAGCCTCCCATATTTCTGACGAATCTCCTGTACACGGTGCTTGCTCACCGGAATGTGGTCCCCGTTGTCCAGCTGGATGTCTTGTCGGTTAATGGTAAAAATGTAGCGGTAATTTACCAGAAAACCTTTATGCACCCTAAGAAAACCATAGGGCAAAAGCTCTTTTTCCAGGGAAGAAAGCGTATAGGGAATGGAAATATTTTGTACCGGATTTGCGTAATGAATGTGCAGGATTTTGTTCTGGCATTCCACATAACAGATGCTGAGTGGGTGAAGGGTGTAAATGGAATGTACACAGTTTAAAGTAATGGTTTCCTGCAGATGAATGCGCATATCTGCCAGCAAAGCGGTAACAACCTCTGGTAGCTCTGATTCGCAGAAACGCTTGCGGATAAACCAAAAAGGATTTACTTTGAAGGTCTGATATACAAGGCTTTCTACAGTGGAAACAAAGATAAGGTAAGGCTTGATTTCATATGCTTTTAGGGAAACAGCCAGATCGATTCCATTGGTTTCGGGCATATCAATATCCAGAAAAAGAATATCACAGGGCTGCTCTTCCTGAAAGGCATCTGTGAGTGTTGATGAAGATAAAAAGATGTGAATGTCTGTATCAATCTGATGTTTATGGAATTCTTCTTTAACCAGTTCTGCAAATTTGTCTGCAAATATCCGGTCATCATCACAGATAAAAATATGCATGAGCAAAATTCCTTCTTTCTGTTCGTAAGTACTGCATACTGAGAATTGCGTAAATGGATAACAATATTGTATAAAATTACTTATAAAAAGTCAAATGTATAAGATTACTTGTGCGTTTCCAGTTGCGCTTGAAAAAGACCAGTTGCGAAAATGGGTAGATTTAACAAAAAATATGTGATAATGTTCGTATTACCATAAAAAATAACTATAGAACAAAATAGAAAAGCCTTATGGGGAGGCTGTTCTTAAAGAAAAAGGAGGAAGAAAATGAAGAACAAAGTAGCAAGAATTTTTCTGGCAGCGTTATTAACAATATCTATGGTAATGCCAGGAGCTGTAAATGTATTTGCAGAGGAAGCCGCAGAGCAGGAAAATGCTTCAGACGAGGAAACTGCAGGGGGCGAGCAGGCAGATGCTGGTGAAGTAGAAACGGAAGTGACCGAGGATGGCATGGTTATTCAGTACTTCCAGAACCCGGACAATGATTCCAAACCTATGGCACGTATGTGGTTCCCGGATGCAGGAGCTGGTGTAGATGATAACGATGTGATCGAAAAACAGATCCAGGAACTGGCAGATAAAGGCTTCGGCGGCGTGGAAGTTGCAATGCTTGCAGACGGTGTAAGCTACAATAACGAAGAAGGCCGTGAGTACGGCTGGGGAACTGAAAACTGGCGTAAACTGCTGAAAAAAGTTTTAAAGGCAGCTGCAAAAATAGAGGGCGGTTTCCAGGTGGACGCTACTATTTCTGCACATTGGCCGCCGGCATTTAATACCATTGATCCTAATGATGATGGTGCAAGCAAGGAGCTTTCCTATAGTATAACAAAGCTTACTGCAGGAGAGGATGGAAGTCTTGATATTACATTGCCGGAGCAGAAAATTTCTGGGCCGGTAAACAGTTATACAGGGCAGTCTGCATATCCGGGATTCCTTTTTACAGATACTTTTATTGCTGCAGCTAAGGTTCAGGTTTCTGAAATTGAGACAACAGAGGATGAGGAAGGAAATGAGACAAGCACCTATGTATTTGATTATTCCACTCTTACGCCAATTACAGATAATGTAAGTGCAGATCACGACGGCGGTTATGCTGCAGGTGTACCAGATAAAGATGCTGCAGATAAATACGGATGGGATTATGATGAAATCTGCGAAGCATTTGGACCGGAACCAGAGGGAGAACTGGTAAACAATAACGGAAAAGCAGATGCAAATTATAACCGTGCGCGTATGGCTGACTGGCAGGATGCATACAAGCTAGATACCTCTGAACTGGAAGTACCGGAATCTTCAGACGGTGATGAGATTCAGCCAGGAGACTGGGTTGTTTTGTCTTCCTTCTATCGCGGAACTGGCCAGGCAATTCCAGGTGGACGCATTATGCATAACACAGTATTTGTTACCAGTTACTACAATGAAGTGGGAACTTCCACGGTAACAGATTATTGGAACAAAATGTTTAAGGAAGATCCGGAGCTGAAAGAGCTTATGGAAGCGAATCCTGGATATATTTTTGAAGATTCTATTGAGTCTTCCAGCACGGCTTCTTACTGGGCTGCTGGACTTCAGGATGATGCATCAGATCTGGAATATGGTGATATTCTTTCCATGGTGGCTGCAAGCCGTTATACAGGAAGCGGTTTCGGCGGATCTACTTTGACAGAGTTCTTCAAGTTTGATAATGACGATGGATTGTCAGACCGTATTTATGAGGACTACAATACTCTTCTCGCTGATTCTTATGTGAAATATCGTGTTTCAGGCGTCACAAGCTGGGCGCATGATACCATTGGATGGGGCTTCCGCGGACAGACTTACCAGCTTCCGGGACTTGAGATCAGCAAAGCTGCGAGTGTAGCAGATGTGCCGGAATGTGATAACATGGCCAAGGGCGACGGTGTTCGCTATCAGTCTGGAACATACAATGTGAATGCTAAGGATTACCTGACAATGGAGGCAATCACAGGTCCGACACTTGAGTATGCAACCATGGACGATGTGATCACAGAGCTTGGCCAGAACTATTCTGACGGAGTAAATAGAGCAATCCTGCATGGTACTCCATATGCCAAAACCTTCAATGGATACAATTCACAGTGGCCAGGCTGGCTGCCATTTGGTGTAGGTTCTTTTGGTTCTGCGTATACTTATCGTGCAGCATATTGGGATGATATAGATACAGAGACATCCTATATGTCACGTATCCAGGCCGTTCTTCAGAAGGGAACTGCACAAATTGATTTGGCAGTGCTGATTGATAAGGAAAGTACTTTTGATTTTGAAAGTGGAAACCGTTTCCAGAACCTGCTTGACAGCGGTTATTCCTATAACTTGATCAGCGAGGCAATTCTGGAGAGTGATAATGCATACGTAGAGGATGGAAAGCTTGCTCCGGAAGGTCCTGCATTTAAAGCATTGATTCTGGACAGAGTCAACACCTTTGATGTGGAAAATATGGAGAAGGTAATCGAGTATGCAAAGAGTGGACTTCCGGTTATTGTTTATGACAGCACTTTCAGCAAGGTATATGGAAGTAATGTAGAGGATGACGCAGTTCTTGCAGAGAAATTTGCAGAGCTTCTGGAAATGGATAATGTAATCCAGGCAAACAGCGTGGAAGATGTAAAACAGGCACTTGCAGATGTAAATGTAACTCCATATGCACAGTATGAGACTGCACAGCTTGAGACAACTATGTATACAGATAAGGCTGATGGAAGCAACTACTATTACATGTACAACAATGCATATCCGGAAAACTCCGGCATGATGGGCAATGACCAGGCTTCCGAGTACAAGGGAGAAGAGAAAGCAATCAAAGACGCTGTGATCACTTTGGCAGGAAAGGGTGTTCCATATAAACTGGATACTCATACGGGTGAAATTACCCAGGTTGGTGCATATACCGTGAATGATAATGATACGGTAACATTTGAGCTGGATGAGCTGTATGGCGGTGATTCTGTAATTTACTGTGTGACAGAAAATACAGAGAACTTTCCGACAGAGAGTGTTTATGTAACAGAAGCTGACGGTGATGTGGTTCGCACTGAGGATGGCGTAGCTCTTCGAAGCAATGAGGCAGGAAGCTATACATTTACTTTATCAGATGGAACAGAAGCTTCTGCAGATGTGGAAAAAACACTGGATGTTCTGAATCTTACAGATGCCTCCTGGAACCTGCTGATTCACAGCTATGGACCTGGTGAGGATGAAAATGATCCAAGCGTAAGCAAGATCACAGATGTTGATTTTGGCGAGCAAAAGCTTGGTAAGTGGAAAGATATTGCAGCTACAGAGGACCAGCTGAATGAACTGGGCGTAACCGATATGCTTTATGTTTCCGGTGTTGGCGAGTACACGACAACTTTTACTTTACCGGAGGATTGGAGCGATACAACGGGCGCATACCTGGATGTAACTTATGGGAAGGATCAGATTGGTGAGATCACAATTAATGGAACTGCGCTGGATGCAAACAATGCAAGCGACAGAGTGGACCTTGGCGGATATCTTGCTTCCGGAGAAAACACACTGACCATTAAGCTTTCCACAACATTATATGCGAGAATGTATGCAGCAAACAGCGGATATGAAGGACGCGACTTTGGTATGGGTACCGGATTTATGCAGCCAGAGGATCCAGAGGCATTCTATGATGGTTTATTAAGCGTTACTCTGACACCTTATACACAGGTTACGATTCAGTAAAAAATAATAAAAATTGCATGGAAAAGAAGCAATAAATAAAGAAGCTTCCGGGATCAGGCATGAATCTCGGAGGCTTCTTTTATTTGTGGAAGAATATTTCTCACATTGTGGAAGAAGCCTTTCCAAATAATGTTGTGAATGGTATAACAAGAGTGGGAAAATTAAGAAAAAAACGAAATGTTGGATCAAAATATAATTATATGGCTGATAAGAGGTAATCTACAATGGTAAAGGTTGACTTAATTACTGGTTTTCTTGGCTCAGAAAAAACTACATTTATAAAGAAATATGCATCCTGGCTGATGAAGCAGGGTCTAAATATCGGAATTTTGGAAAATGATTTTGGGGCAGTGAATGTGGACATGATGCTGCTTCATGATCTGGAAGGGGAGAACTGTGAGCTGGAAATGGTTTCCGGTGGATGCGATAAGGACTGTCATAGGAGAAGGTTTAAGACCAAGCTGATCGCAATGGGAATGTGCGGTTATGACCGGGTGCTCATTGAGCCTTCCGGAATTTTTGATGTGGATGAGTTCTTTGATGTGCTTTACGAAGAACCGCTGGACAAATGGTATCAGATTGGAAATGTAATCACCATTCTCGACGCAAGACTGGAAGAGGAACTGCAGCCACAGGCGGAATATCTGTTGGCTTCGGAGGCAGCGGATGCCGGATGCATTGTTCTGAGTAAAAGCCAGGAGGCGTCCGCAGAGGAAATTACGGGAACGGTGGAGCATTTGAACCGGGCGCTGGAAAGCGTGAAGTGCAAGCGACGTTTTACAGAACAGGAAGTGCTATGTAAAGATTGGGAGCAGTTTACGGATGAGGATTTCCAGAGAATTTTTCACAGTGGGTATGTGATGGAGGACTTTGAGAAGCAGTGCTTTGATGAGAAGGAAGGCTTCCAGTCACTGTATTTTATGGAACTGAAAATTTCAGAGGAGAAGCTGGAAAAGGCAGCTCATGAGATTTTGGAAGATCCGGAATGCGGGGATGTTTTTCGAATTAAGGGATTCGTGAAACTGGCTGAGCAGGGGGAGCAATGGCTGGAACTCAATGCCACCCGCAGGGAATTTTCCCTGAAATCAATTTCCGTAGGGCAGGAAGTGGTAATCGTGATTGGGGAGAATATGAATGAGGAACGGATACGTGGGTATCTGGAAAGGGAATAATTAGAGATTTGCCGCAGTGTGGAAGTGTTTGCTCTGCGGCAATTTTCTCCAAAATGTTATATCGGTTAATAAATTTGCTTTCCGTATTTCTTTACACCACTTTACAAATTTTTTAATAAAAAAATATCGTACAGGGCTTTCTGATGTATAATGAGTTTGCTGAAAACATTACAAAGGAAAGTGACCCTGTACGATAAAAGCATTATACAACGAAAAGAACCTGATTGGTAGACTTTATAAATATTTTTCCATTTATTTTGAATCTTTTTCTGCACCTACAGCGGATACCCTGTTTTTGATGATACTTTCCATACTGGCTCTGGAATCTGTTCATTCCATCCGCTTTCTGTATCGTCACTTTTTATCTGGGATTACAGAAAAGTCATTGAATGTGTTCTACTATGTCTGCTCTTACGCAAAGGCGGATTATTCCAGATTTATGAACACAACTGCCAGAATCGCCCTGCATCTGATCCCGGAAGGCTTCACAGACCAGCCGGTGTTTCTGTGCATTGATGATACCATGGTCTCAAAGTTTGGTATGAAATTCGAAAATGTTTCAAAACTTTTTGACCACGCAGCACATAATGGTTCCAGTTACCTTAATGGTCACTGCTTTGTAAGCATCATGCTTTGTATCCCGGTAAGGAACCATGATCATGCATTCTATCTGTCGGTACCTCTGGGATACCGTATGTGGCAGAAAAAAAGTCAAAACTGAAACTGGCTGCTTCCATGGTACGGCAGATTATGCCGGAATTCAATGATAAAAAGCGTGTAGTCATCCTATGTGACAGCTGGTATATGAAACAGGATCTCATTTCCGTTACAGAAGAATATCCAAATCTGGATCTGATTGGAAATGTAAGATATGACTCCGTCATGTATGACCTGCCACCAAAACCTACCGGATGCAGGGGAAGACCCGCCAAACATGGCAGGAAACTCTCCATCGAAACAGATTTTGCACTTTCCGACAAAAAAGTCGGGGATTACTATACCGGTGTACGCTGTGTACTTACGAATCTTTTTGGTGCAAGAGAGATAACTGCCTATGTGACTGCCCCGGAGAAAAACAGTAAGAGTAAACGCTTGTTTTTCAGTACCGTATTTCCAGAAGAACTTCAGGATTTCTGTATACATCCCCAGAAGGCTTCCTCCGATCAGGAAGAAGAAAACTGGTCAGGATATATGCCCCTGTTCTGGTACTCGTTCAGATGGAATATTGAAGTAAGCTACTATGAGCAGAAAACTTTCTGGTCCCTCTGCAGTTATATGTTGCGCAGCTGTCATGGAATAGAAATGCTGGTCAATCTGATCAACGTCAGTTACTGTGCTATGAAGATTCTGCCTTATTATGATGAACAGTTCGCTGAGTATCGTGATAACAGTGTACAGGAATTCCGATTTGTCTTAAGTCAGGGAATACGTGAACAGATCTTTTATGCCAGTTTCGTAAAAAACATCGAAAAGCATATAAAATCAAACCATACAATTAATGTCTTGAAACAGTTAATTCGTTATCAGGGATATCATTTATAAAGTTGTAAAGTGGTATTGAATATATATACAGAAGCTTATTTTGAGAATCACCAGGAAAAGGGTCTGCTTTTCGTATTGAAAGACCCAGACACCGGGAAAATAAAAGCGGCAGCTGTACTCCTGGAGGAGGATGCTTGCTGGGGAGACACCGCAGAAAGGCCCGCCTACTATGTCCACAACCTGGTAACCGCCTGCGATGTGAGAGGCGCCGGAAAACAAATGCTTAAAGAACTGGAGAAGCTGGCCGCTTCCAGTGGCAAAGACTACATCCGTCTGGACAGCACACTGGGACATGATTTCCTAAATCAGTATTATGAGTCCTGCGGCTATAAGGCTGTGGGAGAGTGCGTGGATGGACTTTATCATGGCGTATTGAGACAGAAGAAGGCAATGTGAGCCTGTATATTATATTGGCAAAAACGTAGAGAGGATGATGGAAATGTATTCAGAGGAACTTCAGGTGCTTGACAGGAACACAGTGCAGTATATGGTAGACCAGATGCAGGAGAAAATAGATGAGCAGGATAAAGAAATCCAGAGATTAAAAGCACTGTTAAGTCAAAATGGGATTGATGAAGAGAATAATAGAAAGCTGTGATGTAATATGAAACGTATTGATTTTGAAAACGGGACTGTGACCGGGAATATTTTTAGTGCGGCGATTCCTATGCTGGTAGCGCAGATTCTGAGCCTTTTGTATAACATTGTGGATCGCATTTATATTGCGAGGATACAGGATGTGGGAACTACGGCGCTGGGAGCAGTTGGGCTTTGTTTTCCGCTGATTATGATTATTACTGCGTTTGCCAATCTGTTTGGAAGCGGCGGCGCGCCTCTTTTCTCCATTAACAGGGGAATGAAAGAGAACCAAAAAGCACGGATGATCATGGATACTTCCTTTACCATGGTATGCGCAAGCGGCGTGATCCTGATGGTGATCGGACTTGTGTTTGCAAAGCCGCTGCTGGTGGTGTTCGGGGCTTCTGAAGATGCGCTTGGGTACGCATATCCATATATGATGCTTTATCTGATTGGAACTGTGCCGTCTATGATCGCCACAGGAATGAATCCCTTCATTAATGCCCAGGGATACGCTACCACAGGAATGCTGTCCGTGGCAATCGGGGCTGTGGCGAACCTG
>OLHE01002483.1_pt1 | contig 10780 bp, 10 predicted proteins | sample 1605821 | NCBI WGS metagenome assembly OLHE01 (sample SAMN03283250) | human gut metagenome | biome: human-associated habitat; material: feces | host: Homo sapiens | place: USA | collected 2013
ACATCGCCTTCAGCGGCCACGGTAATCAGCACCTGATCCTGTTTTCTGGCGAAATCAAGAATCTGCGTGCGCCGGCTGTCGTCAAGCTGGGCGAACACATCATCGAGAATCACAATCGGCTGCAATCCCAACCGGTCACGCACGATTTCAAACAATGCCATTTTCAAGGCCAGCGCCATCGTCCACATCTCGCCGTTCGAAGCGAACTCGCGGGCGGGAATACCGGCCAAGTCAAGGTTCATGTCATCGCGCTGCGGACCGATAAGGTTCACGCCGCGAGCCACTTCACCAGGGTAGATGCGTTGGAAATGCTCGCTAATCTGCGGATGCGGATCGTCGAACATCAGCACTTCGTCGAATGAAGGCGCATATGTGAGCGTCACCTGCTCGCCGGCACCGGCCAAGTCGGCGTAAATCGCGGCAAATGGCTCGGCAAGCAGACCGATCACATGAGCGCGCATACGGGTCAACGCCACACCGGCTTCGATGAACTGGCCGGTCCAGATTTCCAAACCGCTCAGAACCGCATCCATCGGCTGGCCATTGTTGGCATTGGCATTCAATTGCTTCAACAATGTGGCACGCTGTTTGGCGATGCGCGTGAACTGTTGCAACGTCTGCATGTATCCGGGCTCGAGCAGAGCCGCAGCCTGATTCATCATGACGCGGCGTGCTCCCGGATCGCCGGATACCAACCGCTGATCTTCGGGAGTGAAGGAAACGCTTGGAATCTTGCCGATGATATCGCGCAGATACAGCGACGACCCCGAGTTGATGCGGGCTCGGTTGGCACCACGCGCATGAATTGACGCTTCATACGTAGTGGTTTGACCGGCATCATCAGCGACGTTCGCGCGGATGGTGGCCGTGGTCTGCCCGCGTTCGATCAACGGCAACGTGCTGGACGCGCGATGGCTCGATCCGGTGGACAGCACTTCGACGGCTTCCACCAGATTGGTTTTGCCCAGACCGTTCTTGCCGAACAGGATATTCACGCCTGGTACGAAATCGACCACTACCTGACTCCATGAGCGGTAGTGGTCGAGTGCGAGACGGGAGATGTGCATTAGCGAATCGTTGGAAATTCAGGGATTTCAGTTGTTAAAGCGCATCGGCACGAGCAGGTATCGGTAGTCCATGGACTCGTCGGAATCAGCTTCCTGCTGGCCATTGAACTCGACCGGCTTGACCGGGGTCGTCATTTTGATGCGCACGAATGGTTCGGTTACGGCGGACAGACCCTCCTTCAGGTAGGACGGGTTGAATGCCACGGTGATGTCGTCGCCATCCATGTCGATGTCCAGTGTTTCGTTGGCCTGAGCCTCGTCGACCGATCCGGCGGACAGCGCCACTTCCTGACCGGTGAAGGTCATGCGAATCGGAGCATTGCGTTCGGCGACCAAAGCCACACGGCTGATGGCGTCGAGCAAATCCTGCTTGTTGACTACGGCCTGAATCGGATATTCGTCGGCGAACAGGCGGTCGACCGCCGGGAATTCACCGTCGATGAGCTGGGAGGTGGAGACGCGGCCGGCGTTTTCGAAGCCGAGCAGCGTCGGGCTATCGGCATCGAAATCAAGGCGGATGTTCTGGTGCTCGTCAAGAGCACGGGCCACATCCTTGAGCAGGGAGCCGCGAACCAGCGTGGTGGTGTCGACGTCCGGGTTCTGCGGAGTCCAAGTGAAGGTGGCGCGGGCCAAACGGAAGCGATCGGTGGAGGTCATGACGACCTTGTCGCCTTGGAATTGCATGCGAACGCCGGTCAGTACCGGGCGGTTTTCTTCGCGGGAGACGGCAACGCACGCCTGGTTCACGGCCTGAACGAAAGTCGGGGCATCGACTTGGCCGAGCATGGCCGGTACCACGGGCAGATCCGGGTACTCGGTGTCGGGCATGAGCTGCAAGGTGAACTTCGACTTGCCGGACGTGATGGTCAGCGTGGAGCCGTCGGTGACCAGGTACGTTTTCTCCGAACGCAGCGATTTGGTGATATCGGCCAGCAGCTTGCCCTGAACCAGTACGGAACCGGCTTCGTCAACGCCGGCTTCGATGTGGTGGCGAGCGGAAATCTCGTAGTTGAAGGCGGAGAATTGCAGCGTTCCGTCAATGGCTTCCAGCTTGACACCAGCGAGAATCGGGTTGGAGGGACGTGCGTCGATGACTCGGGAGGTCCAGGCTACGGCGTCGGCCAGGGCTGCAGTATCGATTTCGACTTTCATGTGTGATTGTTCCCTTCGTCGGATTGGCTGAGAAATATTCTAGCCGTTAGGTGGCGAACTTACGTACGCTGGATGACCGGCTGTTACTATGGCGATGATGCTTTTCACGTAACTGAGTAAGTAATCGCCATAATAAGGCCGGTGGATAGTGTGGATAAGTAGGGCTGAGCCCTACAACTGCAACGGTTCATAAGTCCCTGAAAATTGTGGACAAATTCTGCATGGCTTGTGGATAAGTGGGCGAGTTTTCCACAGCCAGTTCGTCGAATTTGAGTTTTCCACATCGAGGTCGCGGTTATGCACGAGTTTTCCACAACAAAACAGTGGGTAATCCACGAGTTATCCGCCGAGTTTACCCACATCTGTGCACAACTATGTGGATAACTTTTTTGGTTTTCGCACTTTCGCACGGCGTGTTGAAGACTGTTTTTTGTCGAGGAGAATCGATTCTGGAGACCGTTTTCGGCACTTTTTCCGTCTCGCTCGCCCAAACCCGCAAAATCGGTCCTCAGAATCGATTCTCTCGTTTCATGGTTTTTTTGCGTGTTCCCCTTCGAAACTCCCCTCAGTCGTCTGCGCCGACAGATCCCCTCACAAAGGGGAGCCATGAGGAATCTAATGTCTCGAATCCGTTGCCTCGACGTATCCACCAGAATCCGCCTGAGCAACCAAAAACGGCACTTTTCGGAAAGTCAGTCCAAAAAGTGCCGTTTTTCGTCTCTCAGAAGCGTTGTGTCAGTTGGTGTTGCTTTGCTTGAGGCGAACCGTGAGCTCCATAACGTAGTTATAGATCTCCTGTTTTTGCTGCATTCGGTCACTGATTCGAGTGCAGGCATGCATTACTGTGGTGTGATCGCGTCCGCCAAAGACCTGGCCAATATCCATCAGGCTCATACTGGTCATTTCGCGAGCCAGATACATGGCGATCTGACGAGGAACAGCCACGTTTTTGGTTCGTGATTTACCGACAAGATCCTCAAACGTCAGGTGGAAGTACTTCGCCACCTGACTGATGATGTCCGTGGGCTTGATTTCCACATCGGTGGTGAAGAAGTCCTGCAACGTCTGCTCGGCCAAGGCGCGGGTCACCGGCTGATTACTCAGCGAGGCCACGGCCGTAACACGGGTTAGCGCGCCTTCGAGTTCACGAATGTTCTCGGTGAAGCGTTCGGCGATGAGGTCCAACACATCGCTGGGGATTTTCGAGCCGTTCATCGAGGCGATCATGCGAAGAATGGCGATTCGGGTCTCCAGATCCGGCGGCTTGACGTCTACGGTCAGGCCGGATTCGAAGCGCGAGATGAGTCGAGCCTCGAAACCCTTCAAATTCTTGGGTGCCACATCGGAAGCAATGACAATACGCTTATTTGCCTGATGCAGTGCATTGAACGTATGGAAGAACTGATCCAAGGTGGCTTCCTTGCCGCCGAGGAACTGGATATCGTCAATAAGCAACACATCAACCTGTCGGTATCGACGGTTGAATTCAGCAATCTGCCCCTGGCTTTGGTTCGGGTTTTGCAGCGCGTCAATGAATTCGTTCGTGAATTCCTCAGACGTGACGTATCGAACCTTCAGCCCGGGATCCTTGACCAGTGCATAGTTGCCGATGGCGTTCAGCAAGTGGGTTTTGCCCAGGCCCGATCCGCCATAGATACACAACGGGTTGAAATCCTGCCCGGAACCTTCGGCCACGGCCAGTGCGACCGTACGGGCAAAACGGTTGGAATCGCCGGGCACGAAGGAATCAAACGTGAAGTTCTTATTGAGATGAGTCTCGGGATCGCGATTCATCTTCTGCTGACCGACCGGGAACTGCGGCTCGGTGGCGGGCATCGGTTCCCGCGGTGCGGCTGCCGGCTTTGCACCATAGGATTCTTTACCGAATTCGGCGACAGTCGGAGAAATTTCCGAAGGATATGGCTGCGCCGGCTTTGCCTCCGAAAGCGGTTCGGGCTCGGTTTTCGGCACGACCTTGAACGCGGGAAACATATTTTCGCCGGTTACCGTACGCAATGCCTGAAGCAGGGAATCGTTCAAATCACCCTGAATGGCTTGAAGCGTGTCGTTGTTGTCCACACACAGCACGATGGTCGAACCGAAGACGCCTTCAGGAACAACGCCTTCCAACCAGCCTTTTTCTCGTGGGCTGAGCGAAGCGCTGTGTTTGAGCACCGTCAGCGTGTCTGACCAGATGTGGGCGGCCTCGATTACGGGGTCGCCGGAAGCGTTAACCATGGTGGCCCCTTCTGTCGCTGTGGCGAAATACGTACAACAGATAATATTTACTCTGGTTTAGACAAGTTATCCACCGTGTCGCGTGTTGAAATAACTGGATTGTGAATAACAAACATGTAATTTGTGGATAACTTTTGGCCGTGAATGGTTGGTATTCCGCCGATTATAAGAGATTTGGGGCGTGTCTCGCAACGTGTCGAAATGTGAAAATACTCCGTCCGTTTTGACTTGAGGGTAGGGGTGAGAGTACTTTGGTATAGCTTGACTCACGTGAGGGCAGCGCGAAGCGTTGCCGAATAGACCTAGGAGCAATGGATTATGAAGAGGACGTTCCAGCCGAACAACCGTCGTCGCCACATGAAGCACGGCTTCCGCCTGCGCATGCGCACCCGTTCTGGCCGTGCGGTGATCAACCGTCGCCGTGCCAAGGGCCGCAAGACCCTCTCCGCCTGATCATTCCGATCAGTGCCACAGGCATAGTCGAGGTGGAGAGGCTTCAAAGCCATCGTGATTTCGTCACCGTGCTGAAACGCCGGCGCAAAGCAGGTGGCAAGGATATCGTCGTGCACTATTTGGTGCCCGACGACCATCATGATGATGACGACCGGACGGTGCATCGCCGTTTGGGATTAGCTGTCTCCAAATCGGTAGGACATGCGGTCACCCGTAATACGGTGAAGCGTAGGTTTCGTGTATTGGCCAGAGCCCATGAGGATCTGCTGCCCGCGCATTGCGATATCGTTTTGCGCGCCAAGCCCAGTGCAGCGACCGCATCGTTCGCTTCGCTAGATCAGCAGATCGCGAAGGCTTTTGCCACGGTGGCGCATAAGGTGGCTGAGGCATGACAGCTTCTTTCAAGGCGGTGATGATTGGTGGGGTGCGCTGGTATCAACAGCACATCTCGGCAAACACACCGCCTTGTTGCAAGTATTATCCAACGTGCTCGAATTATGCCATTGAGGCATTGGAACGGTATGGCGCGTTCAAAGGGGGAGTGCTCGCCGTGCTGAGATTACTGCGTTGCCGGCCGTGGAGTCGTGGGGGAATCGACGATGTTCCACAACGGTATTCCGTTTTTTACAGGTTTTCGTGGTCGAAGGCTCATGAAGAGCCTCGACTGACACCATTGGCCACAACCCAAAGAGAGGCCCAACGATGAACTCAAATGAATTTCTGCTTGATAGCGGGTTTTGGGGATTTCTATATAAAATCCTGACTCCCGTTGAGTGGTTGCAGACCTGGATCATGAAGATCGTGCATGACTTCTTCGTGATGCTGGGCGTGAGCCCGATTGGTGTCTCATGGGTGCTTGCCATTATCATCCTGGTGCTGGTGGTGCAGGCTTGTATCTTCCCGCTGTTCTACAAGCAGATGAAGTCGATGCGCAAGATGCAGGCATTGGCGCCGAAGATGCAGCGTATTCAGAACAAGTACAAAGGCAAGACGGATCAGGCTTCCAGGGAGGCCATGAGCCGTGAAACCATGAAACTGTATCAAGACAATGACGTCAATCCGGCTGGCTCCTGCTTGCCTATGCTCATTCAGGGCCCGGTGTTCATGTCCATGTTCTACACGCTGTCCGCCATTCCATACATTGCCAACGGTAAACGCGATGCGTTGGGCGCGTTCGACGTAGCAACCGCCAAGCAATTCACCCAAACCGATGTGTTCGGCATTGTCAGCGTGACCGATAACTTCACCAGTGCTGCCGCTAGTGGCAAGGCGGTCATCGGTATCTTCGTGTTCCTGATGTGTTTCTGCCTGTGGTTTATGCAGTACTTCAGCATGAAGCGCAACATGGCAGCTGCTTCGATGAACAAGCAGACCGAGACCATGCAGAAGGCTATGCTGTGGCTCTTCCCGGTGATGTACATCTTCTCCGGTGTCGCCATGCCGTTCGCCGTGCTGGTCTACTGGCTGACCAACAACGTGTGCAACCTCTGCCGCACATTGTGGCAGGTGTACGCATTCCCGACCCCTGGCTCTCCGGCTGCGGCGGACAAGGAGAAGCGCGATCATCGTAATGAGAATGCTCGCCGCGCAAAGGCCGGCCTGCCCTCTCTGGAAGAAGAAGCATTGGCCAAGGCCAAGGAAGAGGCCGAGCGTAAGGCCACTCAGGGCTATCAGCGTCAACAGCCCGTGCGTAAGCGCAAAAAGAAGTGACGACTATGTCGGTGCGAGTTCGATGTTTCACGTGAAACATTCAACACGCACCGACATTACTTTCTCTGTTCGGGGGAGCAGGGCTTAGACTTGGAATTCAAACACGACATGAAGGAGTAGCGTATGGCACAGGATGACGTGAAGTCGATCGACCAGCTCAACGAAGAGGCTGACATCGCCGCGGATTACCTTGAAGGCCTACTGGATATCGCCGACTATGAGGGCGACATTGAGATGGGCGTGCGTAATGACCGCCCCACCGTGCAAATCGTTGCTGATGACGATACTGACATCAAACATCTTATTGGCCGTAATGGTGAAGTCGTTGATGCTCTGCAGCAATTGACTCGTCTGGCTGTACAGCAGAAGACCGGCGAGCGTTCTCATCTGATTGTGGATGTCGACGGTTTCCTGAAGCGCAAGCGTCAGCACCTCCGTGATATCGCCTTGGATGCCATTGACGCAGTGAAGGATTCCGGCGAGCCGTATGACTTGAAGCCGATGAATTCCTTCGAACGTAAAGTCGTTCACGATGTGGTTCGGGAAGAGGGGCTGAAGTCTCGCTCGCACGGTGAGGAGCCTCATCGTTACGTGACGGTGTATCTCAAGAATAGAGTCGAGGATACCGCCGAAGACGACGAGCTTGATCAGGAGTAATTGCTCGGCGAGTTTTTTTGAGATGACAGGGACGTTCGACGGATGTCGTCTTTGAACAAACTAAAGTGACCGCATGGAGAATGGCGTCGTAATGAGCGGCGCCATTCTCCATGTTGATTGTTTCACGTGAAACATGGTGAGGGAGATGGCTATGACGGATCAGCTGCAGGGGTCACCTGTACTTGCTGAGGTCTTGGGTGATGCGTTGCCGAAGTTGGAGCGTTTCCATGCCAAGATTGCCGAAGAGGGTGAACCTCGTGGATTGATCGGCCCCCGTGACGTCGATATCATTTGGGAACGGCATATTCTGAATTCCGCTGCGATTGTGCCGTACGTTCGGAATGCGACGAATGGTATTCGCTTCAAAACAGTTGCCGACGTCGGCAGTGGTGGTGGTTTTCCTGGATTGGTGGCTGCCGCGTGTTTGCCGGATCATGACTTCACGCTGATTGAACCGATGGAGCGGCGAATCGAATGGTTGCATGAATGTGTTGGCCTGATGCAACTGCAGAACGTTGAGATTATTCGTGGACGCTCCGATGCCGTCATCCAGCAGGTACGGAAGCGGGAAATTCATCCGTTCGCTGTTGTCACGTGTCGTGCGGTTGCTCCTATGACCAAACTCTCTAGCTGGACGTTGCCGTTGCTGAAACCGTCAGGACAGTTGATCGCACTGAAGGGACGGTCTGCTCAGGCTGAAATCGACAAGGCTGGCAAGGAGATTGCAAAATTCGGTGGTCGTCGTCCACGTGTCGTTGAGGCGGCTGTCGGGCCGGATCTTGAGCCTACCCACGTGGTGATTGTGGATAAGCGATGAGTGGAGTACTGATTGAGTTATCCACATTTCCATATGTGCGTAAAAGTTATCCACATTTTTACGGGACGATGTGCATAATGATGAAAACATTGATTTTTCAATGTTTTTCGTCTGTGAATACACAATCTAACACTCAACGTCATTCACACTTATCCACACTTATCCACATTGCATATCGCAATTGTGGATAACGAGCATCATGTCCATACGAATGAGAACACTGGAACTTACGTCTGTGCAAGGAGGAGCGATGGCCACCAAGGATCATCAGTCGGAACCTATAGAATCGGCTTCCGAAACGCTTCAGCGAATATTCGATGGTCACGGTTCAGTGCTTGGTAGCCAAATGGCTGATGAAAGCTCACGCTACGATGTACTCAAGAAAACCGATTTCCCAAAGCCTCAACGGACTCGTCGTATCGCCGTGGCCAACCAGAAGGGGGGAGTGGGTAAAACCACATCCACGGTAAACACCGCTGCGGCGCTGGCGAACAAGGGCGCGCAGGTGTTGGTCATCGATATGGACCCGCAGGGCAATGCCTCTACGGCGTTGGGTGTATCTCATGCATCGGGAGAGCCCTCGGTCTATGACGTTATCGAGGGGCGTTCCGATCTGGGTGATGTTATCACGGTCTGTCCTGATTTTCCCACACTTGATGTTGTGCCTGCATCAATCGATCTCAGCGGTGCTGAGTTGGAAGTGGCTGATCTGCCCAACCGAAACACGTTGCTGAAGGAGGCCCTAGACCTCTACCTACGTCAATCAGATAAACACTATGATTACGTGTTCATTGATTGCCCGCCCAGCTTGGGCCTCTTGGTCATCAACGCCATGTGTGCAGTGACCGAGATGCTGATTCCTATCCAGGCTGAGTATTACGCATTGGAGGGTCTTGGCCAGCTGATTAACACGATTGGTTTGGTGCAAGAGCATTTCAATCCCGTACTGCTGGTGTCCACCATGCTCGTCACGATGTTCGATCGCCGAACGTTATTGAGCCGTGAAGTATATAACGAGGTTAAGGGACACTATCCCAGCATTGTGCTGAATACCACCATCCCGCGTTCAGTCAAGATCTCCGAAGCGCCGAGTTTCTCCCAATCGGTGATTGCCTATGATCCTCGTGGCATAGGTGCCATATCGTATGGTGAAGCAGCTTTGGAAATCGCACAGCGTTCGCAACAAGTCCTTGACACCATTGATGCGAGGAGGAACAAGTAATGGCATCAAAATCACGACTTGGTAAGGGCCTTGGCGCTTTGTTCCCCACATTGCCAGGGGAGGAGCCGGTGGCGGAGCAGCCCGCAATGATTGCGGAGGATTCGTCTACTCCGGAGGCCACTGCTGACATAACCCCCGCCAAGAAGGCTACTGCCCAGCAGGAATCAAAACCTGCCGTGCCTCAGACGATATCGTCCAGCAAGGCAGTCAAGAAAGCCGCCGGTAAACGCGCATCCATGCCCGCATTGGACACCATTACTCATCCTAGCGACCTGTTTTTCGGTACGGAGAAACCTCAAACCGGTAAGGTCGCCGCACCTCAGCAGGGCGGCAAGTCGTCTGCGTCTCAGACGGCACATCGTACATCCGTCACTGTCAAAGATGTTTCACGTGAAACATCTTTGACTGCATCGGCGGCAAAGACCGCTGACACAGATAAGAAGGACGAGCTCAAGCCGGTAGCCGGTGGTTATCTGGCTGAACTCAAACTGTCTGATATCGGGCCCAATGCACATCAGCCTCGTACCATCTTCGACGAGGATGAGTTGAATGAGCTGTCTGCTTCCATTAAGGAAGTTGGTGTGCTGCAACCGATAGTCGTGCGCAAGCGTCCGGCAAGCCAGATTGCTGCGGCCAAAGCCGCCAAGCACGACGAGACGGAATCCAGCACGAATCCGTTTGCCGGTCATTTGGACAGCCCGTATGAGCTCATTATGGGTGAACGCCGTTGGCGTGCTTCTCAGTTGGCTGGGTTGGAGACGATTCCCGCCATCGTCAAAACCACTGCGGATGATGATATGCTCCGCGATGCATTGCTGGAAAACTTGCACCGTGTGGCCTTGAATCCGCTGGAAGAGGCGGCTGCCTACCAGCAGATGATTGAAGAGTTCGGGTTGACACAAGTACAACTGTCCAAGTCGGTGTCCAAGTCTCGCCCGCAAATCGCCAATACCTTGCGACTGCTGAACCTGCCGGCTTCTGTGCAAAAGAGAGTGGCTGCCGGTGTGCTATCGTCCGGTCATGCGCGTGCGCTATTGGGCCTGAGCGATCCGGAGGAAATGGACAAGCTGGCTTCTCGTATTATTGCGGAAGGTCTTTCTGTACGCAGCACCGAAGAAATCGTCGCCATGAAGATTGCGTCGGGGGAGCAGCCGAAGAAGCCTAAGACGTCTAAGACCAATCCTTGGGTTGGTTCCGCCATCCAGCAGAGTTTGGAAAATCATTTCGATACCAAGGTGTCGATTAAGGGCAGCACCAAGCATGGTCGCATCGAAATCGTCTTTTCGTCACCAGAGGATATGGATCGCATCCTGCAGCTGCTGGTGCCGAGCCAAGGCGATGCCGATTCCAAATGGGTGTAACACGATAAGAACATTCGTGTTGTCGCCGGCATTATTGCTGTGCAGTGCGTTGTATGCGCAAGACGTTATAGCCTCTGCGTGATTCCTGGCAGGGGCGTATGCC
>OLHE01002486.1_pt1 | contig 10766 bp, 6 predicted proteins | sample 1605821 | NCBI WGS metagenome assembly OLHE01 (sample SAMN03283250) | human gut metagenome | biome: human-associated habitat; material: feces | host: Homo sapiens | place: USA | collected 2013
GATTTTTTCTTTTCAGGATAGAAACCTGCGTACTGATAAACCATAATCCCCACAGAACACCTGACACAATTATTATAGTCAGAATCAGTCCGCGTGTACTGACATAACGCTTCATCTGAGATGGATTTAAAAGTGCACCTGAAAGAATCATTAATGCAGACAAAAACACCCATTCAAGACAAAATGGTTCTGTCATCTTTCTCTTTGCAAGTGACAGAATTGCCCTCACAACCATAAACACTCCTGATACGATCACAAATAACCTCAGTATATCTCCCACTTCCATTTTTTTCTTTCGTTCCTTTCTTACTATTCATATCTGTCAAATACTTTTGGTGACGGACAATCACCTTTTTTCTTCTTCAGCAGATGACCGTTACAAAATATATGGACATCCAGATGTTTCTCCATCCACCGAAGTCTTCCATAAGCCACTGTCCATCCGGCAAAGCTCCCGGCAACAAGCCCCGCCCCATACCATATCTCTGTAAAATGAGAAGATATTATACTTCCCACCAGTGTGATAAGGCAAAACACCAGTCCCGTCAATACGCAACCCTTCATGTCATTAAAATAATACATGAAAATAATCTCCGCATACATCAGAAACAAGATAAAATATCCTGACGCCAGACAGGGATATATCCTCATTGTCATTCCTCCAAAACCAAGCTGCGGAAGAAAAATCATACAGATCAGAAAGATCACCAGCGTAATAATAAACTGCAGTCTGGCAAGACTCATAAGCTCTTCGGAAAGAGCACGGAACATCCCCTTCTTTGTAATATCAATATCAGCTCCTCTTCCACCGATAACGGCTTCTGAGTATGCTTTATATCTGCCATGAAAATACATCTCAACTCTACTGATAAAGATAACACTTGCAGAGATATTTGTAAACATTGCAAGACAGGTTGCCATATCATATGTTGTCACACATACAAAAGATTTTACTACTATCATGTGAAGATCTGTTGTCCAGAAAACAAAATTGTGTACATAAAGTCCTAAAATGTAAAGAAAATTTGTAACCACCAACGGCCAATATTCCTTAAAATAGACCAGAACCTGTCTGTATTTTCCACTGTTTTCCTTAAAATAACTCCGGACTACCGACATTTCCAGACAGGCGATCAGCCAAAATCCAATTGTCAGCGAAAACAGCATTCCATATGTAATACCCCAATGAAATACTTTTACAAGCAGAAAAGATAAAAACACTGTCACTGTCATACCAACGGCAAAGAAGAATGATATTTTTTTGTAATCCTTACAGATAGACAGGTACAACATAGAATAGAACACAAGAACCAGGGCAATGTATCCGCAATAACCTGTAAAAACATAAATAATGCCCACTTTTCCAACCAGATACTCCCAGATACAGAATGGAATTCCCACAAGAGCACTCAGTGAAATATTCAAAAGCATGCCCACATAATAGCACGGCAAAATATCTTCATATGTCTCTTCATAGATCACATCTGACATATATTTGGATAATACAGAGTTAAATGGAGACGCCGTAAGCAGGGAAAAAATAAATATATACAGAACCGTACAGGAAAACAGTTCTCTTGTAACATAACCTACTGAAGAGAAATCCAGAAAATACTCCATGATCATAAGCGCACCGATCACCAGCAGCATGGGGGCGATTGTAACGACCATACTGTATCCCGCACCTATGATATCAGTAGTCAGCGTATTCTTTTTATAGATATTTGTAAGTTTTACACCTATTCCTGCCATATATCCTCTCCATCCCGTAATTGCTTATCTTATGTTTGTTATCCCGATCTCAGTCACATTATGATTTCATTTACATCATCTTTTCATGCACACTGATCTGAAAGGGTTCCTCTGTCCACGAAAGATTCTGTCTGTCTGAAAATCCTTTGTATATTTCTCTGTATACTTCCTTCATCTGATCAATCCTGTAAAGTGCATTTACACGTCTGTATCCTGCTTCTCCCATACGCCTTCTGTCTTTCTCATTTACAGACATGGTAACCATTGCATGGGCGATCTCTTCTATATTCATAATGTGTGTGAGGATTCCCGCTTCCCCAAATCCGTCATTATTTCCATAGATCAGTTCCCTGCAATTTCCCACATCTGTGGCAATTACAGGTTTGTGAGCCGCATAACTCTCAAGGATTGTCAAAGGCTGTCCTTCACTGATACTGGTAAGCAGTGTGAAATCCATCTTGCCCAGATAATCCTTTACATTAACCCTTCCTGTGAATTCCACATCCTGAACCCCAAGGGATTCTACCAGATCATAACATTCTTTTGCATATTTTTTATCTTCATCTGCCGGTCCCATAATCCAGAGCTTCATATTTTTTACTTTTTTTTTGGCAAAAGCAAATGCCTGTATCATGGTTTTAACATCTTTGATAGGAGTTACACGAAGTACAGCCCCGGCATTGATAAACTGCTTCTCTTCTTCTGTCTTGCCGGGAAGATCTGCAAGCGTCTGTGTATTGATCCCATTTGGTGTCACCCTGATCTTCTCAGGCGGACATCCCAATTCTATCTGCAGGTCCTTTGCATGGTCATACAGACAGGTTACCATATCTGCCTTTTCATATGCAAGAAGTGACATCTTCTTAAACTGTTCAATCCAGATATTCTTATATACTCCCCTTACCCAGGAAGCTTTGATCAGTTCTTCCTCCCTTTCTCTGGTATAAATCCCATGCTCGGAGATCAGTAATGAACTTCCATGAAAATGTTTTGCCATACTTCCAAGAATTCCAGAATAACCGGTGGCCACACAATGATACAAATCCGCCTTCGGTACATCCATTCTCAGTGCCCAGAACATCGGCAGATAAATGGAGCGCAGCGTCCAGAGGAAATCCGAGAAATTAATATTTGAATAATTACGGTCATAGCACTCCCTGGCAATCCTGAAGAAATCCTCCCCCATAAGAAAATCATCTACAGAAAGATGCTTTCTGTGAAACAGGTCAAAAATCACACCCCAGTCTGTCCTCCGGTTCAGCACCATATTCAGCATTTCGTCATATTCTTTATGAGAGAGATGGACTTGCCTTAAAGATTTTCTTTTTCTGTTTCCGCTTTCCCATTCACAGTCATCCAGATATACTTCATAAACCTGTGTAAGGTTTTCCGGCAGCTCATAGACAAATTTCCCCCTGAAGGATCTGTTCGCCACAATTGCCAGCAATATAAATTCTACATTCGGAAAAGATCTGATCAGACTGTTGATCCAGCCGGAAACACCTCCGACCACATATGGGTAACAGCCCTCTGCCACAATACAAACTTTCATACTTTTCTGCTCATTTCCTCTCTGTCATAACAGCTATCTGTCATAATGAAGTCCTGATGTTTTTATCTGAATCTTCACAGTAGTATCCTGCGCCTGGATCAGATAAGTTCCATCTTCTATTTCCTTTTCTGTACCGCCTTCTATTTCTGCGATTTCTTCTCCATGCGTCCTGAGAAGAAACCAGCTTCCTTTCTCAGAAGTTTCCAACGTAATCTCATTCTCTGTTCTGGACTCTGAGAAATCCAGATTCAGAAAATTTCTGATTCTAGTGTTGCTTTCTGAAAGAGTCATGCTGTCAAAACCTGTAAAGTTTTTCCAATAGGTAAGGATATTACTGGAAAAATGCTTCTGCATAATCTGCCATCTGTCAGTTTTCTGCTGCGGCCAGAAAATATCATGCATATTTAACATAACATTCGTATATGCCAGCGAACTCTGGATACTTCTCATCCGAATATCATCACTATAACTGTAATTCATCCCATCACTTGTCACAGACTGTAAAGTTACAGAATCCGTACAATAAGAAACCACCGGCTCTTTCTCTGTATATTCACATACCAGTGTACTTACATTTTTCAACAATTCGGTATTCATCAATCCTGTTATCGTATCCAAATCCCTTTCTTCCGCAAAAGCAGCTCCATATTTATAACTGCTGTCCGATTTCTGAAAAAAGTCTGCATCCTGATCCAGTTTTTCCCACAAAGAACCTGCATTTTTATACTCAAGAGAAAGTCCTACTTCCGCTTCCTGCTCTTTCATCTGCTTCAGGTAAAATATCATATCTTTTGTATCCGGCTCTATACCATCTTCATAATCTGCCTGTGGCTGCATAAAGCAGGTCATTTTCAGCTTTCCTTTTTCTACAATGGATACCAGTGATGGCCACATAATATCTCTGGTCATACCTGTCACAGACTGACTGTACAGTTTCATCATTTCTTCATCATTCTCATCTGCAAATGCCGGAAAATTGATCATTGAGAGATTCTGGGCATTTACTACCGGATAAATATAATACTCAGAAGCCTCTGTTATCATACCATTCAACAGTCCCAGTGCTGTGCTGTCCTTCATATAGTCTCCCACTATACAAAAAACACTTCCACCCTTGATTCCATTTCTCCACAAAATCGTAGGAAGATCTTCATTCTCCACCTGAGTTTTTTGTTTACTATGATCCAAAAGCCCGACCATATATGTTTTCGTACCGCTTCCTACCTGATACCATGGTATCTCCAGCTGCAGATCCTGACGTTCTTTCTCTTCTTTTTCCTTCGGAGTTTCATAGACTACTTCTCCGCCCAGCAGAAGACCTTCAAAAAGTTTCACACCTGTCAGTTTTGTTTTCTCAGACACAACCTTATAAATCCCCAGAAAATCCATCAGTTCCTGATTTTTTTCAATATTCTTTGGATTTTCCAGACATCCAAAAACAATGATCACACCTTTTTGTTCCAGTTTCTCTAATTTTTCCAGATTATCACCAAGTGCATATTCCTCTGATTCCAGTATCAGCATCCCCGGCAATGCCTTATCATTCTCCTGGTAATCCTCCAGATTTCTGCACTGTGCCATATCCCACTTTGCATAAATGCACCATCTGCTTACGGCTGTAGCCATATCCGATGAACTGTCTCCCACAAAAAGAGCATAGCTTCTGTCTGTTGTTCTGACAGCCACAGGATCTATCTGTTTATTTTTCCAGACATTTTTACCATCTTTCTGCCTTGTCGTGAAATTTGAATTTACATCATATGTGTTCTGTCTGTCTCTGATAACCATAGAAAACTGAAACAAAAACAAAAGAACAAACATCATGATTGTAATACTGAAAAAATTTCTTTTGGAAACCATTATATTAATTTTTATCCTCCTGTGTCCGGAACTGATTATAACCGTAATCTATTGCAAAATTATACTGATGATACATATTTTGTGGCATTACATAACACACAAAATCTTCTGATTCATAATATACCTTCATATCATTGGGATATCTCTCCTTAAATGCCTGTGCCCAGTAATACATCCGGGACATCAGAATCCATCTTCCCTCCCCCTGATACATAGTTATTCCACCTGAATTTGGTAATGACTGGCTGGCTGCCTTTTTCGAAATGGACTGACCACTGCCTGAGTAAAGTACCGCATAATTTAGCGGGATTTTTTCTATAAAGAAGTATACATTCTTTGTCGGAATAATCAATTTAGTGTCTTTATTCATATACTCCATATTTCGAAGGAAGGTAATTGTCTCGTAATGCCAGCCATGATCAAGCCCCATCTGTGTCTCATCATTTGCTGATACAATCGTCCATGTCTTGTCTTTATTTTCTTTAATAATATTCGACAGACACGTCAATGCTCCATTAGATACATAATCTGAACCAAATCCCGGCATTTTGATCATTCCCTGATGGATCATACTCCCAACAATGAACACAGTCAAGATAAAAGATAACACATTTCGCGGAATTGTAAATAAACGATGCATAAAAATCAGATAAAGAATTCCATCCATCAGAACTGTCAGCGTTAATATCAGAAGATACACATAATAAATACTACATCTGGCAGGATCCATCAGCATCGGAAGTCCGAGCCCTGATGCACAGAGCAGCAATGTGAGAATTCCCATACAGAATCCTGCTGACATAAGCATCTCACCATAAGTAGTCTTTCGCAGGATAATAAATATCAGACCAAGCAGAATGACAACTGCAATTCCGATAAGTACCGCATATGCACACCATTGTTCCGGCAAGTTTATGATAAATTCCCCGATACGCTGAGCCATCATATTCCAGGTGTTTTTTATTTTCTCCGGAATTTCTCTGACTTTATCTGCAAAAGTGGATTCAGGAGTTTCCGTCATAGCAGGAATCCTTTTTGTCTGCATTGATTTCGCATTATTACTTTTAATATTATTCTTCGAGTTTTCATTCAGACGCGCTGCCATCTCTTCCATGGTTATATCCTGGATTGTATTATCCTCTGAAGAAGCTTCTTCATCCTCAGTATCTGATTTGCCACCATTGATGACGCTTAATCCCCAGCCAAGTGAGCCCTGCAGAGGTGTTCCTCCTGCAAATGCAATCCCCATAGGAAGCACAGCCAGAAATACACTGATAATACCAGTCATCATAATTCGTTTAAAATACTCTTTATTCAGGAAGCGCGGACAAAAACCGACAGCAATTCCAATACAGCAAAGCCCTGCAATCATAGTTCCATAAAAATGAATCGCCAGAGTCAGCGAAAATGCCAGCGCAAAGCATCCTGAGAGCAACTTTGTTTCTCTGGTTTTCAGTTTCTCCTTCTCTGTCTGAAAAAAACTGATCAGGAAGTAAACAGACGGAATCACAAAAATCATTCCGAATTCCTGGGGCAGTGATGCCCCAAAACGACTATATGTCTGTTTTGCCCAGAGATTTCCCAATATATATACAAGCACTCCTGCATATGGCAGATACAATGATCTGCATAACAATTTCATCACAGCAAGAAGTACCATATGAATAAAGAATACCTGTACAAGATAGAACACACACAGAATCGCATACGTATCAACCCTGAAAACTGTATGAAGATAATATATCATACAGTGAAATCCAAACGGATATACACCATCGGAAAAAAGATTTCCTCTGACCATCTCATTAATCCAGTTCAAATGTACCGGTATATCTGAAGCACAATATCCATAAGTGAGCAACAGGTTTCTTCCATAAATCCAGAACAAAGCTATAATAACTGCCCCTACCAGAATCCACTGAAGCGTATTACAGATTACTTTGTAATAAAACAGACGGACTGAGCGTTTTAATACTGCCTTAATCCTGTTACAGACTCTGTATAAAGCCCCCCTCATTCCCATACTTCCCTGAAGTATTTTCTTACAGATAATTCCTGTCTTTATGCAGAGTTCTCTTAGAGAAACCCTGTTCACCCTGCTCCAGATCAGAATCCCTGGTACAGCAGTAAACAATACAAGTGCCCAGAAACCTGAAATATGCAAAAGCTGGACTGCAAACACAATATTTATAATATAAAAATTTCCAAATGTATAACACATCAGAAACTGCTCTGACAGTCCTCTGCCTGCCAGTATCCGACGAAACATAATCGCAGGTAACAAAACTGTTAAACCTGTATAAGCAGCAAATATACCTGCAAATCTTAATATAACCAGAGTTGTCATTGACATATCTGTTCATCCTTTTACTCTACATAAATGTTCTGATCAGTTCAAGGGTTTCATTATCAATCGCAATATCCGAATCTCGAAGTTCCTGCATAACCTGAAAGAACTTCTCTTTCTTTCCACATGAGAAATAGAGTTTCATCTGACAGGTATAGCTGGACAAAACTCCCGGATATTGTTCCATTGCCCGATCACACCACAGTGTGCATTTCTCATAATCCTTTACTTCCAACAGGCGCTGGCAGACCTTTTCATAGACAGTACTGCTGATTTTTATCTTATCAAGTTCCCAGGCTTTTTGCAACACCTCCTGCATCCTCTCTGCCATGGAACGCTGTTCCAGATTTGTAAGTACCTGCTGTTCCAGAATCGGATTCATATATTCAACAAATTTTATACAATTTTCCACCTGCTGTTCATTTTCTTCCTGGCATAAAAGATAATCTGTCTGTACTTTACTTCGAAAATCATTCAATACATCCTGAAGAACAGATGCTGCATAATGGGCAGTCTCTGAATCCTCGCTGTTTAATGCCAGATTAATCGCCGCAAGAGAATTGCGGTAATCTCCTCTGATCACATTCAGCATCAAAGTACGAAGGTTCTTCTTATCTGTAACTTCCAGGGCTTCTTCCAAAGAGACCATATTTCTCTCCATTTCCTCATCAGGACGGAGGAAATTCTCTTTCCTGTCTTTGCTAAATACAACGTCCGACAAATCCATACCCTGGGAAGAAAATAACTTAAAAAGCAGGAATGACAGGAATACAAACGCAGGACCTGTCACCGGACATAAAAGCATCATAACTGCCTTCATCCATACACTTCCGATTTTTTCTTTTCTGCGGATATAATTCCAGATCAGATAGAACACAACCACGATCAGATTTATGATCAGCAGGAAAATAAACAGCTTCATTCTCTGTGACATACTGACATCATCTCCACGTATTCTGTTTTATAGCCATTCTTCTCAAATCTGTCCTGTACAATAACAGCACCCTCTCTGGTTGTGTTGGTAAGCAGGACATACAGATTTCCATCAGGCAGCATTCCCATGTAATCACTGTCCCTCATATATCCGGACATCTGCTCATCCGTTTTTTGATATTCCAAGTTCTGAACATCTACTTTAATTAATACACATTCTACAAGATTTTTCAGTTTTGCCTTCATATATGCCTGAACCAGGGACTCAAATGCTTCCGGTTCCAGGATTCTGGAATTCTGGCTATAACGCTTCTCTTCCAGTGCCTGCATATATCTCTGTGCCCTGAGGACTGCATTCTGAATCAGATAGCTGACGACTGTAAGAAAATTGGCTTGTCCAAGGGTCATTTTTTCCCAGCTTAGTCCCCACATCATAACGATCATCTGTACCTCTTCACCTTCGTAGATTCCTCTTGCCATAAGTGGATACTGCTCATCCATTTTCTTATTAATATATACCTTCTGCTCTTTTAATGCATCATAAATGTCCGTCATCTCCCTGTAACGGATTGAATTTCCAAGACTTCTCGCCTTTTGGGAACTTGCAGAAAAGATACGGGCATAATCTTTACTGACCACATTATAGAGGGCTACATCCTTTGTCTTCATAAGTTTTCCCAGCATTTCCACTGCATAGAAAATAACCTCATCCGGCATACGCTGTTCCAGTCCTGCTGTAATGCTGTAAATTTTACCGATACTGTCCTTATGGTCAATCAGCTGCTGCTCCATGACCTCTTTTACACGGACATTACTTTCATTGATATCCCGGATATCCACAATCTGTCTGTGCAAATGTTCTTCCAGTTCCTGACTCTCCAGGCGCATGATACGTATCTGGTCTCTCATATATCCTACTACAAGCCCCAGGATAAAAAGCTGTGCGATCCAGACATAAGTGTTATAATCTATCAGTACCTCAAAACTACTTCTGGTATACATCTGCCGGAACATATAACCTGCAACTGCCAATATTGCAGAAAACGTCGCCTGCTGCTGCCCATATACAATTGCAAATAGCAGCACATACAAAAGAAACGGATCCAGATTTGCAAAATATTCACTGCCCACAGTCCTGTTATTCATCATGAAAAACGGAACAAAACATACCAGATTCTCGAAAAACGGAAAAAGTGTCCTGATCAGCCATTTCCATTTTTCATAAAGCATTTTCCACCATGAAAGCTTTAAGTCATCCCCCTTCAGGAAAACTGATTCATGTTTCTTCATATAAGAAACCATGTCTTTTATATTCTTCTCAAGATTACCAAATGCATGAACTCCAAATTCTCTTTCAAAACGATTGCCCGACAAAACACATCTTCCATTACTGTCGGAAAAAGCGACAATATTCGATTCGATTTCCATAGCTTTCTGAATCATAGCTGCAAGTTTTACTTCACTCACTACATCATTAGAAGATAAATTATAAAGACTATATTTGTGGTTGCTGGTTTTTATAAACTGGTAAATATACTCTACTGCATCATTTTCATAGAGAAGTGAAAATGTATGGTCTGTTTTTGCCTTAATATGCCCGTCACACATGCAGTTCAGACACATATCTGCACAAATATTATTTACGTCTTTTCTCTCTTTCGGAATATTGTAGAGATGATCCAGACGCAGAGTTATAATATCCAGACCTCTGTTGATTCTGAAATTATCGCAGATCTCTTCTGCCTGTGACAGTGCATCCGCTCTGATTCCCACTCCGGAAAAGGGTTCTTCTTCCTTTATATCTTCCGTGTAGTTTCCATTATAAATTTCATCTGAAGAAAGAAAAATCAATCTTTTTTTGTTTTTTACTGAATAAGCAACCAGAATATTGACAAGATGAGAAATAAAAAGAACTATCTCTCTTTCCTCCCCATTCCAACGGTAATTTGTATCAAACGCACCCATAAGAATTGTTACATCTGCATTTACACTTTCTAGAATATCATTCAGATTCTCGCAATCATAAGAAAACTCGTATTTTTCAAATACTCTTTCATATTTATTATGTCTATATTTATCTCCCGTCAGCAGAAAAATTCTGTGTCCCTCTTTTCTTAATTTCAGAATCATACTGTTTATCAGGCTGCAGGAGCCTCCGACCAGCAGAATATTCATTTTTATACCTTTCTTATCTTAATTTTGTAACTCCAATATTCAATATATTTCTATCATTCTTCCCATATATATTCACTGCACATTACTTTGAACATAAGTATACCATATCTGTTTAGCTTATTACAAATAAAAAAATGCTGTTCTATG
>OLHE01002490.1_pt1 | contig 10751 bp, 13 predicted proteins | sample 1605821 | NCBI WGS metagenome assembly OLHE01 (sample SAMN03283250) | human gut metagenome | biome: human-associated habitat; material: feces | host: Homo sapiens | place: USA | collected 2013
CAGGGAATGTATCAACAGTAAAAAAAGTAACAGTAAGTGGAATAGTACCAAAAGTTAGCAATATAACCTATGATGATTTAACAATAGTAGAAAATAACAGTACTACAAAAACAACATCAACAAGTGGTAATACTACAACTATGATATTTACCAATCCAACAAGTACGGTTACTCAAAACTTAACATATTCTGGTACACCAAAATCAATTACGTTTAGCAGTTCAAATACAGGTATAGCAACAGTAAATGCTTCTACAGGAGTAATAACAGCAATATCCGAAGGTTCAACAACAATTACTGTTCAATTTACGGATTATGACGGGACAATAATTACTAAAACATGTACAGTAACAGTGGAAAAGGCCATTGCAAAAATAGAAGATACAGGAATATACTACAATGCCATTGCTTCAGCCATTCGAGCAGTACCAACAGATAACGTACAAAAAACGGTAACTTTATTAGTTAATAGAGCAGAAGAAGTATACCGGAGATACAAATGAAATTAAAGCTAACCAAAATATTATATTTAATATACAATCTTATACATTAACAGGAAGAATAGGAAATTATGGAACATTAAAAATCATAGGAACTGGTATAGTTAATAAAACAGGTACAAATGTTATTGTCAATAATGGTAATCTTACAATAGGTGAAGAAGGTGCAACAACGGGAATTACTATATTTTCATATGGAGAAGCATTTAATTGTATTGTAAATGAAGGAATGGGGGCACTTACAATTAATTATGCAATATTATATGCAGATGAAATAACATCACATACACTTTTGGTAGGAACTGGTACAACAGTAACTATTAATAATGGAGTTTTTGAAAATAAAGGAAATGGGTCATCTGCGAATTTTAATATACAAGAAACAATTGATATAAAAACAGGAGCAACTGTTAATATAAATGGTGGTACAATTACTAATTTAGCAAGTACAAAAAATACAATAGTAAATGCTGGTACACTTAATGTATCAGGAGGAACAATTGAAAGTAAAAGTATTAATTATAATGCGATATATGTAACAGGAGAAGCAAAAATATCAAATGGAACTATAAAAAATTATAGTAAAGGTAGAGCGGTTTTAGTAAAAGGAACTAATTCCAAATTAACCTTTTCAGGAGGGCTAATTACTAATAATGGATATTATCCTAATAATGAATATTCAAATTTGGAACTTAGAGTTGCACTTGAAGTTGGAACTGGAGCAACAGTTAACATGACAGGAGGAACGGTAGAAAATATAGGATTACCTTCTAATTTAACTGTAGGAAGTAATGGAATTGCTACAAAAGATTCTGGTCAAGGTACAGCAGCTAGAGTATATGGTACATTTACTATGACAGGAGGAAGAATTACAAGTGGAGCGTCTTATTATATTCAAGAAAATGTGCATAAGCCACTTGGAACTATGGTAATAAGTAATTCAGCTGTTGTTACAATAAACGGAGGAACAATTACTAATACGGGTAAAGTTTATAATACTAATAAAACTTTAAAAGGTACTCTTAGCCCATGGGGATATAGAGGAGCAACAATAACAATAGCAACATCTACATTCAATATGAAAAAAGGAACTATTTCAGGAGAAAACTATTTTATATATAAAACATCAAGTACTAGTACAGCTTTAAGTAATATTGTTCCTATAGCTACTATATATTTTAGAGCTGATGGTGGAAAAGGAACAATAAATGGTGGAAATGTAACAAATACATATATTAATGGAAAATTTGGAGGTTCTGCAATAAGAGTAAGAAATACAGCAACACTTAAAGTTCAATCATCAACTGCTAATGTAAAGATAAGTTCATATGATAATACAAATTCTGATGCTCATAGTAAAAGATATCCAACTGTTGCAATAACAGAAGGAGGAACATTCACATTTTCTGCAACAGCTAACTCAAGTTATAAAGCTCAAATAATAAGTTTAAATTCGAAAAATGCAACAGGAACAGGGTATTGGTATTATAATGAAGGAACATCAAAAGGAGCTAAAGGAGCGAAAAAACAATAATTAAAGAAAGGACAAAATAATGAAAGAAAAAAGTAAATTTAAAGTAAAAATACCAATAGTATTTTTGATAATAGTATTAATTATTATTGGAATATTTGTAGGTAAAAAATTGATTTCAAATAAAGGTAATGAAACACAAAATCAGACTGAAAAAGATAATTCAAGTTTAATATCAGGTGATGAGCAATATGCAGGTCAATTTGATGCAAATAATATGGAAAATGCTAAAATTATTGAAGGTTCTAAAGTTAATACATCAAGTAATTTATTAAAAGAAAGAGAAGTAAATGGACTAAAATTGACCGATATTGAATTAAAGGCTCAAGATGGTATAAGTAATTTTACAGCAACTGTAATTAATGATAAGGATACAGATTTTGAAGGTGGAGTAGGAACAATTACATTTGTTGATAAAGATGGAAATAGGATTGAAGAGTTACAAGTTAATATTCCAAAAATTAAAGCTGGAAATAAAAGTAATATAAATGCAGGAACAACATCAGATATTACAAATGTTTATGATTTTAAGATTGATTTATCTCAATAAAGTTTAAATAATGTGCCTCAAAGTTGATTAATAGTATCAAATTTGAGGCACAATAATATTTATTTTTAATCTATGTACTCTGTGATTTACTTAAATTGTAGTAAATATTAAGAAAAAGAGAAAAAACTCTTGACAAATAGAAAAAAACAGTGTAAACTATATCTGTATTACAGAAAAATATGTAATAATTGTCTAATTTATATGAGTTAGAAAGGAATGATTTTGATAATGGGAAAAAGCAAGAATCGGAGAAAAAATAGAAGAAAAAATAAAAATAAGTATTTTACTTGGATTATATGGAGATTTATTAACAGATATTCAAAAAAAATATACAGATATATATTTTAATGAAGATTTAACTTTAGCTGAAATAGGAAATAATGAAAATGTTACAAGACAAGCTGTAAGTGCTATACTTATAAAATCAAAAAGTAAACTTTTAGAATATGAAGAAAAATTAGGCTTTATGCAAAAAGAAGAAAATATAAAAGAATTACTAAAAAAATTAGAAAATGGAGCAACAGAAGACCAAAAGAAACTAATAAAAAAGATAGGTAATGAATTAGATATTTGATACATGCTAAAGCGAAAGGAAAGTGGTAAAGATGGCTTTTGAAGGACTATCTTCAAGACTTCAAGAAATTACTAGGAAAATAAAAGGCGAAGCAAGGATTACTGAAAGTAATATGAAAGATATGTTAAGAGAAGTAAAACTTGCATTGTTAGAGGCAGATGTTAATTATAAAATTGTAAAAGAATTTATAGCGTCAGTACAGGAAAAAGCTCTTGGTCAAGATGTATTAAAATCATTAAAACCAGGAGAACAAGTTGTAAAAATAGTTAGAGATGAACTTACAGAATTACTTGGTGGGACAGATAGCAAAATAAATATTTCTTCAAACCCACCAACTATAATAATGCTTGTAGGTTTGCAAGGAGCAGGAAAAACTACTTTTGCGGGAAAACTTGCCAATTATTTAAGAAAAAATGGCAAAAAACCGATGATGGTGGCATGTGATATATATAGACCAGCAGCTATAAAGCAACTTCAAGTTGTAGGAGCTAGCCTTAACATTCCGGTATATGCAGAAGAAAATAATAAAGACGCAATAGGAATTGCAAGAAGAGCAATGAATGCAGCTATTTCTAAATTAAATGATGTTGTAATAATAGATACAGCACGGTCGTTTACAAATTGATGAAATATTAATGGATGAATTAAAACAAATAAAAAAAGCAGTAAGACCACATGAAATTTTATTAGTTGTAGATGCGATGACAGGTCAAGAAGCTGTAAATGTTGCTCAAAGTTTTAATGAAAAAGTAGGAATAGATGGTGTTATACTTACTAAATTAGATGGAGATACACGTGGTGGTGCAGCACTTTCTGTAAAAAAAGTTACAGGAAAGCCAATTAAGTTTATTGGTGTTGGAGAAAAATTAAATGAAATAGAAGAGTTTCATCCAGACAGAATGGCATCAAGAATTTTAGGAATGGGTGATGTATTATCAATTGTAGAAAAAGCAGAACAAGCCATTGACCTAGAAGAAGCAGAAAAACTAGAGAAGCAATTACAAAAAAATAAATTTGATTTAGATGATTATTTAGCACAATTAAGACAAATAAAGAAAATGGGTTCAATGAAGTCTATTTTAAAAATGTTGCCAGGTGCAAATAAATTAAAAGATATAGATGTTGATGATAAAGAGTTTGTAAAAATAGAAGCAATAATAACATCAATGACAGCCAAAGAAAGAAAGAACCCAGGTTTACTTAATGCAAGTAGAAGAAAACGTATTGCAAAAGGAAGTGGAACTGAAGTTCATGACATAAATAAATTCATGGAAACCTTTGAAGTAACACAAAAAATGATGAAACAATTAAAAACAAAAGGTGGAATGAAGAGAATGATGAAAGGTCTAAAACTTGACCAAATGGATGAGTTTAAAGACCTAATGTAAAATAGTTATTAAATTTTAAAATATAAGATGCGGGTAAGTCATTAAGAAGAACATCATATGCATCAAAAAAAGCAGGAGGTGAAAACAAAATGGTAAAAATAAGATTACAAAGACAAGGTAAGAAAAAAGCGCCTTTTTATCACATTGTAGTTGCTGATTCAAGAAGTCCTAGAGACGGAAAAATTATAGAACAAATTGGTACATATGATCCAATGAAAGAACCAGCTGCAATAGTATTAAATAATGAAAAAGTTGAAAAATGGATAAAAAATGGTGCAAAACCTACAGAAACAGTAAGAAAACTAATAGAAAAAGTATCAAAGTAATAATAACAGAGAGGAATGAAAGAAAAAATGAAAGAAATATTAGAAACAATAATATCAAATTTAGTAGAAAACAAAGAAGCAGCTCAAGTAACTCAAATTGAAGGGGAAAAATCTGTAGTATTTGAAGTCAAAGTTGCAGAAGGAGACATGGGAAAAATTATAGGAAAACAAGGTAGAATTGCAAAATCTATAAGAACAGTAATGAAAGCAGTTGCAGCTAAAGAGCATAAAAAAGCATCAGTTGAATTTATTGGTTAAAATTGAAAAGGATTAATATGAAAAAAAAATTAGAAGTAGGTCAAATAGTAAATACATTTGGTATAAAGGGATTTGTTAAAGTTTATCCATATGTAAATGATGTGACAAGATTTAACAATTTAAAATATGTTTATGCAAAATCAAAAAAAGAAGAAAAAAAGCTTGAAATAGAAGAAGCAAAATATCAAAAAAATATGGTTCTTCTGAAATTTAAAGGTGTAGAAACAGTAGAAGAAGCTGAAAAATTAAGAAATAATTATTTAGAAATAGATAGAAGTGACGCTATACCATTAGAAGAAGGAGAGTTTTTTATAGCTGATTTGATTGGTTTAAAAGTTTTTTTAGATACAGGCGAAGAGCTTGGTATTTTAGAGGATATTTATAACACAGGCAGTAAAGACATATATGTTGTTAAAGATAAATTAGGTAAATCTTATTTATTACCATATATAGATGAAGTAATTAAAAAGATAGATTTAGATAATTCTAAAATAATAGTTCATATAATAGAAGGCTTAATTTAAAATTGGAGGAATTAAATGAAATTTGATATTTTAACACTTTTTCCAGAAATGTTTGAAGTATTTAATTACAGTATAATAGGAAGAGCTAAAAAAAGAAATTTAATTGATATTAATTTAATAAATATCAGAGATTTTTCTAAAAATAAGCATAAAAAAGTGGATGATACTCCATATGGTGGAGGAGCAGGAATGGTAATGAAAGCAGATGTTGTGTATGATGCATATAAATCTATACAAGACAATAAAGCCAAAGTTATATTTATGTCTCCACAAGGGAAAAAATTAAACCAAAATAAAGTAAAAGAATTATCTAAAGAAAATCACTTAATAATACTTTGCGGTCATTATGAAGGCATAGACCAAAGGGTTGTAGATAAAATTGTAGATGAAGAAATTTCTATTGGAGATTATGTATTAACAGGAGGAGAAATTCCCGCAATGGTATTAATTGATACTGTTTCAAGATATAAAGAAAATGTAATATCTAAAAATTCAATAGAAGAAGAATCATTTAGCAACCGGATTATTAGAATATCCGCAATATACTAGACCAGAGGTGTTTGAGGGAGTAAAAGTGCCAGAAGTATTAATTTCTCGGAAACCATCAAAATATTGAAAAATGGAGAAGAGAGCAAGCTTTAAAAATTACAGCTATTAAAAGACCAGATTTATTAAATTAAAAAATGAAGTACGAAAAACGTACCGCTCATAAAAGCTATTGACTAACATTTTTAGTTAGCGACAATAGAAAATTTGAAGGAGGAAATTTTAAAATGGATATAATAAAAGCTATTGAACATGAACAATTAAAAGCAAAAATTCCAGATTTAAAAGTTGGAAATACAGTTAAAGTTCATGTTAGAATAAAAGAAGGAAATAAAGAAAGAATCCAAATATTTGAAGGTATTATAATAAAAGTTCAAGGGGCAGGAGTTAATAAAACATTTACAGTAAGAAAAATTTCTTACGGTGTTGGTGTTGAAAAAACATTTTTAATTCACTCTCCATTAGTTGAAAAAGTTGAATTAGTAAGAGTAGGTAAAGCAAGAAGAGCTAAATTATTCTATTTAAGAGATAGAGTTGGAAAATCTGCTAAAACTAAAGAGCTTATAGGAGCTAGAATTGAAGACAAAGAAATAATAATAAAAGGTGAAGAAGCTCCAGTTGAAGAAGCTGTTAAGACAGAAGAAACAGTTACTGAAGTTGTTAAAGAAGAACCAGCAAAAGCTGAAGAAACTTCTGAAAAAGAAACAGTAGAAGTTAAAGAAACTCCAGTTGAAGAAGCTGTTAAAGAAGAGCCAGTAAAGGCTGAAGAAACTTCTGAAAAAGAAACAGCAGAAGTTAAAGAAGCTTCAGAAAAAAAAGCAGAATAATAATAAAGGATTGAATAAAATGAGAATTAGATACAAAAAATGGGCAAGGCCAGAACTTGAAGTAAGTCCCTTTTATGTAGATAATCCTGAAGAAAAAAGAGGCAAATGGAAAGAACTTTTTAAAAGTCCTACATTGCCTCTTCATTTAGAATTAGGATGTGGAAAAGGGTATTTTATAGCAAATTTAGCAAGTTCTAATAAAAAAATAAACTATATTGCAATAGATTTAGTTGATAGTATGCTAGGGCTTGCTAAAAGAAATGTTGAGCAAGTTTACAAAGATAAACAACAAGAAATTAATAACATTTTTTTAACTAGATTTGATATTGAAAGAATAAATTTGATTTTTTCTAAACAAGATGAAATAGAAAGAATTTATATTAATTTTTGTAATCCATGGCCAAGAGGAAAACATCACAAAAAAAGACTTACACATATAAGACAACTAGAAAAATATAAAGAATTTTTAAAACCCAATAGTGAAATTTATTTTAAAACAGATGATGATAATTTGTTTTTAGAAAGCATAAAATATTTTGAAAAATGTGGATTTGAAATTATTCAAAAAACTTTTGATTTACATTCAGAACCTGATTTTTGGGAAAACATTGAAACAGAACATGAGAAGATGTTTTCAGATGAAGGAATAAAAATAAAAGCTTTAATTGCAAGAAGTATTTAAAGTAAATAAATACAAACAAAATTTAAGGATGGTTTAAGACCATCCTTATTCAACAGTTACAGATTTTGCTAGGTTTCTAGGTTTATCAACATCTAAACCTTTTTCTTTAGATATATAATATGCTAAAAATTGTAAAGGAACAATAGCAAGTATTGGAGAAAGATAAATATTAGTTTCTGGAACTAGTATAATATTTGTAAATAATTTTTTATCTATTTTGTCTATATTATCTTTAGATACAACAATATGTGTTATTGCACCACGTGTAATAAGTTCTTCTATATTGCTTACAGTCTTTTTTAATAAATCAGTTTGAGTAAGAACTCCAATTACATTAACACCTTTTTCTATTAAAGCAATAGTTCCGTGTTTTAATTCCCCTGCGGCATAGCTTTCTGAATGAATATATGATATTTCTTTTAGTTTTAGAGAAGCCTCTTGAGCCGTACAGTAATCAACTCCTCTTCCTAAATAAAATACATCTTTTTCTTTATACATTGTTTTGGCAATTTCATGAATTTGTTTATCCGTTTTTAGTGTAAGCTCTAATTTAGCAGGTATAGTCATAAGTTCAGATTTTAAATTATTTAATTCTTCGCTAGATGCTGTACCTAAAATTTCCGCAAAATAAATTGTAAGTAAAGTAACTAATACAATTTGAGAAGTGTATGCTTTTGTAGATGCAACAGCAATTTCAGGACCTGCATGTGTATAAATAGAGTATTTAGCTTTTCTAGTTAATGAACTTCCAATAACATTTGTTACTGCAATAGTCATAGCACCTTTTTCGTTTGAAAGTTCAAGGGCAGCTAAAGTATCAGCTGTTTCGCCAGATTGACTAATAAATATACATAAAGTATGCTCATCTATTAATGGGTCTCTATATCTAAATTCTGATGCAATATCTACTTCAGTATGAATTTTGCAAAGTTTTTCAATTGTATTTTTTGTGGCTAAACCTGCATGCATAGCTGTACCACAAGCTACAATATATATTTGGTTAATATTTTGTAATTGTTTTTTTGTAATGTTAAGTTCTTTAAAATTAAATGTATTATCAACTAAATATGAAGATAATGTTTCTCTAATAGCAGTTGGCTGTTCATATATTTCTTTTAACATATAATCTTCATAATTATTTTTATCAGCAGAAACAGCATTCCAAGTAATTAAAGTTGTTTTTTTGTTAAATGAAGATAAGTTTTTATCATAAAATTTTACAGTGTCTTTAGTTAAAACTGCATATTCAAAATTTTCTAATAAATAAAAGTTTCTTGTATAACTTAATATTGCAGGAATATCAGATGCAATATAATTTTCTCCATTTCCAGTACCAATAACAAGTGGGCTATCTTTTCTAACTACTATAATTTTGTCTGGTTCATAATTACAAAGTATTTCTAAAGCAAAACTACCTATTAATTTTTCGCAAGCTTTTTTAATTGCTCTTAATAATTTTTCATCATCATTTTTTGTATCTTTTTTATAAAAATAACTAATTAAATTAGGGATAATCTCTGTATCTGTATCTGAAACAAAGTGATATCCATTATCTTCTAAAAATTTTTTTAATTCAATATAGTTTTCGATAATACCATTATGAACTACAGCAAAACTATTTGAATTATCCATATGAGGATGTGAATTTATTTTTGAAGGAATTCCATGTGTTGCCCATCTTGTATGAGCGATACCAATTGAACCTTCTAAATTTTCTTTGTTTACTAAAGAGGCTAAATTTTCTACACGTCCTTTATCTTTAACAACTTTAATTTGGTTATTCTCAATTATAGCAACTCCTGCTGAGTCATAACCTCTATATTCTAATTTCGCAAGACCAGCTAAAAGAATAGGACTTGCTTTTTGTTTTCCTATATATCCAACAATTCCACACATAATAAAATCTCCTTTATTTTATATTTGGAATTAAAAGTCATAGCTTTAGTTTAACTTTTGTTATAATGTTACCATTATTTTTTCTATTAAACTTATGGTAAAAGCCTACCACTAAGGCATCCGCCGAAAATTTCGATAACCTTAGTCCTCGTCAACATTTAAATATGTCCAGGCGCTAAAATAATTATAAACTCCTTTCAAGATGTAAATTTAAGTTTTTATAAAACTTATAAAATATATTTCTTTTAATTCTCTATAGTATATTACATCAATAGTAAAAAAGTTGCAAGTATTTTTTTAAAATTTTTTTAACTCTTGACTTTTTTTGGGTAATTATATAAAATAAAAACATAATAAAAAAGTAAAATAAATTTACAACAACAAAAGAATTTTAAATCTTTTAAGTTATACAGAGAGTAATACCATAATAGTATGGAAAAACTATTAAGACAAATTAATGAAAAAAATTTATCTTAAAAAAGTGAATAATATAAAAGAATTTTTTAGATAAATTTTAGAGGAGGAATACGTATGTTAAAAAAGATTACCATTATTTTAATTATGAGTTTTTTATTAGTAGGATTGAGAGGAAAAGTATTTGCACAAGACTTAAGCACAGCAACATCTACAATAAATGGAATAACAGTAAATTGGCAATATGAATTAAATGAATCTAATCAAATAGAAGATTTAAAATGTACTAATCCAATTGATTTAACTGGAAATATAACATTACCATCAACTTTAGATGGAAAAACAGTTATATCATTGAAAGAAGAAGCTTTTAAAGGAGCAAATATTACTGGTTTAGAGATACCAGATTCAATAAAAAAAATAGGTTATAATGCATTTAAAGATTGTGAAAAACTAGAAAAAGTTACTATATTAAATGAAAAAGCGGAGATGGGGTGGTTTAATACATTTTCAGAAAAGGATTCTGTGTTTGAAAATCATAATGAAAACTTAACAATTTATTGTTATGAAAATTCTACTGCAGCTCGATATGCAATTGCTAATAATATAAAATACATATATTTAAAACAATCACCTGAATAATCGTTGCAATAAACATGCTTCCCGATGAAAGCTGCTGTGTCTGTCCTGCCATCGCATTTACATCAACACCGGCGAGCGATAAAATCTTCATTA
>OLHE01002507.1_pt1 | contig 10695 bp, 8 predicted proteins | sample 1605821 | NCBI WGS metagenome assembly OLHE01 (sample SAMN03283250) | human gut metagenome | biome: human-associated habitat; material: feces | host: Homo sapiens | place: USA | collected 2013
GCTCCGGGACGTTGGCGGCGGCAAAAGGCATCCCGGGTTGTGCATCTCCTCCCACACACAAATAAATTTGCCAAATGCCGCGCAATGCGGTATAATATCCTTATCTGTGAAAGTGCGGCGATTTTGCGGGAAGGGGGCGGCTATGGAACAGCAGGAACAACAGCTTATGAAGCTGGAAGGCACCGTCGAGCACGTCATCTACGAGAACGCCGACTCCGGCTACGCGGTGTTCGAGGTGGACGCGGGCGGCACCGATGTGGTCGTCGCCGGCAACGTCGGCGGGGTGGACAACGGCATGAGCGTGACCGTCTACGGCCACATGGTCAACCACCCCAGCTACGGTGAGCAGTTCCGCGCCGAGACTATCGAAGCGCGCCTGCCCGAGGACCGCACCGCCATTTTAAGCTACCTGTCCAGCGGCGTGCTGCCCTACATCGGGCCGTCCACCGCGAAGAAGATCGTGGCAAAATTCGGCGATGATACGCTGACGGTCATCGCCGAGACCCCGCAACGGCTCTGCGAACTCAAGGGCATCACCGAGCAGAAGGCGGCTATCATCTCCAACGAGTTCCGCCGCATGTACGGCGTGCGGGAGGTCGTGGCTTGGTTTGCCCGGTACGGCATGACCGCCCAGCAGGCCGTGACCTGCTACCGCGCGCTTGGGCCGCACACCGTCGAGGCGCTGACCCAGAACCCGTATCTGCTCTGCGGCGAGCCGCTGCAATTAAAGTTCGGTCAGGTGGACACCATCGCGGCGGCGCTGCAATTTGAGACAGGCTGCCGCCTGCGGGTGGCGGCGGGGCTGCTCTACGCGCTGCGGCACAACGCGGGCAACGGCCACACCTGCCTGCCACGGGATAAAATGCTTGAATCTACGTCGAAATTTCTCCGCCTGCCGTTGGGCGACCTGGAAGCCGCGCTCGACGAGCTGCTCTCCTCCGAGGAGCTGCGCACCCGCACGTTTGACGGCGTCGAGTACATCTACCTGCCCGACCTGCTCTCCGCCGAGGAGGACATTGCCGCGCGACTCGGCCAGCTTTCGACGTTTCCCACCGAGGCCCCGCCGACGCTGGATGCGGACATCCGCGTGCTGGAAATGGCGCAGGGCTTTGCGTACGCGCCGCTGCAGCGGCAGGCCATACGCCTGGCGCTGTCCAGCCGGGTCATGGTGCTGACCGGCGGCCCCGGCACAGGCAAGACGACCACCGTCAACGCGATTCTGAGCCTGTACGAGGCACTGTATGACCGCGTGGCTCTGTGTGCCCCCACGGGCCGCGCTGCCAAGCGGCTGAGTGAGCTGACAAACCACGCTGCATCGACGATTCATCGCTTGCTTGAGGTGGACTACAGCAGCGGCAGCGTGCGGTTCATCCACAACGAAAAGAACCTTTTAAAATATGACGTCATCATCCTCGACGAGATGAGTATGGTGGACGTCAAGTTGTTTCAGGCGCTGCTGGCTGCGGCGCGGTACCACTGCCGCATCATTATGGTGGGCGACGCCGACCAGCTGCCCAGCGTCGGGCCGGGCAACATTCTGGGCGAGATTTTAAAGGCGGGCGTCGTGCCGACGGTACGTCTTACCGATATTTTCCGCCAGGCGCAGCGCAGCCTGATTGTCCAGAACGCCCACCGCATTGTGGAGGGGCAGATGCCGCAGAAGGGCGGGCCGAAGGACGATTTCTTCCTGATCGAGTCCAACGGCCTTGCCTGCCAGAAGCTGGTCTGCGACCTTGTCAGCACGCGGCTGCCGAAAGCCTACGGCTTTGACCCCGTGCGGGACATTCAGGTGCTTTGCCCGACGAAGGTCGGCCCCACCGGCAGCGTTGAGCTGAATAGGCGGCTGCAGGATATTCTGAACCCGCCCGCCAAGGGCAAGGGGCAGATCGGCACGGCGGAGAGTGCCAAAATATTGCGTCTGGGTGATAAAGTCATGCAGGTCAAGAATGACTACGACATCACGTTTGAGCGCGCCGGGGCCGAGGCCGGTGTCGGCGCGTACAACGGCGATTTGGGCATCATCACGGCGGTGGACGTGGACGCGCGCAGCGTGACGGTCCAGATGGATGACAAAAAGTACACCTACACCGCTGACCAGCTGAACGAGCTGGAGCCTGCTTACGCTGTGACCGTCCACAAGAGCCAGGGCTCGGAGTTCCCCGCGGTGATCCTGCCCGTGGCCGACGTGCCCGCCCGGCTGTGCTACCGCAACCTTTTGTACACCGGCGTGACCCGCGCGCGGAAGCTCTGCGTTCTGACCGGCACTGCCCGCACCGAGCAGACCATGGTCGAGAATGTGCGGCAGAATATGCGGTACAGCGGGCTGCGGTATTTGCTGAAGGACGCGGCGACACCGACAGAGGAGAAGCAGGAACAGCTCTCGGCGACGTGAGCGGGCACGGAGGGGTCAAGACCCCTCCCTACGAACCGCTCGTTCACCCCGGCCTGTAGGGAGCGGTCTTGACCGCTCCGCAGGGGGCTGGGGTTGACGGAAAAGCCACGCACGTAGGGGCCGGACATGTCCGGCCCTGCACCTGCCCGCAAACGCCTACCAATGGGACACCACCGGGCGGGCATGCCCGGCCCCTACAGCTGTAAATAAATTTCCACTTTGTACCATCTACGGAGATTCGTAAATGAAACAATACGACATCGGAATTGACCTGGGCACGACCTCCATTATCATTGCCACCGAGGAGCAGGGCGTTGTGTTCCGCCAGCCGACCATCGGCGCGGTGGACACGCGGACGAACTCCATCCTTGCGGTGGGGGACGAGGCATTAAAAATGGTGGGCCGCGCACCCGCGCACATTGACTTGGTGCGCCCGCTGCGGGACGGCATCATCCAGGACCACCGCATGACGAACGAGCTGATCGTCCGGTTTGTCAATCAGGTCTGCCGCTCGCGCATCTTTAAGCCGCGCATTGCGGTCTGCGTGCCCGCGGCCATCACCGGCATCGAGGCGGACGCCGTTGTGGAGTCCGTCATGGCGGCGGGCGCCAGGCAGGTCTACCTTGTGGACGAGCCTGTGGCAGCGGCGCTGGGCGCGGGCTTACAGATCCGCCAGCCCCACGGCTGCATGGTCGTGGACATCGGCGGCGGCTCCACCGACATTGCGGTCATCAGCATGGGCGGGCGGGTCAAGGCCGCCAGCCTGCCTGTGGCGGGCAACGCCTTTGACAGCTGCATTGCCCAGTACGTGCAGGAAAAATACCAGATCGCCATCGGCCCTCTGACCGCCGAGCAACTGAAAAAGCAGGTCGCCTGCTGCACCAGGAGCGAGTTTGAGGGCGTTATGGAGGTACGCGGCCACTCGTGGGAGACGAACCTGCCCGCGCGGCGCATCATCTATACCCGCGACCTGTACGAACCCGTGCAGGAGCTGGCCGCCCGTATTGCCAACGCAGCCCGCAACGTGCTGGAAAGCACCCCGCCCGAGCTGGCGGCGGATGTGTCCGGCACCGGCATTTTGCTGACAGGAGGCGGCTCGCTGCTGCGCGGGCTGGCCGGGTATATCGCGGGAGAGCTGCACACCGATGTGGCCATCGCCCCCGACCCGCTGAACTGCGTGGCCCGTGGCACGGCCATCAGCCTGAGCGAGGGCAAGTATCTGAGCGCCGGGTTCCGGGATGCCACGCCGAAGGTGTGGAATAGAAGGTTGAACCATAGTCACGACCCGTTTACGGGGGAGTGAGTGGGGGCGAGTGGCCGACCCGGGAGGCTTATGCCGACGGGAGCGGGCCTGAACCATACGCTGCGTACGTAGGGGGCTTGGCACGCCCGGCCCTGTACTTTCCCGCAAACGCCCGATACCGGGAAACCCGCGGGCCGGACATATCCGGCCCCTACCGCGCATTTTCAAATAAAATCAAAACGAAAGGTGAACTCCATGGCTGACATCACCAAGGAATATCTCGCGCTGCGCGACCAATATATTGAGAGCCGGTTTGCGCGGCTCAACCCTGTGCAACGGCAGGCGGTCTTTGCCACCGAGGGCCCGCTGCTGATTCTGGCGGGCGCGGGCTCCGGCAAGACCACTGTGCTGGTCAACCGCATTGCCAATATCATCCGCTTCGGCTCCGCCCACGGCAGCACCGAACTGCCGCGCCCCGTGACCGAGGCCGACCTCAACGACCTGCGCAATGCCGTTGCCGCGGGCCGCGACCTGCCGCGGGAGACCGCCTATCTGGCCGTGCGCCCCGCGCGTCCCTGGAACGTGCTGGCCATCACCTTTACGAACAAGGCCGCGGGCGAACTCAAGGAGCGTCTGCGTGCCATGCTGGGCGACACGCTGGGCGGCGACGTCAACGCGTCAACCTTCCACTCTGCCTGCGTGCGGATGCTGCGCCGCGACGCCGAGCGTATCGGCTTCCCCAAGAGCTTCACGATCTACGACTCCGACGACCAGCAGCGCGTCATCAAGCAGATCTACAAAGACCTGATGATCGACGACAAATTCCTGCCCGTCAAGTCGGCCATCGGGCAGATTTCTTCCTTTAAAGATAAGCTCCTGTCCGCCGAGGATGTGGCGGGGGAGCCGTTCGCCAATACGAAGGCGCAGCTCGTCTCCAAAATCTACACGGCCTACGCGGGCCGCTTAAAGGCAGCGGGCGCCATGGACTTTGACGACCTGATTTTCCACACCGTCAAACTGCTGCAAAATGACGCGGAAGCGCGGGAATACTACCAGAACCGCTTCCGCTATGTCGTCGTGGACGAGTACCAGGACACGAGCATTGCGCAGTTCCATCTGGTGCGGCTGCTGGCGGGCGGCACCAACAACGTCTGCGTCGTTGGTGACGATGACCAGTCTATCTACAAATTTCGCGGTGCTACGATTGAAAATATCCTCAACTTTGAGAAGGTTTTCACCGGGGCAAAAACGATCCGTCTGGAACAAAACTATCGCTCCACCGCTAATATTCTGAACGCCGCCAACAGTGTCATCAAGAACAACATGGGCCGCAAGGGCAAGACTCTCTGGACCGACCACGGCGATGGCGAGAAGGTTCACCACTACACCGCGACGAACGAGCAGGACGAGGCCAGCCACATTGCGGACGTCATCGGCGAGCATTTGAGAGAGGGCGCGAGCCTGAAGGACCACGCCGTGCTCTACCGCATGAACGCTCAGTCCAACCCGATTGAGACCTACTTTGCCCGCGCGGGCATCCCGTACCGCATTGTGGGCGGCCAGCGCTTCTTTGACCGCAAGGAGGTCAAGGACATCAACAGCTATCTGGCCATCATCGTAAACCCGCGGGACGACGTGCGCCTGCGCCGCATTATCAACGAGCCTGCGCGTAAAATCGGCATGACGACGATTGAAAAGATCGGTGAGCTGGCAGCCTCCAAGGGCGTGCCGATGATGGAAATCATCGCCCATGTGCGGGACTACCCGGAATTGCAGCGCGCCGCCGCGGCGCTCGAGCGCTTCTATGAGATGTACCGCGAGCTGTGCGATCTGTCGGTAAGTGAGCCGCTGGACCAGTTTGTGGGTGACGTCATCGCCAAGTCCGGCTACGAGGCAATGCTCAAAGCCATGAAGAAGGAGGAGGGCGAGACCCGCCGCGAGAACCTGGGCCAGCTGGTCAGCAGCATCAAGACCTACGCCGATCAGAACGGCGAGGACGCGACGCTGTCGGGCTTTTTGGAGGAGGTCGCGCTGATTTCCGATTTGGACAGCTATGACAACGACGCCGACAGCGTCACGATGATGACGATCCACTCGGCGAAGGGCCTGGAATTCCCGTATGTTTTTGTCGTAGGTATGGAGGATGGTATCTTCCCCGGCGAGATGGCCAAGTATAATGAGGAGGACATGGAGGAGGAACGCCGCCTCTGCTACGTGGCCATCACCCGCGCCAAGAAGGAGCTGTACCTGTCCACCTCCCGCACGCGGATGATCTTCGGCCAGACGCGCCGCAACCCGCCGTCTGCCTTCCTGAGTGAAATCGACCCCGGTCTGCTGGACGAGACCCAGAGCCCCGAGCTGACCGGCTACGGTGGCGGCTTCGGTGCGGGGTACGGCAGCTACAGCACCAACGTCCCGGGCGGGCGCAGCGGGTACTCCGGCGCGTCCCGCGGCTACCTGAACAGCGAGTACAACGCCAAGCCCCGCGGTGGGTTTGGCGGCGGCTACAGCAGCGGCTTTGCCAGCGGCGGCCACGAAAGCCCCAACTCCTACGGCGGACGCCATCAAGTGCAGAGCACGGGCTTTGGCTCGGGCTACGGACGCAGCCGCAGCGCGGGCAACACGGCCCCCGCGGGCGCGGGCACATCCACGCTGGCCGGTGCGCCGTCCGCTGCCCCTCAGAAGAAAGCGGCTGCCGCCAGCTACGCGGCGGGGGACATTGTGGAGCACCGCGTGTTTGGCCGCGGCAAGGTGCTGAAGGCCACGCCGATTGCGGGGGACTGCATTGTCGAGATTCAGTTTGACCGCGTCGGCGTCAAAAAGACGATGGCAAACTATGCGCCGCTGAAAAAAGTGGAGGAATGATATGCTGGTACAACTCATTGCCCATACAAATGACCCGGAAAAAACAATCGCTGCAGCGGCAAAGCTCTGCTACTCCGATGCGCACATTGAGACGCTGCTGGACGGCCTGACGCCCGAAAAGACCGAGGCGTTTTTGCAGCGGCTGAACGACGTCGGCCACGCCAGCCCGATCGAGCACGCCAGCTTTACGTTCGGCATCGAGGGCGTGTCCCGCACGTTCCTGGCGCAGGTGACGCGCCACCGCATCGGCAGCTTCAGCGTGCAGAGCCAGCGCTACGTGCGGCTGGAGGATTTCCGCTACGTCATCCCACCGGAGATCGAGGCCATCCCCGAGGCCAGAGCCCAGTTCATTGCGTCGATGAACGACGACGCAAAGAAGTATCTTGAGTTGGTGCAGACGCTCGAAAATGCCCACACAGCGCGGTTTATGGCAGGTGGTCTCGATGAAAAGGCCGCCCGCGCCAAGGCGTCCAAGCAGGCCAACGAGGACGCACGCTTTGTGCTGCCCAACGCCTGCGAGACGAAGATGGTCATGACGATGAACTGCCGCAGCTTGCAGAATTTCTTCAACCTGCGCTGCTGCAACCGCGCCCAGTGGGAGATTCGCGCCGTCGCGGACGAGATGCTGCGGCTGGTGCTGCCGCTGGCCCCACACATCTTTGCGAGCGCCGGCCCGCGGTGCCTCGTCGGCCCCTGCCCGGAAGGCCGCATGTGCTGCGGCAAACAAACGGAGGTACGCGCAAAATACGCCAAACTCAAGGAGGAGGCAGTATAAATGGGACAGCTTATCATTTTTGAGGGGCTGGACGGCTCCGGAAAAGGCACCCAGACAAAACTGACGGCTCAGCGTTTAAAAGAACAGGGGAGAGACCTGCGGCAGATCACCTTCCCGGATTATGACAGCGAGTCCTCGGCGCTCGTCAAAATGTACCTATCCGGCGCGTTCGGCGACAAGCCCGACGACGTGAACGCCTACGCGGCGTCGAGCTTTTACGCCGTGGACCGCTTTGCCAGCTACAAGACCGACTGGGGCGAGTTTTACCGTGAGGGCGGGCTGGTGCTGTCGGACCGGTACACGACGTCCAACGCCGTACACCAGTGCTCGAAACTGCCGCCGATGCACTGGGACGGTTTTCTGAATTGGCTGTTCGACTTTGAGTACAAGAAGTTCGGCATCCCCGCGCCCGACGCGGTGATTTATTTAGCGGTTGACCCCGAGGTGTCCCAGCGCCTCATCACCGAGCGATACCACGGCGACGAGAGCAAGAAGGATATCCAGGAGAAGGACACCGAGTATCTGGCCCGCAGCCGCGCCGCCGCCGAGTACTGCGCCCGCACGCTGGGCTGGCACCGCATCGAATGCACCACCGCCGACGCAAACGGCGCAAAATCCATGCGCTCCGTGGAGGATATTAACGCAGAAATCCTTGCAGAATTGGCGGGAATACTGTAAAATAAACAGGTATGCTTTGGGAGTGTCGCAGGGGAGGAATTTATCCCTCCCGCGGGGGTTCGTGGTGACGCGAACGGCCCGGGCGGATATGGAATCCGCCCCTACGGGGCAGCACACCAGACTTTTCCCGCCGCACACGCCCGGAGGGGTCAAGACCCCTCCCTACGAAATGACGTGAACGGGCAGCTTGTAGGGAGCGGTCTTGACCGCTCCGTCTGTTCCCGCCGCCATTCAGTCTCCGAGGGCGTCTGGGACGCCGACCCCTGCGCCTACCGCGCGGTAAAAATAGTTTACTTTACAAAAAGAGGTGATGCCCATGCTGCGTAAGGCTACCGCTGATGATCTGCCCGCGTTGACGGCGCTGCGCTGCGGGGCTGCCAAAGCGAACCCCGTCGATGCGGCGGGCTGGCTGCAAAACGTCGCCGGGCTGGAAAATATTCTGGTGCTGGAAAAAAACGGCCAGCCCGCGGCCATGCTGGCGGCGGTGCCGGTCAAGTACGGCCAGCACCGCGGCGTCTGGCTGTGCGGCGCAGCCGGGGTGCAGGGCGTGCCGATGGACCGCCTGCTGCCCAAAATCATGGAGGGCTGCCTGCGTGCCTACGGGGCCAGCGGGTTTGACTTTGCCGTCACGACGCCCGACGACGCCCGGCGCGCCGAGGACCTGAAAACGCTGGGCTTCAAAAGCCAGCTGCCGCTGCGGGTCATACAGACGCCCATCCGCCGCGACCTGTTCGCCCAGGCGGCGTTTGACAGTCTGACCGTCCACAAGCTGCTGGAACGGCGGCACATCTACCAGCCCGGCTGCATCAGCCTGCCCGAGGAGGCCATGAACGAAACCATGACCCAACTCTACCGCCGCGGGCTGACCGTGGTGTCCACCCGGCGCGGCTACGGGCTGTACTTTACCAAGGGCGATACGCTGCAATTTCTGGAATTACAGGCCGACAACGACCACTGCGCCGACCAGCTTTTGCAGGCCGCGCGGGAAAAGACCGGTGCGGCCAACGCCCGCATCCTGCTGGCCGAGAACCAGACGCTTTACCTCGGCTCAGGCCGCCGCTGCGGCTACGGAATGATCGCCTTTTTAGGCCGCCCCTTCTCCGTGACCGATGCGTATTTCAGGATGCTGCTGTAATCCTGGCCCCCTCTGGGAGGGGGCTCCGCCCGCAGGCGGTGGGGGAGAGAGCCTGATGTAGTCCGAAATATTTCGGGCTGTGGCAAGGTTCGCTCCCTCCGGCCTGCGGCCACCTCCCTCGCCGAGGGAGGTAATAAACTCGGCGGCTAAAATCAAGGAATCCCGGTGCCCTTGTGCGCCGTAAAAAGTTAGGAGTCTCCCATGAGGATCAATCGCACAAATCCGGAGCAGCCTGCGGCCCAGCCGGTGCAGAGCCATGCACCGCTCAAGGCACAGACCGAGGTAAACGGCTTTGAACTGCCCGAGCAGGAAATCCCGAAGGAAAACCAGAAGGAACCCCCGAAGGCTGCAAAGCCGCCGAAGCCCAAAAAGGAAAAGCCCGCCAAGAAGCCCCGCCGCCAGCCGGTGGAGGAGGTCGAGGACGACGAGGAGAACGAGCAGTCCCGCCGCCGTTTCCCGTTTGGCTGCCTGATCGTGCTCGTCATTCTGGCGCTGGTCGGCTTTGGCGGCTACAAGGTCAGCCAGTTCTACGCAGAGCTGGACGGCCAGAAAACGCTGGGCCCGACCCAGACCATCACCGTGCCCGAGGGCTCGTCCGTCGCCGGCATTGCGACCCAACTCAAGGACGCCGGTGTCATCGAGTATGACTGGCTGTTCAAGCAGTACGTCAAGTACAGCGGCAAGGCCGGTGAGATCCAGTACGGCGACTTTGAAGTCCAGTCCGGCATGGCCTACAACGACATCATCAAGGCGCTGTCCGTCGTGACCCGCCGTGCAACGGTGAACGTCACGATTCCCGAGGGCACGACAGCCGTCGGTGTGGCGCAGATTTTCGTGGACGCGGGCCTTGTGGACGACGTGGACACCTTCCTGTCCTGCGCCAACGGCAGCGACGGCACGGATTGGAGCAAGTACGATTTCTGGAACGCCATCCCCGACAATGACCGCCTGATGAAGTGCGAGGGCTACCTTTTCCCGGACACCTACAATCTCTATAAGGACGAGAGCGTCGCCTACTATGTGGATGCCCTCTACGGCGAGTTTGCGTCCAAGACCGCCGCTTTGGCCGACACGGTCGCCGCCAAGGGCACGAGCCTGGACGACGTGGTCAAGCTGGCCAGCTTCATTCAGGAGGAGGCCGGTTTGGAGAGCGAGGACGCCAGGGTCAGTGCCTGCTTCCACAACCGCCTGGAATCCAGCGACCCGCAGTGGGCCGAGCACAAGCTGGAATCCAACGCCAGCAGCTATATCATGCAGGACAGCGAGAACAACTATCTGTGGAACTCCCCGACGGCGGAGTACTTCGGCTGGCCGGAGCAGGGCGCAATCCCCGATGACGTGCTGGCCCTGTACGACACCTACACCATCAGCGGTCTGCCCGCAGGCCCCATCTCCTGCCCGGGCTACGCCGCCATGGAGGCCGCGCTGAACCCCGATGAGGAGTATATCAACGAGGGGTACTACTTCTTTGTCACGGGCCATCCCGGCACCGATGTGGCAGGGCAGTACTTCTACGCCAAGACCGCCGACGAGCACTACCAGAACTGCGTCAAGGCCGGGTGGGCGTCGTAAGCGCGCAAGCTGCCCTGTAGGGGCCGCACATGTGC
>OLHE01002518.1_pt1 | contig 10676 bp, 9 predicted proteins | sample 1605821 | NCBI WGS metagenome assembly OLHE01 (sample SAMN03283250) | human gut metagenome | biome: human-associated habitat; material: feces | host: Homo sapiens | place: USA | collected 2013
CTTTATAGTTAAAACTATTTAATTGCCATAATTCTATATTTTTTATAGAATTATCATATTCTAATTTCATTGTTTCATCTTTTGTATAATAAATAGCTGTCATTACATATTGTCCATCATTTATATAAAGTTCTATTATATTTTGATCAATAAACAAATCAATATTTGATAATTGTTCTAACTTTAATCTTCGAATTCCTTTTTTCCCAAGCGATAAATGATTTCTATCTAAAATGAATGTTTTATTTATAGCATCATACTCCATTAATAAATAGCCATCATTAAAAATGATTTTTAATTTAACATCTTGGTTTTCTTCAAATGTAGCAACAAGTTCATGACATCTTTTATTTACCACATCCTTTACAGATATTTTTTCATTTCTCAACTTATAAATTTCTTCAATTGGTTTTTGATAAAGATGCTTTTCCTTTAAAACAAGTTCTCGAGGCAATGTATGACTATAAACATATCCTTCTTGAATTGTAAGATAATCTTCTTCATGTTCAGGCATTCCTGCCCATGCTTGTAAAATAACTCGATTTTTTTCTTTCAATACTTGTGGAGCATAAAAATCAAAACCATAATCAAATTCTTGAAAATCATTATGTTCCATTATTCTATTTTTAAAGTCCATTTTCCCCACTATATAACCCGATTGATGTAAATTTTGAAATTTATATGTCTGACTTTCTAATCCCTGTGGACAAAATGCTAGAATATCCTTTCCATCTAATTGAAAAAAATTAGGACATTCCCACATATAACCAAAACTGTCATAGTTTGTTTCAATTTCACCATCAAAATTCCATTTTTTTAAATCTTTAGAACTATATAAAACAATTCTCCCTTGTAAAGAAGTATTTTTTGCACCAATCAATAAGTAGTGCTTGTCTCCCTTATAATAGAATGGATCTCGATAATGATCTGTATATCCTTGTGGAGAATCCTTAATAATATTTATTTTTTCAATAAGTTTGTCATTTTTAACAATTGCTACATTTTGATGAGGAATACGTATGTTATTTTCATTTCTTACATTTCCTGTATAAAATAAATAACCTATATTATCTATATACGTTGCACATCCTGTATAAACACCATCTTTGTCTATTGCTTGATCTGGTGCTAAAAAAATTTTTGGTTTTGTATACGTAATAAAGTCCTTGGTTTTTACTATACCCCAATGTTTTGTTTTATGAATGCATCCATTTGGATTCCATTGAAAATAAATATGATAAATTCCATCTACACAACTAAGCCCACAGGGATCATTAACTAATCCCCATGGAACTTCTAAATGAAAATGATTGCGCCATAATCCAATTAATGGATACTCTACTTTTTCTAATCTTTCATTCATTAACATTTTTTATTCCTCTGTATTAAATAAGAAATATGTAAGTCCAAAAGATACTACAAAAGCAATTATAAGTAAAATAATATAAAGTACTAATTGCCCATTTAAATAAAGTAAGACACCTGGTAATGCTGTAACTCCCATTCCAGTTCCTGCCATATGCATCATTCCTGCAAACATTCCTGAACAAGCGCCACCAATACATCCAAAAATAAATGGCTTAATAAAACGTAAGTTTACACCAAAGATTGCTGGTTCAGTGATTCCTAAAAACGCTGGAAGTGCACTCGACATGTATAAAGCTTTTTTCTTTTGATTCTTTGTTTTAACTGCAACTGCTAAGGCTGCTGCTCCTTGAGCGACAATAGCTCCTGTAATCATAGCATTATAAACATTAACTCCATTTTCTGCTAAAAGTTCGATTTCCAAACCACTAAAAATATGATGTACTCCTGTCACAACAATTGGTTGAACAAAGCCACCAACAATTGCTCCACCTAAACCAAATGGAATTGCTATAAACATTTTAAATAATGATAAAATAACTTGTTCGATTTCATGCATAATTGGACCAACAATAAATAATCCTAAAACCATACTTACCAATAAAGTTGTAAAAGGTGTAACAATCAAATCAAATGTATCTGGTACAACTTGATGTAATTTCTTTTCAATTTTAGCCGCTAACATTGAAATAACCAGTGCCGGTAAAACAGATCCTTGATAACCCATAAGTGGAATTGTCAAGCCAAACAATTTAAAGTTTAATGTTGAAACATCACCTGTTGCTACACTATACGCATTAGGTAATTGATTAGCAACAAGCATGAGACCTAAAACAATTCCAACAACTGGATTCCCACCAAACTTTTTCATTGTTGAATAAGCTACTAAAGCTGGTAAAAATGAAAATGCAGTATCAGTTAAAACTTGAGTTAAAGATGTAAGTTCAGGTGAAAGCGTTCCCCCTAAACTTGTATAAAGACTTCTTAATCCCATGAAAAGCCCAGTTGCAACTAATACCGGTATAATAGGTACAAAGATATCTCCTAATGTTCTACTGATTTTTTGAGGGATTGTCATATTTTTATACAATTCTTCTTTATTATTATCATTTAATTCATGATTACCTTTTACGCAGGCATATACCTTGTTTACAAAACCTGTTCCTAGTACAATTTGGAACTGACCTGCCGCCATAAATTGACCTTTAACACCATCAATATTTTCAATTGCTTGTGTATTAATTTGTTCATTATCTTTTAAAATCAATCTCAATCTTGTTGCACAATGCTCCATTGATTTAATATTTTCTAAGCCACCCACATTTTTTAATATCTCTTGGGCTACAATTTCTTCTTTTTTCATTTTAGTTCTCCTTAATGTTTAGCCTTTTCAGCATCACGCCAGTTATCTTGATAACCACTTAATAAATCAACGAAACGTTTAGCTGTTAAATGAGGTCTTGTAATTGCACTACCAACAACCACACTATGTGCCCCTAAGAAAATACATTTCATAGCATCTTCTGGAGTATATAAGTGACCTTCCATCATGACATAAGCTTCATCTTTTAATTCACGACACATTTGTGCAAACATACGATAGTCAGCACCTTCAATATGTGAAGTTTCTTTTGTATAACCATAAAGTGTTGGAGCGACAATATCGGCACCATTTTCTACAGCTCTTCTTGCTTCTTCTAAGTTTGAAACATCTGCAAAGATAATAGCTTCTGGAATTTCTTTTTTCACTTCTTTAATTAAATCCCACGCTTGTGTTCCTTCATGTGTTACTTGTGCTGTACAATCTAAAGCAATGATTTCAGCACCAGCTTCCCAAATAGCTTTTACTTCTTTCATTGTTGGCGTAATAAAGACATCTGTATCATCATGCCAGACTTTCCATAAACCAATCATTGGAAGTTCAGGAACTGCTTCTTTGATTGCTTTGATTTGTTCTGGTGAGTTTGCACGAATACCAACAGCTCCTGCCCATTTTGCAGCTTCTGCCATTTTTACAACCATGTTATCTGTATAAATTGGATCATCGTGTTGTACTTGGCATGAAACAATTAAGCCTCCTTTTAAGCTTTCTAAAATTTGTTTTTTTCTTGGATCATTTGTTTTCATTTTTCTTCTCCTTTTTATTTAATTTATTCTTATTTGTTCATTACGTGTTCATTTTAGTTCATATAGCGCTTACATTATTGTATAAAAAACTTATTTTTTGTATAAAATGCAAAAAAGTAGGAATTTTTTTCCTACTTTACTTTTTGATAATATTGTTTAGGGGTGATGCCCTCTATTTCTTTAAATACTTTTGAAAAATGACTTTGATCATAAAATGATAAATTAGAAGCAATTTCTATTAAAGACATAGTACTTGATTGCATAATACGTTTTGCTTCTTCTATTTTTTTACGTTGAATATATTTTTTCATCGTTTCTTTTGTTTCTTCTTTAAAACGCGTTGCTAAATATTTCTTTTCCAGATGAAATTCATCTGCAATCTCTTGAACTTTTAAATCAAGCGCGATATTTTCCTTAATATAATCTTTAACATTTCTAATCAGCTTGGTATAACCTTGATCCTTGATCTTTCTAACTGCTTTGGCTAGATCATAGAGAATATCTATCTCTAATTGTTCCAATTCTCTAGAAGTTTGTTTACGTTCAATTAAACGAATATATTTTAAATTTAAAGAACTTACATAATCATAATCCATTCCACCTTCAATTGCTCCAAAACAAAGCATCGAAATATAAGAAATAGAAAAATCTCGACGATCTCGAATCGTTCCTTTTAGAAGTTCTCTTTTTCCACTATATTGATAATAATCATTTAAAAATCTTTTAATTTCATGAGGATAACCATTTTTAACACATTCAATCAAAATTTTATCTGTATTATATCCTAAATGAGCATATTCCTTTTGTTTTTCAATATCCTCATTTCTTAATAATTGTAATTCTTGTTGGTAGTCTTCTTTAAAATATTCTTGAATAATATTTTTATAAAGAGGAATAGAAGTTTGAAAATTTTTTAATGTTTGTTTAGGAATACTTTTATAATAGTTTTTTAATAAAAGATAATCATAGTCTTTACCTTCATACATTTTCTTGATTTCATTTGCATTATATTCTTTAAATAAAACAGGCCCTATGATAAATCTACCTGCTTCTAAAGCGATATGAAGATAAGAAAGTCCTTCAGGTGATTGAATGATTTTTTCATAGGAATCTTTATATAAATCATTAAAATAATCAACCAGATTACTATAATAAGGTGGTATCATATTTAAACTATAATTATCATTCAAACAACGATTTTCATGATCTATAAAAATAACTTGATAATGATACAGTTCATATAATTGTTTACAACATTGTTGAAGAAATTCATTATTTATCTTCATAACATAAATGATAATTATCAGGTAATTCTAGATCATGTTTAAAATCATTGACATAGACCGTATTAAATTCACCGGTATTAGCCCATGTACAAAGCGCTTTAACACCAAATTTTGAATCATCAATGAGTAAATGATTATTCAAAGAACGTTTCATAATTTCACGTTTTACTGCACCTATTGAAAACTTAAAAATATTGACTTCCCCTGTTTTTAAAGAAACTCCATTCGTACTAAAGAAGGCATGATCAAAATTAAATTGTTTAATTATTTGTAAGGTTAAAGGACCATAAGACATATCATAGTCTTTCTTAAATTCCCCACCCAATAAATAAATATCTCCTTTAAAGCTTTCTGGTATTTTTCTAATAAAATATGTGCTTGCTGTTACAATTTTAATATGTTTATTCACAATATAAGGAAGTAAATAAACCGGTGTTGTTCCTGAATCAATATAGATACAATCACCATCATGAATCTTTTTCGCTGCTTCTTTACAAATTAATTGTTTTTGTTCAACATTCAATGTTTCTTTATGACTCACAGGAATTTCATTTAAACTTGAAAGGGTGGGTGTTTCTATATTTTTTAAACTTGCTCCCCCATGTTCTCTTTGAATCAGTCCTTGATTTTCAAGTTCAATTAAATCTCTCATAATAGAAGAACGTGAGACTTGTAACTTTTCCATTAATTCTTTAACCGAAACAAAACCTTGTTCATTTAATAAAGTCATTATTTTATACATTCGTTCTTTATTTAACATATTTTATAAAGGATATTGCTAAGCAATATCCTATCCTCCTATCTTTAATTTTATTGGTTGATTTTCAACATAATGTTGATATTTTTCTAATTCTTCTTTATTCATCATTTTTAAATCATTATTAAAGTATTCTTTTTGGAGTTGTTCCCATTTATTTTTACCTAAAGAATGATAAGGCAATAAATTAATTTCTTGAACATTTAGAAAACTTGCTAAATCAATTATATCATAGATTACATCATCATTAAATCCAGGAATCACCGGTACACGCATGACAACTTTTTCTGGAGCTTTACTTAAAAGATATTTGAAATTATTCATGATGACTTTCAAGTTTCCACCAGTTATTTCTTTTAATTTCTTTTCATTGATATGTTTGATATCAAAAAGAAATAAATCGATATAAGGTAATGCCTTTTTTAAATAATCTTGTACATAATTTCCTGTTGTTTCTACTGCAACATGCAAACCTTCTTTTTTTAATTGTTTGATTAATTTTAAAAAGTTTTCAAATTGAAGGAAAGGTTCTCCACCAGAAATAGTCACACCACCTTGACTATTTTCAAAATAATCTTTGTCTTTTAATACTTCTTTTACAATCTCTTCTATTTCCATTTCTTTTCCTGCAAAAGAAATAGCTTCACTTAAACATGTTTGTTCACATTGATGACAATGGATACACTTATCTTTTAGGTAAGAAAAACCATTTTCTAAAGATAAAGCATGCATTGGACAATTGTTGACACATCTTAAACAATGTTGACATTTACGTGCATCATACATTAAAACGGGTTGAATCGACCACGATTCAGGATTAGCACACCATGGACAATGAAGTGGACAGCCTTTTAAAAAGATTGTTGTACGAATATCCGGTCCATCATGCGTTGCGAATTTTTCAATATTAAAAACATTAATCATAAAGCGTACGTGAAAGTAATTCTTCTTGAATATCTGGTGTTAAATTCACAAAAACGGCACTATAACCCGCAACACGAACAATAAGGTCTGGATATTTTTCAGGATGTTTTTGAGCATCTTCAAGAACACCGTGATCAACCACTGTGACCATTAATTGACAACCGCCTTTTTTGAAATAAGTATCAAATAATAATTGTACTTTTTCTTTATCTTCTTTCATCATACGAGGTGTAAATTTCATATTTTGGACACTACCACCATGATATTTAGCATTAAATCTTGCAAGTGAATTAAGGACGGCAGTTGGACCACTTTTTGCACATCCACCTTGAGGATTGTTGGCTGGATTCATGTAAACACCTCTATTTCTTCCATCTAAAGAAGCATCTGTTTGATGTCCCCAATCGGTATTTGTTTGGTTATTACTAATAACGATAAGATAATAACCCATACGATGATCTATTCCTCTTTGACGAATTCCTTTAGCAACATATTCATAAAGATCATTAGCCATTTCATCACATTCTTTATCATCATTTCCATATTTAGGAACATTTAAAATATCTTTTTGAATTTTTTCATAACCTTTAAAATCATGTAAAGCCGCTTCATTAAGCTCACTTAAAGTATATTTCTTTTGTTCATAAACAAGTTTTTTGATAGCAAATAAAGCATCTGAAGAATTAATATTTCCATATGTTTCATTAGTACCACCAAGAATTTCAACACCACCATCTAACAATGCTTTTCTTCGATTAATACAATCATCCATTAAAATAGAAGTAAACAAGAATGAAACTTCTTCATTCATCACTTGATAACTATGAAGTTGTGCTTCAACACTTAAATCAAAATAATAGTCAAGAACTTTTTTATATTGATTATAGAAATCATCAAATGTTTTTAAATCATCAATTGGTTTTAATTTTAAATGACCGGCTTTATAAATACGATCAAAAGGATCATATCCTTCATTCAACGCAATTTGCATAATCTTCACTAAATTCAATAAAGTATTTGGTGTTCCTACACTTTTACCTTGAATCACAAATTCCCCACAACCAAATGGAATATATTGCATAGCAGTTTCATGATCTACTCTCATGGCATATTCTACTGACGGAACATTGACATCATCATTGTAAAGGGTTGGATAAGTTGCCCCACTCGCAATACAATCATAAGCCATTTCCATAATATCTTTTGGTGTTTCTTTATTAAAACGTAAAGTAAATTGCGGTTCTACATAACGGGTATCTTTACATACTTTTAAACAAAGACGCGCAAATAAATCACAGGCTTCTTCATTTTCTCGACCATAACCACCAACAATAATACGACCATTCACGGTTGTTCTTCTATTTTCAATCATAAGCCATAATGATTTTAAATAACGATAAGCTTCATCTTCGCTTAAACGACCTTCATCAATGTCTCTTTTTAAATAAGGACCTAAAACAATATCCATACGTCCATAGTTAATAACACCTGCACATAAAGCATAAATCCAGAAAAGTTGTAAAGCTTGATGGAATGTTTTTGGTTTATTTTCTAAAATATAATCTAAACTTTCATACATTAAATCTAAATCTTTACTTCTTGAACTAGAAGCTGTTTCTTTAGCTTTTAAAACAAGTTCTTTTTGTTTTTGAATAACGTCTTTTAAAAGTTCCATTGCTTCAATAGAAGCTTCAATAAAATCATTTGATTCTTTTGATTTTAATAAATCAATTAAACCATTGATTCCATATTTCATAAGTTTTTGATAATCCAACATCATTCCACTTAATCTGGCCGTTGCCATAAAAGGATACTTACAATCAATAAAACGTCCTGTTGTTGTTTCATTTAAAATATCTTGACAATAAAGTGCTTTAACATCATGATCTTGCCAAAAATCGTAAAGAACATCCACACGTTTTTTTTCTTCATCCGTTGAAAGTGTTTCTTTAAAAGCTCTTAATTTATGAAAGACACAATAATGTCCAACTCCACCAACGCTTGTAACACAACCAAAACCAATTGGTAAAAAGTCTAATCTTCCTGCAATTAAATCTGTTTCTTCGATTGATCTAAAAAGTGTTGGATAAATCACTTTTAAACAATTAATTTCTCTTTTTGCCTTATCTAAAGATAAACTTTCTTGATAAACTTTTGTATATTCCTCCATGATTTCTAATTGTTCTTGAGGTGTTTTTTCACAAGGAATCTTAATGCTGACTTCTGCATTTTGTACCCCATCAATATTAATTTTTGCCATTTTCTTATTCTCCTTAATTGTATTTGTAATGAACATTAACAAGAATAATTTTTTACACCTTCAATATAGCACTTGTCGTTTTCTAAGTCAATCATATTTATTCATCATTGTTCTATTTTGTTCATATTTAATCAAAAAATAACCTAACTTATTTCATCAGGTCTTAAATCATGAATATTACTTTCTCTTTTATATATACAAAAAAATTATTCTTAGTCCAAATAAAAATAAAAAAACTCCTAAAATCATATAAGAAGTAACATATTCTTCATCTTCATAAACCATATGCAATCTTTCATCATAATAAAAGAAGTCAATATCTCCTACTTCTTTTTTATAATCATGTCCTTTGGTTTTATATTTTACATTCGTTCCTTGATGAATAGATTGATAACAGTATATATACGTAATTTCATGAACACTAACAGGTGATTTATATACAGATGTTAATTCCATAGGAATCATTTTAAAATAATCTTTGAAAATAAAATAGTTTAACCCCCTTCAATGTATTAAACACACCCTTTATAGTAAATAAAAAACCTATTACCATATTCTACCTCATCTATTGTAATTAATTGAATTATTTAAACAATCATCTACATTACACATTTCTTTCTATCAACTTTTGTTTATTATTTTCACTTCTATTGCTAAATTTCAATTAATAAAAAAGCCTTGAAAAATCAAGACTTTTTAATCATATTGGCGTCCTCGAGGTGATTCGAACACCCGATCTATCGCTTAGGAGTTCGAGATACCACTGTAAATACATACAATGATTAGTCAACATAAGTCAAAGAAATCCTTGATTTTTTGACCATATTTTATTCTTATTGACTCATGCTCTCTTTCTAATCCTTTAATTCTCTTTCTATCTCTTCAATTATCGGCATTGAACTCTTATAATCATCCGGAATTAAATTATTTATCTCATATTCTGATATTCCTACTGGCACATTTACCATACTTGTTGCATATTGTGCCAATACATTATCCTTCGTTTTACAAATCAACAATCCAATTGTTGCATTATCATTCTCCCCACGTAAAATTCCATCTGTTGCAGCTATATATGTTCCCAACTGCCCATATCACCTGGCTCAAATGCCCTTGTATTAATTTCTATTACAACATAACAATGCTTCCCCAATAAAATAGAAGCATCTCATTATTCACATAAGTTGCTGCCTTAATTTGACTTTTTTGAATCTACTGCTTATATCTTGTATCTCTTTTTTATATTCAATTTCTTTTTTTCTTCTCTTTGCTTCGGCTTTTCCATTTGATTTTTCTTGAGTAATTCATAAACAAGATAATCATCAACACCCAACAGATCCGCGACTTCCTTAACAGAATAGGACCAGGATTTCAATTCTTTCCCCGGTTCTTCTCCGGTAACTTTATGGTATTTAATCTGATTGGCGTACCATTTTTCAAAGCTGGCAATATTGATTCGTATCTTTCCGGCAATCTCTTTAGATTCAAAAACATTTTTATGCACCAGCCAGTATCGATCTGTCTTTTTTAATCCCAGCAGCTTTCCCATTTCCGGCACGGTCATCCAGGTTCTCTTTTGTGTCGGACGCCGTTTGTAAGGACTGTCTTCTGATATCTTTGAAATGATCTCTTCAACATCGTCCATTTCCGGAACTTCTTTTTGTTTCATAATTGCTGTTGCCATTTATTCTTCACTTCCTGTCTTTTTTAGTGTTAGTGTTTTTTCTTATATCATATCTCAAATCCAGATAAAAATTTAGGATGTCGATTGCAGACAAAATCTGCCTGATCAACACCCTGTTTTTTACTGTTCCAAGTTATCGAGCCAGTCATCGAAACTCTTCTTAGAGATGCGATACTTTCCGCCATCCAACTGGATCCACCGGAATTCCTTTTTCTTTAAAAGGTTATAAATAGTAGGTCTGCTGACTCCTAAGATTTCCTGTAACTCTTGAAC
>OLHE01002522.1_pt1 | contig 10664 bp, 9 predicted proteins | sample 1605821 | NCBI WGS metagenome assembly OLHE01 (sample SAMN03283250) | human gut metagenome | biome: human-associated habitat; material: feces | host: Homo sapiens | place: USA | collected 2013
CCCCCTTTTTTGCGTTTACGGGGCATAAATGACTCAATTACACCAGACGATCTTATCGTTTTTGGTATTGAGCCTTTATTTAAAGAAGATAAATCGAATAACAAGGGCAACTGCTATGACCGCAATGATCAAAAGCAGGATTGTCAGTCGATGCTGCTTGCGTCGTTTACTTGTCGAAACGAAGATTGATTTTCCCTGTTTTGGCGTTTCGAGATAGCGAGCCGAATGCGTCAAGGTTTGCTTTGGTCGAGGACCTCTTTGTTGATGAGTGGCGGATGCTTTCATCGGCTCATCACTAGCTGCGCTGTTTTTAGATAATGGTGCGTCTTTCAGATATACGGGGTCTCCCGAGGCGACGCCCATATGTTTACGTCCCGTTTGGGCATCCTCGAGCGTTTGATATCGATTTCTCGTCACATACTCGGGCTCCGGATCATTAATGGGCTCTTGCGAGATGTGGGGGCGATGGAACCGTGGCGGCTGCGTGGAAGTATCTTCCCCCTGCGTCGGCATAAACATATTGTTCTGGTTTTGGTCGTCCATGATGCCCTTTAGCTCGTTACCAACAACGTGTACGCGCTCATTGTAAGCCCCTTGTAATTTGTAGCTGGGGACATACTCGGTATTTAAGCTCTGGTTCAAAGAACCTTAACCTTCCTAAAACCTGAGTCATACGCACTTAGATATGCTTATAGTACTGGACTCAAAAAACTTTATAGTCGATGTATATATGAGCACTGGGTGGGCATATATAAGAGCGTCAAAAGAAGTCCCAGTCACCTGGAAGATGACTCGGCAGTCCTATAAAGGAGTGGTAAACATGGCAAGCATGGTTCCTTATCGTTCGGTTTTTGGCGTTCGTCCCTCTGCAAGCTCGCTGTTCGATCTGTTTGATGATATGAGCGACCTAGCGAACAGCTCGATTGCCTCTAAGGCGTTCCCCGTTGACGTTGAGGATAAGGGCGATGGCTATGAGGTCAAGGCTTATCTGACCGGCGTCGCCAAGGACGATATCGATGTCGAGCTTAACGAGGGCCGTCTGTCCATTAGCGTGAATGTCGAGGAAGACGAGGAGAACGAGGGCAAGAACTTCCTGCAGAAGGAGTTCAGCTCGTACAGCGCGACGCGTGGCGTGTATCTTAAGGACGCTTCGAGCGAGGGCCTCTCGGCTAAGTACGCTGACGGCATCCTGACCGTTACGGTTCCCAAGATCGTCGAGAAGAAGAACGTTACGAAGATCTCCATCGAATAACTTCGTTGGTGTTTTTCGATATTAAAAGACAGCAAAAGGGGCTGGGAAGCGATTCCCGGCCCCTTTTGCTGTCTAGGACAGTTATTGAATGGTTGCTGGCCGATACTGGCTTGCGGGGCGTATCGAGAGTTTTCGCGATCCTTGGAGAAGGGTGGCGGAGCTGCCGAGCTCGTCATCCAGGGTTGCGGCTAGAGCTTTGGCATAGCTTTTGACGGTAAGGCCCGGACGATTGTTGTCTTGGCTGATATGCATGGCAATGAGCTGTTCGGTGCGATCGGTAACAAGTTCGCGCGCGGCTTCGGCGGCTTGGCCGTTGGAGAGGTGTCCTCTTGCAGACAGGATGCGCTCCTGAAGAAAGTGGGGATATTCTCCCTCGCGCAGCATGGTCACATCGTGGTTGCTTTCGAGCGCGAGGACTCGACAATCTTTGAGGGTGTTCATGGCTTGGCTCGATAGCTCTCCGGTGTCGGTAGCAAAGCCGATGGAATCATCGAGGGCGTCGAATCGAAAGCCGATTGGATTTATGACATCGTGTGATGTTGAGTAGGTTTGCACGTGGATGCCGGCAATGGATAGGGTGTCACCGGGGTCGAATTCCTCGACAGGCAGATGCGAAAGATTTTCTTTGCTCGAAAGTGTGCCCCTGCTGGCAAAGAGGGGACCGTGCCAGTGCTTGCACCAGACATCGAGACCCTTGATGTGATCGCTATGCTCATGAGTAATGAGAAGAGCCGAGACGTTGTCTGCCGAGAGTCCCAGTTCTGCCATGCGCTTTAATGTCTCGCGGCGAGACAGTCCGTCATCGACCATAATGAGCCCCTGCGGGCCCTCGATGAGTGCGCAGTTGCCTTTAGAGCCACTGCCGAGGATATGAAGGTGCAGACGAGACATAAGATTCCAAAGGATACAATGGGTGCGGACGAATAGAGGAGGAAGCAAATGCCTACGGTATCTCAGCATTATGGACACCATGCCGTGCCTGGGGCAGTCGATGAGACCCGGACGAGGCAGCAGGCTGCTCCTGTCGTGCTCATGGTATCAGGCGGCGCGGACTCGACGGCACTGCTTCTTATGGCATGCACATCAAAGCTGGATATCCAAGACGGACGCGGTGTCGCCCCCATTGCTCGCGAGCGCCTGCATGTGCTGCATGTAAACCATCATCTGCGCGGCAAGGCGTCCGATGGCGACGAGGCCTTTGTGCGTGAGCTCTGCGCGCAATATGGTTTACCGCTGTGTGTGGAGCACGCTTATTTTGATGGGGAGTCGGGCAATATTGAGGCCGCGGCCCGCGAGGTGCGCTATGCCGCGGCGCGGAGGTATGCTCGCGAGCTCTGCGCCCAGACGGGGGCACCGCGAACGGCGGCTCGTATCTGCACCGCGCACACGTCTTCGGATCGCGCGGAAACGTTTTTGATGAACGCGATTAAGGGTTCGGGGCCCGCTGGCCTATCGAGCATTCCTCGCCGGAGGAATATCGTGGTGCGTCCCTTGCTCGACCTAACTCACGGCGAGCTCGTGGGCTATCTACAGGTACATGGTCAGCCGTGGCGTGAAGACGAGAGCAATGAGGATATCTCGTATCTGCGAAACTACGTGCGCCATCGAGTGATGCCGGTGGTGGCGCAGCGCAACGCGAGCGTCTGCAAGACGATTGGCGCCGCCTGCGAGATCTTAGGCGATGAGGACGCGTTTTTGTCTCAGCTTTCGGCACAGGCGTTTCGAAGCTGTTTGCGCAAAGAGGCAGCGGGTGCGCTGGTGCTCGATGCCAGGCGCCTGGCTGCGGCCGAGGTGGTAATCGCGCGGCGCATCGTGCGACTGGCGATTAAGCGCATCGATCCGGACGCTCGTCCCGAGATGCGACATGTGGAGCGAGTCCTTTCCTGCGTTGCCGAGGGCACCGGCTCGGTCACGCTTCCGGCGGGGATTGACGCACGCATTGAGTTTGGCATGCTGGCGTTTAAGGCGCCGGCGGCTCGCGAGGGCCTGGTCGCGGACTGGGTTACCGTACCCGGTCGTTTGCCGTTGGGCGGGGGACGTATGCTGGTCACAGAACCGATGGCCGTTGAGCCGGGATGCGATATCGTGCGCCGCGCCCGTGAGCTTGCGGCTGCCGGGGAAGTGACAGCTTTGGTAGACGCGGCTGCCCTGGGTTTTGCCGACAGCGATAGTGAGCGGATCCTGGCGGGCTCGCGTGGCGAGATCCCTGCCGAGGCGCGATTGGCGCGCCTGTGGGTGGACGGTCCCGCGCCGGGAGACGTGATGTGCCCGTTAGGGATGAGTGGCCGAAGCAAGAAAGTATCCGATTTGCTAGGTGAGGCTCGCATTCCCGTTTCCGAGCGCGCCGGCGTGCCCATGGTGAGGACGGCGCCGGGGGGTGCCGTGGTGTGGGTCGCCGGAGTTCGCGCGGACGAGCGTTTTAAGTGCACGGCCGCAACGCGCGTGGCATATCTGCTCCGCGTGGTCGATGCGGAATAGCGTCCCACGCCTGCTATTCTGTGCGACGTTGACGGTATTCCCGCGCTGATGGCGCACGGGCTGGTAAATTTACCCCGTGCGCTGCTAGAATGTGTAGTTCGCGTCCATACGGCGGTGTGTGGGCGATAAGCACAAGAAAGGGTTGTCATGGCTTCTCAACATCCGGATATCGAGAAGGTTCTGTTCACGCAGGAGGATATCGACGGTATCGTCTCTCGCCTGGGCGAGGAGATTACGCGCGACTACGCGGGTAAGGATCTGGTGCTGATTGCGGTCCTGCGCGGCGCCGTGGTCTTTATGGGCGACCTGATGCGTAAGATCGAGCTGCCGACCAACATCGATTTCATGGCTGTTTCGAGCTACGGCGACGGTGTGAAGTCCTCGGGTATCGTGCGTATCATTAAGGACCTGGATATCGACATCCGCGGTCGCGACGTGCTGATCGTCGAGGACATTCTGGACTCGGGCCTGACGCTCAAGTATCTGATGAAGAACCTCGAGAGCCGCAAGCCCGCTTCTCTGGAGGTCGCCGCCTTCCTGTGGAAGGACGTTGAGGACCGCGTCTCGGCCATCACGCCCAAGTATGTTGGAACCCATTGCCCCGATGCCTTTGTGGTGGGCTACGGCCTCGACTATGCCGAGCGCTATCGCAACCTTCCGTATCTGGGCATTTTGAAACCGGAGGTTTATTCGTAAGATGCCCGACGACCGTAACGACAACAATTCCCAGACTCCCCGGGACCCAAAGATCCCGGGGATGCCCGGAGGCAAGAAGCCCACGCGTACGGGCTGGCTGTATTTTCTTTTGGCTTGCGCGCTTCTGGGCTACGCCTTCTTTAGCATGGGCTCCGGCTTTGCCAATTCCAGCAATACCGTTAAGCTCGCGACGAGCGAGATGGTGAGCGCCATCAAGCAGGATCGCGTCGAAGATCTGACCTATACGGTTCAAGACGGAAGCGTGACGGGTCATTACTGGAAGACGAAGAAGGACAAGGGCGATACGAGCGAGCTCAAGAGCTTCTCTTCGACCTATGTCGGCTCCGATTCGCTTGCCGAGCTCATGGCGGAGCACCCTGATACCAAGTACATCGTCAACACCAACGATCCCGATTTTTGGGGCGACTTGGCGATGAGTGTGCTTCCGACGATCGCCCTTATCGCCATCATGTTCTACTTTATGCGCCAGATGATGGGCGCCAACAACAGGAACATGCAGTTTGGCAAGACCAACGCCAAGACCAACGAGGCCACACGCCCCAAGGTCAAGTTTGAAGACGTTGCAGGCGTGGACGAGGCAGTCGAGGAGCTCGAGGAGATCCGTGACTTTTTGAGCGATCCGGATCGCTATCGCAAGCTGGGCGCCAAGATCCCGCGTGGCGTGTTGCTGGTTGGCCCTCCGGGCACCGGTAAAACGCTGCTGGCCAAGGCCGTTGCCGGCGAGGCGGGCGTGCCGTTCTTTAGCATCTCGGGTTCCGACTTTGTCGAGATGTTCGTAGGTGTCGGCGCCAGCCGTGTGCGTGACCTCTTTAAGGAGGCCAAGTCCCAGGCCCCGTCGATCATCTTCATCGATGAGATCGATGCCGTGGGACGTCAGCGTGGAGCTGGCTTGGGCGGCGGTCACGACGAGCGCGAGCAGACGCTCAACCAGCTGCTGGTCGAGATGGACGGCTTTGAGGAAAGCGAGTCGGTCATCCTGATCGCTGCGACCAACCGTCCTGACATCCTGGATCCGGCATTGCTGCGTCCCGGCCGTTTTGACCGTCAGGTTACGGTCGACCGTCCGGATGTGAAGGGCCGCGAGCAGATCTTGCGCGTGCATGCCGAGAACAAGCCGATGGACGAGGACGTTAAGTTTGAGAAGCTCGCCCAGATGACCGTTGGCTTTACTGGCGCCGATTTGGCGAACCTGCTCAACGAGTCTGCGCTGCTGGCTGCTCGCCGTCATCGTTCCGTGATCTCGATGGACGAGGTCGAGGAATCGATGGAGCGTGTGATTGCCGGACCGCAGCGCAAGGGTCGCGTGATGACCGAGGCCGAGCGCACCACGATTGCCTACCACGAGAGCGGTCACGCTTTGGTGGGCCACATCCTGGAGCACTCCGATCCGGTCCACAAGATCTCGATCGTCAGCCGCGGTCAGGCTCTGGGCTACACGCTGCAGCTTCCGCAGGAGGACCACTTCCTCAAGACCAAGAACGAGATGCTCGACGAGCTCGCCGTGTTCTTGGGCGGCCGCGTTGCCGAGGAGCTCATGTGCGATGACATCACGTCGGGCGCGAGCAACGATCTGGAGCGCGCAACCAAGATGGCGCGCGAGATGGTCACGCGCTTGGGCATGAGCGAGGAGCTGGGCACGCAAGTGTTTGGCGAGGCGCAACATCAGGTGTTCCTTGGTCGCGATTACGCCGATCACCAGGATTACTCCGAGGAGACGGCGCGCCGCATCGATATCGAGGTTCAGCGCATTATGCGTGAGGCCCATCGTCGTGCGGTCGAGATCCTGGACGCCCGTCGCGATCAGCTCGATCTGATGGCTAAGGTGCTGCTTGAGCGCGAGACCGTCGAAGGCGACGCCGTGAACGCCCTGCTCGACAACGAGTGGGATGCCTACCTTGAGCGCGAGGGTGATATCCTGGCGGCCAAGGAGGAGCGCAATGCCAAGGCGGCCGGCATGCCGACCAAGAAGCGCGCGCCTCGTATGAGCGAGGAGGAGCTGGCGGCTGATGCCGCGGCCTTTGCGCAGGCGGCCATGCAGGAGGATGCCGAAGCCGCATCCGATGATGCTGACGATGACCATGCCGTCGTCGATGCCGATACCGATACCGACGCCGACGCCGACAAATAGTCTTTGTGGCGAAAGCCTCTGCGGGGAAACCTGCGGAGGCTTTTTCTTTTGAGCGATATGGGGCCGTCTGTTGATTGGGGACAGACTTAAATGAGCGTTTTCACGCATTTAAGTCTGTCCCCAATTAACATTGCTGCGGCACTTTGCTCGGCTAAAGCGTACAATAGCGCCTATGCGAAAGGGGAACAGATGATCAACGAAACTATGTATGCTCGCGGCGCGGAAAGCTCCATCATCCGTGAGATTTTTAGCTATGGCCTTGAGCGCAAGGCGCAGATCGGTGCGGAAAACGTATTCGATTTTTCGCTGGGCAATCCGAGCGTTCCGGCGCCCGCTGCTGTGGCTGAGTCGATTAAGAAGGCCCTGGAGCTGCCGAGCGACCAGCTGCACGGTTACACGCCCGCACCGGGCCTGCCGCAATGTCGTGCCGCTGTGGCCGAATCGCTCAACCGCCGCTTTGGCACGAGCTATGAGGGCAAAGACGTATTTATGACGGTGGGTGCCGCGGCTTCGCTCACCTGCACGCTCAACGCCGTTACGAACCCGGGCGACGAGGTTATTGTTATCGCCCCGTACTTTCCGGAGTATCGCGTTTGGATTGAGAAGGCCGGCTGTACGTGTGTTGAGGCGCTCGCCGATGAAGATACGTTCCAGCTGAGCGTGGACAACGTGCTCAAGGCGATCAGCGATAAGACGGCGGCCGTCATCATTGACTCTCCCAACAATCCGACCGGTGCCGTATATACATGCGACACGCTGACGCGACTGGCCAATGTTCTGCGCGAGGCCAACGCTCAGCGCGATCCCGAGAATCCGATTATGCTCATCTCGGATGAGCCGTACCGCGAGATTGTGTACGGTGCCGAGGTGCCTTGGGTGCCCTCGATCTACGAGCACACCATCGTGTGCTACTCGTATTCCAAGTCGCTGTCGCTGCCGGGCGAGCGCGTGGGGTGGATCTTGGTTCCCAACACCAATCCGCAGGCTGCCCGTCTGATGCCGGCTGTTGCGGGTGCTGCCCGTACGCTAGGTTTTGTATGCGCACCGGCACTCTTCCAGCGCGTAATCATCGATTGCATCGATGAGCCGAGTGATGTCGAGGCCTATGCGCGCAACCGCACCGCGCTTACCGACGCACTAGCGGAGTACGGCTACACCTATGTTGAGCCGGATGGTGCATTCTACCTGTGGGTGAAGGCGCTGGAACCCGATGCGAATGCGTTTTGCGAGCGTGCAAAGAAGTATGAGTTGCTTGCGGTTCCCTCGGACAGCTTTGGTATGCCGGGTTGGTTCCGCCTGGGCTATTGCGTGAGTTACGAAACGATTATCAATTCGCTACCCGCTTGGAAACAGTTGGCGGACGAGTATCGTTAAAAGTAAAGCGCTCTGCCTACAATGTTTTACGTGAAACGGGGTTTGGTGTTAAGCCAGACCCCGTTGTCATGGACGTTGTGTCTTTGGGATGGAGTGGTTTTACGACTATCGAAGGCTATGCGTACAATGAATATAAGCGACGGCCGTGCCAGATAAGGAGACCTGATGCCCTACCTGCTTTCTTGTGACATTCATACCCATACGATATTCTCTGCGCATGCATATTCGACCATTGAGGAGAATGTGTACTGGGCGGCAGAGCGTGGCCTGCAGGTGCTCGGATCTGCCGACCATCTGAGCTCTATGGTTACGGCTTGCCCCAATGACCTGCGCAGTTACCAATTCTTTATCAACCAGGATATCTGGCCGCGCATTTGGAGCGGCGTGCTGGTGCTGCGTGGTGCCGAGGCCGATATCGTTTCGCTGGACGGAAGCCTGTTTGGCGAGGACACTCCTGTCACGCTCGATATTGCCGGCGATTCGTACAGCCGTCAGCATTCGCTGTTCGATTTGGTTACGCGAAATTTGGATTATTTGGTTGCGAGCGTGCATAATCCGCAGATTGCTGAAGGCGCGACGCTGGCCCAGACGACCGAGATGTATATCAATGCCCTGGAGCACCCCAAGGTGTTCATGCTGGGTCACACGGGGCGTTCGGGCGTGCCGTTCGATATCGACGAGGTGCTGTTGGCAGCTAAGGCCAAGCACAAGATTATCGAGATCAACAACCATAGTCTTGAACACGGTGTCGACACTGAGCATTGGGCCGTATGCCGCAAGATCGCCGAGTGCTGCGCCGAGCTGGGCGTGGGCATTGGCGTGTCAACCGATGCCCACATTGGCATGGCCATTGGCAAGCTCGATCACGCGCGCAAGATGCTCGACGAGATTCACTTCCCGCTGGATTTGATCGTGACGCGCGACCGCGAGACGCTGCTGCGCGAGATGGCGGCAGCCGGCGTGTGCGATCTGCGCAAGGGGATGTAGCGGAGTTTATAAACCAAGCGAAGGGGGCGGCCCAGGCGGGTCGCCCCCTTTCTTGTCCCAAAAATCTACTGAGGTCGGTTAGCGGCGTTCGAGGACCGCTACGGTTTCGGTGTGGTCGGTGTGAGGGAACATGTCGACGGGCGTGATCTTGAGCAGGCAATAGCCTCCGTCGAGGAGCTGATGCAGGTCGCGCTCTTGAGTTACGGGGTTGCAGCTGATATAGGTGATGCGGCGCGGCTTAAGCGCGCAGGCAGCTTCGAGGAACTCGGGCGTGGAGCCGGCGCGCGGCGGATCGACGGAAAGGACATCGACCCGCTCGTTGTTATCGGCGGCATCCAGGATGTAATCGGTGGCGTCGTCGACCATAAACCAAGCGCTGCGGGTGAGGCCGTTGAGCTCGGCATTGCGGCGTGCGTCGGCAATGCCCGCCGGGTTGCGCTCCACGCCGAGCAGCATAATGCCGATACCCTTGTTCTGGGCATCTTTAGCTGCGCAAAGACCGATGGTACCGCTGCCACAGTAGGCATCCATGAGCACATCGCCCTGGTGCAAATCCATGCCGTCGATAGCGAGCTGATAGAGCAGCTCGGTCTGTTGCGGGTTGGTCTGATAAAACGCGGTGGGGGAGATGTCGAATTCGCAGCCGAGCAGCTGGTCGCGCATGCATTCGGCGCCATAGACGATACGAGTCTCCTCACCCAAGATGGCGTTACCGGGACGTCCATTGATATTTTGGGCAACGGTGACGATATGCGGATCGAGCGCCGCGACGGCCTCAAAGAACTCCTGTGCATGCGGTAAGTCACGCTGGGCGGTCACGAGCGTAACCATGACCTGGTCGGTACGCCAACCGCAGCGGACGACGGCATAGCGGAGCAAGCCCAGATGCTTGTCCTCGTTAAAGGCGGGAATGTGCAGGCGCTCAGCTTCACGCGCGATGCCGTTAAGAATCTGTCGGGCGCCCGGTGCCTCGACGGGGCATTCGGGTACGGCAACGATCTTGTGCGTGCCGCGCTCAAAGAAACCGCAGCGGACAGCGCCCTCTTTGCCGGGGGCAAAGGGAGTGGCGGCCTTATGGCGAAAACCGCGCGGCGCAGGATATTTGCCCGGGTCGCCCAGGGTGACTCCCATACCGCGAATAGGATCTACAGCAATGCCTTCACGCTCACAAAGCGAAGCAAAAAGCTCCTCCATAGCAGCCTGCTTAGCTGCCAACTGCTTTTTATAAGGACGATTGAGCGCCGTGCACCCACCGCAAGCTTTCATGATGGAACAAGGAGACTTGGGGTCCACGGCCTTACGCGCAGGCGAAGCCGGATCTTTATGCGAACGCTTGGAACGAGTCTGAGGCGCTTTATCCCCGCCTCGACGAGAGTCAGAACGCTTGGCCTTAGCCCCGCTCTTGGCCGATTTGCTTTTTGCAGCTTTAGAAGACTTGGATTTCGTAGAAGATTTCTCCTCCGACCCCTCAGCTGCTTCGATCAAAGCACGACGAGCCTTACGCTCCGCACGAGATTCTGCCATGAATTAACTCCACTAATTTATAAATTGAAATCTGAAAGCATTGTACCGTGCCAAGCCAACGGGCGATATGCAAGCGCCCATTTCATGCCAGTGATAAGTCCAACGATGTCTGCCCGGCGTGGGCGGGGAGCGGCGCGCAATTAAGTTTATCGCGAGTTCCGCACGCAAAGGAAAGCACTTAATGTGCTTTCCGTCTTGCGCAGG
>OLHE01002544.1_pt1 | contig 10594 bp, 8 predicted proteins | sample 1605821 | NCBI WGS metagenome assembly OLHE01 (sample SAMN03283250) | human gut metagenome | biome: human-associated habitat; material: feces | host: Homo sapiens | place: USA | collected 2013
GCAGCCAGCGCCTCGGCAAAACCACGACAGGTTTTATCCATCATCTCTTGGCTCATACGCATGCACCTTCAAGTCATATACATCGGTCGGACGGCGACTGCCTGCCGACTGTATCGATCACATAATGGTGCTAAGTCTAGCCCATAAGCACACGGGCGTCAGCGTACCTGGCCATCGCTGATTTCTATGGCACGCGATAGGCGGCGGCAACGCAAACATGGGACACATGGCCCACCTTTCGAGACTCCCGAGCAGCACAAGCTGGGGCATATCTATAAGTAAGGAACCCGTTGGGGAACGGCCGCGCAACGGCCACAAGCGATGAACGGAGGCATAAGTCGCACAGTACACAGAGACATCCGCCGCCAGCGCAATCAGTACCCCAACAGCATGCGGCGCCGTGATGTCATCAGCAGACAAGGAGGACGCCACCATGATGAAAAAGACCCTATCGATCCTTTCCCTTTGCATCGCCCTCTTTGCCGCGTTTGCCCTTGTCGGCTGCGGCGGGAGCGCATCGGGCGGCGGCAGCGCCCCAAGAGCGAGAGCAAGGAAAAGGTCCCCGTCGCCAAGAAGACCGACTTTATCTGGTTTAAGGTCGAGATGCCCGAGAGCGTTGGCGTGAGCGACTCCGCCGGCAAGAACGCCGACAGGGTCCAGCTCACCTTCCCCGAGAACGAGAACACCACGGTTGACCGCTTCATACCTGTTTGGGAAGAGAAGATGACGGCAGAAGAGGCTCTTGCCGATGAAGGTCGAAAGAGCAGCATGTTCCAGTGGGAAGTTGGCGACCCCGTCGAGTACAACGGCAGGACATGGCTCATCGGAACGTGCAAGGACAACCGCGGCACCCATACCTATCTCTTTACCGACGTTGAGCCGGGAAGCGTCTGCGTTCTCATCGCGAACTTCGACCTGCACAAGAAAGAAGCCGAGGCGCTTCTCAACTCCATCGAGTTCCCCGACGACATGAAGAAAGCAGTTTCCGAGGCACGCGAAGTCGAGATTTCGAGCATCGAGATCAAGTAACGGGACACCCGCGCGCGCCTACGCGCACCCGCGCACATGCGCACCCGCGCACATGCGCACCCGCGCACATGCGCACCCGCGCACATGCGCCCCATTAAAACAACGGGCGCCCAACCCGGGGAGGGCCGACAGCATCGGCCCTCCCCTCTTTTGCGACCGCACATATTGCCACTTGTCGGCACAATTCCAGCCCCCAGAATGGGACACATGGCCCACCCTAGCGAGCCGTCCGCGCGTACAGTAAAGGCAGGTAATCCATGGGCGGTTACAGATCGAGGAGGACACGACCATGAAAAAGAAGGCCTTTGCGATTCTCACCCTCTGCATCAGTCTCTTTGCCGCGGTTGCCCTGGTGGGTTGTGGCGGAAACGGCGACGCTACCGGCAGTGGCGGTGACGGCGGCGCGGAAAAGCCAGCCGTGGATATGAGGACCGACTTCATTTGGTTTAAGGTCGAAGTCCCCGAGGGCGTCGAAATCACGGACGTCGCAGGCGATACCGCCGACAGGGCCCAGTTTAAGTTCACCGAGAGCGAGCATGCCAGCGACCGCTTCATCCCCGTCTTCGATCCTGACAAGAACGCCGATGAACTGTTTGACTACGAGGCAAAGTGGAAGGCCAACTCCGGATGGACCGAGAGCGATCCCGTTAAGTACAACGGCAAGACCTGGCGCAGCGCCTACTTTACGCACTCGGGCGGCGTGACGACCGAGTACTTCACTGACGTTGACGGCGGCAGTGTGTACGTACGTATCGACAATGTCGAGGAGCACAAGGACGCCGTCGAGACCATGATGAAGTCTCTGGAGTTTGCCGACGACATCGCCAAGGCCAAGACCGAGGCCATGGACGTCAAGCTCGAGGATATCGAGATCAAGCGCTAAGCGACTGGCGAGCACAACGGGAAACACGGACGCAGTGCAAACAAGCGACGGTATCCCAGCGCTTCGTACCCAGGGAGGGCCGGTAAGCCGACCCTCCCCATTCTTATGCCGGTAGCCGACGAACGCAGGATGCCGGGCTCCAAAACCATCCCAGACGTGATAACAGCACAAATAGACAAGTGCCCCAACACGTCCGCCCGCCGATTTATAGCGCCGCGCAGGCAATTTAAACCGGCGTCTTTAAACATCTGGGCAGTATAGTGACCAAAACAAGTGCATAACCGCACCCTGCGAACGGAGGAGATATGACCGAACACCATGCCATCAGCCGCCGAGCGTTTACGCTGGGCCTAGGGCTTGCGGCGTTGTCACCACTTGCAAGCCTGCCTGAAACCGCAGCGCCGGGCATTCCCCTGCGAACGGCATTTGCAGACAACACACCCGCACCGTCGGACAGCCTCGACAATTTCGTCATTCGCCTTCGCCCCGCGGGCTATTTTCGCACCGCGAGCGTCAACCAAGACGGCAACGTTCGCGGCAACGTCTGCCACCTGTTTAACGACGGCACGTCCAGCAAGCTCATCCTTGAGAACGTAACGACCAAGAATGACGATACAAACTGGTATGCTATCCGCACCTTGCTCAATTTCGAAGAGCATAAAAAGACGGGCTACAGCATTTGGTCGGTCGACGACGACTCGGACAAAGATGGAAAGGTCATCCACGTATGGGGCGGCGAGTATGACAACAAGCCCAGCCGCGCTTTTGCGTTCGAACGTCAATCAAACGGAACCTATATCATTCGAGACCGCACGGTCGAGAAAGAAACCGAGAAAAAAGACATTAAGTACCTGGCAATAGAATCGGACGGCAAAGACCAGGACAACAATAAGATCTGCCATAAGAGTAAGAGCATTCCGTGGGAGCTAGAACTTGTCGGTTACGACATGGGCAAGATCAATACCACAGTTAGAAGTATCGACTGGACCACGTATAGCAGCTACGTCGACGGACCATGCTGGATGAAATACGTCGACGACAACAAGTACCTCGACGAGCTGAGTATCCCGGGCACGCATGATTCGGGCACCTGCAGCGTGGACAACGACACCGAGCCCCAATCCTCACAAGCAAAGTGCCAGCAGGATTACATCCCGACGCAGTTGCTCGAAGGCATTCGCTATTTTGATATCCGACTCGGAAGGAACGACGAGAACGGCGACCCCGGTATCGACCATGGAAGATGCTACCTGCTCAAAAAAGACGGGGGCTTTATGCATCTCTCCGATGTCATCGGTTACTTCAAAACATTTTTGAACGAAAACCCGTCAGAAGCACTCATCATGCTTGCGTCACGAGGCAACGACGAGGCTACCGACGAAAGCGTTACGACGGCTTTCGCCAAGGTTATGCACGATAATCCCGATCTGTTCTACACGTCGAGCCGAATCCCCACACTGAACGAGGTGCGCGGAAAGATCGTCCTGCTGCGTCGATTTGTACTCGCCGGCAACAGCGTAAGCAGCCACACGTGGGGCCTCGATCTCACCCAATGGGACGACAAAATCAAGGCGCATTCCGGGCAGTCGATGTGCCTCGTCCAAGACGCGCGAGGCTTTGAGACTACGGGCAATGCGGGCGACAAAGAGCCCTATTGCACCAAGGTATACGCCCAGGACCATTTTGAATGCACCGGAACCGACAAGATTAGCTGGGTCGATATGGCGCTGCGAGAGACGACCAATCTCACGCGCAACAAGGTGGACGTCGAGGACAATGATGGCGCCAAGGTGCAAGTCCTGGAACGCTGCTGGTCTATCAACTACACCAGTTGCACGAATTACAAACAAGGAAGCAATCCTTTTACCGCGGCGCGAGTGGTCAACGAGCATCTGTACAAGAGCCAGTACATCAATCCCAGCGGCAGCGATAAAACAAAGTCAGATTGCCTCAAGCACGTTGGCATTATCGCGTCCGACTTTGTCGATTCGGCACTGGCCCGGAGCATCTACCAACGCAATTACGACGCGAAGCACAAGCCAACAGTTTCATGCTGCCTCCCGGACCGCATGCACATGACGTATGGAGACTCGCTGAGCGATGCCTCGCTCCAAGATGGCAAGACCGTTGGCGAGGGCCATTTCCGCCTTGTCGACAGCAGCAACGTACTCAACGTGGCCGCTTCTGGCAGCGCGTTTGCCATCGAATACGTGGATGTCGACGCCCTGGGCAACGAGACCGTTACGGGGCTGCAGGGCTCTGTGCCCATCGATATCGATCGACGCGCGCTGACGCCCCATTTTGAGGGACTCGAAGGCCTTAAGGCCGGCGAAGACGTGCGCGCCAAGATTGCGGCATCACTCGAGGGCAAGCTCGAAACCGATGCCTGCACGGCCCAGCTCGAGTTTGTGCACGACGCGAACGGCGCTCCGGGCACGGCAATGGCCGAGGGCGAAACATTTGCCGCAGGGACGTACTGGGTGCGCGCGAAAGACCTTTTGGGCGACGCGGCACAGAACTACATGCTCGCCAGCGATGGAGCCGTAAGCTTTACCGTAGCGGCCTCGGGCAGTGCAGGCGGCACCGGCAGCGGCACGGGTTCCAACGCAGACGGCGCCGACAAGAACGGCGGCGGCAACAAGAGCAAGGACTCGGGCGGAAAACTCGCCGACACGGGCGACGGCTCTGGTATCGCCGCCGGGCTCGCCGCTGCCGCCGTGGCGACAACGGTCGCTGGCGCGGCAAAGCTTGCCAGTGACCGCGAAGACAGCGAAGGCGCTAGCGAATAGGCAAGCCGGCCTTTTAAACACATCGACTCAATCGGGAGCGTAGGACACCGTTCTGTGCCCCCGATTTTTACCTTGGCCCGAACGCCGCCATAGGCTACATCACTATGTTCAGCACGTTGACGAATTCCTGAGCCTGGGAGCGGCTGCTCAGGCTAAAGACACAGGCAGTCAACAGCCTGTTGCGCAGAAAAACGTCGCGGCCCTTGATCCTGCTGACTCCCGTGATGTCCTTAAGGTAGACAATCTCGATATGCTTGCCGCCGAAAGTACCATTCTTGAGCACCTCGATACGGTTAGGCTAGATCTTGACGTCTTTAAACATGCCCGAACCTTTGTCCTGGAACAACAAGGTGCTGTTGTCCATGCGTGTCACTCCCATGGGGTTCGCTAAAACTGCCTCTATGGTCACATTTTAGTCACCGCAAGGCTCCCATGCGAAGGTGCCAGACAGCAAAGCAATTCGTGTCCGCGCGAGGCTTTAAACTAAATGCGATAAAGATGCATTCCACAAGAGGAAAGTGGGGCGACAGTGATGGGCGAACTGGTAAACCGTGGAGAATCGGCAATCGTGCCCGAAGGTTTTTACAAGCAGGTTTTCTCGATTCTCAACGCCGCTCGCGACAAGGCCTATACCGCCGTTAACTTTGCGATGGTTGAGGCGTATTGGGAGATCGGCAAGAGCATTGTTGATGAGCAGGGCGGAGAGGAGCGCGCCAAGTATGGAGAGGCGCTGCTCAACGCCCTCGCAATCAGGCTTACCAAGGATTTTGGTAAAGGTTTTGAAGCAAGAGAGCTGCGCAAAATGCGTCAGTTCTATCTTGCATTTCCAATTCGGGACTCACTGCGTCCCGAATTGAGCTGGACACATTACCGCAGGTTAATACGCATTCCTGACCCCGAAGCTCGCACCTGGTACATGAACGAATGCGCCGACTCTCGCTGGAGCACGCGCCAGCTCGAACGTCAGATCAACACCATGTTCCGCGAGCGCCTACTTGCCAGCAAAGACAAGGAGGCTGTCACCCAGGAAATCCAAAAGAGCGCCCCGGCTCGTCGCCCCGAGGATATCATCCGCGACCCATATGTACTGGAGTTTTTAGGTTTCTCGGACGATACTGCGTTTCGCGAGAGCGATCTAGAGCAGGCGCTCATCACGCATCTTCAGAAGTTCCTGCTGGAGCTTGGCCGTGGTTTCGCTTTCGAGGCGCGCCAAAAGCGCATCACCTTTGATGGGCGCCATTTCTATATTGACCTTGTTTTTTACAACTATCTGATGCGCTGCTTCGTGCTCATCGACCTTAAGACGGACGATCTTACGCATCAGGACCTGGGCCAGATGCAAATGTATGTGAACTACTACACGCGCGAGCTCATGAACGAAGGCGACAATCCGCCCATAGGCATCGTGCTCTGCGCGGACAAAAGCGATTCGATCGTCGAGTACACGCTGCCCGAAGACAACGACCAAGTGTTTGCCGCCAAATACCTGCCGTATCTTCCAAGCAAGGAAGAGCTGGCGCGCGAGCTGAGTGCCGAGTACCGCGCCATCAACGAAGCGACTAATGGCGAAGCGCAAGGGTAGCAGCACGTTGCGACCGAAGCCACCGCAGCCGTCGCAGGCGCACTCGCGGTTGCGACGCACGCTACGAAACAATACCGGTCATGGACGCCGGCAACGACATTCTAGCCGTGGCTGGCGAGCGTGACCTGACAGGCAAAGACGCGGCCTTCGTCTGATGTGGGTCCATTGGCTGCCACAGAAAAGGGCCAGTTGCAGCCGGCCCTTTAGACGATAGCGCCTGCGTTGCCCGCGCTTCCAAAGTTGACCGACTGAGGAGCGGGTTCCGCGGTACAATCTGATTTTACCCGGTGGGGCGGCTCTTTTGCAGCCGCTCCACTGTTTATTTACATCTGGCACCCTCAAACAATCAGACGGTAGTCCGCACTCCTGAGAGCCGCCCCGCACCCCCGGCCATCACGTTACGGCAACAACCGGCGCTACTCCCCTACTTCCCAAAGATCGCAGCGAACAAGCCCTTGCGTTTGAGCTTCTCCTCTCGGTAGGAACCCTCGGCTGCGGCTGCCACCTGGCGCGGTTGCTCGCCGCCTCCACGGCGCACGATCTGGTACAGGAAGGGCGATTTAACGTATTTGACCTCGATGGGCGTGGCGTGCACGGTGCTCTCGCCGGACAGATGCAGGCTCGGGTTGAGCGGCGCCACGATATGCGTCTCGCGCTTGTCGCTAAACACCACCGCGGCCGCACGACCCGTCTGGCCGTTCACGGCGATGCGCACCTGCTCGCCATCGCGGCTGTCCGTCGCCGGACGATCGACAAAGTAGACCGGCACCATCACCAGGCCATCCTTATGCTTGCGGGCCTTGCGCGCCCAGGTTCGGATGCTCTTTTTATTGAGCCCCAGTACGGTCTCGGCATCGTTGCCCGCAACGTCGAGCGCCAGCTTATCAATGACCACCTGGTCCTTGGTAGACGCATCGACGGAGACAACGCGGAAGTCGCCCTCCTGCATGGCAGGATCGAACGGGCCCACCTTGGCAAAGTCCCACGGCTCCAAAATGCCCATGAGGCGAACGTCCAGGTAGTTTGCCCTGGGGTATGCCCAGTCGAGCACCTCGTAGTACACCAGGGTTTCCTTGCTCAGGCCCTTGCCCGGGAAACTCGCCATCATGCGCAGGTCCGCCAGCGCCATGGGGAAATAGAAGAGCATCATGTCGTTTTGGATCGCATCTTCCACGTCGTGCCCGGCAAAGGCTTCCGCATACTGGCGCACCAGCTGCAGTGCGTTGGCACGTGCCTGCTGCTTCGAGATTTCGCAGGGAATGCCCTGCTCCGGCACATGCTCCGCACCCACGCCCATGGTCAGACGCTTGCTGAAGGTACCGGGCTTGAGCAGGTCTGCAATGCCGATCTTATTGCCGCAGGACGGGCACTCAAACACACGCTGCGTTGACTCGCCCTCAAAGGACGCTCCGCAGAAGGGGCATGGAATGCTCACATGCGTGGCCTCTTGGAACTCTTGCGCCGTGCCGCGATCCTCCCACAGCAGATGTTCCAGGACCGACTGATTGCGCCAGTGCGAATTGAAGAAATACCAGTCCGGGTCCTCCGGGCGCTCGAGTTGCGACACATGCGTGAGCTTGAGCAGTCCATCCACTACCGTCAACGGCGTATGGCGAATGCCCAGGGCGCTCTTGGGCTCTCCGGCGTCCGCCTGCCACGGAATGACCGCACCGCAATAAGCGCACTCAAAGCTGCGCTTAGCTTGGTGCGAGTACATAGGGCCGCCGCAGTTTTGACATTTAATGGCAAACATCTCGTCCATGGAAACGTCCTCCTTTGCACAGGGCTGTCGACATTAAGTATGTCGAGCAAACAGGCACATGCCCATACCCATGTGGCCCAAAATGGACCGACCGGGCAGACGAGAAGGCTCGCTCGTTAGCACCGGCAGACTATTGCTGCATTTTCTGAGCATCGGTGCACGGCGCCCCCGCGCGAGCTACACTATCCCCTTAAACATGATTGTGAGGACGACCGCTATGCTATTTGTAAATCGGCTGGTACATACGCTTGTTCCCGGCAGCGAGGGCAAGCCGGTCGATGCATCTTGCCGCACCAACGCGGGTTTTGCCGCAAGCCTCATCTGCATTGGCCTCAACATCACCCTGTGCCTGGCCAAGGGCATCGCGGGCCTGCTCGCCGGTTCCGTCTCCCTCATCGCCGACGCTTTCAACAACCTCTCCGATGCCTCGAGTAACATCGTGAGTCTGCTCGGGTTCCGCCTTGCCAGCCGCCCGGCAGACGAGGGCCACCCTTACGGCCACGGCCGCTACGAGTACCTGGCCGGTCTGTTTGTCGCCGTCCTGGTTTGCGCCGTCGGCATCAACCTGATTCTCGAGTCGGTCACCAAGATCATCAAGCCCTCGCCCACCGCTTACACGTTCATTTCCCTTGCGGCACTGGCTACGTCCATGCTCGTAAAGCTCTGGATGGCCGCGTTCAACCGCACGCTGGGTAACCGCATCGATTCCGAAACGCTCATCGCCACGGCGCAGGACTCCAAAAACGACGTCATCACCTCGGGCTCGGTCTTGGTGGCGGCGCTTATTTCGCAGACGACCGGCTTTGACCTCGATGGCTGGGCAGGCCTGGGTGTGGGCATCTTCATCTGCATCAGCGGCATGGGCCTAGTGCGCGACGCCATCAGCCCGTTGCTGGGGCAAGCGCCCGACCCCAAGCTCGTCCAGGCAATCCGCGATAAGATCATGTCCTATCCGCAGGTCTTGGGCACACACGACCTGATGGTGCACGACTACGGCCCCGGTCGTCAGTTTGCCAGCGCCCACGTGGAGATGCCCGGCGAGGGCGACGCATTTGAGCACCACGAGATTTTGGACACCATCGAGCACGACATCAAGCGCCAAATGGGCATCGATATCACGCTGCACTGCGACCCCATCGCCACCACCGGCGACGACCTGCGCGGCTGGGTCAAGCGCGGCGTCATGCAGATCGATCCCGCGCTCTCCATCCACGACCTGCACGAGCACGACGGGTTCGTTTCGTTTGACCTGGTGCGTCCCGACGGCTTTGACATATCCGACGAGGAGCTGCTGGAGCTTGTCACGCGCATCGTGCACGAACGCAGGCCCGATGCCTCGTGCGTCGTCACGTTTGACTCAGGCTTTAGCTCGCCCGACCGTCCGGCCGAGCAGCTGTAGCCCCACTACTCAGCCGCTAGTTTCCCTGTGCGCCCGAAATGCCGCTCTGCAGCGCGTCCCAGGCATTGGTAGCCATATCACCCAGGTTCTGAGCGGTGTCGCCCAGGTTCTGGGCCGTGTCGCCCAGCTCTTGCGCCTTGTCTCCCAGCTCTTGCGCCTTGTTGCTCAAGTCCTCCAGCGTGTTGGAGCTCGAGCTGTCGGTACCGCTTTGGCCGTCGGACGAGTTGCCCGAGCTGTTCTTATGCGTGAGTTGAATTTCGAGGTTGCCGTTGTCGTTATAGTAGACAGAAGTAACGACCCAGTTGGCATCGACAACGGGCGTTGAGCCATCATCAGTCAGGACCACAGCATTCGAAAGATCGGCCCCGCGCGACTTGAGGAGCTTCTTGGCGTTGGACCAGTACTGCCCCGGGATATCGCTCAGATCGACAGTGCTAGACGAGGCGGACTCGGTTTGCTCGGCTGTGGTATCGGCCGTTGAACTCCCTCGCTTGTTGAGCATGCCCGACACGATGGCGAACACAACCGACAGTGCAAAGAAAATCGCCAGCACGATGAGGATCTTCTTGATCACGCTCGACGAACGCGACGGCCTCTTCTCCTCGTCTTCGCCATATTGCGGAATCGACTTGGGGTACTCGCGATACGGCTCGCGCGACTCGTAGCGAGGCTGCGCCGTGCGAGGCATATACGTCGTCTGCTGAGGCTGCGGAATGGGATTCTGCGGCAGGTTGTCATAGGGATTCGGCGTCGAGACAGCATAAGAATCCTGCGGCGTGTAATCAAACGGATCCGGAGCTGCATTGCCATAGGGGCCTTGCGAAGATGCAGCGTAAGAATCCCGCGCCGTGTCGCCATAGCCCATAACCCGGGTGGGCTCGGCAGAAGGCTGCGTCGCGGCGGGGTCGGCATAACCGGGGTTGGGAACAACGCGGGTCGCATCGGCGCTATCGCCAGCCTGCGCGGAACCGTAGCCGCCCATCACGGTTGTCTTGTCCTGATCCATGCAACGATTCCTTTCCGTCGCGCGTGAGCCTCAAGTTATCCATGCATTCTACCCGCGCAAAAGCCTATGATGGGCAGAGTCCGTCGGTATCTACAAGACATGCGCGGTCCTAAGGATCAAAAAGCCCCGCCGGGCCTTGTGGGC
>OLHE01002549.1_pt1 | contig 10581 bp, 7 predicted proteins | sample 1605821 | NCBI WGS metagenome assembly OLHE01 (sample SAMN03283250) | human gut metagenome | biome: human-associated habitat; material: feces | host: Homo sapiens | place: USA | collected 2013
CTGTAAGCTGCACAATGATCTGCACCACTGCAAACATGGCCAGGGGAGTACCCAACAGCAACAGCAGTTCCAGCCATCTGCAGATGCCAGTCCTGTGCAAAAAGGTACTGAGGCGGTCTCTGGCTGTCAGCAGAATGAAAAAGCTTACACCTGCCAAAGCTACCATAACCAGCTTCCTTTTTCCCAGGGAGAGAAAGGCACTGGGGCCGCCTTCTGTATAGACCATCAGGCCGGAAATAGCAAGGAAGAGAAGAAGATGAAAGACAGACAGAAGCTGCCTGCAAAGCGTCCCCCCTCTGCCAGTTGGTTTCTGTGAAACAGGAGCTTCATGAAGTTGTTTATGATTGTTATTTTCTCGGATATTTGTATTATTCTGCAATGTTATCACACTTTATCTGAATTGGTTGAAGGAGTCAGGATCCAGGGTTAAGGGAAACTGATCTCATAAGGTCTGTGGGCTGCAGATAGTAAGAAACTGCCCGCAAACGGACAGTTTCTGATTGCCAGTATGGCTATTTTATATTATTTTGCTTTAATTTTCAATACCTTTGAATAAGAACTGTAAGCTTTGACATAGCTGTTGGTATCCTTTACATAACTGCGGATACGGAAGTAGTAGGTTTTTCCCTTTTTTAGTTTCTTTATTTTGTAAGTCGTTTTCTTTGTTTTGATTGTTCTTACTTTCTTCTTAAATTTCTTATTTGTTGAGTATTGTATCTTGTACCCTGTGGCGTTTTCTATCTTTTTTAACTTTATTTTGTTTTTTGAAATGTTTTTTATCTTTGTTTTTTGATTTTCAAAAAAACTGTTTTTAGTTTTCTCAGATTGTTCGTTTTGTACATCTGATACGTAATCTGATGCCGCCATTGGATAATTTCTATAAAAATCTGAATTTCTGTATTGGTCATCTCTTGTATGATCTTTGAAATTGTCGCCCTTTAAGAAGTATCTATATCTGATTCCTGCCTGTGAAAGTTGTGAATCCCATGTTGCATCCAGATTATAATAATAATCTCCAAGCTTTACTATGTTCCAACCGTGACGCACTGTTTTGTCTTTTCCATACCCGGGGATTACTCTTACGGATATTCCAAGTTGTTTCAATATTCTATAGATAAGTTGGGCATATCCCTGACAAACCGCTTCTCCATTATATAATGCTGAATATGCTGTAAAAACTATTTCATCGTCAAGACTTTTAGCATATGTAACATGTTTACACACATAATCGTAAACTGCCTTAACTTTTTCATAATTTGTCGTTTCTGATGTAAAGCCTAGCTCTTCTATGATTTGATTCACTTTATCATCTACTAGGCTTCTCTGTTCTAATGTTGTAAAATATTTTATCTTTATAAGAAACTGATACAAATAGTATCCGTTGCTCTTCTGAGCCCTATAAGAAACATCTCTGCTACTAATATCCCAAAACATATAGTCTCCCTCAATAGGGTTGTCTGTTACACTTGCTGCCTTATCTTCTATATCGTAGTAAATTTGGTCTGCTGCAGAACTCTTTGACTTTACCAAAACATAAAGCGTGCTTTGGTGCGCCAGCATAGCCTTTTTCAATGTGGTTGCTGCCTGATTTATTGTTCCGTAATTGGCTCTCGGAAGACTTATCGATTCAAGTTTTTTGTTCTCGATTTTTACCGTTCCGGTTCTTATATCAGCTTTTTGACTGCTTATAAGCTTTTCTATTTTATTTTCTGTAATCTGACTTTGACTACTTTTTTCTATATTATAAATTTGGTCAGCTTTTACACTAGTTATATTTACGGGAGTCACCAGCATTGCCAATGCCATAATTATTGATATTATTTTTTTCATATATAACCTCTTAAATCTTTCCGATAAAAACGTTTAGGGACTACATATAGTTCAAAGGCAGAATTAATGTACTGTTGTACTTTTTAATTCTGCCAATTTGTTATTATTTCTTTTTGTATTTTGTCTTGTATGTTACACCTTCGTACTTAAGCTCTCTTAACATCTTCTTTCCTTCAAGAAGTGTGTATGTTAATTTCTGATTGTGATTATTCTTAAGCTTGAAGTGAATCATATATTTTCCAACTTCAATCTGTGTTATATGGTTCTTGCTACTGATTTCCACATTATAACCTAATGACTTGTTGTTCATGTCCTTAATTTTGATGCATGGTTCACCCTTATACAACACTTCTGAGAAAGTGATGTAGTAAGTTGTTTTCTCACCATTTACAGTTCCTCTATGCTTCCAAGTTCCTAACCATAATGACACTTTCTTATGGAATGAGTTCATTGAGTCGTAAAGTGTTTTTGCTTTTGCGTAGTTGCCTTTAATCTGATTCAAAAGATTCAAGCTTTCCTGAATCTTTCCTGCCTCGCCAAGTTTAACTGCCTGATTATAAACACTTTCGCTTAAGTTTGCTGACTTTGAAAGTTTTTCTACTTTTGAGTAAACTTCCATTCCCTCTTTAATTGAGCCTTTGTCAATTAACTGTTTTGCGTAGGCATAACCATATTCCGCATACTGTGCCTGAAAAGTCTTGTTGTCCTTTGCATATACGTTCTTGATTGTCTGCCATGCTGTGCTGTAATCTGCCTTAATATATGAAACCTGGGCCATTCCTGCACTTGCCTTATTAATTAAATTAAAATCAGATGCTGCCTGGGCACTTGATGTAAATAACTTCTGTGCCTTGTCGTAATCTTTCTTGTCTAATGCATCTGTTGCTGCGTAATAATCAAGGAAAGCACCTGCCTGCTTGCCATATTCTGAGCTCTTGTCAGCATCGTTACTCTTCTTAAAATAGTCTGAAGCCTTGTCTTCATCGTTTTCATTAAGTGCCTGTAAACCAATGTTGTAATATGCTTCTGCCAAGAACCCCTTGCTCTTTCTAAATCCTCCAAGGTCCTTAAACTCTGTTACTGCCTGTGTGTACTTCTGGTTCTTAAGCAATTTTTCTGCATTCTTATATTTCTTGTTTGGAATAAAGAACGCTACTGTGACTATGGCTACAATTGCAATAATTACACCAACTGCTACCAAAGCTGTCATATATTTCTTCTTTACATCTTTCTGTCTGTTAGCACGTCTGTTTTCGCTTGCCTGTTTTCTTTCTTCATTCTTTACAGCAATATCGTATTTCTTATGTGCTGTCTTTATTAATTCCTTGCTATTCTTGTACCACGCAATTCGTTTAAGAATTTCAATTCCATTTCCAATGCTTGCAGAATCGTCTTTCTGTACTTCTTCCATTCCTGAGACATAGTTGTCTTCGTAGTCTTTAGTCTTTGCCTGTGCAAAAACTTCTACATCTTCCATCTCTCCTGCGCTTTCAAGTACAGCGTCTTTCTTAGTCCAAACTGAACCGTCTACAAAAACTACCCTGTCTATCTTTATGATAAACTTGACTGCATTCTCATTCTTTATTGTAATCTTTGCAGCCTTGCCTTTTGATGCAAGGTATTCCTGTCCCATTGCAAGATAGCTGTGGTTAATCTGTTCAACATTGCCTTCACCGTCATCTGCATAGATTGTAATGTAGAGATCTCTTATCTCCTTCTCTTCATAGATATTTGTAAATGTAAGTGAGAGTCTGTTAATGTTACTTACCTGGTCTCTCTCAAGAGTTCCTTTTTCAAACAAAACAGGGCTTCCGTATGTCCAAAGATTTGGCTCTAACTTGGCAATAACCTTGTATCTGCCATTTTCTTTTTCTTCCGGTTCAGATTCTTCACTCTTTGAATCTTTCTTTTTTGCAGTTTGCTTCTGCTCTGAATCTTCCTGTGTTGCAACCTCTTTTGTTGACTCTGCTGTTTCTTTCTGTTCGGCAGTTTCTACAATTTTTTCTGCTTCTGCACTTTCCTGCTCTACTGTAGTTTCTTCTTTATTTATTTCTAATTCTTTATTATTTGCTTCTTCTGCTACAGTATTTTCATTACTCTGTACGCTTTCTTCAGCGATTTTTTCTTTGTTGTTTTTTTCTTCCATTGTTATCTCCCAAATTATATTTTTCATTTCGTTTTGATATACAATTTCACAAATTCCATTTTAACATATTTTTAGGAAAAAGAACACCCATTAATAAATGGATAAAAAAGGATATTCTGTGAATTTCCTGTAAACTGAGTTTCTCTTTAGTGAATCACCACAACGCACAAAAGCATACTTCGGAGGTATTTTACCCCAAAGTATGCTTTTTTAGATTCTCTTTCGTTTCCGATAGTGTTTCACTAACCAGAAACATCTCTCATTCCACTATTTGTTCAATTATTTTTGTTATTGCTATTTTTTATTTTTTGATTTTTACTTTTTTAACTTTTGACCATGCGCCGTATTTCTTTGAACCGTTTACTACTTTGTAAGCTCTTGCCTTAACCCAATAGGTTTCTTTTTTGTCAAGCTTCTTAATTGTAACTTTTGTCTTCTTAATGTTCTTAACACTGTAGCCCTGGAATTTCTTGTTATCGCAGTAACGAATCTGGTAGCCTTTTGCACCACTTACTTTAGCAAGTTTAATCTGCATTTTTCTCTTCTTTACATTTTTAAGAGTTTTGATTTTTGCTCTTGCAGGTGCTGTGACAATTGTTGTGTTCTTGTTGTCGTCTTTTTTGTTAACTTCATTTTTTTTGTCCTGTTCGAGTTCTTCTGCTGTTTTTGGTACGTAGTATCTTACATAGTCAACTTCCATTGTAGCACTCCAATCACTGTTTGTTGGAGGGTTGCCCTGTGCTAAGTTTCCGCCACATGCCACATTAAACAAAAGATAGTAATCATCATTTAATACGCTACGCTGTCCTGCATAGTTTCCTGTTGTTAAATCTGCTGTTGAATATGTTTCTGCGAAATCAGTTATTCTTACAAACTTATTTGTCCATGTTCCGTATGATGTTAAAAGCTTACCATCTATGTAGAATGCACATATGCTTCCATCTCTGTAACATCCATATGTATGCCATTCTGTCTTATTACTTATATTACGGTTAGTGTAAACATACTGATCTGCTCCATTCCATTTTGGATAATGGATTGTGCTCTGGATATCTGATCTTGTGTTGAAAGCTTCCATAATATCAATCTCACCACATGCAGGCCAAGTCTTTCCGTTAGTTCCAAGCATCCAAAATGCCGGCCAAATTCCCCGTGATGAAGGAATCTTTATTCTTGCTTCAACATATCCATATCCAATGTTAACCTTTCCTGCACTTTTGATTCTTCCAGATGTCCAATTGTAACTACCAACTTTTTCTGTCTGGGCTTTAATCTTCATTGTTCCATCTGATACAGATATGTTGTTTGCTTTATAGTATTCTTTCTCATTGTTTCCCCAGCCCCAGTTTCCATTTCCAATCTCCGGAGTCCAATGGTCACTGTTAAGTTCTGTTCCATTAAATTCATCACTCCAGTTAACTTTCATCTTTGAAATATCAATATTCTGTGCTGGTTCTGCTGCTTTAACTGTAGTTCCTGCAAAACCAATACCTAATGTAGCTGTAGCTACCACTGCAAAAGCTAATACCTTTCTCATACAAAATCTCCTTTTCAATTCATGTTTTCCTGATTTAAATGTGTTATTGTCAATAATTCAATATTCTTATTGAATCATCCGAAAACGTTTTTATTTTCTGCTATTGACATTATTATACAATAAAGTGGTGGATTTTCAAGGATTTATAAACAAATTGTATAGTTTTTATGGTATTTTTATTTGTTTTTAATTCACTGAGGGCAAATCGGAGTTGCATCCGATTCACTTTCTAACTGGTTTATACACTAGGGCACTTGATTTTTAAAGTGTCCTTTTTTCTTCAGTCTTTTCCCCTATTCCCGTGGCAATACTAAATTCTGCTTGATTACATGTCCTTCAATATAGCTTTGGGCATTTTCAAGTGTTGTATAGCTGATTGCCTCCAAGGCTTCTTCTGTTAAGAATGCCTGATGGGATGTTACGATTACATTTGGGAATGATAGAAGTCTTGATGTAATGGATGTTTCCATTATATCGTCTTCACGGTTTTCGAATACGTTAGCTGTTTCTTCCTCGTAAACATCAAGACCTACGCTGTGGAATTTGTGCTGACGTATTCCCTTAATCAAGTCTTCTGTATCAATTAATGCACCTCTTGATGTGTTTACAAGAACTACATTGTCTTTCATCTTGTTTATTGTTTCTGAATTTATCATATGATAAGAATCATCTGTTAATGGGCAATGAAGTGAAATTAAATCACTTTCTGCCAACAATGTGTCAAGATCAACATATTCAACAAAATCCAAGTCTGGATTCTGATATATGTCATATGCAATAACTCTCATTCCAAAACCTTTACAAATTCTACACATTGCTGCACCGATTTTTCCGGTGCCGATTATTCCTGCTGTTTTCTTAAAGAAATTAAGTCCTGTAAGACCCACAAGGCTAAAGTTGTTTTCTCTAACCTTGATGTATCCCTTATGAATGTGTCTGTTACTTGCAAGGGCAAGAGCCATAGCATGTTCTGCCACTGCCTCCGGTGAGTATCCCGGAACTCTCAGAACTAAAACTCCTCTTTCCTTAGCTCTTTTAATGTCAACATTATTAAAACCGGCACATCTTAAAAGAATAATCTTTACACCATTGTCTGCCAAAACATCTATAACCTTAGCACTGAAATCTGAACTTACAAAACCACATACAGCCTCAAAGCCTTTGGCATACACTGCATTTCTTACGGAAATATCACTATCAACGTATTCGATTTCAATGTCCTCATACTTTGGCAAAACCTTATCAAAAGATTCCTTGTCATATTTCTTTGTATCATAAAATAAAATTTTCATACCTACACCTTCCTAACATTTAAATTTCCATATGGATTAACTTAGTTATATAGTTTTAATCGTAATATGTCAATTTTTGTTTTCAGTCAATTTATTATAATCCATCCTGCACTCGTCTCTCTTCCACTGCCTGCTGAACCATCATATCTTTAACCTTCATTAGACGAATCTGTGTGCTACGCTCATTTTCATCCAACTTCATTGTTATATACTTTATGTTTTCCATTGCTTCAGGAATTATTACATGTTCTAAGGCATTTACTCTTCTTCTTGTTTTTTCAATTTCAGTTGCCATAAGCTGACAGGATTTTTCTACCTCTGCCAGTTTAAGCATATCTTCAAAAACAGTACTTAAGGAGTATACTGCGTCATCCAAATCTCCTGCTGTAAAAGCATAGCCATAAGAGTATATGTCATTTCCACTTATTTCGTCATTAGTTGAAAAAGTAGGTATGTCAACGCTCATTACATTCTTAACACCTTGATTAATATTCAGGCTTTTCTTTGATGCCATAAGTGCAGTGTTCAAAACCTGTTCGCTCATTCCTGCCCTTGCAATGGCAAACTCCATATTGGCATTTTTTATGCCTTTTTCAACTTTAAGTCTTAATTCCATATTTTCTTTTATAAGATCCATAAACTGTCTTACCAGCTCATCTCTTTTATCCTTTAAAAGCTTGTGACCTCTAGTAGCAGAAAGCAGCTTTTTCTTCTGTTTCGTTAATTCCATTCGGGTTGGATTTACTCTTGTTCCTGCCATAATTTTCCCTCATTTCTAAAAACTATCTAAAAAATCAATACAACCAATATTAATTCTAATCCTGCTGCTTATAATATTTTTCAAGGAACTTATCATCAATTCTCTTTAACTCCGACTTAGGAAGCATTGACAAAAGTTTCCAGCCAATATCCATCGTTTCCTCAATGGAACGGTTTGCGTCATAGCCCTGTGAAACATATTCCTTCTCAAACTCGTCTGCAAACTTAGCATAAATAAGATCAATATCTGACAGTGCAGCCTCACCAAGAATTGTCATAAGTTCTTTTGCTTCCTTGCCTCTTGCGTAGGCTGAGAAAAGCTGATTCATTACGTTACTGTGGTCAGCTCTTGTTTTTCCTTCGCCAATACCTTTGTCCTTAAGTCTTGAAAGAGATGGAAGTACATCAATTGGTGGTGTAATTCCCTTTCTGTAAAGGTCACGGCTTAAGATAATCTGTCCCTCTGTAATATAACCTGTAAGGTCAGGGATAGGATGAGTCTTGTCATCTTCGGGCATTGTAAGAATCGGAATCATTGTAATACTACCGTCTTTGCCACGCTGGCGACCTGCACGCTCATACATTGTTGCAAGGTCAGTATACATATATCCCGGATAACCACGTCTGCCCGGAACTTCCTTTCTTGCTGCAGAAACTTCTCTTAACGCGTCTGCGTAGTTTGTAATATCAGTTATAATTACAAGTACGTGCATTCCTTTTTCGAAGGCAAGATATTCTGCTGCAGTAAGTGCCATTCTAGGCGTTGCAATACGTTCTACCGCCGGATCATTGGCAAGATTGATAAACAATACCGTTCTGTCAATTGCCCCTGTTTCCTTAAAACTATTTATAAAAAAGTTTGATTCTTCAAAAGTAATACCAACTGCCGCAAAAACAACTGCAAAAGGTTCGTCAGTTCCAATAACCTTTGCCTGTTTTGCAATCTGGGCTGCAAGGTTGGCATGTGGCAAACCTGAAGCTGAAAAGATTGGTAGTTTTTGTCCTCTTACAAGAGTGTTAAGTCCGTCAATTGCTGAAATTCCTGTCTGGATAAATTCAGAAGGATAATTTCTCGCTGCCGGATTCATCGCCACACCGTTAATATCTCGCCTTTCCTCCGGAAGAATGTCAGGACCTCCATCTATTGGATTTCCCAAGCCGTCAAAAACTCTTCCAAGCATATCCGGCGAAACTCCAAGTTCCATGCTTCTTCCAAGAAAACGTACTTTACTGTTAGACAAATTAATGCCTGTAGAGTCTTCAAATAGCTGAACCAGAGCATTACTTCCATTAACTTCAAGAACTTTGCATCTTCTTACTTCACCGTTTGCAAGTTCTATTTCACCTAATTCATCGTAAGTAACATTTTCCACATTTCTAACCATCATAAGTGGTCCTGCTACTTCCTGAATTGTTCTATATTCCTTTGGCATATTAGAAGTCCTCCTTTTCCAGTGTATTTGCCACCTCTTCGGCAAGCTTGTCCATTATTTCATTGAACGCTTCATCAAGCCGGTCTTCGTGTGTATATTTAAAACGTCCGATTGCTTCACGTACAGGCATCTTAATAAGCTTATCAACGCTTGCTCCCTGTTTAAGAGCTTCCATTGACTTATTATAGAAACCAAGTACCAATTCCATCATCATATACTGCTTTCTAAGTGATGTATAAGTATCAACTTCATGGAAAGAGTTCTGATGCAAATAATCTTCTCTTATTGAACGGCTTGCTTCCATCTTTAGTCTGTCAGGTGCAGACAAAGCATCCATGCCTACCATTTTTACGATTTCATCAAGCTCTGCTTCTTCCTGCAATAATTTCATTAACTCCTGTCGAAGCTTTAACCAATCTTTATTAACATTTTCTTCAAACCATCCACCAATTCTGTCTACATAAAGTGAATAACTTGTAAGCCAGTTAATTGCCGGAAAATGTCTCTTGTATGCAAGGTTTGAATCAAGTCCCCAGAATACTTTTACAATACGAAGTGTTGCCTGAGATACAGGTTCTGAAATATCACCACCTGGAGGAGATACAGCACCGATAACTGACAAAGCTCCTTCCCTGCCTTCTTTTCCAAGGGTAACAACATCCCCGGCACGTTCATAAAACTGTGCAAGACGGCTTCCAAGGTATGCCGGATAACCTTCTTCACCGGGCATCTCTTCCAAACGTCCTGACATCTCTCTTAAAGCCTCTGCCCAACGTGATGTTGAGTCTGCCATTAAAGCTACTGAATAGCCCATGTCTCTAAAATATTCTGCTATTGACGTTGCTGTTAATGCTCCTTTTAATCTTACTAATGGAGGTTTATCAGAAGTTGCACATACAACAACTGATTTTTTCATTCCTTCTAAAAATAAAGCTTTTGTTTCTTCATCAGATAATTGTAATGGCCTTAATTGTTTAGTTGAAGGAAATGGAAGTGTAACTTTAACATTTAAAGCTAAAAGCAATGGTAGTGGTTCATTCAGAGCAAGTGGTTCTTTTGAGGATGATAACTCAGGGTCACTTTCTGGTTCAACTTCTGTAACAGTTGGAGCTAGTAATACAACTACAACTCCAAATGAGGGTAAAACATTAAGCAGCAATAATTATCTTTCTAGTTTAAAAGTTGAAAATCAGACTTTAACACCAGAATTTAATAAAGATACCTTAGAGTATAGTTTGAATTTACCTAGTGATACTGAATCAATAAATATAATAGCAGATAAAGAAGATAAAAAAGCTAATATAATTGGTGCTGGTGAAGTAAAAGTATCAGAAGGAATAAATACTTTAGAAATTATTGTAACAGCAGAAAACGGAAATAAAAAAACATATGTAATTAAAGCAACTGTAGAAGAAAAAGATCCAATTAAAGTATCATTAAATAAACAAACATATACAGTTGTAAGAAATAAGGATTTATTAACTAAGCCAGAAAATTATGAAGAAAAAACAATAATAATTGATGGCAAAGAAACTCCAGCCTTCTATAATGAAATAACTAAATTTACATTAGTTGGTTTAAAAG
>OLHE01002568.1_pt1 | contig 10539 bp, 7 predicted proteins | sample 1605821 | NCBI WGS metagenome assembly OLHE01 (sample SAMN03283250) | human gut metagenome | biome: human-associated habitat; material: feces | host: Homo sapiens | place: USA | collected 2013
TACAGTGGTTCTCTACTGTCTTATGAAAGTTAAGGCAGAGAGTGATGAACTGTATGAGGAATTAATCGTGTATATCGGGAAGGCCTAGAATATAATGAATTTACAGGCCAATTGAAATCCATCATTATGCCAGTATACCAATCCGCACAAAATTGTGGTTTTGGAAACTGGATTTACGAGGTGAGCTAGATGAAGGTACATAACAAATTAGTTAGAGATAAAATACCGGAAATAATAGAAAAAGACGGAAAGACTTGTGTAACTCATATTCTCTCAGGCGAGAAATATATAGTAGCATTGGAGACGAAGCTTAACGAAGAGGTGGCAGAGTATCAGGCTGATAAGAACCTTGAAGAAATGGCTGGTGTACTTGAAGTTCTTCAGGCGATATGCGTGGCAAGAGGTTATAGCTTGGATGAGCTTGAGACGATGAGAGCAAAGAAAGCTGATGAACGTGGTGGATTTAAGGATAAAGTATTTTTGGAATATGTTGAATAATGGGGAATGATTATGCATGAGCAGGTTGCAGGCTTTAAGGACATTCATACAGATATGCATTTCCTTCAATATCAACGGGAATATATAGTTTTCCTGTTGAGTTGGCAGCAAAGATTGCGGTACATACAGTAAACCGGTTCTTGCAGGATAATCCGGATTGTTTTGACCTGGTGGAATGGGTGCTATTTGATACTCATACTGAATCAGTGTATGAAGATGAGGTTGATAAGATATATTAAAAGATTAATCGGTTTAAGATTGGTTTGATTTACTCTGCTTAAACCGATTATTTAACCAATCAAGACTCCAAACTGCTATAAAATAGGGCTTATGATTGGTTTAATAGGGTCAAATTTAACTGATTTAAAAAGTTGCAATCTATTTACGGATGAAATAGGACATTTCTTCCTAAAAATAGTATGTTTATGGTATACTAGTATAATCCATTTTAGATAACAAACTATTTTAATACATATTCCTATTATGGTACAATTGAACCATCGGAGGTGCCAATTATGCCACATATCACATATTTGGCGTATCAGAAGCATGAAGCATGTTTCGATATTCCATAGGCGTACATCCGTATTTCTTGCGGAATAGCTGAAAGAAAAAGCTGGTATTCTGATATCCGACGGCAAGGCTGATATCATTTGTGGAAAGTGCGGTGCTCCTTAACAGTTTTGTCGCCTGAGAAAGCCGCTGTGTCTGGACCAGCTCTTTGTAAGTGGTTCCGGTATGCTGGCGTATGTAGGAAGAGAGATAGTTTGGGTGCATATTAAAAAACTCAGCTGTAGAAGAAAGGGTACAGTCCGCAAAGTTTGTTTCGATATATCGGAGTATGGTATAAATCTGATCCACAGAGGCGTGATCCAGAACCATATCGTGCTGGAAAAGATTAATCATCTCGCAGGTAATCAGCGTAAAAAGACTGTCTAAAAAAGGTCCGGATGTTACGGACGGAGAATAAAATTCACAGAGAAACTGGTTGGCAAGATCTGCCAGCCGGTTTTGTTTTTGTTCCGGGGAAAAGACAATATACCTGCTTTCCTGCATCGTGGTGTTCAGAGCCTCAATGAAAAAGTGTGTAAGGTAATTATCCTGAGACAGGCGTTCAAAAAAAGTACCGTTCAGATATTCGCGCGTCAGCAGAAAATTGATGATAATATCATTTTCTGAACATCTTTTGACAGAATGAGGGGCATTCTGGCTGATCAGAACCATCTGCCCGGCTTTTAGCCTGAATGTAGTCTTATTTATCGTCATTGTGCAGGAACCAGAATAAATATAACTCAACTCCAGCCACTCATGGATATGCAGAGGTACGTTTTCAAAACGATCCTGTTTTACAACAGCGAAGTTGTAATAACTCGGAAGAACTTTCTTTGAAAGAAATAAAGAACGCAGATCTTCAAGGTTCGTATCAAAACGGTAACAGGGTGTATCAAACTTACCGCTGGCAACAGGAAATTGTGAATAATCTTTCTTTACACCGTTCAGACGATGGGTTTCTTCGGGAGTGTGCTGCTTCAGAAATTGATTCAATGTAGATAATGTCATCATATATATTCTCTCCTTTTCGAGATATGAATGAACTGTGATTATGGTCATCAGCAGTTTATTTAACCTGTCTAAAATATACCATATTGGGGGCAAAGGTGTACAGAGTAATCTCGGATATTTATTAAGTTTGGTCGGTAAATCACTTATGTTTCGTTGATGTAATTTTAGTCTGTATAAAGTAAGATATCAGTAAGAAAAGGAGGCATAGGTTAGGATGAAGATATTTTTTGCAGTAGTGGTGATTGTTTTATTATTTGTAATCGGTGCGACATTATATGTCTACAAAAAAAGTGCCATGTTTTTGCCGGCACTTCTTGGCATCTGCGGATTTCCAAAAATAAAGGAAAGCAGCTATTACGATGAAAACGGACATTTCCGTCCAGGAACGGGGGAGGACAAAGTTGGATTTTTCATGCAGCATCCGGTATTCGGCGGTTTTAAACATATGTTTTTCAATGTGGAGGACAACGTGCTGAAAGCTATTGCGCCTGTAAAGTATAAGGATTTTTTAAAGGCGCAGGGTCGTGAGGAACAATTGGATGCAGCCTTGGAATCTTTCCATTATCTAACCGGACTTGTTGAGAAAGGTCAGGCAAGGCTGGTGTCGGATCTGTATCCTGCGGAAGCAGTGAAGGGTCATCCGTACAGGTCACATCTGACGGGAATGTTTTATCAGGGACAACAGGGAAAACCACTTGCCATTGTAGTTCCGGGAGGCGGATTTATCAGTAATGTAACTGATTGCGAGGGGTATCCTGCGGCGATGAAGCTGCATAAAATGGGATATTCTGTTTTCGTCATAAGTTATCCGGTCGGCAGGCAGCTGGGTGAGACAGAACAGGTGAAGCAGGGACAGGCTGCCGCGAGGGAACTGACACAAGTGATCCGATATCTGACGGAGCATCAAAAACAGTTTTATGTAAACATGGATGATTATGCCATCTTTGGTTTTTCAGCAGGAGGACTTATGACCACGGCGTATTCATTTGCAAATTATGAGGACTGCTGCCACAAGAATCATCTGCCAAGACCGAAGGTGATCTTCCCTATGTATGGTCTGGACTGGAATATCAAAGCTTTGCCGGAGGACAAAGGACTGGCGGTATTTTCTATCGTAGGGCGGGGTGATGAGTTCGGTTTTGCAAATGTGGAAGATAAACTGCCGGAATTAGAGAAGGTACTGGGCAAAGAAAATGTGTCAGTTAAAATCATTGACGGTCTGGGACATGGATTTGGCATTGGATATGAAACAAAAGTGAAAAACTGGCTTCAGGAAGCGGTATCCTTCTGGGAAGCCCACAGATAACAGAGGGTAAGATTTATTTAAGGAGGATTTCATAATGAGTAGAAACTTGAAAGAATTAATCAGAGAGATGACGCTGGAGGAAAAAGCAGGACTTTGTTCGGGCGCGGATTTCTGGAACACAATGGGAATCGAAAGATTAGGGATTCCGTCCGCTATGATGACAGACGGCCCGCATGGTCTGCGCAAACAGGAAGGAGCGGCGGATCATCTCGGCCTGAATAAAAGTGTGAATGCAGTATGCTTCCCGGCAGCCTGCGCCACGGCATCCAGTTTTGACGTGGAACTGATGGAATGTATGGGACAGATCCTTGGGGACGAGTGTCAGGCTGAGAACGTGAGCATGCTCCTCGGTCCTGCGGTTAATATCAAACGAAGTCCTCTCTGCGGAAGGAATTTTGAATATATGTCCGAAGATCCTTATCTGACAGGTAAGATGGCGTCAGCATATATCCGGGGCGTACAGTCGAAAGGCATCGGAACCAGTATGAAACATTTCGCCGTGAATAATCAGGAAACAGACCGTATGCAGATATCGTCGGAAGTATCGGAACGGGCTTTCCGGGAAATTTATCTGCCGGCTTTTGAGGAGGCGGTGAAGAAAGCGCAGCCAAAGACTGTGATGTGCAGCTACAATAAGATCAACGGAGTATTTTCTTCAGAGAATAAGAAGCTTCTGACAGATATCCTGCGAGATGAGTGGGGATTTGAAGGATATGTGGTCAGTGACTGGGGAGCTGTAAATGACCGGGTGAAAGGGCTGAAAGCCGGTCTTGATCTGGAGATGCCGGGATCAGAGGGATATAATACAAGAAAGATTATCCGGGCAGTGGAGAATGGAGAGCTGGAGGAGGAGATTCTTGACAGAACGGTAGAGCGCATACTGAAAGTAGTCTTCTCCTACGCAGATAACCGGAAAGCAGAGACTGTATTTGATAGGGAAAAGGATCACAAGGCAGCGGCAGATATCGAAACAGAGTGTGCCGTACTTCTGGAAAATAAGGGGGCGCTGCCGCTGAGAAAAGAACAGAAAATAGTCTATATCGGGGAATTTGCAAAGAAACCGCGCTACCAGGGCGGGGGATCGAGCCACATCAATACGGACAGCGTAGTGTCAGCTCTGGAAACTGCGGTGAGAAAAGGCAGGGCAGTGGAGTATGTGAAGGGCTTCTCGTCAGAGCGTGACGAAATGACAGAAGAAGAACTGAAACAGGCGTGTGAAGCGGCTGCGGGAGCAGATGCAGTTGTAATCTTTGCCGGACTGCCGGACAGCTTTGAATCGGAAGGATATGACAGAACATCCATGGAACTGCCAAAGTGTCAGAATCGTCTTATAGAGGTTGTGGCTGAGATACAGAAGAATGTGGTGGTGGTCCTACATAACGGAAGTCCCGTAGAAACTCCGTGGGCTGAGTCTGTAAATGCCATTCTGGAGATGTATCTGGGAGGAGAAGGCATCGGGGAGGCCAGCGACCGGCTGTTATTCGGGGAGGCGAACCCGGGGGGACGTCTGGCGGAGACTTTCCCATATCGTTTGGAAGACAATCCGAGTTACCTGAATTTCCCCGGAGACGGCAGGACTGTTCTCTATGGAGAAGATATCTTTGTCGGATACCGCTACTATGATGCGAAGAAAGTACCGGTGCGCTGGGCATTCGGACATGGTCTGTCATATACGGAATTCAGCTACAGCAATATGAAACTCTCTTCTGTAGAAATGAAGGATGGAGATGTTCTGAGGGTAAGCATTGATGTGGAGAATACAGGAAAGATGGCAGGAAGTGAAGTAGTTCAGCTCTATGTCAGCGACAAAGACAGCACCGTGCCAAGAGCAGTGAAGGAACTGAAAGGGTTTGCGAAAGTATTTCTGAATCCGGGTGAGAAGAAGACGGTTACAATGGAGCTTTGTGCGAGAGATTTTGCTTACTACGAGACAAAGATTCACGACTGGTATACTCCGTCAGGTACATATGAGATCCAGATCGGACATGCCAGTGATGATATAAGAGAAACTGCCAAACTTTCATTTACTACAGATGTATCGCTGCCGTTTACTGTAGATATGACCACGACAATGGGAGAGTTAATGAGCCACCCGAAGACAGCAGGAAAAATGATGGAGTATCTTGAGGGGATATCACAGGGAGAAGAATCAAAGAAAGAAGAAGGAGAAGTAGAACTTGTGACTCCGGAAATTATAGCCCAGATGCCGCTGAAGTCATTTCTGAGTGTGATTCCAGGTGAAGCGATTGAACAGATGATTGTAGAGTTGAATTCTCTGTGTGCAGAAGAGGGAAAGTGAGAATAAAATATGAATCAAGATAAGATAAAAATGAGAGAAAAGCTGTCATTTGCAATGGCAAACTTTGGAAACATTCCGATTATGACACTGATCAACGGATATTTACTAATTTTTTATACCAATATATGCGGCTTGAGTCCTGCTGCATGTGCGACACTGTTCCTGATCGCACGCTTTCTAGATGCCATTAACGATCCGTTAGTTGGATTTATAATCGACCATCTTCCGACCAGAAAAATGGGACATTTCCGACCGACATTGATTCTGGGAACAATTCTGTGTAGCGTCAATTTCCTTCTGCTTTGGTTTGGACCTATGTTATCAACATCGGGGAAACTGGCAATCGCATATGTATCGTATATTCTGCTTGGTGTGTTGTTCCCAGTCATGGATATTTCGCTGAACAGTCTTCTGCCGGTTATGACAGAAGATATGAAAGAAAGGAACAGCTTAAGTACAATCAAAGGGCTTGCATATGTGATCGGGGCGCTTGTAATCGGTGTGGCAGCTCCACTTATTCTTGGAGATACTTCTAACAAACAGGGATATATTAATCTTGTTCTGATCATGACAGCAGTGATTTTTTTCTTCTCTATTATAGGAACCATGGGAGTAAAAGAACGTGTAAAACCACAGATGGAGAACAGCTATTCTGTAAAAGAATTATTCAAGATTCTCAGTCAGAAGCCGGTGTACATTACATTCCTTGCTGTACTGTTATATTCGATTGGAAGCAATATCGTGAATGCAGCAAATACATACTTTTATACATATATTTTTGAAGACCTGACGTTGGCGTCTATTATTACGCTTATTACATGTGTTGCTGTTTTTCCGGCTACAATGGTCATTGGTAATCTGATTGGAAGGTTTGGAAAGAAGAAAATGTATGCGATTGGACTTGCACTTGCAGGACTTGCACCAATCATCCGTCTGTTGGATGTGAGGAGCATTCCCCTTCTTATTGTCTCTGTATTGATTGCAGGAATAGGAGCCGGCTTTGCAGCACCTCTTAATTATGGAATACAGGCAGATAATACAGATTATATCGAAGTGTCTATGGGAATTAGGGCAGAAGGTGCTGTCGCATCTCTTTCCAGCTTTGTCTCCAAGTGTGCAATGGGAATCGGTGGTGCGATTCCGGGGTATCTGCTGCAGTTAGCAGGATTTGACAGTAAGGCGGCAGTACAGAATGACGATGTGATTAATGTGATCGTCCTCTGTGTGCTAATATTGCCGGCAATCGTAAATGTGGTGGCCATTGTGATCTTCTCAAAAGGTTATCCTATTACCAAGGAAAAATTGAATGAGCAGACATATCTGTTGAGGGAGAAACGGTCAAAAGCGGGAATAAGTGAATAAGAATGATAGAGAAGGAGTATCAGCATGGGAAAGATTTATGCGGCAAAAACAAATCATATCACAAATCCGATAGGGTTTAATATGGATACTATTGCATTTTCATGGAAAGTGAAAGGATGCAGGGGACAGAACCAGAAACATGCAAGGATTGTAATCAGCAAGAATAAAACCTTTACAGATATCTGTTACGATACAGGTGAAACAGAGTTGGACAGCCTCTCTACAAGAGTAGAATTTGAAATACAGCCGTATACAAGATATTACTGGAAGGTCATTGTTGCAACAGATGTAGAGGAAGTAATCGAATCAGATGTACAGTTTTTTGAGACTGCCAAAATGGATGAACCATGGACTGGAAGATGGATTACTTGTGACAGCAGTCAGGAACGTCATCCGATTTTTTCAAAAAGGATTGAACCGAAAAAAAAAGTGAAAAGAGCAAGGTTGTACATTTGCGGTCTGGGATTGTATGAGGCATATTTTCTGGGGGAAAGCAAAGAAAATCCTGAGAAAATCGGTGATGAGTATCTGACTCCGTACTGCAATAATTATGACCAGTGGATCCAGTATCAGACGTATGACATCACGAAACAGGCAGAACAAGGCGGTGTGCTGTCTGTTCTTCTCGGAAACGGCTGGTATAAAGGCAGGTTCGGTTTCAATGATCCGGAGCGGGAAGCATATTACGGTGACGAGTGGAAGCTGATTGCGGAGATTCACATAGAGTACAAAGACGGAACGAAAGATGTGATCAGTTCTGATGAAACCTGGTCAGTTACAAGAAGCAATTTGTGGTTTTCCAATATCTATGACGGTGAGAGAAGAGATGATACGCTGCCGCCGGTAGAGGAGTCTCCTGCGCGGATCGCAAAGGTTCCGAAAGGCCGGCTTATGGAACGGTTATCTCTTCCGGTTAAGGTACAGGAGGAGATGAAGCCGGCAGAACTGATCCATACGCCTGCTGGAGAAGATGTATTTGATCTGGGGCAGGAGATCGCAGGGATCTTCCGACTGCGTGTACATGAGCCGGCGGGGACAACTATCAGGATTCAGACGGGAGAGGTGCTTCAGGACGGATGTTTCTATAACGAGAATTTAAGAACTGCACTTTCGGAGTACATTTATGTTTCTGATGGTACAGAAAAGGTGATTACGCCTCATTTTACATACTATGGCTATCGATATGTGAAAGTGACCGGGATTAGGGATCTTTCATGTGAGGATTTCACGGCGCTTGTTCTTTACAGCGATTATGAGAGCATCGGGGCAATCGAGACAGGGAATGATCTTGTGAACAAATTGATCTCCAATATCGAATGGGGGATGAAAGGAAACTTCCTGGATGTGCCTACAGACTGCCCGCAAAGAGATGAGAGAATGGGCTGGACAGGGGATGCACAGGTATCTTCTGCGACTGCAAGCTATCTGGCTGATACCTACGCGTTTTACCGGAAATATTTATATGACATGTATCAGGAACAGCTTCTGGCGGACGGAATGGTTCCGGAGATTGTCCCCACATTCGGACCGACAAAATGTTCCTGCGCATGGGGAGACGCTGCGTGTATCATTCCGTGGAACGTATATCTGTTCAGCGGGGACAAAACAATCCTGGAAAGCCAGATTGAGAGCATGAAGGCATGGGTTGATTATATTCGCAGGATTGACGGAGATCATCACGGATGGAGACAGATCTTCCATTATGGAGACTGGCTGGCTCTCGACCGTACAGGCGCTGCCGCGAACAGTGTGTACGGGGCGACCGATGAAGCATATATCGCGGATATCTACTATGCGGCAAGCGCCCAGACAGTCGCAAAGGCGGCGGACGTGCTTGGACTGGAAGAAACGAGACAGGAATATCAGGAAATCGCAGACCGTCAGTGGCGGGCAGTGAAAGAAGAATATTTTACTTCCACAGGAAGATGTGCGGTGAAGACGCAGACAGGGCTTATCCTTGCGCTGAAGTATCATCTGTCTGAAAATGAAGAACTGACAAAGCAGATGATGAAAAAACTCCTCCGGGACAACAAAAATAAACTGAATACCGGGTTTGTGGGTACGCCGCTTCTGTGCAACGTGCTGACAGACCACGGGATGACGGATGCGGCGTACCGGCTGCTTTTGAACGAAGAATATCCGGGTTGGCTTTATGAAGTGAAGCTGGGGGCAACGACCGTGTGGGAGCGTTGGAATTCACTGGATGAGAACGGCCATGTCTCCAGCACGGGAATGAACAGCCTGAATCATTATTCATATGGCGCCGTACTGGAATGGATCTTCCGCCATGCGGCCGGGATTGATGTGACGGAACAGAGTCCGGGAGGCCGGGTGATGCGGATCAGCCCGAAAGTGAATCGCGGACTGGGATATGTAAAAGCGGTTTATGATTCAGCATGCGGATGCTATCAGTGCGGTTGGGAGATATCAGGGGATAATAAAATCACTGTCACTGTTACAGTTCCGTTTGGCGGAAGGGCAGAAGTGGTTCTTCCACTTGCGCCGGAATCTGTATATGAAGATAAAGAAAACCCACTGTTTGAAGATGTAGAAAACGGAATTTGCCGTGTGAAAGCCGGAGAATATGAAGTCACTTATGAGGCGTCACAGCCTTTAAAGAGGAAATACAGCATAGATTCGACAATGGAAGAACTGCTGAACCATCCGGATATTCGCGCGTTTCTTTCTCAAATGATGGAAGTGGATATGATTCCGGATATTGCATATGGACTTTCGCTTAGAGATGTCGCGAAAACATTCGCAGGAGAAATCAAACCAGAGGAAGCACAGATGCTGGATATTGCACTGGCAAACTTCTAATAAGGAGCAGAGAGATGAAGAAAGAAAATCAGAAAGTAAAATTATCTGAAAAAATAGGGATGTTGATGGTATGTGCAGGAAACATACCGCTTATGACACTTTTATCCGTATATTTTATGATCTATTACACAACTGTGGTGGGACTGGATCCCAAGGCGCTTGCGACCTTGTTTTTAATCTCTAAGGTAATGGATGGAATCAGCGATCCTGTCATGGGCTTTATTCTGGATAGATTTCCCGTAACAAAAATGGGAAAATTTCGCCCTATGCTGATTCTGGGAACCATTATCTGTGTCATAAACTATATTCTGCTGTGGTTTGGCGCTGTCTGGAGTCCTGTAGGAAAATATGTGATCGTTTATGTTACCTATTCAATACTTCTGTATACTGCGCGCCAATCTTTGGATGGAATTCCTGTCGGATCATGGCAGATACAGCAGCACTCCTCGGGCATACATCAGACGAATTATACTATGATGACATTGCGTCCAGAATGAAATCTGCCATTCAAAAAGGACTGATCGATGATGATGGGAAGATGCCTCTTGATTTTATGGGCAGTTATGTGCTGGCAATCGCATTTGATCTTGCTCCTGAAAGGAAGAAAAAAAGTATCGCCGGACATTTGATCCGCAAGATAGAAGAAAACGGGGATTGTCTGGATACAGGATTCCTGACGACACCGTATCTG
>OLHE01002569.1_pt1 | contig 10538 bp, 4 predicted proteins | sample 1605821 | NCBI WGS metagenome assembly OLHE01 (sample SAMN03283250) | human gut metagenome | biome: human-associated habitat; material: feces | host: Homo sapiens | place: USA | collected 2013
TCGAGCTTACCGTGATCGCCGCCGCAAGTAACGCGGCGGTCAGCCTTTTTACTTTCATTATTACTCTCTCCTTTTACATTGGATTAAAATACAAAAAGGCATACCCCACCCCTCGCGGACTATGCCTTAATCACCATATTGAATTGATTTACGCAGAGATATTGTGCACAACTTACAGAGGCGCTTATATTTAGCTCTATTTTACACAAATTGGTGTCTAACGCCTTACACATATCTCCCACCATTTCCCGTCAGTATTCAACGTTTTAATATTCTTTATACAGTATAGCACGACTGCTAAATGCTGTCAAGTATGTAAATACGGCGAAATGATGTTGTACGCTGATATACAACGCAAAAACGGCAGAGCCTGTGCTCTGCCGTCATGTGCTATGTACTGTTTCGATTACTGCTGTACGCCGTTATTGTTGTTATTATTGAAATTGTTGTCCGGTGTAGCATAATTATTGTTGTAGTTGTTGGGAGCGGCATAATTTGCATTGTTATAGCCGTTATTTACATTGGCGTTGTAACCGTTGTTCGTGTTGGCGTTGTAACCGTTATTTACATTGGCGTTATAACCATTATTCATGTTGGCGTTGTAGCTGTTGTTCATGTTGGGGTTGTAGCCATTATTCATGTTGGGGTTATAGCCGCTGTTCATGTTGGGGTTGTAAAAATCCTCGTCCTTTGCGCAAAGCAGAAGAATACCGCCTATAAAGCTGCAGAATAAAAGAACGCATACGCTCATACCCGTTGAGGGACGCTGACCCTTGCTCATCTGGCTTAATGCGATGCCGCCGAAGATAAGCGGAAGTATTACCCAGAAGCCGCAAACCATACCGATGATTATAAATACCTGTGCTGCTGTTTTCATAATTACATACCTCTTTTTTCAATAAGTGACACACATTCCGATATTGTGTATCTTTAGTCAGTATACCACATCAGTACACCGGTGTCAATATTTTCTGTTAACAGTTCTTAATTTTCTGTCACGGATTTTTTATCCTTGCGGTTGTTGTATATAAACATCGCAACGCCCACGCCGCATATTACCACATATCCGATAAAGCTCCATATGTCCGGCAGCTGTGAGAACATCATAAACCCGAGCAGTGCCGAGAATATTATCTGCGAATAATCGTATACCGATATTTCCTTTGCCGGGGCGAATTTATACGCCGCAGTTATGCTGAACTGTCCGCCCGCCGCCGCAAGTCCCGCGCCTAGCAGTGTAAGCCACTGCTGCCACGTCATAACGTGAAAATCGAACAGTAAAAACGGCAGTGTCACAAGGCAGGAGAAGCCCGAGAAGAAGAACACGATATACGGTCCCTTCTCGCCCCTTATCCCGAGCCACCTTACAGCCGTATAAGCCGCGCCCGCGCCCATACCGCCGAGAAATCCCAGCAGTGACGGCACAAGCTCCAGATTTGCAAAGCTCGGCTTTATTATAAGCAGACTTCCCGCAAACGCGATCATTACGCCGAGCGTCTGTACTAAATTAGTCCGTTCCTTTAAGAACAACGCCGAAAATACGATAACAAAGAACGGCGACATTTTGTTAAGCATTGCCGCATCGGATAACGCTAAATGATCCACCGCATAGAAGTTGCACAGTATTCCGAGCGTACCGCATACCGAGCGTATCAGCAGTGCGCCGATATTGCTTTTGCTATGCGGCAGAAAAGAGCCTTTCTGTCTTATCAGTATCACTGCCGCAAATATAAACGCGACAAGGTTTCTGAAAAAGCTCTTTTGCACCGACGGCAGATCACCCGCCAGTCTTACAAACGCTCCCATAAACGCAAAGCAAAAGGCGGAGCTGATAATGCACAGCACGCCTTTCTGCTTCTGCGGTATCCTGTTTAAAATTCCCGCCATAACTACTCCTCCACCGCTTCATCAAACGGCAGAATTACAGTTTCAGGCAGTGTTATCTCGCCGCCCGATGAGAAAAGCTCGGGGCGGTCAAACTTATAGCTTATCTTAAGCGAGCTTACAGCCTTTGTTATTTTCTCGTCCGTAAGTCCCGACCTGTCGATAACAAATATGAGCGACACCTTACTGTTGTTGAAGCGGTCGATCGAAGCTATATTTGTTTCTTTCAGCACAAACGCCTGCTTTTCATACGGTATGTCGTCGATCGAAAACTGAATGTTGTCTATCTTGTACATTCCTATATTGGTGAATGTGAACACCATCTCAACACGCAGATAGTTTTCGGGCTTTGACATATCAAAATCCGTGTCGCTGAGCAGCTTGCTTGTAGACCCACTGTCAAGGTGAGTGCTGTCTTTGAGCTTATCGTATACGTTTTTTATCGTATTGTTAAAGCTCTGTCCGCTGTAGGTGTGAAGCCGTGTATACCCATACTGTACCTGTACCGGGAACGCGAATTGCGTTACCACGACCAGAACAGCAACAGCAACGACCAGCACCCATATCAGAGCCTTGCGGACTGCGTTATGTCCGAAAAGGCTCGTCAATGTCTGCTTGAAGCTCATATTTTCTTGACACCGAGAGTTACGCTCTCGCCGTTTATATCCTGCTCCTTTGTAAATCCGTCAGTCTTGCCGGTAACTATCTCATCGGCAAGCGTATCCTCTGAGATGCTGTCCTTGTTGCGGGTCAGTATCTCAGCTACCTTGTCACTGCCGTCGCAGTAGATAACGATGTGATCCATAACCTCAAAGCCTGCGTCCTTACGCATTGTCTGGATCTTACTTACGATCTCTCTTACGTTGCCCTCTTCGATAAGCTCGGGTGTAAGCGTTGTGTCAAGAACTACCGTGTAGCCTCTGTCGGTCACTACCGCATAGCCCTCCTTCTGATGCTCATCGATCAGCAGGTCGTCCTTTGCGATCTGAACATCGCCTGTTGAAAGCGTCAGCGTCATAGCGCCTGTTTCACGGATCTCGTTCATAGCCTTCTGACCGTCAACCTCAGCGAGCTTTGTTCTTACCTCGCCTATCTGCTTGCCGAAACGAGCACCGAGCGTCTTGAGCTGGGGCTTGAAGGTGTAGCTTGTGAAGTGGTCTGTATTATCTATAAAGCTGATCTCCTTGATGTTCAGCTCGTCCTTTACGATATCCGCATACATAGGCTCAAGCGTCTTGTCGCCCTTTACCATTATCTTTGATATAGGCTGTCTGTTCTTGATGTTAGCGGCATTTCTTGCGGCACGTCCGAGCGTTACAACTGTCAGAACTGTGTCCATTTCTTCCTCAAGATGCTTGTCGATAAGCTTTTCGTCTACCGTAGGGAAGTCGCACAGATGTACACTTACAGGAGCGTTCTTATCAAGTGAGCAAACAAGGTTTCTGTAGATATCATCGCATACGAAAGGAGTCATAGGAGCAGATGTCTTTGCGATAGTTACAAGCGCTGTGTACAGCGTCATGTAAGCGTTTATCTTATCCTGCGTAAGCTCCTTCGACCAGAAGCGCTCTCTGCTGCGGCGGACATACCAGTTACTCATCTCATCAACGAAATCCTGTAATGCTCTTGCGGCTTCGGGGATCCGGTAGTTTGCAAGGTTATCGTCAACCGCACCAACAACGGTGTTAAGTCTTGATAACAGCCACTTATCCATAACGCCGAGCTTGTCAACATCGAGCGTGTACTTTGTAGCGTCAAAGTTATCTATATTAGCGTACAGAACGTAGAACGCATAGGTGTTCCACAGAGTAGAGATATACTTTCTCTGACCCTCGTTTACAGCCTTTGCGTGGAATCTGTTAGGAAGCCACGGAGCCGAGTTCGTGTAGAAGTACCAACGGATAGCGTCTGCGCCGTGTTCAGCCAGCGACTCGAACGGGTCTACAGCGTTGCCCTTTGACTTTGACATCTTCTGACCGTCCTTATCAAGCACAAGACCGAGAACGATAACGTTCTTATATGGCGCTTTGTTGAACAGAAGCGTTGATATAGCAAGCAGCGAGTAGAACCAGCCTCTTGTCTGGTCAACAGCCTCAGAGATGAAGTCTGCGGGGAACTGCTGTTCAAACTTTTCCTTATTCTCAAAAGGATAATGGTGCTGTGCGAAAGGCATAGAACCGCTGTCGAACCAGCAGTCGATAACCTCGGGCACTCTCTTCATCTGCTTACCGCAGTGAGGACACTTTATCGTAACCGCATCGATATAAGGGCGGTGAAGCTCTATATCATCGGGGCAGTTATCCGACATTGACTTAAGCTCCTCGATACTGCCTATAGCGTGCTTGTGACCGCACTCGCACTCCCAGATATTAAGAGGAGTACCCCAATATCTGTTTCTTGAAAGTCCCCAGTCCTGAACATTCTCGAGCCAGTCGCCGAAACGGTTCTTGCCGACACTCTCGGGTATCCAGTTTATCGTTTCGTTATTTCTGATAAGGTCGTCCTTGACAGCCGTCATCTTGATGAACCACGACTCTCTTGCATAGTACAGCAAAGGTGTATCACATCTCCAGCAGTGAGGATAGCTATGCTCGAACTTCGGAGCGTCAAACAGCAAGCCCTTTTCGTCAAGGTCTTTAAGCACCATAGGGTCGGCTTTCTTTACGAATACGCCTGCGTAAGGTGTTTCGGCAGTCATATTGCCCTTGCCGTCAACGAGCTGTACGAAAGGCAGGTCGTATTTTCTGCCGACCTTAGCGTCGTCTTCACCGAAAGCGGGAGCAATATGAACAACACCTGTACCGTCTGTAAGTGTTACATAGGTGTCGCATACTACATAGTAGCCCTTTTTATGTTGTTTTGCACAGATATCAACAGCGCAGTCGAATAAAGGCTCATACTCCTTGCCCTCAAGCTCCTTACCGGTATATCTTTCAACAACCTCATAGGGGGCTGTGGGCTTGTCGCCGCCGAGAATTTTATCGCACAGAGCCTCTGCAAGATAATATGTGTAGCCGTCTGCTGTCTTTACCTTTACATAGGTTTCGTCGGGGTTTACGCAGAGTGCAACGTTTGAGGGAAGCGTCCAGGGAGTTGTTGTCCATGCGAGGATATAAGCGTCCTCGTCCTTAACCTTGAAGCGTACGACCGCAGAACGTTCCTTTATGTCCTTATAGCCCTGAGCTACCTCGTGGCTTGAAAGCGGAGTTCCGCAACGGGGGCAGTAGGGAACTATCTTGAAGCCCTTGTATAAAAGACCCTTTTCCCATATCTGCTTTAATGCCCACCACTCAGACTCGATGAAGTTGTTGTCGTATGTTACATACGGATCGTCCATATCAGCCCAGAAGCCGACAGTGCGTGAGAATTCCTCCCACATACCCTTGTACTTCCATACGCTTTCCTTACACTTTGTTATGAACGGATCAAGTCCGTACTTTTCGATCTGATCCTTGCCGTCAAGGCCGAGCATCTTCTCAACTTCAAGCTCAACAGGCAGTCCGTGAGTATCCCAGCCTGCCTTACGGGGAACGTCATAGCCCTTCATAGTGCGGTATCTCGGGATCATATCCTTGATAACACGGGTAAGAACGTGACCGATATGCGGCTTACCGTTAGCCGTAGGCGGACCGTCATAGAATGTGTAGGTCTTGTCGCCCTTTCTCTGCTCCATACTCTTGCGGAATATGTCGTTGTCATGCCAGAACTTTTCTGTCTGCTTTTCTCTCTCGACAAAATTTACCGAGGTTGGTACTTTTTCGTAAAGTGACATCTTTTCTCCTCCTGTTTTTGCAATTCACCCTGCCATATAGATCTCTTCGGCAAAAACCAAAAGCTATATGGGGTTTTGGGCGAAGGTCTGCCCATTGCATATTATTTATTCTTTGCGTTTGCGGAAAATAAAAAAGTCCTTATCCTCCGAAAAGGATAAGGACTATAATTTCATAACAGTCTTTATAACCACCGTTTCGTCATTCCGTCAAATGCGTTCCGTATAACGGCGGAAAACCGTCCCGTTCTACTCTCGCGGCGATGTACCGCAATTTCGGCGGGCAGCTTGGAGGTGATTTTCATACGGTACTTCCGCGCCGACCTCTCACCGTCGTCGGCTCGCTTTGGCTTCATATCCGCACTACTGTCCTCGTCACAGCCTTTAAATATCATACATATTGATTATACAATCAAATTTTCCCTTTGTCAAGCGTTTCAGCGGAAAAATATGATTTTATTTTGCAGAAAAATGCAATGAAACGTCTGCCCGCCTTGAAAGTCAAAACGGAGAGATCGCCGCCCCGATCATCTCCGTTTCTGCAAACACCGTTAAAGCACCACATCTCCCTCACAAAAAACCGGGCAACGATTTTCCCATCGCTGCCCGGTCGTAATTATTGATTTTTGCTTTAATCAGAGCATTATTTCGCCGCGGTCTTTCCGCTTACACTACCGTAATTACCGTAAAGCGCCGTCTTTCCGCTCATATGATACGCGCGAACCCTGAACTTATAAGCAGTGTTCTTAGCAAGTCCTGCTTTTCTGTAAGTATTAGTGCTATTCTTAGTTATCTTAGCAACTCTTACCCACTTTCCGCCCTTGTACATCTCAACGATATAGCCCTGAGCAGATGTATTTTTCGTCCAGTTCACTCTGAGTGCGTCCTTAGCCTTACCCGCTATCTTGACACCCTTGACAACAGACGGATTTGTCCTTGCGGTTACAGTTGCGCTGTAGTTACCATAAAGCGCTGTCTTACCGCTCATCTTATACGCTCTTACTCTGAACTTATACACAGTCGAAGCCTTAAGTCCGCTCGCCCTGTATGTAGTCGTGCTGTTCTTGGTTATCTTAGCGGCTCTTACCCACTTGCCGCCCTTGTACATCTCAACAATGTAACCATCGGCAGAAGCATTCTTAGCCCAGTTGATGCGGAGCGCGTCAGCCGCTCTGCCGGTAAGCTTTGCACCCTTTATAACAGACGGATTTGTCCTTGCCGTAACAGTAGCGCTGTAGTTACCATAAAGCGCAGTCTTACCGCTCATCTTATATGCTCTTACTCTGAACTTATAAGCTGTTCCTGCCTTAAGACCTGCTTTTCTGAAAGTGGTTGTGTTATTGTTCGTTATCTTCGCAACTCTTACCCACTTGTTGCCCTGATACATCTCAACAATATATCCGTCAGCAGAAGCATTCTTAGTCCAGTTTATCCTCAGTGCGTCAGCCGCCCTGCCGCCAAGCTTTGCGCCTGCAATAGCAGACGGATTTGTTCTTGCGGCTAACTCTGCACTGTAATCACTGTAAGCCGCCGTCTTACCGCTCATCTTGTAGGCTCTTACTCTGAACTTATACACAGTCGAAGCCTTTAGTCCTGCTTTTCTGAACGTTGTCGTGCTGTTGTTGGTTATCTTAGCAACTCTTACCCACTTGTCGCCCTGATACATCTCAACGATATATCCGTCAGCAGAAGCATTTTTACTCCAGTTGATTCTGAGCGCGTCAGCTGCTCTGCCGGTAAGCTTTGCGCCGGTTACTTTTGAGAGTGTGGGTAACTTGTCAAGAAGTACATAATCAAATCCGTTGTCTATAGCGTACTTTTCACCCTTTGTGCCGCTGTAGCAGTAGATTTTGAAGTTGTCTATCTTCTTGTAGCCGTTATCATTATAGTAACCGAAAGCATGATTGCGTATACGTGCCACACTGCTAGGAATAGTAATACTGGTAAAATTCATACAATCAAGGAAAACCTCATAACCAATGAACTCTACACTGTCCGGTATCGTTATACCGGTAAGACTTGTGCAACCGCTGAAAGCACTATCGCCGATACCGGTAACACTGTCAGGTATCGTTATATTTGTAAGGTTTGTGCAACCACTGAAAGCATAAACGCCCATACTCGTCACACTGTCAGGCATGTTATAATTTTTATCTTTTTTTCCGGCAGGATAACATATTATAGCAGTTTTATCTTTATTGTACAGAACGCCATTCACAGAAGCATATTTTTGATTTCCGGTTGCAACATTTATCGCCGTAAGGCTTGTGCAACCTCTGAAAGCACAATAACCTGTTTCTGTCACGCTGCTCGGTATCGTTATGCTTGCAAGACTTGTGCAATCTTTAAAAGCCAAATTTCCTATACTTGTCACACCGTCCGGTATCGTTATACTTGTAAGGCTTGTGCAACCGCTGAAAGCATCATCGGGTATAAATGTCACACTGTTCGGTATCGTTATACTTGTAAGACTCGTACAACCGCTGAAAGCACTACTGCCTATCCACGTCACACCATCAAGTATCTCATAATTTTTATCTTTTTTTCCGGCAGGATAACATATTATATCAGTTTTATCTTTATTGTACAGAACTCCGTTCACTGAAACATAATTCTGATTTCCTGTTGCAACATTTATCGTAGTAAGACTTGTACAGCCTTCAAAAGCTTCACCGGTTATCATTCTCACACTATCAGGTATCGTTATACTTGTCAGACTTGAACAACCGTTAAAAACTCCAACATATATACCATCCACACTATTTGGTATCGTTATACCGGTAAGACTTTTGCAATCTTCAAACGTCCAATTTCCTAGACTTCTCACCCCGTCCGGTATCGTTATGTTTGTAAGGCTTGCACAACTTCTGAAAGTACAATCGTCTATATCCGTAACACTGTCCGGTATCGTTATGCTCGCAAGGCTTGAGCAACCTTCAAAAGCTCTGCTACCTATACTCGTCACACCGTCCGGTATCGTTATGCTTGTAAGACTTGCGCAACTTCTGAAAGCACCACCGTCTATACTCGTCACACTATCTGGTATCTTATAACTTTTATCTTTTTTCCCAGCAGGATAACGCATTATAGTAGTTTTATCTTTATTGTACAGAACTCCGTTCACCGAAACATAATTCTGATTTCCGGTTGCAACATTTATCGCCGTAAGGCTTGTGCAACCGCTGAAAGCACAATAACCTGTTTCTGCCACACTGCTCGGTATTGTTACACTTGCGAGACTTGTGCAATCTTCAAAAGCCCAATTTCCTATACTTGTCACACTGCTTGGTATAGTTATACTTGAAAGGTTTGCGCAACCTCCGAAAGCACTATCGCCTATACTTGTCACACTGCTTGGTATAGTTATACTTGAAAGGTTTGTGCAACCTCCGAAAGCACTATCGCCTATACTCGTGATACTGTTCGGTATCGCAACACTTTTAAGACTTGTGCAACCGCTGAAAGCATCATCAGATATATATGTCACACTGTTCGGTATCGTTATACTTGTAAGGCTTGCGCAACCTTCGAAAGCACTATCGCCTATACGCGTGATACTGTTCGGTATCGTTATACTTTTAAGGTTTGTGCAACCTTCAAAAGCTCTCCTGCCTATACTCGTCACACCATCAGGTATCTTATAATTTTTATCTTTTTTTCCAGCAGGATAACATATTAAAACAGTTTTATCTTTATTGTACAGAACGCCATTCACTGGAACATAATTCTGATTTTCCGTAGCAACATTTATCGCTGTAAGACTTGTACAACCGTTGAAAACGTTATAGCTTATCTTCGTCACACTTTTAGGTATCGTTACACTTATAAGACTTTCGCAACCGCTGAAAGCACCACTGCCTATCTCTTTCACACTGTCCGGTATCGTTATACTTTTAAGGCTTTCGCAACCGCTGAAAGCACCACCGCCTATCTCTTTCACACTGTCCGGTATCGTTATACTTTTAAGGCTTTCGCAACCTCTGAAAGCACAACCGTCAATACTTGTCACACTGCCCGGTATCGTTACGCTTTTAAGACTTGTGCAGTGTTCAAAAGTGTAATTGCATATCTCTGTCACACCGTCCGGTATCGTTATACTTTTAAGGCTTGTGCAATACCTAAAAGCATAACTGTATATACTTGTCACACTGTCCGGTATTGTTATACTTGTAATATTACTACAGTATTCGAAAGCATTAGCACCTATCCTCGTAACACTCTTCCCATCAATTTCAGCAGGAATATCAACCTTTTCCGCACTTCCGTAATACCTTGCGATCTCCACCGTACCGTCATCAAGCACTTTGTAGAATAAATCTTCTCCATACATCTCCGCCACCGCGCACACCGCACAGATCACAGCCATCGCCGCAAAGGTCACAAGCCCCAACAGCCACTTTTTAACTTTCATATTACTCTCTCCTTTTTGATGAAATTAGAATATAACACAAAAAGGCATACCCCACCCCTCGTGGACTATGCCTTAATTACCATATAAAATTTTACACAGAGATATTGTGCATTACTTACAGAGGCACTTTTATAGAGCCGTCCTCTACACAAATTGTCATTCGCTGTTTTGCGCATATCTCCCACCCTTTATTTAATCGACCTTAACTTTATACTTTCGATAGCATTAGTATATCATTATTGCTATAAACTTGTCAAGCGGTTTTGGTTATTAAATGCTACTTCAAGTACATTTGTTTAGCTTCACACAAAAGCTACTACAGCACTCCACCATTTCTGCCATCACCTCCAACCCTCACTATCCCTCGCCCCGCACTACCACATGCTTGGCTTATGAACGCTCTGTTGGTTTTGCATCCTTGCAAAACTCTGGGCGTTCAACATCGGGCATCCTTGCCCGTCCCTTGCCAAAGGT
>OLHE01002574.1_pt1 | contig 10528 bp, 8 predicted proteins | sample 1605821 | NCBI WGS metagenome assembly OLHE01 (sample SAMN03283250) | human gut metagenome | biome: human-associated habitat; material: feces | host: Homo sapiens | place: USA | collected 2013
GCGATCGGTGCCTTTGAGGAAACGGGTCATTACGCCGTTCACTCCTCGGTTTCGGGTTCGGTGGAGTCGGAGTCGGCGGATTCGGCGGAATCGTCAGCCTCGGCGTCATTGGCGGAATCGGTCTCGGTCTCGTCGGCCTCATCAGACTCGGCATCACCGTCTTCAGCCTCGTCATCCTCATCGCCGTATTCCTGCTCCGGATCCGGGGCGTACTGCGCCTCATCCGGATCGATGCCGAGCTTTTCGAGCACGTCGGAGTCGTCGGTGATGTCTTCGAGATCGTGATCGATCACCACGTCGTCGCTGTTTTCGTCAATCTCCTCGTCGGCATACTGGTCCTCAAGACGGTCCAGCAGGTCGTTGAGCTGCTCGGCTTCCTTGCTGCGGCCGGCCTCTTCAAGGAAGTACTGCTCGGCCTGCACGGCACGCATGCGGTACTCACCCGGCAGCCCCTGGGAACGGCCGACGGTGTGAACCACTTCAATGGCCTTGTCCCACATCTCCAAATCGCCAAGGGCACCGGCGTACACCAGGAACATCTCGACCTTGGGAGCGCCATGCAGCTGCTTGCCCTCATCGGACAGCGCCAGTTCCACGGCCTTCTTCGGCTCTCCGACGCCACGCTCGCAGTCAGCGATGAACGGCAGGTAGTCGAGGAAGCCGTTCATACGGTAGGCGGTGCGGAACTCACGCAGGGCCAGCTTGTAGTCGCCCTGACGGTAGGCCACGAACGCAAGCGTCTCGCGGGCGAAGTCGATGCGGGAGGCCTGACGGGCCACCCACTTGGCGTGCTCCAAGGCAAGTTCGGGGTCGCTCTCCTCCAGCGCGAAAGCGGCGAGGATGTGCAGACCAATGTTCTCCGCGTGCTCCTTGGACAGGCCGCGCAGACGTTCGCGCTCATCCTTGGACAGCATCGACCATTCCATGCCCTTGGGCATCTTGGGCTCGTCGGGACGACGGTCGGTGTACGGGTTCTGCGAGGGGAAGCTCATCGTGCCGTCGGAGTTACGGCGCGGGCGCCTCATGTATTCAGAGCGCTTCTCCTCACGGTACTGGCGCTTCTCTTCCTGCGAAAACTCGCGGAATTCGCCGTCACGACGGTTGTTGTCGCGGCGATCGTCACGGCGGAAGTCACGACGATCATCGCGGCGGTCGTCCCTGCGGAAGTTGCGGCGGTCGCCATCACGGCGGAAATCACGGCGATCGTTATCCCTGCGGTCATCGCGACGGAAGTCACGACGGTCATTGTCACGACGGAAATCACGACGGTCCCCATCGCGACGGTCGTCCCTACGGAAATCTCGGCGGTCATCGTTGCGGCGGAAGTTGCGACGCTCACCATCGCGGCGGAAGTCACGGCGGTCATCGCGGCGGAAATCACGACGATCGTTATCACGGTGCTGGTAGCGCGGATTCTCGCCGTTCTCGCCTTCGTGGGAACGGTAGCCGCCTTCGCGGCGCGGCTTGAAGCCTTCGCCGTCACGGCGCGGACCATTGCCGCGGTAACCGCCCTTGCCGCCGAAGCCGGAGCGGCCGCCCTTGTGGAAGCCGCCGGACTTGCCGTACGACTTGCGGTAGCCGCCGTGGCCCTCGCCATCACCGTCACGGCGCGGCGCGTAGCCCTCGCCATCCTCACGGCGACGCGGCTTGAAACCCTCACCATCATGACGCGGCTTGAAACCGCCCTTGCCGCGCGGCTTGAAACCCTTGCCGCCGCGGTTGCTCGGTCGGCGATCGCCATACCCCTTATGGCCGCCGCCGTAAGACTTGCCGGAACGCTCGTTACCTTCTGCCATTACTTGTTTTCCTTAATTCGTTGTTGATTAACGGTTTTCCACGGCGCCGAGCGCCTTCTTGCCACGACGGATAAGCGCGAAGCGGCCTGCCAGGAAGTCGGCTTCGGCCAGCACCTGCTCCTCATCCTCGATACGGTTGTTGTTGAGATACACGCCACCGGACTTGATGGCGCGGCGTGCCTCGGAAGCGGACTTGAACAGTCCGGCAGCCTGGGCGGCGTCGATTACGCGATCGCCGGGCTTGGAGACGGGGAAGACGTGCTCGCCGTTCTCGTCGACCACCTTGAAACCGTCGAGCACGGATTCCAGCGTTTCCTCGTCGATGTCTTCGAGGTTGCCACCGCGGCCGAACAGCGCACCGGAAGCATCGATGGCAGCCTGGGTAGCGGCCTCGCCATGCACGAAGCTGGTGACCTCCCAGGCAAGGGTCTTCTGGGCCTCGCGCTTGCCGGGGTTGGTCTTGGATTCCTCGACCAGTCGTTCGATTTCGGCCTTGGGCAGGAAGGTGAACGCCTTCAGCAGGCTTTCCATCTCCACGTCCGGGCGGTTGATCCAGAACTGGTAGAACTTGTACGGGCTGAGCATCGTGGCGTCGAGCCAGACGGCGTTGCCCTCGGACTTGCCGAACTTCTTGCCGGAAGCATCGGTGATAATCGGGCTGGTGAACACGTTGACGTCCACACCGCGCACCTTGTGGATCAGGTCCAGGCCGGAGGTGAGGTTGCCCCACTGGTCGGAGCCGCCGAGTTCCAGCGTGCAGTGGTATTCGTCAAACAGGTGGAGGAAGTCGTTGCCCTGCAGCACCTGGTAGCTGAACTCGGTGAAGGAGATGCCTTCCTCAGAGTTCAGGCGGCGGGCGACCGTGTCCTTGGCGAGCATGGTGCCCAGACGGAAGTTCTTGCCGACGTCACGCAGGAAGTCGATGACGGTCATCGAGGCGGTCCAATCGTAATTGGACACGAAACGTACGGCGTTCGCGCCTTCGGTGTCCAGAATGCCGCCGATCTGATTCTTCAGGCGATCGGCCCAGCCGGCCACCACGTCCTTCGGGTTAAGCGTACGTTCGCCGGACTGGCGCGGGTCGCCGATGAGTCCGGTGGCGCCACCGACCAAAGCGATCGGATGATGGCCCGCAAGCTGCAGGTGACGCATGTTGATGAGCTGCACGAGGTTGCCGATATGCAACGATGCAGCGGTGGGATCGAAGCCACAATAATAGGTGATGGGCTCGCCGTTCAGTGCTTCTGCGAGTCGATCCCGGTCCGTGGACTGGGAAATCAACCCGCGCCATTCCAGTTCCTCAAGCAGGGTGTTGAAACCCGCTTCCTTGAAGTCGGTGACGTGAGCCATAGCTTGTCGCTTCTCCCTATCGAATTGTGAATAAGACTGCCCAATTGGGCACAGTCAAGTTTCGCAGAACATGGCGACAGTGCCGAACACCAGCCGAGCCGCGCGATTCAGTAAAACGCCTTATTCTAGCGGCGCGGGCCCATAAGTTCGCGCAAAGAGTCGATGATGTCCTGACGATCCGGCACCTGGAACTTCGGGAAGGACTTGAGCATACGCTTCTGCTGTGCGTTGATGACGCCATTGACGGCCCAGCGCAGACGCTCAACCGTATCCTGCGAAAGCTCACGCATCCTGTCGGATACCGCACTGGAGCCCCACTGCCACGTGCCACCGGCGCGTGCCGCCACATCCTGCACCACCTGAGAGACGGAATCGAGCACCCGCTCGAATTCGAGCATGCCCGCAACCGTGACCGCCAAGTCGATGATGGTGATCAGGGCCAGTACCGTGACCAGCGTATGCAGCATCGGCAGCGGAATCATATCCGTGACCCGCTCGACATATGGCTGCGAACCAAGTACCACACCCACGCCGCCGAGGCCGAAAATCAACGCGCCCAGCAGGCAGACGCGGCCTTGGAGGTTGAAGCGGAAGTTCGAGTAATCCCACCAGCGGGCGTGGAACAGCTGCTCCATGACCCACGAGGTTGTGTATTCGAGTATCGTGGCGCCCACCATCGAAATCAGGAAGATGATGATCGGGTTATGTACGTTGCCGAGAATGGCGACGCCGAGTATCGCGCCGGTGCCGTAGATCGGGCACAGCGGGCCGTTGAGGAACCCTCGGTTGACCAAGCGGTGCTGTTGGCAGGAGACGAGAATGGACTCGTACATCCAGCCGACGAAACTGTAGAACAGAAACCAGAGGAAATAATGTTCGAGTGTGATGATCATCGACGGGCTTCGATCTCGGCGTAAGGCTTCGCGGCGGGCAACGCGCGCTTGTTGAACCGGTCGAACGAGAAGGTCTCGGCGGTGGCGGAGCATTTGTCCGCCAAGGTGACCAGATAGCCTTCGATATAGCGCGGCGGCACCGGGGTCATCGGGAACATGTGGTTCTCGATGCTGTTGCGTTCGATATCGTTGAGCTTGAAGTCCTTCAGGGCATTGACCAGGGCGGCGTGGCCATGGGTGAAGCCATGCCACTGGTGTTCGCCGTTATCCCAGTCGTGCCAGTCGTACAGGAAGTAATCGTGCAGGAGGGCCGCGCGAATCAGGGATTTGAGGTCGACGCGGTACCACAGGTGTGCGCGGTCGGCCATCCACACAGCCAGGCAGGCGACACGCACGGAATGTTCGAACGTGGTGACATTGCCGTGCTGGTAGCAGCAGCGTTCGATCTGCATGTGGCGATGCTCGATGACCTCACGGCCGTGCTTGGCGACCAGGCGTTGAATCTGCGTTCGGGTGAGCAGATGTCCCACGATTTTCGGTCCTTCCCGTTTTGGGTTGGTTCAGTGCAATCCCCTGTTGTGAATTACGATTACCCGGCGATATTCAAGAATCCATCGAGTAATACCGTGACCGATTGTAGGGCACAAATATGTCCGTGCACACTCATCCAAAAGAACGACAACGGGAACCGTTAATCGTGGTGGGTTTCAAGATAGTCGAGATAACCTTGAAAACCGCCATCGAGGCTTGCTACATCGTAGCCGCGATCGGCAAGGATTTCAGCTACTTCCTCGCTCCACCATCCTTGAGCACAATAGACTACGACAGTTCGATCTGTGGGCACGGTTTTGAGCACATGGGCCAGAGGGTCGAGTGGTGCATTGATGGCACCTTCGACCGGGTGGGCGGCGAAGTCGGCTGGTTCCCTCAAGTCGAGCAGCGTGACCGTATTCGGGTCGAGCTTGGCAAATTCCGCCGGCGTGATGCGGCGGTACGATGCTTCACTGCTCTCATCGTCATCGACCGCATTATGCAAAGCAATAGGCATGTTCTTCCCCTCTCGTTCTGATCTTGGCACCCCTCAAGGAGGGGCACCACATAGCTCTAAATCGCGCAGGCCGGCTGAATATAGTTGGCCGGATCAATAGCAGTAATGGTCGGCTGCTCACCGCACACCGGGCAATCCGGCACATGCTTTGGCAGTGGGACCCGTCGAATATTCATGGTCAGGGCATCCACAGTGAGCATGCGAGCCACGAGCGGCTCCCCCACGCCGGCAATCAGCTTGACGGCCTCAGTCGCCTCCAGACTGCCGATCACGCCGACCACCGCGCCCAGTACGCCGGCTTCCTTGCAGGTCGGAATCTCACCGGCGGCGGGCAGGTCGCGGAAGATGCAGCGGTAGCAGGGGCCTTCGCCGGGAATGACGGTCATCACCTGACCGGCGAATCCGACCACGCCGGCATGGATATACGGCTTGCCGGCCAGCACGCAGGCGTCATTGATGAGGAATTTTGCGGCGAAGTTGTCGGTGGCATCGATCACCAGATCGTACGGTTCGATGAGGCCGGCGATGTTGCTCGCGTCGACGAGCTCGTAGTAGGTATCAACCGTCACATCCGGGTTGAGCGCGCGGATGGCTGTGGCCGCGGATTCCACTTTGGGCGCTCCGACACGTGCAGTGGTATGGATGATTTGGCGTTGCAGATTGCTCATATCCACCACATCGCCGTCCACCAGTCCGATATGGCCGACGCCGGCCGCCGCCAGATACAGGGCGGCCGGAGAACCAAGACCGCCCGCTCCGATGATGAGCACGCTGGAGGCCAGCAACCGCTTTTGCCCTTTGACCCCCACACCCTTCAAAATCAGATGGCGCGCGTACCGCTCCACCTGTTCATCAGTCAATGCCATGTTTTCTCCATGTTTCCATCTCCCCTCAGTCCGCTACGCGGCCAGCTCCCCTCAGAGAGGGGAGCTAATAAAAGTGTCAGTGCAAATACCCCGTAGTCGGGCTGGACGGCACAGCCTGTCCCTCGGTCACTTTGCCAAGGCCAGACAAATACGCCGCACGACCAGCATCGATGGCGTGCTTGAACGCCTCAGCCATCAGCGGGATATTGCCAGCAGAGGCAACGGCCGTGTACGCCATCACCGCATCCGCACCCATCTCCATCGCATCGCAGGCCTGGCTCGGACGGCCGATACCAGCGTCGATGATGACCGGCACATGCGCGTTGGCGATGATGATTTCGATGAAGTCACGCATGCGCAGGCCCATATTGGAGCCGATCAACGAACCGAGCGGCATAACGGCAGCGGCACCGGCCTCCTCCAGCTGACGGGCCGCAATCGGGTCCGGGAACATGTAGGGCATGACCACGAAGCCTTCCTTGGCCAGCATTTCGGTGGCTCGGATGGTTTCGGCGTTGTCCGGCAAGAGGTACTTGGTCTCGTGTTCGATTTCGACCTTGACGAAGTCGGTGTGGCACACTTCGCGTGCCAGTCGGGCGATACGCACGGCTTCCTCGGCGTTGCGCGCACCGGAGGTGTTGGGCAGCAGCGTAATGCCTTCGGGAATGTAGTCGAGCACGCTGTTCTCGGTGGTCTGCGCGCGGCGCAGTGCCATGGTGACGATTTGCGTGCCTGCATGTTCGACCGTAGCCTTGATGAGGTTCAGGTCGTAGCGGCCGGAGCCCAGAATGAATCGCGACTGGAACTCGTGACCGCCCAGGTTCAGCGGCTTGTCTTCCACCGGGAGAATCGGCGCGGCGGTGCCGACCGGATTGGTGACGGCGGGCTGCGGCGGCAGCGGAGTCGCCTCAACAGATGCTTCAGTAACCGGATTAATATTGCTCATAGCTTTTCCTTTCATCCACCCTGTACAAACTGCACAATTTCCATGACGCACTGGTCGTCGAGCATGGCGTCGGCACGCTTATCGCGCGGGATAATCTCACCATTGAGTTCGATGGCCACACGCTCGGCGCGGAATCCGTGCGCTTCGAGATAATCGGCGACGCTGACCGGCGTCTCGAGCGTGACCTGCTCTCCGTTGACCTGCATAATATCCTTTCAGATAGTAAAAAAGGGTGCACGAAACGAACCGTACCTTAAGTGGTGCGCCCATTCATGAACCCAATCATGCGACCGTTCGACCGCTGTGATGTATTGGCTCCATCACGACCGTCTCACGGCTGAATTATGCAAACGGAATGAAAGCTGTATCGGAGAACCCGGCAAATCTGCGACAACGATTCCTTACGGCGGCATGACCCGCGTCAAGTTCCCCGGTCGAAGTCTGGCGACTTCCTCTCAGCCTCACGGCTCCCGTTCGTTACGGTTTCTCAGTGTATGCCGTTGCAGTGACAACAACAAAATAGAGCTCCCTCATCAGAGGGAGCTTCATTGGGACTAGAACGTGCCGGGGGCTTTGTAGGCGGAGCCATCCGACGTGGATGCGGGGAAGAGCTTGAGTTCTTCGACCTCGGCCTTGGCGTCGGCGATCTGCTCGCGCACGCGACCGTAAGCGGTGCCGCCCTTGCCGTTGCGGGAGTCGACCGAACCGTGGCTGGAGAGCACTTCGCGTACTCCCGGAGCCTTGTCGGCCGGCAGGAACGCGGCGAAGGTCTCGATGAAGTCATTGTCGGTCAGATCCCACAGTTCCTGGCCGCGGCCTTCGGCGAGCTTGACGCAGGCACCAGAGAGCTCGTGCGCGTGGCGGAACGGCACCCCGTTCTTGACGAGCCATTCGGCGATGTCGGTGGCCAGCGCGAAGCCGGTCGGAGCTTCCTCTTCCAGGCGGTCGCCGTCGAAGTGCATGGTCCTGACCATGCCGGTGAAGGCGGGCAGCAGCACTTCGAGCGTATCGACCTGGTCGAACACGGCCTCCTTGTCTTCCTGCAGATCGCGAGCGTAGGCGGTGGGCAGGCCCTTCAGGGTGGCCAGCAGGCCGGTCAGATCGCCGATGAGTCGGCCGGACTTGCCGCGGGCGAGCTCGGCGATATCCGGGTTCTTCTTCTGCGGCATGATGGAGGAGCCGGTGGAATAGCCGTCGTCGAGCTTGACGAAGGCGAACTCCTGGGTGTTCCAGATGATGATCTCCTCGGACAGGCGGGAGATGTCCACGCCGGTCATGGCGGCCACGAACGCGAATTCGGCCACGAGATCACGTGCGGCGGTGCCATCGATGGAGTTGTCGGTCACGCGGGAGAAGCCGAGCTCACGCGCCACGGCCTCCGGGTCGAGGCCGAGCGTGTTGCCGGCCAGTGCGCCGGAGCCGTACGGGGAGGCGTTGATGCGCTTGTCCCAGTCGATCAGTCGCTGCACGTCGCGAATCAGCGGCCAAGCGTGGGCCATGAGCTGGTGCGCGAGCAGCACGGGCTGGGCGTGCTGCATGTGGGTGCGGCCCGGCATCACGGTGCGGCCGGCCTTTTCGCTCTGCTCGATCAGGGCGTTGACGAGGTCAAGCAGGAGTCCGGCGATTACGCGGGAGTGACGGCGCAACCACATGCGAATCAGGCAGGCGATCTGGTCGTTGCGGGAACGGCCGGCCCTGAGCTTGCCGCCGAGTTCATCGCCGGCAATGTCAATCAGACCGCGTTCGAGGGCGGTGGCCTCGTCCTCATCGTCTTCGATGGGGGCGAAGGAGCCATCGTCAACGTGGCGCTGGAGCGTGTCGAGCGCATCCTCCATGCGCTGCAGCTCGTCGGCGGTCAGAAGTCCCGCACGGCCGAGAGCACGGGCGTGGGCGCGGGAACCGGCGATGTCGTCGTCGGCCAAGCGCCAGTCGAACTGCGTGGACTTGGACAGTCGGGCCAATTCCGGCGACGGACCAGACGTAAAGCGACCACCCCACAGGGCCAGATGTTCGTTGTTCTCAGTCATGAAGGCTCCTTGAAACCATGGATTGCAAACAAATCAGACTGCTTGTCAGACTATCAGCGTTGGGCTACATACCGGTGGATTCAAGTTGTTCGTATTCCATGGCGGCAATGTCAGGGATACTGGTCACGTCGTATTGATGAAAAGAACCGCATCGTATACCGCATTACGGGTAACGATGTTCAAAACCTGGAAATAGCCGTCTGCCGAACTCATTACGGAGAGCACTGAGCTTCTTCCGTCATCGGCAAAAAAAACGAGGGGAGCACGAGCATAATCTTTGCTCGTACTCCCCTCAGTCATCTGCGGCGACAGCGTCCTGTAATTACGGACAGCCTGACGGCTGCTGATTGTTGGCTCACTGTCGTTCGCACCTCACCTGCAAACAGCCCACTGGGCTGTTTGCTTTACGGCGCGGCCCCTCAACGAGGGGAGCCAAAGTAAATGATTACTCGACGGTGTTCTCCGGGACCTCGATGCCGTTGCCGAACTTGACGTCGCGGGCTGCGGCCACGCGGGACGGCAGGCCGTAGATGTCGATGAAGCCGTTGGAGGACTTCTGGTCGAAGGTATCGCCGGAATCATAGGTGGCGAGCTTGTAGTCGTACAGCGAGGAGTCGGAACGACGGCCGGTCACGACGGCGCGACCGCCGTGCAGGACCATGCGAATCTCACCGGACACGTACTTCTGGGTGTCCTCGATGAACGCGTTGAGCGACTGAGTCGCCGGGGAGAACCACTGCGCATCGTAGACCAACTCGCCCCAGCGCTTGTCGATGTCGCGCTTGATGCGGTGCTGTTCGCGTTCGAGGCAGCAGTTCTCAAGCTCCTGATGAGCGGTAATCAGGGCCACGGCACCCGGGGCCTCGTACAGCTCGCGGGACTTGATGCCGACCAGGCGGTCCTCGATGAGGTCGATGCGGCCGACGCCCTGGGCTCCGGCGCGGCGGTTCATCTCTTCGATGGCCTGCAGCGGAGTGACGTCATGACCGTCGATCTTGACCGGGACGCCCTGCTTGAATTCGATGACGACCTCATCCTCGACCGGTGGGAACGCCGGATCGTCGGTGTAGGAGTAGCAGTCCTTGGTCGGGCCGTTCCACGGATCCTCAAGGAAGCCGGTCTCAATGGCGCGGCCCCACACGTTCTGGTCGATGGAGTACGGGGACTTCTCGGTCTGGGTGATCGGCAGCTTGTGCTCCTTGGCGAACGCAATCTCGACGTCGCGGGTCAGGGACAGGTCGCGAATCGGGCTGATGGCCTTCAGCGTCGGGTCGATGGAGGCGATGGAGACCTCGAAACGAACCTGGTCGTTGCCCTTGCCGGTGCAACCGTGGGAGATGGTGTCGGCACCGAACTGGTGGGCGGCGCGCACGAGGTGCTTGGAGATCAGCGGACGGGAGATGGCGGAGACCAGCGGGTAGACGCCTTCGTACATGGCGTTGGCCTTGAGGGCCTTCATGCAATATTCGTTGGCGAACTCGTCACGGGCGTCGACCACGTAGGATTCGACGGCTCCGCAGGCGAGGGCGCGCTGCTTGATGGTCTCAAGGCTTTCGCCGCCCTGGCCGACGTCGAGGGACACGGCCACGACGTCCTTGCCGG
>OLHE01002579.1_pt1 | contig 10514 bp, 10 predicted proteins | sample 1605821 | NCBI WGS metagenome assembly OLHE01 (sample SAMN03283250) | human gut metagenome | biome: human-associated habitat; material: feces | host: Homo sapiens | place: USA | collected 2013
ATAAGCACGCGACCGAGTTCTCCGGCTTCGATCTGGAGTTCAGCTACATCACCTCCTTCAAGGACGTGATGAAGATGGAAGAGGAACTGCTGACCGCCGGTCTGCAGGCTGTTAAGGACAGCTACGGCGACCAGATCAAGGAACTGTTCGGGCAGGAGGTCATCGTACCCACCACCCCGTTCCCGGTGGTCAAGCTGGCAGACCTGTACAAGGCGCTGGAGGAAGAGTTTGGCTACACCGTGGACGAGAGCGAGAAGGGCGATCTGACCACCGAGGCCGAGCGCCTGAGCTACGACTGGGTCAAGAAGCACTACGGTCACGAGTTCCTGTTCATCACCGATTACTCTGCCGAGAAGCGCGCCTTCTACCACATGCGTGACGAGAACGGCGTGCCGCAGGGCTACGACCTGATCTGGCGCGGTGTGGAGATCACCACCGGTGCCCAGCGTGAGCACCGCTACGAAGTGCTGAAGAAGCAGGCTGAGGAGAAGGGTCTGGCCGAGGATGTCAAGTTCTATCTGGAGTTCTTCCAGTACGGTTGCCCGCCCCACGGCGGCTTCGGTCTGGGCATCGACCGCCTGACCATGCTGCTGTGCGGCCTGAGCATCAAGGACGCCGAGTTCCTGTTCCGCGGTCCCAACCGCCTGACCCCGTGATTTCATAAAACCTTCCTGAGAGCTGCTGTGTTTTGCACGGCAGCTCTTTTTGTTGAACGATTAAAAAAAGCTTGTCCTCTCAGTCAAATCCGCAGATTTTCCTGATTTGCAATTATAAAAATATTTTCCGCTAAAGATGCCCAGAGCAAAGCGGCGGGCATTCAAAACTGTTCCGGCATAATAAGCGCCCCTTTTTCATACGATACAACGAGCACACCCACCCCTACGGGCGCGGTGCGCAGCGCAACAGGAAGGGGAGAATTGCTTTGGAAAAACAGGAACAGAACAGCATCTGTCGCGAGATCGGCGCACGCACCGGCGGGGATATCTACATCGGTGTGGTGGGCCCGGTGCGCAGCGGCAAATCTACCTTTATCAAGCGGTTCATGGAGCAGCTGGTGCTGCCCGCCATGTCCGGCTCTGCCGCCGCCCGGGAGCGTGCCCGGGACGAGCTGCCGCAGTCGGCAGCGGGGCGCACCATCATGACCACCGAGCCCAAATTCATCCCGGAGACCGCCGTGCCCTTGCAGCTGGAGGGCGGCGGGGCGTGTCGGGTGCGGCTGATCGACTGTGTGGGCTACATGGTGGAGGGTGCCATGGGGCACGAGGAGGACGCAAAGCCTCGCATGGTCAAAAGTCCGTGGTTCGAGCGGGAGGTGCCCTTTGATCTTGCCGCAGAGACCGGCACCCGCAAGGTGATCTGCGAGCACTCCACCATCGGGGTGGTGGTCACCACGGACGGCTCGATCAGCGATATCCCACGGGCGGGCTACGCAGAGGCGGAAAAAAGGGTCATCACGGAACTGGAAGCGCTGGGCAAGCCCTATATCATCCTGCTTAACAGCACCCACCCGGACGCGCCGGAGACCCGGCAGCTGGCTGAGGGCATGGCACGGGACTACCGCCGCACCGTGCTGCCGGTAAGCTGTGTGGACTTGGATGCCGCCATGCTGGGGGAGATCCTGCGGCGGGTGCTGTACGAGTTCCCGGTGCAGGAGCTGGATTTTGCCCTGCCCCGCTGGGTGACCATGCTGGAGCCAGGGCACTGGCTGCAAACGCAGGTGTATGCAGCCGCCATGCAGCTGGCCGAGCGGGTGTCCCGCATGAAGGATCTGCCCACTGGAACGGACGCCCCTGCGCTGGAATGCGATGCCGTGCAGCGCTCGGCAGTGGCGGGCGCAGACCTTGCCGCCGGCAGTGTGCGGGTGAGCGTGGAGCTGAAGCCGGAGATCTTTTATCAGGTGCTCAGCGAGCAGACCGGGCTGGACATCGGGGACGAGGCGGGGTTGATGCCCTGCATCATGGAACTTGCCCGGGCAAAACGCGCCTACGAGAAGGTGCGCAGCGCCTTGGAGCAGGTGGAAGCCACGGGCTACGGCATCGTGATGCCCTCCATTGATGAGCTGCATCTGGAACCGCCGGAAATCGTGCATCAGGACGGGCGCTGCGGGGTGCGGCTGCAAGCCTGCGCGCCTTCCATCCAGATGATGAAGGCCACCATCCACACCGAACTGAGCCCTATCGTAGGTACCGAGAAGCAGAGCGAGGACTTGGTGCAGAGCCTATTGGCCGACTTTGCGGACGACCCGGTGCAGCTGTGGGAGTCCAACATCTTCGGCAAAAGCCTGCACGAGCTGGTGAACGACGGGCTACAGAACAAGCTGCTCCACATCCCACAGGAGGCGCGCACCCGCCTGCAGGAAACGCTGGAGCGGGTCATCAACGAGGGCTGCACTGGGCTGATCTGTATCCTGATCTAGGGCGTATCTGAAAAAATCCCCGCCCGCCGTAAGGTTTGCTTACAGCGGGCGGGGATCGTTCTGTCCTATTTTTCTTCCTCGGTCAACTTGTTGATCAGCAACTGGTAGATCTCGTTGCCCTTCAGGATGAACTGTTTTTTCACCAGCTCGGCACTTAGCCGGTCGGGCGCGCCCAGCTCCAGACAAAACAGCTCGCTGTCCAGCCCCTTTACGGTGCAGCGCACGGTGCAGTGACCGTCTGCCTTTTCAGTGATGCGGGCGCTGTATTTGGCCTCCTTGCGGGCCCATGTCTGGCAGCGCAGCACAGCAGCCACCGCCCGCTCCCGCACGGTGCGGGGCAGGTCGTAGGCCAGCTCCTGCGCCACCTTGCGGCCTTTGTCGGTAATGGCGTAGCTGTCGCCGGTCAGGGTGACCAGCTCCTGCTTTGTGATATCGTCCAGACAGGAGCCGATCTCAAAATAGTTGACAAGGGCTTCCTCCATCAAGGCGTTCTCGATTTCCTGCCGGGTAATGGGACCGGCGTTTTTCACCAGATAGCACAGCAGCAGCCGGATCTCGGTGCTGCTGGTCAGACCGCCGGGACGGACACCGGCGGTAAAAGCATCATTGGCGCTCATCGTTCCTTACATCCCCCTTGCACTTTCACATAGTATCAAAGGTCTGCACCGCTGCGGAAAGGGTGGGCAGCGGGCAGACAAAAACTCTTTCTATTAGTATAAAGACTTTCAGCCCGGATTGCAAGCCGCAACGGCAAAATCTGTCTCAATGCGCTTGGGACATTCCGGTGTGGAGTACACCCACCTGTCCAGATGTCCCTCGGTGATGAAGTACCGCAGCTCAAACCGGTGGGGCTGGCTCAGGGTGTGGTTCACGATGACCAGCTTGATCTTCATCTTTTCCGGCAGGATGTTTTTGATGTAAACGCTTACCGCCTGCCCGGGCGCAAGGCCGGTACAGCTCTCCGCAAGGCCGGCAAGGTTCGGCGCAATCTCCACAAAGGTACCGTATTCCTCTACGCTGCGCACGATGCCCACCACCGTTTCGCCCACGGTGAATCGGGCGGCGTTCTCTGCCCATGTGCCCAGCAGCTCCCGGATGGTCAGCACAAAGCGCCCCTGTGCGTCCCGGTTCTTGATGGCACACAAAATCTGCTGCCCCACGCTGACCCGGTCGGCAGGGGAGGAGATGCGGCTTACCGACATACAGTCGATGGGCAGCAGGGCACTGATGCCGCAGCCTACATCACAGAACGCGCCGAACGGCTCGATGTGGGTCACCGTACAGGGCAGGATATCCCCGGGCGAGAGCGTGTCCAGATACTCCGCCTTGCATAGCCGCTGCGCCTCGGCGCGGGAAAGCCGGTAGCAGGGTGCGCCGTCCTCGTCCGTGTCCAGCCCTTCGATGACAAAACAGGTGGGGCGTCCCACCCGGGTCAGCACCGCAATATCCCGCACGGTACCGGTCTCGGCACCGTCTGCGCACTGGGCAAAGGGCATCACCGCTTTTACGCCGCCCAGCTCAAACCGCAGCTGCCGCCGGGTATCAAAGGCAAGGGCGGTGGCCTGCAAAATTTCGCCGCTGGCCATGGCAGCCCGCAGCTCGGCAGGAGAAAGGCGGGCGGCAGAACGATAACTGTTTTCGGTACGATAAGCTTGCATCATGTTTCATTCCTCTTTCTATATAGTTTTCGGGTCTCTGTGCGATGCTACAACGATATGCAGCACTGTGCGCAGATATTTGCATTTTGTGCGGCTTTGCATTATACTATATCTGTATGCGCAGCACCCGCTGGGCGGGCGGCGGCACACACTGGCTCTGCCGGGCATCTGCGCGGCAGAAAAGAAGGGAGAGGTCGGATAAATATGGACGTCGCTGTGGGAGATACCATCCTCACCCGCAAAAAGCACCCCTGCGGAGCATCCAGCTTCGAGGTGCTGCGGGTGGGCATGGATTTTAAGATCCGCTGCACCGGCTGCGGACGCGAGGTCATGCTGCCCCGCGCCAAAATTGAAAAGAACATCAAAAAGGTGGTAAAGCCCGGCAGCACGCAGTAGCGCAGCCAACGCACCCGAACCGGAACGAATTTGTAAGGAGAACTGCAAGGATGCAAGATATTTCTTCCCGGATGGATGCGGTCTGCCGCCGCTTTGAGGAACTTTCCATGCGGCTGAACCAGCCCGATACCGCCGCCGACCCGGCACTGTTCCGCAAGCTGATGCGGGAGTACCACGACACCGAGCCGGTGGTGGAGGCTTACCGGGACTGGCAGACCGCGCTGGATCATCTGGCACAGGCCAAAGCCCTGCTGGAGGAGCCCGGTTCACTGGACCCGGACTTCAAGCAGATGATACAGCAGGAAATCAGCGAAAAAAGTCAAGATGTGGCAAAGCTGGAAAATAATCTCAAAATTTTGCTGCTGCCCAAGGACGTGAACGACGGCAAAAACGTCATCATGGAGATCCGCGGCGGCGCCGGCGGCGAGGAAGCCGCTCTGTTTGCCCACAGTCTGCTGCGGATGTACACCATGTACGCCCAGAACCGCGGCTGGACGCTGGAAGTGCTCAACCTGAACGAGACCGAACTTGGGGGCGTAAAGGAAGCCATCGTTTCGGTAGACGGCGCAGGTGCGTATAACCGCCTCAAGTACGAGAGCGGGGTGCACCGGGTGCAGCGGGTGCCGGAGACCGAAACGCAAGGCCGCATCCACACCTCCACCGCCACCGTTGCGGTGATGCCGCAGGCAGAGGAGGTGGACTTTGCACTGGACATGAAGGACCTGCGCATCGATACCTTCCGCTCCTCCGGTGCGGGCGGTCAGCACATCAACAAGACCTCCAGTGCCATCCGCGTGACCCATATCCCCACAGGTACGGTGGTGGAGTGCCAGAACGAGCGCAGCCAGTTCCAGAACAAGGATAAGGCGCTGGAGATCCTGCGCAGCCGGTTGCTGGCGCAAAAGCAGAAGGAGCAGCAGGACGCCATCAACGCCCAGCGTCAGGGGCAGGTGGGCACCGGCGACCGCAGCGAGAAGATACGCACCTACAACTTTCCGCAGGATCGCTGCACCGACCACCGCATCGGGCTGACTGTCCATAATCTGGAAAAGATCATGGACGGCAATCTGGACGAGGTCATTGACGCCCTTGCCACCCGCGAGCAGACTGAAAAGCTGCAAAGGCTGGGCGGGTAAAACCCGGTTTTGCGGGTGCAAAACCACTTGAACGGATGACAAGCAACTATACTTTACAGATAGAAAGAACGATGATTCGTATGGAAATCAAAACCAGAGTTTTGCCTGCCGATGAAGCAGGCGTAGCCGAGGCCGCGCAGCTGCTGCGGCAGGGGCAGCTTGTAGCCCTGCCGACAGAGACGGTCTACGGCATTGCCGCCGATGCCCGCAACGGTGCGGCGGTGCGCAATATCTTTATAGCCAAGGGGCGCCCGCAGGATAACCCCCTCATTGTCCACGTCACTGGGCCGGAGATGCTGCCGGGTCTTGTCAGCGAGGTGCCGGAGCGTGCCCAGCTGCTGATGGCAGCCTTCTGCCCCGGCCCACTGACCATCATCATGCCGCGCGGGCCGGAGGTGGCGGATGAGTGCTGCGCCGGACTGGATACCGTGGGCATCCGTATGCCCAGCCACCCGGTAGCGCGGGCGGTCATCCAGCAGAGCGGCTGCGCCTTTGCCGCCCCCAGCGCCAACCTTTCTGGCAAGCCCAGCCCCACCAACGCACAGGATGTGTTCACCGATATGGACGGTCGCCTGCCGCTGATCTTGGACGGCGGCGAGTGCGATGTGGGTGTGGAGAGCACCGTGGTGTCGGTGGTGGGGGAGAAGCCCACCCTGTTCCGCCCCGGCCACATCACGCTGGAGGACTTGGAACGCGCCCTCGGCGAAGAGGTGGAGGTGTCCAAGGCTATTCTGGAAAAGCTGCCGGAGGGTGCTGTGGTGCGCAGCCCGGGCATGAAGTATAAGCACTACGCCCCCAAGGCCGATGTGACGTTGCTCAACGGCACCTTTGAGCAGTTCAAGGCTTATGTGGACGCGCATAAAAGCGAGAACCCCAGCTGCCTGTGCTTTACCGGCGAAAGCGCAAAGCTGGATGTGCCCTGCGTGGAATACGGCCGCGAGGGGGACGGTGCCGATCAGGCAAAGCACATCTTCCGCTCCCTGCGGGCGCTGGATGAGCAGGGCGATGGCGTAGTCTACGCCCGCTGCCCGCAGAAGGATGGCCTGTCCATGGCGGTGTACAACCGCCTGATCCGCGCCGCCGCCTTCCGGGTGATCGACCTATGATCACCTTGGGCATCACGGGGCGCAGCGGTTGCGGCAAATCCACCGTCACGGCGGTATTTGCCGCTCACGGCGTGCCGCTGGCCGACGCCGACCAGCTCAGCCGGGAAATTTTGTTGCCCGGCTCGCCGCTGCTGCCGCAGCTGGCGGCGCGGTTCGGCGGGGATATCTTAAAGCCGGACGGCACGCTGGACCGCCGTCTGTTGGCTGACCGCGCCTTTGCCACCCCGGAGGGCAAGGCCGCGCTGGACAGTCTGACCCACCCCGCCATCGTGGCACGCATCCGCGCCGCAAAGCAGGCGGCGCAGACTGCTGGTGCACCTCTTTTTGTGCTGGACGGTGCAGTCATCGTGGGTACGGCGGCACAGGCTGAGTGCGACCGCCTGTGCGTGGTCACTGCACCCTTTGAAACCAGCGTGGCGCGCATTGTGGCGCGGGACGGCATTTCGCCGGAGATGGCTGCCCGCCGCTTGAACGCTCAGACCCCGGAACAAACCCTGACCGCACAGGCAGACTACACCCTGCACAACGATGCCGGGTTGGAGGCGCTGCAAGCCGCAGCCGCCCGCCTGTGTGAGCGGCTGCAGGCAGAAGGGGGCGTGACGGCAGCGCTTTGAACGAACAAAATTATGAAAAAGCCTACGACCCCATCGCCGCCCGGGAGCGCCGTGCCGCGCGGGAAAAACTGCGTCGCCGCAAACAGCAGCGCCGCCGCCGGATGGTGCGGCGGCTGGTCGCTTTGTGCTTGGCAGTGGTGCTTACGGTGTGCGTGGTGCCGCCTTTGTGCAACCGGGCAGAGCAGCTTTTGTACCCCCGCAAGTACGAGCAGCTGGTGGAAAAATGGGCAGCAGCCTACGAGCTGGACCCCCTGCTGGTCTACGCCTTTATCCGCACCGAAAGCGGCTTTGACCCGCAGGCAACCTCCAGCGTGGACGCCCGGGGCCTGATGCAGATGACCGAGGAGACCTTTCTCTGGATGCGTAGCAAAATCGCCCCGAATGAGCCGCTGACCTTTGCCGACCTGTACAGCCCCGATACCGCCATCCGGTTCGGGTGTTATTATCTGCACCTGTGCATGGAACGCTACAAAGGGGATGTATCCACGGCGGCAGCGGCCTACCACAGCGGCTGGGGCACGGTGGATCAGCTGCTGCAAATGGAGGAACACTCCGCAGACGGGGAAACGCTGCAGGGCTTCCCCTATAACCAGATGCACCACTACGTCAACAAGATCACCGCCTGCTACCAGACCTATCAGCGTCTGTACGCAGGTCAATGATAAAAAGTTAAGGAGCGTAAAATTATGAGCGAGAAATTTACTGCAAAAGAGTACGCCGAAAAGCTGCTCTACACCCCCGAATATGCTGCCGACAAGCAGGCAGATGTAAAGGCAAAGGCTGCTGCCTTTGCCGAGGGCTACAAGAAATTTATGGACAGTGCCAAGACCGAGCGCGAGGCTGCCGTTGTCAGCGAGCAGATGCTGCTGGCTGCCGGCTACAAGGCTTTTGAGCCTAAAAAGGCCTACGCCCCCGGTGAGAAGGTCTACTTCATTCAGGAGAACAAGGCTGTTGTGGCGGCTACCATCGGCCAGAAGCCCTATGAAGAGGGCTTCCGTCTGGTCATTGCCCACATCGACTGCCCCCGTCTGGACCTGCGTCCCAACCCCCTGTACGAGTCTGACCACATGAGCTACTTCCGCACCCACTACTACGGTGGTATACGCAAGTACCAGTGGGCTACCATCCCGCTGGCCATCCACGGCGTGTTCACCCGCGCCGACGGCTCCAGCGTCAACTTTGCCATCGGTGAGGACGAGAACGATCCCGTGTTCTGCATCACCGACCTGCTGCCCCATCTGGGTGCCGAGCAGAACGAGCGCAAGCTCAGCGAGGGCATCAAGGGCGAGGAGCTGAACGTGCTCATCGGCTCTGACACCGTGGAGGAAGAGGACGTCAAGGAGGCTGTCAAGCTGAACACCCTCATCCTGCTGAACCAGAAGTACGGCATTACCGAGCGCGACTTCACCCGCGCCGAGATCGAGGTGGTGCCCGCTGCCAAGGCACGTGACGTGGGCTTTGACCGCTCCATGATCGGTGCCTACGGCCACGATGACCGCGTGGATGCTTACCCCGCACTGCTGGCCGAGATCGAGACCAAGGATCCCGTGCACACCACCATCTGCGTGCTGACCGATAAGGAAGAGATCGGCTCCGACGGTGTGACCGGTATGCAGAGCATGTATGTGTTCCACTTTATGCAGCTGCTCTGCCGCGCTGCCGGTCAGGACGACATCCTCGCCTTCCGCAACAGCGTGTGCCTGTCTGCGGACGTGACCGCCGCCTACGACCCCTCTTGGGCAAGCGCCTTTGAGAAGCAGAACGGCACCTACGCCGGCCGCGGCATTGCCATCTTCAAGTACACCGGCAGCCGCGGCAAGAGCTCTGCCAGCGATGCCAACGCCGAGCTGGTGGGCGATATCACCCGTATGCTGGATGCCAACAACGTGGCATGGCAGATCGGCGAGATGGGCCGTCTGGATCTGGGCGGCGGCGGCACCATTGCCAAGTATGTGGCAAACCGCGGCATCAAGGTGCTGGATCTGGGCGTGCCCGTGCTGTCCATGCACTCTCCCTTCGAGGTCATCCACAAGACCGACCTGTACATGGCATACCGCGCCTTCTCTGTGTTCTGCCAGTCTGCTGACTGATCCCCCGCGCTGACGGATATTTTGTATTAAAAAACCGAGCTGCCTGCACATTTTTGTGCGGCGGCTCGGTTTTTTTGCGCAAAAGCCTTGACATTCAACTGGCTTTAAGGTGTAATGTAAGGGCGGAGGTGAAGCAAATGAACATCAAACAGGCTTCCGAACAAAGCGGCGTGTCCGCCCCGAATATCCGCTTTTATGAAAAAGAAGGGCTTCTCACACCGGCACGCAGGCAGGGCAATGACTACCGCGATTACACTGCCGGGGATATCCGCACCCTCAAGCTCATCCGTATGCTGCGGATGCTGGATGTGCCGCTGTCCACCATCAAGGCGGTGCTGCACGGGGAACAGCCCCTGCAACAGGCGCTGCAAGCCCAGCAGACCGTGCTGGAGCAGCAGGCGGCGCAGCTGGCGGCAGCCATGCAGTTCTGCGCCAACCTTGCCCGGCAGGCTCCGCAGACGGACACGCTGGATGTGGACGCCTGCCTGACCTGCATGGAAAGCCCAGCCCCGCAGCAGGGCTTCTTCTCCGGCTGGCTGCAGGATTACTGCACGCTGGCGCAGGTGCAGCACCAGAAGCACTTTTTCTTTATCCCGCAGGGCAGCATCAACACTCCGCAGGAGTTTACGGCGGCGTTGCAGGCCTATGCAGAGGAAAAGGGAATGCAATTCGCCCTGACCAAAGAGGGAATGTACCCGGAGTTTTCGCTGGACGGCATCGCGTATAAAGCCTACCGCAACCCGGGCAAGTACCGGGACGAGATCTGCTGCGATGCCGTGCATCCCGAGCAGCTGGACGCAGGACTGCCGCCCAAGCGGGAGAAGCTGCTGCGCATCCTGCGCATCGCTGTGCCGTCGGTGTGCACCTTTGCTGCCATTCTGGCGGCAGGGTGGGTGGTGACCGGCGGCGCAGGCTGGCTCTGGCTGGCAGTGCTGGCCTCTGCCGGGGTGCTGCTGGGACGCTGCTTTGAAAGGTGGCTATAAGGCGCGTTACCCCAGCGGCAGTGCCTCGGCTACGGTCAAAAAGGTGTAGCCGTTGTCTGTATACCACCGGATGATATCCGGCAGTGCTTCGGCGGTGGTGCGGGTGGTGGCAGAG
>OLHE01002583.1_pt1 | contig 10508 bp, 9 predicted proteins | sample 1605821 | NCBI WGS metagenome assembly OLHE01 (sample SAMN03283250) | human gut metagenome | biome: human-associated habitat; material: feces | host: Homo sapiens | place: USA | collected 2013
CCCTGGGCGCACACCGCGGTGGCGCCGAAGACCAATAACAGGATGATTGTGAGTATCTTTTTCATACCGGCTACTTCTTCTTTACGTTTTCCATCGCGTCGATTGCGCGCGATGCCTGCTTGTAGATATCCTCCATCTGTTCCTGCGAGCCAGAGGGGGTGAAACGCGCCATCTCGCACTGGTCCAGGACTTCGATTACGGAGTCGGCGCTGTCGCCGGGAAGACCGTAGTCCGCGAGCTTGCCGGCAATATTGTCGCGCGTAAGCTGAGAGGCCGGGATGGCAAGTTTGTCGCCCAGATAACCCCAGAGGGCGCTCGAGAGCGAAGCGTAGAATTCGTCCGGCTTGCCGGCTCCCATGGCGGCGCGGGCAGTCTTGAGGCGCTTGGCGGCGACACGGCCGGCCTTGGCCAGTCGGCGCCCGGAGACGTCCGCGTTCAGGCGAATCTGATGACGGTAGAGCAGGACGGCTCCCAGGAGCATGAGTGTCAGAAGGACGTAGGCCAGCCAGTAGGCGGTCGAGTCGCCTACGTAGTCGATCTGCTGGCGCTGGCGGCTGATGTCGGAGGCGTGGATATGAAGGATATCGTTGATTTCGGCATCTACGGGAGCGGCATCGGCCGGAGCGCTGGCGGCGTTGCCACGAAGTACGTGGACGTCAAGGTCGCGGACCTCGGCGGTGTGGTACTGGCCGTCGGCGGGGTTGAAGAATACCATAGGCACGCCCGCGATGGTGTAGTTGCCGACTTCGGTCGGCACGATGGTGAACTCGGTGGTGAACGTTCCGCTCATGTTGCTGCCCCCGTTGATTATTCGGGTGTCCATGTTCGTGCGTGGAGTGTAGCTTTCCATGCCGGCGGGGAAGTCGACGGGAGCCGGCGAGAGGTACTTGATGTTGCCCGTGCCGGTGACCTTATAGGAGTAGACGGAGGGTTCGTTGGTGCGCATGAGCTCCGGGTCGAGGCTGACCTCGGCGGCGAACTGCCCGACGGCGCCGTTGAATCCCGCAGGCTTGGGTTCCGGCAGCGGCTTGACCTGGATGGCAGCGCCGTTGGACGAAGTCGTTATCTGTTTCTCAATCGGCCTGTGGGTCTGGAAAAAGCCCATGTTGACGGTCTCGTACTGCACGATGGTGACGTCGTACTTGCCCGAGTTGACAGTCAGACGCCCCGAACGCTGCGGATAAAGAAGCAGACGCTTGAGGACGGCGCAGTGGTAGTTCTGGCCGTTATAGTTCTCGATGTCGACGTTCATGTCGACGGGGAGTTCCTCGGTCAGGAAGCCCTCGAAAGCCGGCTGGACAACGGGCAGGAAGGATGTGATGTCGTACTTGGTGTAAATCTTGATGGTCGCCACCACGGGTTCCTGCTCGTAGACGCTGCTCTTGGAGAAGAACACGCGGACGAGGAGGTCGTCGGCGCTGACGCGTCCGCCCTGGGGCTGCTGCACCTGCTGGGCGCCCTGGCGCCGTCCGCCTTGCTGGCCTCCGCCGCCGTAGGGGTCGGAAGCCTGCTGCGTATCGTCCGGCGGCAGGATGGTGAACGACGCGCCGCGGGACCGCAAGGTGCCCTCGTCCGTGCCGACGGCCATCGCGGGAACGGTCACTGTGCCCGGTTCGTCGGCTCGGTAGGTGAAGGAGAAGTCCTTTGTGCGCGACGACGACATACGGCCGTTGACAATCTCGGTGCTCATCATCGTCGACACGGCCGGCCCGTAGAGGAGCGAGCAACCGTTGAGCTCAGGCGCCTCCGGGGCGTTGCCGTCCGCGTTGGTCAGGCGGAATGTGATTACGAAATTGCGTCCCTGGACCACGTTGCGCGGCGGAATGAGCTCGAACGAGGCCGCCGCCCCGGCGGAGAACGCCGTCGCCGCGACTGCCAGGAGCAATATCAGTATTTTATGCAGTTTCATATCGGTTCATATAGTTGAAAAGCTTCAGAAGGCTGCTTACCAGGGTTTCTCGGGCTGGCGGCGGGAGGGGGCCTCGACCTCGCGCACGTTCTGGCGCGTCTCGTTCTCCTTGTTCTGCATGCTCTGGAGAATCTGCTGGGCCGACTGCGTCATAGGCTGTGGCTGCTGTTGCTGCTCCTGCTGCTGTTGCTCCTGTTCCTGCTGCTGTTGCTGTTGTTGCTGCTGTTCGTCCTGACCCTGGTCCTGGTTCTGGTCCTGCTGGTCCTGCTGCTGTTGCTCCTGCCTGAGCTGGGCAAGGCGCAGGTTGTAGCGGCAGTCGTAGTCGTCGGGGTCGATGCGCAGGGATGATTTGTAGAGCTCGATGGCCTGTCCGTAGTTCTGGTCGTTGTAGCTCATGTTGCCGAGGTTATAGTAGGCTTTGTGGGCCACCTCGGGATTATAGCGGCGTGCGTCCTCGAGGAGATTGGAGAAGAGGACCTGGGCCTGGGCGCGCGGGTCGTTGGCGGTGCCGGCGTTGTCGGCCGAGGCCAGCTTCAGGAGCGTCACGGCCTTGTTGTAGCGGGCCACGATGCTGGCGCCGTTCACCTGCAGGGCCTTCTCGTACTGTTCCAGGGCGCGGTGGTAGTTGCTGTCGGCGAATTCGCGGTTGCCGTAGCGGATGCTGTTGCGTTCGGCTCGGTAGGAGCGGTCCGGGGTGTTGTGCTCGGGCTGGACCTCGGGCGCGGGGGTGCCGGAACTGTCCGCCGGGGCGGCTGTCGGCGCGGCAGGCATGGCCGCGGGGTCGTCCGGCGCGCTGAGGCCCTGGGCGCCGGCGGCGAGAGCCGAGGCGGCTATGAATAATGCCAATATCCTGATGGTCTTCATTTTTTCTTGCTATCTTTGGAAAAGAACTCGATGCCGCGTAGCCAGCTGATCTTGCGGTCGACTACGAATACATCGATAATCAGAAGTATCAGCGCGATGGCGGCGAAGGTCGGGAACTGCTCCGAGGCGGCGGAGTAGACCACGGTGTCGAACTCGCTCTTCTCGAGGGTGTCGAGCTGGTCGACGAGGGTCGACAGGGCGTTCGAAGCCGAGCCGTTGACGTAGACGCCGCCGCCGGCATGGGCGATCTGCTCGCCGAGGTCCTCGTTGAGACGCGAGATTACCTGGTTGCCGTCGCGGTCGGTGATGCCGGGCACGAGCGCGCCCTGCTGTGTGCCGACACCTATTACGTCGACCTGGATGCCGTTGTCGGCGGCCAGGCGGGCGGCGTCGAGGGCGGCGCCCTCATGGTCCTCGGCGTCGGTGATGAGGATTATGGCCTTGTGCATGTCCTCGGCACCGGAGAAGCAGTTCATCGCCGTATTGATGGCGGAGGCTATGTCCGTGCCCTGATAGCCCATAAGGTCGGGATTCAGGTCGCTGAGGTACATCTTGGCGGTATAGAAGTCGGAAGTCACGGGCATCTGTACCTTCGAATTGCCCGCGAAAATCACCAGGCCCACCTTGTCGTTGTTGAGGCGGTCGATGAGTCGCTCCAGGAGCAGACGGGCGCGGTCGAGGCGGCTTACGCCGTCGGCGCGGTCGGTCGACGAGGCCAGCATCGAGTTGGAAAGGTCGAAGCAGGCCACGATTTCGATGCCGGCGGCCGTTTCCTCCTTGGTCGTGCCCTCGGTGCGGGGACGCGCCAGGACGATGGCCAGGGCAACCAGCGCCAGGCACTGCAGCGTCAGGCGTACGCCCGGAGTATAGCGCGAGGCATCCGGCATCATCTTTTCGACAATCTCCGGACGGCCCAGGCGGCGCAGCTTGGCGCGGCGGCTGGCGCGCGCTGCCATGTAGAGCAGAATCAGCACCGGTACCAGCGCCAGCAGATAGAGATGGAGAGGATATGCGAAGTTGAACATACTCGGAACTTTAGGGGATGGAGCGGAGGACGGTGTAGCGCAACAGCAGCTCCAGAACGAAGCAGGCCATGGCTATCCAGGCCCATATCATGTAGTTGTCTTCAGTATGGGAGAAGTTGCGGACGTCCATCTGCGTTTTCTCCAGGGCGTCGATTTCGGCGAAGACCTCGGAGAGCACGCGGTTGTTGGTGGCGCGGAAGTATTTGCCGCCGGTAGTGTCGGCGATGGTGCGCAGGGTGTTCTCGTCGATTACCACGGGCTGGGGCGTGAACTCGATGCGTCCGGAAATGGTTCGCGTCGGGTAGGGCGCGGTGCCGTTCTTGCCCACGCCGATGGTGTAGATCTTCACGCCCATCTCCTGGGCTACCTGCGAGGCGGTCACTGGAGCCACTACGCCTGTGTTGTTGCTGCCGTCGGTGAGCAGGATTATGCTCTTGCTCTTTGCCTGGCCTTCGCGGAGACGGTTGAGGGAGGTGGCGATGCCGTCGCCGATGGCGGTGCCGTCCTCGAGGACGTTCATGCCCAGGTTCTGGAGATAGTTCAGCAGGACGTTGCGGTCCATGGTCATGGGCACGCCCGTGAGGCTTTCGCCGGCAAAAATCACGATGCCGATGTTGTCCGACGGGCGCCCCGCGATGAAGCTCGAGGCCACGTTCTTGGCGGCCTCGAAGCGGTCAGGGTCGAAGTCGCGGGCGAGCATGGACGAGGATACGTCCAGGGCCAGAACTATGTCGGTGCCTTCGGTGCTGGTGGTATGCCAGGAATCATGCATCTGGGGACGCGCCAGCACGATAATCAGGCAGGCCACGGTCGCCATGCGGAGCACGAACAGGAAGTAGCGCAGATACTGCTTCCAGGAGCGCGGCAGGGCGGCGAAAGCCTGCGTGGTACTCAGGCTCATGGTCGCGTTGGCGTTGCGCTGACGGTAGATATACCATACCGAGAGCAGAACTATCAGCAACAGGAGCCAGAGGAAATGAGGATGTGCGAAATGCATGGCTGTGGATTACTTGAGTGGTTGGGGCTTCCGGCCTTGCGTGGGGTCCAGGGGACGCGCGGCCCCGGGTCGGCCGGGTGCGGCAGCGCCCGGAGTGCCCTGACCTGGAGTGCCGGGTTCGGGCAAGGGCTGGGGCTTGGTAGTCTCTACGAACTCTCGGGCGCGGAGCATGGCGCGCTGGTTGTCGTCGGCCAGCGGGCGCTCCTTGGCGAACTTCACGAAGTCCGCGATGCGCAGCACGTCGTCGACGCGCTCGCTCGGGATACGGGTCTCCGGGTTGTTGCGCAGAGCCTTGACAATCTGCGAGGAGGTCATTTCCATGGCGTTGATGCCAAAGCGGCCGTGGAGATACTGGCGCAGGATGTCGGTAAGCTCCGTATAGAATTCCTTTTCGTGTCCCATGGCGGCGATGCCGCTGGCGCGGAGTTTCTCCAGGCGCGAAACGGCCAGCTCGTAGGGCGGCACGGGCTTGGCGGCCTCCATGGCGATGATTTCCTTATGCTTGCGCAGCTTGACAAACAGGATTATGGCCGCAGCGGCTACCACGAGCGCGCCCAGCACCCAGAATACCCACAGGGGAATGTAGTCGTGCCAGCGCATGTCCGCGGCTACGGGGCCGGCCATGGGCATGGGCTCCATGCTGACGGTGTCGACCTCTACGGGTAGCACTTTCAGCGTCAGGAAGTTTGACTTGACGGTGTCCGCACCGGCGCGGGGGAGTACCATTACCGGCGGCAGGTCGACCAGTCCCGGGTCGAAGGCCTGGAGCGTATAGTTGTAGGTGAGCTTGCGCATGCCGTTCTCGACGACGGTGTCAGTACGTACGCTGTCGACCACGTCGACGCCGTAGTACACGCCGAAGCCAAGCTGCGGATTCTGAATCTCGGGTAGATTGAGAACCTGAGCCGTGGCGGCGTCCGATTCGGGCATGCTGACGGTTACCTTCATGTTCAGCTTCGAGCCCATCAGGACCACGGTGCTGTCCAGCTCCGTGGCGACGGTGACGCTCTGGGCCGACGCTCCGAAGGCCACGGCACACATTATAATTATTGTCTGTAGAAATCGCTTCATAATGCTGCTCTGGATTTGAATAGCGACATCAGGGCCTTGACATAGTCCTCGTCCGTGGCGACGGAGACGAAATCCACGCGCGTGCTGCGGAGAACCGAGGACATGCGCTGCTGCAGGTCGTACCACCAGCGGCTGTAGGCGCGGCGGACGGCGGCGGACGATGTATCGACCCATCGCGTCGCTCCCGTCTCGAGGTCCGAAACGCGCATCAGCCCTACATCGGGCATCTCGGCGTCGCGGCGGTCGTAGACCTGGACGGCCATCATGTCGTGGCGCGTGGCGGCTACGGTGAGCGGGGTCTTATAGTCGCTGCTGTCGATGAAGTCGGAAATCAGGAAGAGAGTGCAGCGTTTCTTGATGGCGTCGCTGACGTAGCGGATGGCGTTGGCAATGTCCGTTCCGCTGTGCTCGGGCTTGAAGTCCAGGAGTTCGTGGATGAGATAGAGGATGTGCTTGCGGCCTTTCTTTGGGACGATGAATTTCTCGACATGGTCCGAGAAGAACAGGGCGCCGATTTTGTCGTTGTTCTGGATGGCGGAGAAGGCCAGGGTGGCGGCGATTTCGGTAATCATCTCGCGCTTCTCGGGGCCGGCGGCTCCGAAGTCGCGGCTGCCGGAAACATCGACAAGCAGCATCACCGTGAGCTCGCGTTCCTCCTCGTAGACCTTGACGTAGGGCGTGTTGTGGCGCGCCGTAACGTTCCAGTCTATGTCGCGGATATCGTCGCCGTACTGATAGGCACGCACTTCGGAGAACATCATGCCGCGGCCTTTGAAGGCCGAGTGATACTCGCCGGCGAAGATGTTCTGCGAGAGTCCGCGTGTCTTGATTTCAATTTTGCGGACCTTCTTGAGGAGTTCGTTTGAATCCATGGAAACGGTCGGGATTTACTCTGCAGAAGCTCAGGGCACCTGAATCTTGTCCAGGATGTCCGTGATTATCATGTCGGTGGTGAAGTTGTTGGCTTCGGCTTCGTAGCTCAGGCCGATGCGGTGGCGCAGGACATCGTGGCATACGGAGATCACGTCCTCCGGAATCACGTAGCCGCGCTGGTGCAGGAAGGCGTAGGCGCGGGCTGCCTTGGCCAGGGATATCGACGCACGGGGCGAGGCGCCGAAGGAGATGTAGCTGGCCAGGTCCTCCAGGCCGTATTCGCTCGGAGTACGGGTGGCGTAGACGATGTCGACGATATAGCGTTCGATTTTTTCGTCGACGTAGATCTTGCCTACGATCTTCTGGGCCTCGGTTACTTCCTCGGGTTTGATTACGGCACTGACGTTTTCGTTATAGTCGCCGGCGATGTTCATGCGGATGATGGAGCGTTCCTCGTCGCGGGTCGGGTAGCCGATCACTACCTTCATCAGGAAACGGTCGACCTGTGCCTCGGGCAGGGGATAGGTTCCCTCCTGCTCGATGGGGTTCTGCGTGGCCATTACCAGGAAGGGCTTGTCCAGGGGGAAGGTATGGTCGCCGATGGTCACCTGGCGCTCCTGCATTGCCTCAAGAAGGGCGGACTGCACTTTAGCCGGGGCACGGTTGATTTCGTCGGCCAGGACGAAGTTGGCGAAAATCGGGCCTTTCTTGACCATGAACTGCTCGTTCTTTACGGAGTAGATCATGGTGCCGATAACGTCGGCGGGCAGAAGGTCCGGCGTAAACTGGATGCGGCGGTACTTTGCGTCGATGAGCTGCGCCAGGGTCTTGATGGCCAGGGTCTTGGCGAGGCCCGGCACGCCTTCGAGGAGGATGTGGCCGTTGGCGAGCAAGGCCACCAGAAGGGATTCCACAAGATGACGCTGTCCCACGATGGTCTGGTCCATGCCGTGGGTTACAAGGCTGATGAAATTGCTCTTGCTTGCAACGAGTTCGTTGAGTTCGCGAATATTGACGCTTTCGCTCATAATTTATGCTATTAAACGGGTAGTTTGTTTTCTTTTTTACAAAATTACGCCATATACGGAAAATGTTCGCCGATAAGGTGTTAATTTTAACTATTAAATCTTTAGGGGTCTAAAGTTTTAGATATTTTTATGCAATGCCCTTCCGGTGGCTTCCGCAGGCATCCAGGAAAGGCCCGGTCAGTCCTGGTTTTCCGCGGGAATCTCAGTAGTTTCCGCAGTCCGAACGGCATCCTTGCAGGGCTTGCCGTCGGGGCCGAAAAGGCGGTCGTGCTCGTCAAGCCAGAAGTAGCGCGCCAGCAGGGCAGTGAACTTGGATATCTGGTCGATTGCCGCGGTCGTCTGCGCGCTTATCTCCTTGCCGGAAAGGCGCAGGAGCAGCACGCCGTAGAGGGCGTTGAAGCAGGTTTCGATTTCGCCGGCCGGATTCTCGCCGCTGCGCGCGCGGAGTTCGACGATGTAGGGCAGCGTGCGGTAGTACTCGGTGCGGTAGGCGTCGAACCCGGGCTCGGCCAGTACGCGGCGGTTGAGGTCGGCCAGGTCGCCGATTATGTTGTTGTTCATCTGCAGATGGCCTTTTTCGACGACCTCCTCGCGGCGCATCATGTCGATGAGGCTCTCGTACCATTCGAGCATAGCCTTCCGGGTGGGCTCGTCGACCGGGAATTTATCGACAATGCCTGTGCGGATCTGCTCGATGTCCAGATTGTTGGAGCGTATGATATCCTCGATCTGCCACATGTAGAGCAGATACTCCGCTATGTTTTCTTTTCTTTTCTGTGATGCTATTATCATCGGGATACTTGTTTTCTATAATATAACACGCCTGGGGCGCCAAATATATCATAATTAATCTAAAAAAGCCGCCGCGGCAGGTTTTCGGTACCTCGCGGCGGCTGTATTGTTTTCTGTCTGCGGTTTTTCAGGGCAGGCTTCGTGGCGAATCAGAGTCCGAACATGGCGTTGTGCTGCGCGATGAGATGGAGGAAACGGAGGTCGTCGCGGAGGATGAGGTCGTTGATGCGTCCGTCCTTGTTCTCGGTCCAGTCGAAGTAGTTGCCGTAGCCGAGGTCGAGGGCCTTGGCTGCGCATTCGAAGGCTTTCTGGTCGTCGTTAAGGAGTCCGTAGAAGCAGGTGGCCAGGTAGTGGGTGCGGCCGTCGTAGTCGGTGGTATTGGTCAGGATGTTCTCCATCCAGCGCTTGGCCTGGTCGGTCTCGCCCAGGAAGAGCAGGGCGAAGCCCTTGAGTGATGCGGCCTGGTCGGCCATATACATGTCCAGCTCGGCTACCTTGCGGTACTGGACGGCGGCGGCTTCGGGGTTGTTGAGGAACTTTTCCTGTACCCAGGCGCGGAGCATCGGATAGCGGGGATTCTCGGCGTCGTTCATCGTGGCTTCGCCCAGGAGGGAGGAGGCGTCCTCGTAGCGGCCTACGGCGGTGTATGCCAGGGCCAGCTCGGCAAGGGCGTCGCCGCTGCCGCGGTCGGCCATGGTGGCGTTGGCGGCGGCATGAACGGCTTCATCGTAGCGGCCAAGGGCACGCAGGATGCGCGAGCGCAGGGTGTAGTACTTGCAGGTGTTGCCGTCCTGGACGCGGTTGAGGGCGTAGTCGATGTTGTTGAGGGCATCGTCGAAGCGGCAGAGGGCGAACTCACACTCGGCTATCGAGGCGTAGATGCCGTGGTAGTCGTAGAGGCGCTGCTCGATGAGGGCCTTGTAGTCGTTGAGAGCGGCCAGGTAGTTGTAGTGCGCCTGGGCGATGCCGGCGCGAAGATAGCGGTACATGCCTACCTGCGGAGCGGCCGTCACGGCGGAGCTGAGTCCGGCCATCACGGCGGGATAATTGGTGTCGCCGTAGGCAACGAGGCCTTCCATGGCCAGGCTGTTGTCCGGGTCGACGCTCAGGGCGAGCACCAGATCCTCGACGGCGCCGTTGTGGTCGCCCATGGCCTTGCGCACGGACGAGCGGCGAAGGTAAGTGTCAGGGTTGTTGGGGTTGATGTTGACGGCGCTTTCGAGATTCTCTGCCGCCAGCCCCATGTTGTTCTCGTTGACGGCCACGCGCGCCAGGCCGATGAATGCCTCGGCTGTGCGCGGATTGAGGCGCAGGATGCGCTGGTAATCGGCCTTTGCCTCGGTGTTCTTGCCCAGCTCCAGCTCGGTGTTGGCTTTCTGTATGAGCACGCCGAGGTTGGTCGGGGCGAGTCGCTCGGCGTCGACGAGGTCGTCGAAGGCCTGCTGGGGGTGGCCGGTCTGGTTGAAGATGCCGGCGCGTAGCATCAGCGCATGCAGACGCGGCTCCTTCTGATTGGCCGGTATGAGGGGCAGGGCGCGGTTGAGGTCGGCCATCGAGCGGACGAATTCCTGATGGCGGAAGTATTCCTCGGCGCGGTTGAGGAGTATGGTGTAGTTGTTGGGATTGGCCTGGAGTTCTTCCTCGTAGACGGCGAGTACGGCCTGCGTCATCGGGTTGTGGATGCCGCGCTGTGCGGCGGCGTCCATGCAGCCGGCCGCGAGGGCGATGGCGCAAGCGGCTATGAATGTCTGTATTTTCATTGTTGCGATATGATGGTTCTTGTTGGTCTTTTGGGTTCCGGTGTCTGGCCTGCGTGGCCGCGGCCTCAGCCTCGGAAACTGTCGATTGTACGGCGGATGGCAGTCAGGCGCGTCATAAGGCCCTCCAGCAGGTGCAGAGGGAGCATGTTGGCGCCGTCGCTCTTGGCCACGGCGGGGTTGGGATGCGTC
>OLHE01002586.1_pt1 | contig 10498 bp, 10 predicted proteins | sample 1605821 | NCBI WGS metagenome assembly OLHE01 (sample SAMN03283250) | human gut metagenome | biome: human-associated habitat; material: feces | host: Homo sapiens | place: USA | collected 2013
CTTTTTGGTGCATTGGGGACAGGTTTGTTTGCATCAAATGAGGTGCAATCGGTGCAAAACCAGCCTGTCCCCCTTGCACCATTGTTGATGGGAGGGCCATGTCGGATTCGCCTAATTTTTTGACCTATGCCCAGACGGCGTTTGATCCGTTTGAGGAGCGGCCGTTCTGCGCGGTGGATAGCCTGGTCTTTGCGTGGTTGTCCTATTTGCGTTTGCCGGACGACATGCCAGAGCTTGAGGGCTGGCGGGGGCTTGACGTGCGCGAGCTGCTACGTGCCGAGTGCTATCGGGATATGGTTGGCGACCTGTGGAATCCAGAGGGAAGCCTTGCCTTGTTGGAGGCAGTGGCAGCAAATCCCAGATACCGCGGTGCGCGCATTTGCGGCTATCGTGCCGTGAGCGATGTGGTGGCGACAGAGCAGTTTGCAGCCATGGCGTTCCGGTTTCCGGCGGGGTTTAGCTATCTTTCCTTCCGGGGGACCGACAGTACGATTGTGGGCTGGAAAGAGGACTTTAACATGGCGTTCCGGTGTCCTGTGCCGGCTCAGGAATCCGCGGCGCGTTATGTGGGCGAGGCAGCGGATGCGATTGACGGGCCGCTTTTGTGCGGAGGTCATTCCAAGGGTGGAAACCTTGCGGTGTACGGTGCGGCGATGTGCTCCGATGTCACCCGTGCGCGAATCGAACGGGCGTATTCCCATGATGGTCCGGGTTTCGTCGAGGAGTTTCTGAACGGCAACGCCTTTGCCGATCTTTCCGGTCGAATCGACAAGACGCTACCTCGGTCGTCGATCTTTGGCATGATGTTCGAGACACAGGAGGACTATGCCATCGTTGAGAGCACCGAGTTCAGCCTGCTGCAGCACAATCCCTTTAGCTGGGTGGTTGATGGTCACGACTTCGTGTACTGTGAGCGCCTGTCTGCCGGTGCTCGATACGTTGATGGTTCCATTCGCGAGATGTTGCTTGCAGTGTCGCCTAGCGAACGCGAGCGTTTTGTAGATGCGTTGTTCTCCGTGTTTGAGGCTACGGGTGCTGAGCGGTTTGCGGATATCGCTGGGAATCTGCGCGAGAGCCTGCCCGTGATGCTCCAGGCTGCGCAAGGCTTTGACGAGGATACACGACGCTTTGTCTCGCAGACCATCGTAGCAATCCTTAAATGCGCACTGCTGCCCAAACGACCTCAGATCGACATGCCCGCTGCCGGCAAGAGTTTGGCAGAACAGCTCGAGGCTTGGCAGTCCGAGCTCCTGCGCTAACCATTGGTGCAAGCAACCTGTCCCCGATGCACCAATCTTCGAAGCGCCTGGGGCGGGCTCGACCGCTATACTGATTCGTGCCGAAATCGATCTAGAACGGAATGCCGTATATGAAAATCAATCACGCGATTCTGCATATCCTGGACTTTGACTCTGCCGTCAACGTCATGAGCCAGCGCGAGTTGGATATCGAAAGCCGTACTGTCCGCAACTTCGTGACCACACATCTGCGTCGCGCGCGCACTTCGGCCGATAACAAGCGTGCCACGTTTGCCGAGAACTCCGCATTCGGCGGCGAGCTCAAGAGCTATTTCTTTGGTGAGCGTGAGTTCGTGGACCTGTCGCAGCAGATTGCGGAGTTCATCTCTTCCGAACTCACCAAGGCCGAGAAAGCTGAGTCCACCGACGTGCTCGTGGCTGATTTTGACGACGATGAGGATGCCCGCTGGTTTGCCGTGATGCTGCTGGGCTCCAAGCAGGCCTTTATGCACGAAGTGGGCCGCGAGGAAGGGGAGGTGCGCAACGACATCGCGCGCCACTACGCCATTCTGCCGAACCCCTCGCAAAAGGTGCCGAGCTATGCCATCGTGCGCGCGAGCACCATGGAGATCGGCTATGTGGACAAGAAACGCAAGATCGCCGGCGAGGACCGTATGCTTATCCCCGATGGCCTGCTGCAGTGCGACACGGGCGTATCGGGCAAGGAGGTCATCGACACCGTGACGCGTGTGGTCGAGGAAGTCGCCGAGGAGCACGGTGCCAACACGGCTGTAGCACTCGCCAAGGTTAAGGCTGCTGTTGCCGAGAAAGTTGAGGATGACGAGGAACTGCCCCCTTGGGATATCGTCGATGAGGTCTTTGAGGACGAGCCGGTTATCAAGGAGAGCGTGCGTGCGGCACTGACCGAGGAGAAGGTGCCTGAGCGTGTGCCCGTGGAGCGCAAGCAGGTCGAACGCGCGGCGGTGCGCAATCACAAGATTCGTACCGATACGGGCATCGAGATCAGCTTCCCGGCAGAGATGGGTTCGAATTCCGAGTACATTGAGTTCGTCAATGAGCCCAACGGCCTCATTTCCATCGAGCTCAAAAATATCGGTAGCATCGAGAATCGATAAGTTGCGTTGCGCCTACAGCGAGAAAGCAAAGGCCGAAGCTCCTTGGGGCTTCGGCCATTTTGTTTAGGGATGAATTATCCCGCAGGTTGAGCATACGTCAGCGAAAACGCGGTTTGTCAAAACCGCGTAACTATTAAAGTTGACGTAAGCCCTCTTCCAGTCCGGTCTTGCTGTTGGTCTTCTCGTCGCGCATCTTGATGACGCGGGCGGGGACACCAGCCACGACGGCGCCGGCGGGCACATCCTCGACGCACACGGCGCCGGCGGCAACGACAGCGCCCTTGCCTACGTGCACGCCCTCCAGGACCACGGCGTTGGCGCCGATCATGACATCGTCCTCGATGATGACGGGCGTGGCGCTGGCGGGCTCCACAACGCCTGCCAGCACGGTGCCGGCGCCGATGTGGCAGTTCTTGCCCACGGTGGCGCGGCCGCCCAGCACGGCGCCCATATCAATCATGGAGCCTTCGCCAATGACGGAGCCGATGTTGATGATGGCGCCCATCATGATGACGGCGCGATCGCCGATCTCGACGCGGTCACGGATGATCGCGCCCGGCTCGATGCGGGCGTTGATGCCCTTAAGGTCGAGCATGGGCACGGCAGAGTTGCGGCAGTCATTCTCGACATCGTAGTAGTCGATGGAGTCGGCATTGGCATCGAGGATGGCCTTGAGCTTATCCCAGTCGCCAAAGACGGTCTTGCCGCGACGGCCGCCGTAGACATGTGCGTCGCCCCAGGCAACCTTCATGCCGGGCTTCTCGCGCACGTATAGCTTGACAGGTGTCTTTTTGGGCGCGGTGGCGATGTAGTTGATAATCTCCTGGGCATCCATCTCGGCTGCGTTGCTCATTTGCTATCTCTCCTTTGGGTGGATTCGGTTGATACCTGGTTAGGCAAACATGACCTGGTCGAACGTATAGAAGCCGGGTTCGCGGGTGACGAGCTTCTGGGCGGCGGCCAGGGCGCCGTTGACGAAGATCTGACGGCTCGTGGCGCGGTGGGCGAGCGTGACCTCCTCGTCCTGGCCAAAGAAACTCACTTCGTGGACGCCGGCGACAGTGCCACCGCGCAGTGAGTGCATGCCGATCTCCTTGGGATCGCGCGCGCCGCACATGCCCTCGCGTCCGTAGACGGGGTGGTAGCCTGTCTCGGGCTCGGCCTCGACTACGGCGTCGAGCAGCAGCTTGGCGGTACCGCTGGGGGCGTCGACCTTTTGGTTATGGTGCGTCTCGACGATTTCGCAGTCAAAGCCGGGCAACTCGCGCGTGGCCTGGGCCACTAGATGACGCAGGGCTGCGATGCCGATGGAGTAATTGCCCGAGTGCATAACGCGGGTGTTCTGGCCCAGCTCACGCAGACGGTCCATCTGCTCGGGGGTGTAGCCTGTGGTGCCCGAGACCAACGCCGCGCCCGTGCGCTCGACATAGGCGACGACGGCATCGAAGGTCACGACGTTCGAGAAGTCGATAATCACATCGGCAGCCGGTGCGTTCTCGAGCTTGCTCAAATCGAAGCCAATCTGGGCCACGATATCAAAAACGGGTTGACCGGCGGCGTCGACAACGCCCTCGGCGGTGGTGCGGATGAGCGAGCCCATGCGGCCCGTTCCCATAATGACGGTCTTAATCAAGCAGACCAGCCCCCTTCAGAGCATCGGTAAGTGCAGAGCGCGTGTCGTCTGCCATGGGGCACAGCGGCATGCGGTAGTTTGCCTCGATCATACCCATCTGGGCGAGCGCCTCTTTGACGGGGATGGGGTTGACCTCACTAAAGAGGGCATTGATGAGCGGCTGGCCAGCAATTTGGATATCGCGGGCACGCGCCACGTCACCGTCCAAATAGGCGCGGCACATGTCATGCACGAGCTGCGGCTGCACGTCTGCCCACACGCTGATGGTGCCCGAGGCGCCCAGGCTCATGAGCGGCACGGTAAGCGCGTCCTCGCCCGAGTACATGCGGAAGTCGTCTGACAGCAGGTGGGCGATCTTGGCCGCGTAGGCGACGTTGCCCGAGGCCTCCTTAATACCCATGATGTTGGGGTGCGCGGCCAGGCGCTCTACGTTGCGCTCGCTGATACCGCAGCCGCAGCGGCCGGGGATGTTGTACAGGATGCAGGGGATGTCCACGGCATCGGCGACGGTCTTAAAGTGCTGATAGATACCCTCTTCGTTGGACTTGTTGTAGTAGGGGGTAATGAGCAGCAGGCCGTCGGCTCCCAAGCCCTGGTAAGTAAGCGACTTGGTGAGCATGGTCTGCGTGGAGTTGGAGCCCGAGCCGGCAATGACGGGGACGCGTCCTGCAACATGCTTGACCACGGCGGCGACGACGGAGTTGTCCTCGTCGTCGGTCATCGTGGCGCTCTCGCCGGTGGTGCCCAGGGTGAGGATGGCGTCGGTGCCGTTTTGCAGGTGGAAATCGATAAGGCGCTCGAGTGCGTCAAAGTCGACACTGCCATCCTTTTTAAACGGCGTGACGAGGGCGACGATTGAGCCCTCGAGATTGCGGATGTCCATGTTCTTCTCCTTCGCTTCCGCGATCTGGATGCGCTTGTTCCATTGGGCGGCGACGGCCAGGCGCTCGTCCTGAGCGCGACGACGAGCGCTTTCGGCACGCGATTTGGCCAGCAGCTCACGGCCGCACGGCAGCACGTCGAGCGTGGCAAAATAATCGCCCGGGCGCTCGGCGCGACGGATAAGGTCGGCCGAGCCATCGGGGCGCAACAGGACCTCGGCGGAGCGCAGGCGTCCATTGTAGTTGTAGCCCATGGAGTAGCCATGCGCGCCGGTATCGTGGATCACAAGCAGGTCGCCCATGTCGATATGCGGCAGCTCGCGATCGATGGCGAACTTGTCGTTGTTCTCGCACAGATTGCCCGTGATGTCGTAGGTGTCCGTGACGGGCGCTGTGGTCTTGTCGTCGCCACCCGGCTGACCCATCACCGTAATGTGGTGGTAGGCGCCATACATGGCAGGACGAATCAGATCGACGGCACTGGCGTCCACGCCGATATAGTCCTTGTAGATCTGCTTCTCGTGGATGGCCTTGGTGACCAGGCATCCGTAGGGGCCCATCATAAAGCGACCCATCTCGGTGCAGATCGCCACATCGCCCATGCCGGCGGGGACCAGAATCTCGTCGTAGGCTGCGTGTACGCCCTCGCCGATGGCGTGAATGTCGTTAGCCTGCTGCTCGGGCAGGTAGGGGATACCCACACCGCCGGACAGATTGATAAAGGCGACATGTGCGCCGGTCTCGCGCTCCAGGCGCACGGCAAGTTTAAAGAGGATGCGTGCGAGCTTGGGATAGTAGTCGTTAGTGACGGTGTTACTGGCAAGGAAGGCATGGATGCCAAAATTCTCGGCGCCCTTGGCCTTGAGCATGCGGAACGCCTCGAAGAGCTGCTCGGTGGTCATGCCGTACTTGGAGTCGCCGGGGTTATCCATGATGCCGTTGGAGAGTTGGAACAGGCCGCCTGGATTAAAGCGGCAGCTGACCGTTTTGGGGATGGGCCCCGCAACACGCTCAAAGAACTCGATGTGGCTGATGTCGTCAAAGTTGACGATGGCACCCAGCTTGTTGGCGAGCTCAAAGTCGGCAGCCGGCGTGTCGTTGGAAGAGAACATGATGTCGTGTCCCGTGATGCCCAGCGAGCGGGCGATCATGAGCTCGGTATAGCTCGAGCAATCGCAGCCGCAGCCGTATTCGTTGAGAATGGAGATGAGCGCCGGGTTGGGGTTGGCCTTGACGGCAAAGTATTCCTTAAAGCCCGGGTTCCATGCAAAGGCGTCGCGCACTTCTTGCATGTTGCGGCGGATGCCCGCCTCGTCGTATAGATGAAACGGCGTGGGGAACTGCTCGACGATATGCTCGAGTGTCTCCTTGTTCACAAACGGCTGCTTGGCCGCATACGCCTCGTTGGGGGTCAATGCCATGTCCCGTAAACCTCGCTATCCAGACGGCGCCATCTGCGCATCGAATCCGCATAGCGTGGACCCAATGTCCGGATAGCGCTCCCGCATTGCTGCAGACAGTCCTGTGGGTGTTTCCCACAGGCCCACCAGGTTGTTCGTGCCCGAAAAACCCAGTTCGGCGGGTTTCGCCTCCCCACGGGGTCAAAGCCTGCCGGCTCGCCCGCGGCTCTTCGTGCCCGCGCCTCTATCAAGTGGTAAAGACCCTATCACGTTGCACTTTACCAAACAAGAGTATTCGTATATAACGTTTAAAAAATGCAGGGATATGCTAGAAACAAGGGCGTCACAATTCTGCATCACAATATTGTGTGAATGGATATGCCCCATGAAAGGATCCTCTATGACCGAGCTCCAAGAACTCCGTCGCTATCGCCGCGATCTCCATCGCATTCCGGAGCTCGATTTCGATCTTCCGCAAACCATTGCCTATATCGAGGGCGTGCTGGCACCGCTCACCTGCGAAGTGACCCATCCGTGCCCCAGCTGCGTCTGTGCTTTCTTCGACGCCGGCGTTGATGCCGCGCATGCCACGGCGATTCGTGCCGATATGGATGCGCTGCCCATCGCGGAAGCGACGGGAGCGGCCTTTGCCTCAACCCATCCCGGCAAGATGCACGCTTGCGGACATGACGGACACATGGCCATGGCGCTTGCCGCCGCGACGTATGTCGACCGTACGATTCGCGAGCATCCGGGCGCCATTAGGCGCAATGTTCTCTTTGTGTTCCAGCCGGCCGAGGAAACGACCGGTGGTGCCAATACGGTATGCGAGAGCGGTGTGTTCGAGCGCTATGGGGCCGACCGCATTTTTGGCTTCCATGTGTGGCCCGATCTGCCCGCCGGCAAGTTGGCGAGCTGCCCCGGTCCGTTGCTGGCACGTTCGAGTGAGACACATATCCATATTCACGGGACGAGCATCCATATCGCTAAGACCTATGGCGTTCCGGTCGAGGAGTCGCACGATGCAGCGCTGGCGGCTGCCAAGTTCTTGGTTGCCGAGCGCGAACTGATGGATGAGTTGGGTGCCGATGAGCCCTGCATTGGCAAGTTCGGCCTGCTGCGGGCAGGCACCGTCTGCAACGCGGTGGCGGGGGAGGCCCATGTGGCCGGAAGCCTGCGTGTGTTTACGGACGACATGTTCGACCGTGCGCGCGAGGGCGTACGTCGCGTGCTTGATGAGGCATGCGCTGCAACGGGCTGCACGTACGATCTCGACTTTGCCGAGGGCTATCCGCCGGTCGACAACGACCCCGAGTTGTTTGCCTGCATTGCGCTTGCCTTGTCCGAGCTGCAACTTGTGGACGAGCCGCTGCTGATTGCCGAGGATTTCGCGTTCTATCAACGCCATCTGCCGGGCGTGTTTTTCCTGCTGGGCACGGGTGTGCCAGAGGACCAAGACAACCCGAGTGATTCGGATGGCTGCCCCGCCTATGCCACAAGCGCCCTGCATACCGATAGCATGCTCTTCGACGAGGAAATCCTACTCAAAGGCCTCGATGTCTACAAACGATTGCTTTTGCTTGACTAAGGCTGAAGGACATTTTGTTCTAGAAAACACGAACAAACGTACGATATAATAGAGATGTAAGTCTATAGAAACGTTTGACGTTACTAACGTAAGGCGATACTATGATTGCATCGTACAAAGATGAGGATATCGAACGCTTTGCCATGGGTGTGCGGGTCAGGAGGTTCGTGCCCTTTGAGCGTGTTGCGTTGAGGAAGATCCGCCAACTGCAGGTTTGTGCTTCGCTTGATGATCTTCGCGTTCCACCGGGCAACCGTCTGGAAGCTTTGAAGGGCGATCGTGCCGGTCAATATAGCATCCGTGTTAACGAGCGCTATCGGGTCTGTTTTGAATGGAGACAGGAGATGGCTTGGAATGTCGAAATCGTCGATTATCACAAGTGATGAGACTTCGGCCGATTTGTTGTCGCCGGTGACTCCTGGTGAGCTTCTCAAAGAGGAGTTTCTTGTTCCCATGGGCATTTCTCAATATCGCCTTGCGAAAGAGATTGGGATTCCGGCTCAGCGTATCGGGCAGATTGTCTTGGGAAAACGTCGCGTGACGGCCGACACCGACCTCCGTCTTTGCCGTTATTTTGGCCTGACGGATGGTTATTGGCTGCGCGCTCAGGTGGCGTTTGACCTTGAGGCAGAGAAAAGGCGCATCGAACCGGAACTCGGCAAGATCGTTCCTGTTCAGCAGGCCATCGCACTGTAGTGCTCAAAGATGATGGGGGTGGCGCGGCGATGAGGCGATGCCGACAGTCTGCCGTTTATAGTCCCGGTGGGTGTGGCTGCGGCTTGCTGCTGCTTCCGGTTATTGCTGTGAGCATTGGCGTGATGTTTGCGCTTGCCGGGTTGGCAGCAGCGGCACTCGTGTTGCTGATTGTGGCCATTGGCGTGACGATTTGGCTTTGCCGTAATCGCGAGCAACGCCGTGCCGACGGTAAAACCAATGTCGGCTGGGTCGTCTTCCTGATTATTGCGTACTCGCTGAGTGTCAGCTACCTGGTGTTCTTTGTCCTGTTGATGATCAGTGCTTTTACCGGGGAATCCGTCACGGTGGGTTGATGCGCTGCCAGCAGACGGTTGCGCAAAGTGCGTTTGCTCAACGTTTGGATAACTGCATTGGCCGTTTACCGCAGCCTTAGCTCTCAGCTAATGAATTCAAGTTCAATCCTTCCTACGATTTGCTGTGTGCCGGCACGGTAGCCGGATCGTAGGAAGGATGCATGATGAAAAAGCTCGAAAACGAAGTGCTGCTGAGCCGTCGCGCTGCACTGGGCGCATTCGCCACCGTCGCCTTGGGGACTGCCGGTCTTCTTACCGGTTGTGGTAGCGATAAGGCGACCGTCACCGAGGACGCTGGCGATGGCGACAAGAAGGAAGAGGCGAAGAAGGAAGAGCAGTCTACGACTGACCTGGCGGTTGGTGCGACGGTGACCACGGCTGCCGGTCTTTCCGTCGTTGTCGATTCCGTCCAGCCCGGCCTCACAAATTATGACGGTTCGACCATGACGGGCATTCACGTCACGTACGTCAACAATGGTGATGAGGGCGCAGATTACAACATCTACGACTGGAAGGGCGAGGACGCCAACGGCGCTCAGCAGAATCAGGGTTACTACAGCGAGGGCTCCGATGAGCTGCAGTCTGGTACCCTTGCCGCTGGTGGCTCTGTGGCGGGCAATATCTACTTTGATGGCGATATCAAGAAGGCACTGTATTTTGCTAACATGTTTGATAAGTCTGCCACTGCAAGCTGGGTGTTGGCCTAGCATGTCGCTACCGTTGCGCCGTATGGGAGGTGAAGTCGTATGCCCGATAAAAAGCTGACTGACGAGTTGCTCAATGAGCTTCTCGACGCGCCAAACATCGATGGCTATATCAAAGAACACGACTTTGCCGCCCCGTCGCTTTCGAACTACCTGAAGCAGCTACTGCAGGAAAAGGGCTTGGAGCGCTCGCGCGTGGTTCGTATGGCCGATCTCAATGAGACCTTTGGCTATCAGATCTTTACCGGTGCGCGGCATCCGAGCCGCAATAAGGTGCTGCAGATTGCCTTTGCGATGGCGCTGACGCTCAAAGAAACCAACCGTGCGCTGACGGCTGCCGGGGTAAGCGTCCTTAACTGCAAGGACCGCCGCGATGCGATTATCATTTTTTGCATCGATCGCGGGTGCAGCCTCCAAAAGGTCAACGAGGAGCTGTATCGCTTTGGCGAGGAGACGGTGAGTTAGCGGCTGATATCTGAGCCGGCGGAGCTGCCGAACAACGATGCAAACGAACGGGGCGCAGATGCCATGGGGTGTCTGCGCCCTGCGCTATGATGGAGGCTATGGATACTCAGAGCCCAACATATTCCGATGACGAGCTGACCGCAGCGCTTGCCGAGCACCTGGCGTCGCTCGATCGCGACGACAGCTATCGCGTGGAGCGTGTACTTAAGCGCTCGTCCGTTGAAACAACCGAGCTCGTGTACTTTGAAGGAACCGGCGGTGGTTCGCTCGGTCCCTTTGTTCGTAAACGCATCGATGCTTCGGCTCAAATCGGCGGGGCATACGAGCGTCTGTTTGCCGCTCAGCGGGCAGGCAGGCGTTTTGAGCACCTGCCCAGAATCGTCGATTGTCGTCGTGTGGGCGAC
>OLHE01002598.1_pt1 | contig 10462 bp, 3 predicted proteins | sample 1605821 | NCBI WGS metagenome assembly OLHE01 (sample SAMN03283250) | human gut metagenome | biome: human-associated habitat; material: feces | host: Homo sapiens | place: USA | collected 2013
GGTAAGGTAGCGCCGCGGGTCGACGCCGCCGTTGAGGCACTGGGTCACGTTGACAATCACCACCCCGCGCTCTACGGTCTGCCGTATGGCGTCCAGGAACCAGGCCTCGGTCGGGCCGTTGCCGGTGCCGAAGGTCCTGAGCACTATGCCCTTGACGCCGGGAGCGGCGAGCATATGGCGGAAGATGTCCTTGTCAAGGCCGGGGAAGAGGTCGATTGCGGCAACCTTGCTGTCCATCTCCGGATAGATGGCAAGAGGGCCCTTGGGAGCCTCGTGCGAGAGAGCCGTGCGCTTGAACTGGATATCCAGGCCTATCTTGGCGAGCTCGGGGTAGTTGCTGCTGCGGAAGGCGTTGAAGTTGTCGGCACTGCGCTTGGTCGAGCGGTTGCCGCGCCAGAGATAGTTCTCGAACAGAATCGCCACCTCGCGTACCGTCGGCTTGCCGTCGTCGTCGCGGCTGGCGGCAATCTGTAGAGCCGTAATCAGATTTTCCTCGCCGTCGGTCCGCACTTCGCCGATGGGCAGCTGCGAACCGGTGATAATCACGGGTTTCTCGATGTTCTGCAACATGAACGACAGCGCCGAGGCCGTGTAGGCCATGGTGTCGGTGCCGTGGAGCACGACGAAGCCGTCGTAGCTGTCGTAATTCGCCGCTATACTTCGGACGATAGTCTGCCAGTGCTCCACGTTCATGTCGCTCGAATCAATCGGCGGGTTGAACTGGATGTTGTCGATTACGTAGTCGAGCATCTTGATTTTCGGCACGTTCTCCATCAGATGGGAGAAATCGAAGGGCTTGAGGGCCTTCTTGTCGGGGTCCTCGATCATTCCGATGGTGCCTCCGGTGTAGACTATTAGAATCCGTGGCTTCATATTAGCGGTATGTGTTGGTGCTGAACATCAGCAGGATATCTGAATATGTAATTGTCTTACTTTACCTCGGCGCCGGGCGTCGCGGGGCTGAGGGGGCCGACGAGGCTCAGGGAGCTGTCGGCATTGGTTGCGCAGACGACCATGCCCTGCGACTCGACGCCGCGGAGCTTGACAGCGGGCAGGTTGGCCACGAAGAGCACCTGCTTGCCGGTGATGTCCTCGGGCTTGAAGGACTTGGCGATGCCGGACACGATGGTGCGCGTGCCGGTGCCGTCGTCGACGGTGAGCTTCAGCAGCTTGTCGCTCTTCTTTACGGGCTCGCAGGCCACTACGGTGCCGACGCGCAGGTCGACGGCCCCGAAGTTCTCGATGGTGACGTCGGTCTTCTGGGGCGCGGGCTTGAAGTTGGCGATGGCGTTCTTGCGCTTCTCGTCCTGCAGGCGCTGAATCTGGGCCTCGACGGCGGCGTCCTCGATTTTCTCGAAGAGCAGCTCGGGCTTGGCCAGGGTCTTGCCGGCGGGAATCAGGTCCTCGTCGCCGATGCGGCTCCAGTGCATGCGGCCCAGGCCGAGGATGCCGGCGAGCTTCTCGCCCATGAATGGCATGAAGGGGTCCATGACAATCGCCAGCGAGCCGACAATCTGCAGGTTGACGTACATTATTGTCTTGACGCGCCCTGGGTCTTCCTTGGCCACCTTCCAGGGCTCGGTATCCTGGAGGTACTTGTTGCCCAGGCGGGCAATGTCCATGGCGTCGCGCAGGGCGTCGCGGAAATGGAAGTTCTCGAGCTTGTCGCTGATTTCGGCCTTGAGGCGATACAGTTCGGCGAAGGCCTCGCGGTCGATGTCCAGGAACTCGCCCGGCTCGGGCACGGTGCCCTCGTAGTACTTGTGGGTGAGCACGAGAACGCGGTTCACGTAGTTGCCCAGTATGGCGACCAGCTCGGAGTTGTTGCGGGCCTGGAAGTCACGCCAGGTGAAGTCGTTGTCCTTGGTCTCGGGGGCGTTGGCCGTAAGCACGTAGCGCAGCACGTCCTGTTTGCCGGGGAAGTCGCGCAGGTATTCGTGGAGCCATACGGCCCAGTTGCGCGAGGTTGAAATCTTGTCGCCCTCGAGGTTGAGAAACTCGTTGGCTGGTACGTTGTCGGGCAGCTGGTAGCCATCGCCGTAGGCCATGAGCATGGCCGGGAAGACGATGCAGTGGAAAACGATGTTGTCCTTGCCGATGAAGTTGATTACGCGGGTCTCGGGGTCCTTCCACCATTTCTCCCAGCTTTCGGGATAGAGCTCGCGGGTATTGGAGATATAACCGATGGGAGCGTCGAACCACACGTAGAGTACCTTGCCCTCGGCGCCCTCGACAGGCACGGGCACGCCCCAGTCCAGGTCGCGGCTCACGGCGCGGGGCTGCAGGCCCATGTCCAGCCAGGACTTGCACTGGCCATAGACGTTCGGACGCCATTCCTTGTGCTCCTCGAGAATCCACTGGCGCAGGCGGGGCTCCCACTTGTCCAGGGGCAAGTACCAGTGACGCGTCGGGCGCAGGACGGGTTCGGCGCCGGAGATGGTGCTCTTGGGGTTTATCAGCTCGGTGGCCGAGAGGGCCGTGCCGCAGGCCTCGCACTGGTCGCCGTAAGCGCGGGGGTTATGGCAGTGCGGGCACTCGCCGACGACCAGACGGTCGGCCAGGAACTGCTTAGCCTCGGGGTCGTAGAGCTGCATCGACTCCTTCTCGATGAACTCGCCCTTGTCATAGAGGCGGCGGAAAAATTCGCTGGCAGTCTCGGAGTGGATGTCGGAGGTGGTGCGGGAATATATGTCGAAGGATATTCCGAGTTCCTCGAAAGAATCCTTGATAATCTTGTGGTAACGGTCGACGATGTCCTGGGGCGTCACGCCTTCCTTGCGCGCTTTCAGGGTGATGGGCACGCCGTGCTCGTCGCTGCCGCCGATCATGCAGACCTCGCGGTCGTTGAGGCGCAGATAGCGGGCGTAGATATCCGCCGGCACGTAGACTCCGGCGAGATGTCCGATGTGGACGGGGCCGTTGGTATAGGGGAGAGCTGTGGTGATAAGTGTTCTCTTGTAGTCCATAACTTATTGTAAACCGGGCCCGAAGGCTTCCGTTGCTGTTTCAAACGGCAAATTTAGCGAAATTTATTCAATATTTCAAGCCCCAGCCCGCACCCAGGGCCCGAAAAACCGCGAAACGCGGGCATCGCAAAGGTCGCGAGGCCGTCGTCTCCGGGTATTGCCCGGTTAAAAAATCTCGATTAATCGAGATTAATCAAGAATAATCATGATAAATCGGGAAACTCGCAAAAGACAACTTTCAGCCGGTCAGGCGTCCGGGCGTCCGACCTCCACGGCGCTTCGCGCTTGTGTTGGCGGTTTGGATGCCGGCGCTTATATCCTTAAATCATACACAATAACGGCGACCCCGGGGAATGTACCGGGACCGCCGTTGGTGTGGGGGATATAGGGGCTTATTTCACTACGGTCTTGCGGACGGAGCCGTCGGAATAGCGGACGATATAGACGCCGGGAGTGAGTTCGGAGGCATCGACGCTCTGGCCGGAGATGCTGTACACGCCTTCGACAGTGGCGTCCGGAGCGACGATGTCCTCGATACCGGAAGCGTCGGCCTTGACGGGAATGCAGACGGTGTGCGAGGGGCATTTTACGGTGACGTTGCCGTCGATTGCGCCGGTATAGCCGTCAGCGCGGGAAATCGAGAGCTGAGTCTTGCCGTAGCGTCCGGCGACGGAGGCGCTGACGCCTTCGGGAGCCTCGACGGTAAGGTCCGCTGCGGCGTAGTAGGAGTCAAGGGCCACGGTAGCGGCGCCGTCGGCGGGGACCTGGACTTCGTCCTCAGGACCGCCGACCCAGCCGTACTCGCCGTTGAGATTGATGGCGAAGGCGTTGTAGCACTCGCCGTAGGGGCCGTCGAGGTAAGCCAGGGGCATCATGCTGGCGCGGTATTCCTCGGAATCATATTTAATCATATGAATCAGCCAGCCGAAGCAGAGGCCGGCGGGGTTGGGAACTTCGGACTGCATGGGAGCGAAGTAGGTGAACTTGTCGCTGTGGTAGCCGGTCAGGGCAACGATGTATGCCTCGCTGTCGGCGGCGGAGAGAACGACGGGCTCGTCGAAGTCGAACACCAGGGTCAGATAGTCGGTATCCGAGCTGGCGTCGTAGTGGATGAAGTCGGAACCGTGGATGGTACGGGTGGCAACGGGGTTGTCGAAGTCGGGCACGCCCTCGTAGAGCCTGCACACGGAGAGGGTAAGCTCGGCGTCGTCGTCGGCTTTGCCGCGGGCGAGCACGGTGGCGCCGCGGAGTGTGAAGGGAGCTGCGGAAGGATAGATGAAGTTGAGGACGCCATCGATGTAGGAGCCATACTCGGGATTATCCTCTCCCGGGAAAGTGTAATTATACCAGTATTCATCCGAGCCGGGGCCGTAGCCGGTTATCGGGGTGTCGAGCTGGCCGAAATCGCTCTCGACTGTAAGGTAGGTCAGTCCCTCGCTCATCTGGTCGAAAGGCAGCAGACCGCCGGTGAAGGTCTCGTCGTCCGCAGGGAAATAGTACTGGGCCGTGCCGCCGGCATTGAAGTAAGGCGTAGGCGACTGATAGCTGCCGTCGGAATTGCCGGGCTGCGAGGCCGAGAGAATGGGAGAGTAGAAAAGGTTGGTGTACACGTCGAAGTCCTTGCGGTAGTCCGGCAGGTAGGTCAGGGTGAGCTGCTCCTGCTCGTCGGAGGTATCCCAGTCGGCGGTGACGGGGTCGCAGTACTGCCAGCTGTAGGTGGCGTTCTCGTAGGGCGACATGTTCATCCAGGTCGAGGGAACGAACACGGGAATCTGGGCCACGCCCAGGGTCATGGCCTCCCAGCCGGGATTGCGGCTGAAGCCCCAGTAGAGGGTGCTGAAATCGGGGATGTAGCTCACTTCGTCCAGTGCGGGAAGGCCTACGGCGATATTGTCGATGTACATGGTGTTGCCGTCGGTGCCTACGTAGCGGAAGCCGATTCTGACATTCTTGCCGGCATATGCGGCCAGATCGACGGTGTACTGGTCGAACTTGCCGCCGCGCTCCATCATGTCGGCGGCGTTATATTCCTCGAACTCGTCGACGGCGTCCCAGAGCTTGGTCCACTCGCCGCCATCGGCCTGGACCATCACCTGCAGGGTGGCGGCGGTATGACGCTCTACGAACTCATAGGTGCTCCAGTTGATATAATTGATGTCGAAGAGGAACAAAGGGTCGATGAAGGCGCTGAAAGTGAGTTCCATACTCTCCGTCAGGGCTATTTCGGGAGTCACGGCCCACTCGTCCAGGGCGTCGGCGCTGTAATTGATGCCGAGTATGTAGTTGCCGTCCGGGGCGACGACTCCGGCAAGGGGATTGCCGCCGTCGACCGACCAGCGGTTGGCGGCGGGAACGTCGTCGGAGCTGTTGATTGCGGTCCAGTCCTCGGGAATCCAGGAGGGCGTGGTGCCGTCCCATTCCTCGAAACTCTCGCTGAACACGCAGCCTTCGGGCAGGCCTGCGGAGGTCTTGCGGACCTTGAAGCTGGGGTCGACGGTCTTGCGGATGAGGACGCCGGCAGGCGCGTAGTCTGCGATATGCTTGATGTAGGGCTGCGTGCCGACGTTGGCCCTGACGGGGGCGCTGGTGCGGATTGCCGTACGTGTGCTGGTCGGGACGGCACTGTAGACGCCGGCGTCGGCGGCAATCTGAGCCAAGGCGCCGACGGCCGTCAGCATCCCGGCTGCGAGGAGTAAGTATTGCTTCATGTTGAAAATATGATTGGTAAATTTTTATTTCGCAAAAGCCTAAAACTGCGCAAAGTTACGCATTTTAGCCGGTAAAAAAAAGACAAAATACTGAGGATTAACAAAAAAATGCGCCTCAATTTTTACTTTTTTCAGACGATTTTGCTTAACTTTGCACCACTTAAGTCTACCGCGAACCATGAAGACTATAACAGCGCTGATTTTTCTTGTCTTGATTTTCCTGCCTGCCGGAGCCGCTCCGCTCAGCCGGGCCAACCAGGCGCTCCTGGACAGCCTGGACGCGGCCCTTGCCCGCGCGCCGCAGTACGCAGCTGCAAAAGAGCGCCGCCTCGAAGCCGCCAGACAGCGGCTGGCGACAGCAGCCAGTCCGGAAGAGCAATACTGGCTCAATCGCGAAATTTTCCTTTCGTATTCGTTCTATGATTCCGACTCGGCCCTGGTCTATTCCTCCCGGGTCCTGAACCTTGCGCGTTCGATGGACCGACAGGACTGGATCAACGACGTACTCATCAACCGCGCCTACATCCTCTCGGCCACGGGCCTTTTCGAAAGCGCCCACCGCGCCTTAGGCGAGGTTGAGGTATCGACGCTGCCGGCAGCGCTGTATCTCACTTACTGCGAAACAAGTATCTTTCTGCAGACACACTACGACCAGTTTCTTGAGAACGAGAACGACACGCTGCCTTTCTCCTACACCACCGACGAACTGCTTGAACGGCTATGCTCGGAGCTGCCCGACAGCGACCCGAACTACTACTGGGTCATGGGCTGGGTTGCCCTTCGCAGCCCCGAGGCGTCCGAAGCCCTGATTCCGGATTTCGAAGCCTCGATGGACGGCTACGCCTTCAACGAGCGCAGCCAGGCACGCATGGCATGGATGCTCTCGTCGCTATACAACAAGGCGGACGACCAGGAAAACCGGCTCAAGTACATGATTCTCAGCGCCACGGCCGACGTACGCGCATCTGTCCGCGAGATGGCGTCGCTGGAGGAGCTCACGGCGATTCTTTTCGACCTCGGCGATCTGGACCGCGCCAACTCATACATTTCCTACGCCACCGAATGCGCCCTGCAGTACAAGAGCCGCTCGCGCCTTAAGCGCCTGACGGAGCTGCAGGCAACCATCTCCGGGGAATACGAGGCCCGCAACGCCGACCAGAAGAAGCAACTCGGCACCCAGATGAAGATTATGACCGGCTTCGTCGTCCTCCTTCTTATCGCACTTGGAGCCATCGTGCTGCAGTTCAGGCGCCTGCGCAAAAGCAAACGCCAGCTCGACGAAGCCAACGTCCACCTGAGCGCCCACGTATCCGAACTCCAGGACGCCCGCGAGCAGCTCGCGGCAGCCAACGAGAGTCTGTCGAAACTCTATGCCTCCGTCAAGGAAGACGCCCAGGAGCTTTCCAGAGTCAACGAAGCCAAGGAGAAATACATTGCCGATATCTTCGCCATCTGCTCGGACTATATTTCCAAACTCGACGAATTCCGCAAGAAGATAAACCGCATGATCATGGCCGGCCGCTTCGACGAAGTCCGCCAGCTCACGAAGAGTCCCGAGCTAAGCCACGCCGAGATAAAGGAGCTCTACGCAAATTTCGACCGCATCTTCCTCCAGATTTATCCCGATTTCGTTGCCGACTTCAACAAGCTGCTGCGCCCCGAGGAAAGAATTGAGCTCAAGAAAAACGAACTCATGAACACGGAGTTGCGCATCTATGCCCTCTCGTCCGCCTCGGGCTGAACGACAGCGTCAAGATCTCGCGCTTCCTGCACTGCTCGGTGCAGACTGTCTACAACACCCGGCTGCGGATCCGCAACAAGGCCATCGTACCGCGCGAGGACTTCGCCAATATAGTCCAGAGCCTTGGAAAAGCGGCGTTCTGACGACCGGCGACGACTTACACAGTCTGATTTACGTACTTACTTTTTATCTACCGAACGCCGCAGGTAAATTACTGAAATGCAGCGTTTTACATTTTCGCCGCATTTACCATAACGCCTTACCGGCTCTTGCACAAATGTTGCACCCTCTCTAATTTTGCAGGCAAATAACCAATTAAGCGAACCTAATACCACCAATCGAACCAAAACACAGAAAAAAAAGACCAAAACCATCCAATCATCACTTGCAATCGTCAAAACGAAAGTAACAGAAATCTATTACCTAACTATCCGACTAATGATCAATCTTAGAAACCAAGCCAAGACATTGGCGGTTTTCGTAATGATGCTTCTTCTGGGAACCTCGGCAGCCCTGGCCCAGATGCTGGCAGGCGGTACTGTCACCGACACTACCGGCGAACCGCTGATCGGCGTCTCAGTCACTGAAAACGGAAAAACGAACGGTGCCACCACAGACATCGATGGCAAATTCCAGATCCGAGTTGCCGAAGGCGCTACCCTGACATTCTCCTATGTAGGCTACACGAGCCAGCAGGCACGCGCGGCCGAAAACATGAACATCGTCCTCGAGGAAGACAACAATCTTCTCTCCGAGGTCGTAGTCGTAGGTTACGGCGTCCAGAAGAAAAGCGTCGTTACCGCCGCCATCTCGAAAGTAAGCGGCAGCGACCTCGAGAGCACCGCTCCCCTGCGTATGGACAACGCCCTCAAGGGCCTCGCATCGGGCGTTACGGTAACCTCCTCGTCCGGTCAGCCCGGCGCCGCCTCCCGCGTACGTGTCCGCGGTATCGGTACCATCAATAATTCCGATCCTCTGTATATCGTCGACGGCATGCCTATCGAAGGCGGTCTGGACTACCTGAACCCCAACGATATCGAATCCATCGAAGTCCTCAAGGACGCAGCCTCCGGCGCCGTCTACGGTGCCCGCGCCGCCAACGGCGTAATCCTGGTAACTACCCGCCAGGGCAAGGAAGGGCAGGCCCGTCTGAGCTACGACTTCAGCTACGGCTGGCAGAGCAAGGCCAAGAAACGTGCAGTCCTCAACGCCTCCGAGTATGCCATGATGATGAACGAAGGCCTCCTCAATTCCGGCCAGGCTCCCATGTACGCCAACCCCGACTCCTACGGCGAAGGCACCGACTGGCAGGATGTCGTCTTCAACGACAACGCTCCCGTAATGAGCCATCAGTTCAGTCTCTCCGGCGGTACTCAGAAGGTCGACTACTTCCTCTCGCTGGGCTACTACACCCAGGAAGGTATCGTTGGCGGCAACTTCGACCGCTCGAACTACCAGCGCCTGACCATGCGCAGCAACCTCGGCATCGAGGTATTCGACAAGAGCAACGAGCGCTCTTTCCTGAACAAGTTCAAGATCAACACCAACATCTCCTACGCCCGCATCAAGAGCAAGGGCATCGAGGTCAACTCGACCTGGGGCTCGCCGCTGGGTTCGGCCCTGTCCATGAGCCCTATCCTGACCCCTTACCTCGAGAAAGGCAGCGCCGAGGAGCAGGCACAGCTGGCATACCTGGCCGGCCAGAAGGACTACGTGCCCATGTACGGTCCGGACGGCCGTCTGGTGATGGTTCCGACCGCATTCGGCAACTTCCAGGAAATGAGCAACCCCGTGGCCAACATGAGCCTCCCCGGCGAAAAGGGCCACAGTCATAAGTTCGTAGGCAACTTCATCGGCGAACTCCAGGTCTGGGACGCCATCAAGTACCGCATCAGCTACGGCGCCGACCTCTCCTTCTGGGGCGGCGACGGCTACACTCCCATCTACTACCTGCGCGACGGCCAGAGCCAGACATACTCTTCCGCTTACTCCAACAAGCATGAAGGCCTGGTATGGCAGCTCGAGAACCTTCTGAGCTACGACAAGACCCTCGGCGAGCACTCCTTCAGCGTAATCCTCGGCACCTCCGCCAAGCAGAGCAGCGGTTCCTACGTAAGCGCATCGCGCAACAACATCATCAACTACAACCGCCCCTACATCGACGCTTCGACCGGTCTGGCCACCAACGGCGACCGCGACGGCGGCGGCGCTCCCAGCGTGAAGAACAAGCTGGCCTCCTACTTCGGCCGCGTAAGCTACAACTTCGCCGAGCGCTACATGCTTCAGGCAACACTGCGCCGCGACGGTTCCAGCCGCTTCGGCTCGAACAACCACTGGGCAACCTTCCCCTCCGTATCCGTGGGCTGGAACATCATGAACGAATCCTTCATGCGCTCCACCAGCCAGTGGCTCAACAACGCCAAGCTCCGCGTATCCTGGGGTAAGAACGGCAACGAGAACATCGGCGACTTCCAGTATATCGCCCTTGCCGCCAACGGCAACAACTACATCTTCGGCAATCCCGGCAACATCGCCATCGGCACCAAGCCGACCCAGCTGGCCAACCCGGACCTCAAATGGGAGGAATCCAAGCAGACCGACCTCGGCCTCGACCTGGGCTTCCTGAACAACAAGTTCACCCTGAGCGTCGACTACTTCATCAAGGACACCGAAGGCATGCTTATGACCCTTTCGCTGCCGCAGTACGTAGGCGAGGCTATCCCCGTAGGCAACGTCGGCAAGATGCGCAACAGCGGTCTCGAACTCGACTTCGGCTACCGCCAGAACTTCGGCGAGCTCAGCATTCGCGTGGGCGCCAACGCTTCCTACCTTAAGAACAAGCTGATTTCCTACGGCAACGACCAGGGCTGGGCCAACCTGGACTCCTTCCAGGGCACAGGCACCATCTCACGCGCCGAGAACGGCGAACCCTTCCCCTTCTTCTACGGCTATAAGACCGACGGCATCCTGCAGAACCAGGCCGAGGCCGACGAGTACAACCGCATCAACGGCACCGCCCTCAAGCCCGGCGACGTACGCTACGTCGA
>OLHE01002602.1_pt1 | contig 10455 bp, 9 predicted proteins | sample 1605821 | NCBI WGS metagenome assembly OLHE01 (sample SAMN03283250) | human gut metagenome | biome: human-associated habitat; material: feces | host: Homo sapiens | place: USA | collected 2013
TGACCTTGACCCAGCACTGCAGGTTGACCCGGCAGCCAAGAAATTCCTCACAGTCGGCACGGGCCGCACTGGCGATTTTTTTCAGCATGGCACCGCCCTTGCCAATGACCATGCCCTTGTGGCTCTCCCGCTCGCAGTAAATATTGACGTCAATGTCCACAAGGTCGGTACCCGGGCGTTCTTTGAACCGCTCGACCACCACGGCAATGCCATGCGGGATCTCGTCCCGCATAAACAGCAGCGCTTTCTCGCGGATGACCTCTGCCACCAGCTCTTTTTCCGGCATGTCCGTATAAGCATCGTCATCAAAGTAGTGAGGACCCTCCACCGCGTAACGGCTCAGGGCATCAAACAGCTCCTCACAGTGGTCATTCTGCCGGACGCTGACCGTATAAATATCGTCAAACACCCCCAGGGCTTTCAACTCGGCCTTGCGGGCCTCCAGATCTTCCGGTGCCTTGACGAGATCGGTCTTATTGATCACGGCAATGGCAGGGCCGCCGCTCTTTTTCAGCGCCTCCACCAGCACCATTTCCGGCTCATTGAGGGCACCGTAGGGCTCAAACAGCATCATGGACACATCCACATCTGCGATGGAATCGCTGGCAGTCTTGTCCATCCGCTTGCCCAGCTTATTGTGTGCCTTGTGCACGCCAGGGGTATCCAGCAGGACATACTGCAGCGGGCCGCGGGTGATAACACCCGTAATGCGGGTGCGGGTGGTCTGTGGCTTAGAGGTCACAATGGCCACTTTCTCCCCTACCAGCAGGTTGGTCAGGCTGGATTTGCCCACATTGGGGCGGCCAATGACCGCCACAAAGACGGACGAAGTATCATAATGTCCCTGGATGGGTGTTTCCTTTTTCAAAATAGCACTCCTGTCTTATTTTGCATTATTCCGTATAGCTGACGGTGCGGGGCAGGCCCAGCTGGGTCAGGACAGCTTCCTCTTTTTCCCGCATCCGCATCGCTTCCAAGCCGCCGTTCTCATGGTCATAGCCCAGCAGATGCAGCATGGAATGTACCGTCAGGAATGCCACTTCGCGCTGCAGCGGGTGGCCGTACAGTGTTGCCTGCTCCTGTGCACGCTCCATGCTGATGACGATATCGCCCAGCATCTTGCAGCCATTGTTCTCATCCACATCGTAGACGCCGTTCTCGCCCAGAGGGAAGCTGAGAACATCCGTAGGCATGGGCTTGTTGCGATACTGGTTGTTCAGCTCTGCAATGGCAGCGTTGTCCACAAACGTGACGCTGATCTCTGCCGGGGCATCAAAGTGCTCGTACTCCAGCACGGCATTGCAGGCACGGCGGATCAAAATTCGGAGGCCAGAGGGCACCTTGACTGCTTTTTGAGAATTTGTGATTAAAACTTTATTGGACATAACTCGTCCTCTCCTTTCTTTTTATGCTGCCTTTTTTGAGAGGCAAACGCTCAGCGCTTTGCTGGATGTGCTGCCGCCTCATAGGCTTTGATGATCTCCTGTACCAGACGATGGCGCACGACATCTTTTTCTGTAAAATAACATTGCGCAATGCCGCCCACGCCTTTCAGCACCTGCAGCGCGTCCACAAGGCCGCTGCGGGTCCGGTCCGGCAGGTCGATCTGAGTTACATCGCCGGTAACCACCACCTTGGAGCCCACACCCATACGGGTCAGAAACATCTTCATCTGCTCCGGGGTGGTGTTCTGTGCCTCATCCAGAATGATGAACGAATCATCCAGCGTCCGGCCGCGCATATAGGCCAGCGGGGCTACTTCAATGATCTGTTTTTCTACCAGACGTTCATAAGTCTCTGCGCCCAGCATATCAAACAGGCCATCATACAGCGGGCGGAGGTATGGGTCTACCTTTTGCTGCAGATCGCCGGGCAGGAACCCCAGTTTCTCACCGGCTTCCACGGCAGGGCGGGTCAGCACGATGCGGGAGACATCCTTTGCTTTGAACGCCTTGACGGCCATGGCAACAGCCAGATAAGTTTTGCCGGTACCCGCCGGGCCAACGCCGAATGTAATGGCATTCTTCCGGATGGCATTCAGGTATTCTTTCTGTCCAAGCGTCTTGGGGCGGATAGGGCGGCCCTTAACGGTAACGGTGACAAAATCTTCCGTCAGCTCCTTGACCCGCTTCTCCTCCCCATCGTGGGCGAGGCTCAGGCAGTAGCGAACGGTCTGATCTTCCAGCGGCGTATGGTTTTCAATCAGGAGCAGCATCCCCTCCACCGCCCGGGTCGCTGCCGCAACATTGGCTGCCTCGCCCGAAAGGCGAAGCATCGTACCGCGGCAGACTGCCGTAACGGAGAATTCCTTTTCCAAAAGACGAATGTTTCGGTCGCAGTTTCCAAAGACAGCGGCTGCAATCTCCACGCTATCCAGTTCAATGCTTTTTTCTGCCATGTGGCTCCTCCTGAAGAATCTTCTCGTACTCCATCCTTATTGTACCACCAAAACTTCATTTAGAAAACTATGAAAATTGCACAAAATATTCAGACCCATTCCATCGGTTTTTCCATATGGCTATTTGCGGGGGACACTCTGCATGAGACAGCGTAAAATTTGCGCGCCATCCAACGGTGGAATGGGCAGTAAGTTAAAAGCCCCTGTCAACAAATTTGCCGCAAAAAAGGCACTCCACCAGATGGTAGCCCGCCGGGAAAAGCAGAAAACAGCCCAAACCGCCAGCAAAATGTTCACCCCGGGCCCGGCAGCGGCCAGTAAAAGCTGCTCGTTTGCCGAAAAGTGCTCTTTCCTTGTCTTCATACAAAATCCCGTCATAGTCACTTCAATGTGTGGAAACCGATGGCGCAGAAAAAGATAAGCCATAATGTGCCCCATCTCGTGGAGAACTGCTGCCAACAACCCAACGCGCAGAAATCCGCTTGCGTCAAAATAAAGCAAAATTGCTAAGGCTCCGCACAGAATAAGCGGGTCCTGAAAAGAAATCTTCCCGATACGGAAACGTTGTTTCATAAGAAATTAAATATCCCGGCTGGGTCATAGCGGATGCCGTTGCAAAGCCATTCCAGGTGGAGATGTGCCCCGGTGGCCCGTCCGGTCTGCCCAACTGTCCCAATCGGCTCGCCTGTTTTGACGACTTCCCCCGTCCGGACATAAAGATACTGCATGTGAGCATAAAGCGTTTCTTCTCCCTTCGCATGAGAAAGGCGCAGGTAATTGCCATAACTCTGGCTGTGGCGTGCCGCTGCAACAATGCCGTCCGCCCCCGCCAGAACGATGGTTCCGGAGGCACAGGCAAGATCTACCCCTTTATGAAATGCTTCTTTTCCGGTAAGCGGGTCTTTCCGCCACCCATATTCCTCTGAGATACGCCAGGCCGTCGTTCCCAGAGGAAACCGATACTGCTCCTTTGTGACTTTTGTACGGAGGGAACACCCCGCCGGGGGCGTGTTCAATGCCCGGGCGGAAACACAGCATTCCATCATCAGACAGGCCACCAACATACACAAACAAACAGCCACTTGACAACCGGAATGGCGATTCCGAATCCATTTTCTCCGCATCTTTTCCCTCCATCGTTGCTTCCCGCTATCAGAAAAAGATATGCACACCCTCCTGCCGAAAGAACAAAAATACCGCCAGCCCTTTCGGCCAGCGGCATTCAGCAAAAGTTTGTCCTCTCCTATTTCCCAAAGATCCTGAAGATACGAGAAAGCAGCCCCTGCTTCTTCGGTTTGGATTCTGTGATCACAATGGGCATTTCTTCTATTGGCTTTGTGGTCGCAGGTGCAGTTTTTTTCTGCGGTGGTTCAATCGGTGTAAACACAGCTTTCGGTGCCTCGCGCACAGGCTCCGGGTGTGTTTTGATATTCGATGTTTCCGCAGAGGCGGGCGTCTTCTTCGGGGCTGGTGCAGCTTTCCCCCAATCGTCTTTCAGAAGCTCATACATTCCCATCTGACCGTTGACGATTGGCTCACCCGGAGCGGGTTTCACTTTCTGGTAACTGCCATCGGCCCGCATCTCCCGTGCGTTGACATTATCATGGAGCTGCAGCTGTAAGATCCTGCTGAGTTTTTCCACCAGAACAGGGTCTTCGATCCGCACACCGACTTCCACACGGCACTCTGTGTTGCGTGTGAGAAAATCACCGGACGCAATATAAATGCGGGTCTTCTGTCCATCATAGAAGCTGTAAATGCGGCCATGCTCCAGATATCGGCCCACCAGACTGCGGATGTGCAGGTTTTCGGTCTTGCCAGGAACCTCTGCGCGGACACAGCAGATCCCACGGACGATCATATCAATGCGGACACCGGCGCAGCTGGCTTCCTGTAACTTGAGAATGATATCGCGGTCCGAGATGGAGTTGTTTTTCAGGATCATCGACGCCGGACGGCCCAGCCGTGCTGCGGTGATGACATGATCCATCTCGTCCAGCAACACGCTCTTGAACCGCAGCGGGGCCACCAGCATCTTTTCACTGGTTTCGGTCAGCTTCTGAACGGCAAGATTCTGGAAGACATTGGAGGCTTCTTCACCGATCTCCGGGTCTGCCGTAATGAACGAGTAATCCGTATAGAGTTCACTGGTTTTTTCGTTGTAGTTACCAGTGCCGATCTGGGTGATGTAGGCATAGCCATCCTGATTCTTTTTGGTAATGAGGGTCAGCTTGGAGTGGACCTTGTAATCATCAAAGCCATAAATGACGGTACAGCCTGCCTCTTCCAGCTGCTTGGACCAGTCGATATTGTTCTGCTCGTCAAAGCGGGCACGCAGCTCCACAAGAGCAACTACTTCTTTCCCGTTTTCGGCGGCTTCCATCAGCGCCTGCACGATCTGCGATTCCCGCGCCATCCGATAGAGCGTCATCTTGATGGAAATGACCTCCGGGTCCTGCGCCGCTTTTTTCAGCATGGTAATAAAAGGCCGGATGGACTGATACGGATAGCTGAGGAGCACATCGTGCTTTTCCACTTCTGCAGCCAGGTCATACTCCGGCGGCGGAAGCATGGGACGGGCCGCCGGGTAGAACAGCTCCGGGTGGCCATCGGCTTCCATGCGGGAAGTCAGCTTATAAAAGAAACTCAGATCCAGAGGGCTGTTCTGTGCAAACACCCGCCTGTGGCTCAGTTCCAGACGGCTGCAGAGAATGCGTACCACTTCCTGCGGGGCCGTCGGCGTGACCTGCAGGCGGACAGCGGCCAGTTTGCGGCGGCGCTTGAGCAGGTCGGCCATGATCTCGCGGTAATCAATGTCATGGTCCATCATGCCCTCTTTGACGTCGATATCCGCATTGCGAGTCACACGGAAAAGGCATTTTTCCTGAATGGTTTCCTTGCCGAAGATCATGGAGGCGTAATGCAGCACCAGCTCTTCCACCAGAGCAAACAGAGTCCGGCCATCTTTCTTAACAATGTGCATCCGCTCCATCTGGCTGGAAATGGGCACGATGCCAAGGCTCTGCTCATTGGAGTGCTTCTCCTTGAGCAGAACGCCCAGATAGATCTCTTTATTGCGCAGGAACGGGAACGGGTGGCGGTTATCGACCACCTGCGGGCTCAGAATCGGAAACAGCTCGCTCTGGAAATACTTTTTCCAGAAATGCTCTTCTTCCTTGCTCAGGTGGTCAAAATCCACTTTCTGGTAGCCGCAGGCCGCCAGATTTTCCAGTGCACGGGCATAGTATTTATCGCAGTCTTCCTGCAGCTGGGCCGTTTTGGGCATAATGGCCGTCAGTTGCTCCTCGGAGGTCATATTCGTCTTGTTTTCCCGCTTTTCCTTTTTGCCTCGCATCAGGTTGGCCCGCTCCTGCAGAGAGCCGACGCGCACCATGAAAAACTCATCCAGGTTGGAGCCGTAAATGGCCAAAAACTTTACCTGCTCGGCCAGCGGGACATTTTTGTCCTTGCCAAGGACCAGGACCCGGCGGTTAAAATCCAACCAGCTCAGTTCCCGGTTGATAAAGATGTTCTCCTCATTCATGTTGTTTCCCCTTTTCTCCAGCAGCGGCGGCTGCCGTTATCAACTAACATATGCAAGGTTTTGCCAGGACTCCACGATCCGGGAAGTAATCCCCGGAACATAGACCGCATCTTCCACATGCCGGAATGCACCGTTCTGCCGCCGGTAGTCCAAGATCGCCCGCGCCTTTTTCTCCCCGATGCCGGGCAGAGTGCAGAGCGCGTCCAGCCCGGCTGTATTCAAATCGACCCGGGCGGCCTGGATCATCGGTTCGGGCTGGGCTGTTTGCCCTGTGTGCCCCTTGAGCGGGACTGCAAACCAGAACACCAGTGCGGCACAGGCCGCCGCGGTAAGAAGCGTGAGCAAAACAAAGCGCTTTTCTTTCTGTGTGGAAGTGTGTTCTTTCATTGTAGTATAAACCTCCCAAAAAAGAAAGTCCCCTGCGGAAAATTTGCAGGAGACTTTACTTGAATTTTACGCCGTTGCCTCTGCGCCACGCACAAGATTGTACAGATATTCTGCTGCCGCACCCGTATCATGGTCTGTCAGCGTTGTCTGCGCTGCCGCAAGGCGCAGTTCTGCCGCAGCGTCAGCCGGGACCACACTGTGGCCCGCCAGACGCATCAGCTCCAGCATCTGGGTGCAGTTGGCTACGACGGTCAATTCCTCAGCTGCACAGCCAACGGGCGGGCAGACCGCATTGAACATCGCCGTCCCCGAAACAGCACCCGGAGTCAACACCAGCAGATCCGGCGCGACACGCTCCGCCAGCAGAGAATCGGCTGCCTCCCCCAGTGCCTTATCCAGCAAAGGAACCAGCGGCATCTGCTTTTTGTCCTGATAGAGCAGGATGCGCAGCACATCCTCGCCCCGCACATCGGCAGCACTGCTGAGGACATAGGGCGTCCACTCCTGCCGCAGGTGAGCTTCCAGCGCCTCGCTCATCCGCAGCACACGGGTAGAACCGTCTGTCATCTGCAGTGCGATGCCAAGGCCCACGGCTGAGGGCAGCTTCTGCAACACGGCTTCTTCCCGTCCGGCAAAGCTGCACAGTGGCTGCCCGGTGCCCGTGGCAAACTGGTAGGCCAGTGTACCACCGCAGACCAGTGCCGGTGCAGCCAGGCGCACACTGCCCAGAATGGTGCGTACCGCCTTGGGCGAGCGCTGCGAAAAGACCGTCAGCCGACCGCCGCGGCTGTTGAACAGCTGCATTACATCCCGGAGCACCTGGGGCAGGTTGCCGTCTGTTCCCAACAGAAGATGATCGAGGTCACAGAGCACGAGGGATGTCTTTAACGTGTTATTCATGCTTTCCCCTCCTGAGCGTTGCAATAAAATGGGTAAAATATTCCGGCAGCTCAGAGTCAAACCGCAGCTGCTCCCCGGTAATGGGGTGAATAAAGCCCAGCGTTTTGGCATGCAGACACTGGCCATGGAGGCTGGTGATGCAGTTGTGCGGCCCATAGACCGGGTCGCCTGCCACCGGATGATGGATGGAGGCCATGTGCACACGAATCTGATGGGTTCGGCCGGTTTTCAGGCGGCACTCCAGCATGGTAAACTCACCAAAGCGCTCCAATACCCGATAGCCCGTGTAGGCATACTTGGTGTGAGGCTCACTGGCCGGGTAAACCGCCATTTTTTTGCGATCCGTCTTGCTGCGGCCAAGGTTCGTTTCCACAAAGCCTTCGTCCTGTGCAAAGCCGCCGTAAACAATGGTATTGTAGGCTCGTTCCACACTGTGGACCGCCATCTGCTGCGAGAGGCCGATGTGCGTGGCATCGTCTTTGGCCACCACCAGCAGGCCGCTGGTGTCCTTATCAATGCGGTGGACGATGCCGGGCCGAATCTCACCGCCAATGCCGGAAAGACTGCCCTTGCAGTGCCACAGCAGGGCGTTGACCAGTGTCCCGTCCGGGTTGCCGGGGGCTGGGTGAACGACCATTCCTTTGGGCTTATTGACCACCAACAGGTGCTCGTCTTCATAGACGATATCCAGCGGGATATCCTGCGGCACTGCCTCAATGGGCTTTGCATCCGGGATCTCCAGCAAAATGGTATCGCCTGCTTTCAGCTTGAGGCTTTTGGCGATCTGTTTTCCGTTGCAGAGCACATGGCCCTCTGCTACAAGAGCCTGCAAAGCACTGCGGGAAAGGCCGGTATCCTCGCCGCTCAGAAAGCGGTCAATGCGCTGCCCGGCGGCTTCCGCCTCTACCATAAACTCACGCTGTTCCATCGGTCAGGACTCCTTTTGCTCCTGGACTTCTTCCAGGAAGATGACCAGCACCCACAGGGCCACACCCACACAGACACAGATGTCCGCAAAATTGAAGACGGCAAACCGAATGAACAGCACGTTGATATAGTCCACCACCTCACCGTTGAGCACACGGTCAATCAAGTTTCCGATCCCGCCGCCCAGCACGAGGATGAGGGCCGCCTGCTGCAGGTACTTGCCACGGCTGCGGAAAAACAGCCAGTAAGCCACCAAAAGCAGTGCTGCACTGGTGGCAAGAATGAGAAACAGCTGCTTGCCGCTGAGCAGGCTGAACGCCATGCCCTGGTTGAGCACAAAGCGCAGCTCCACCACATGCGGAATGAGCGGCATGGAGCCTACCGGTTCCAAAACCTGTACCGCCCAGAACTTGATGGCCTGGTCGGCCCCGACCAGTGCGGCCACGCAGAGCAGATTAAAAATGACAAACGCCATAGTTTTCTCCCATGGGCAGCCCTTTGTAAAAGCCGCCCGCGATTTTTACTAAAAAACGGCGCTCCCTTTCGAGCCGGGAGCGCCGCCCTCAAAAACAAGTTTGTTTCTGGTTTGGAAAATTATGCTTCCACAACGCTGGCGCAGCGTGCGCACAGGGTGGGATGAGCAGAGTGGCTGCCGATGGTATCAGAGTACTTCCAGCAGCGCTCGCACTTCTCGCCAACAGCGTGAGCGGCAGCAACGCCAAGACCCTCAACGGCAGAGGCAGAACCGCCCTCACCCTTGACCAGCTCCACATGGGAAACGATCATCAGGTCAGCCAGCTCGTCCATGGGGATGCTGTTCAGCAGGTCGTAGACGGCATCGTTGCAGTACAGGGTGACAGCAGCCTCCAGAGAAGCACCAATGGTCTTCTCGGCACGGGCCTGCTCCAGCACTTTCTTGACCTCATCACGCACGGCGATGAGCTGTGCCCACTTGGCCTTGAATGCCTCATCGGCCGCATACTGACCAGCCTTGGGCATATCCTCAAAGACAACGTACTTGTTCATCCCCTCGGTCTTGGGCAGGAAGTCCCAGATCTCCTGGCTGGTGAAGCACAGGATAGGAGCAATGATCTTGTCCAGAGCCACGAGGATCTTGTACATGGCCGTCTGAGCAGCCTGACGAGCCACACCGTTGGTGCAGTACAGACGATCTTTCGTCACATCCAGATAGAAGTTGGACATTGCCACGACGCAGAAGTTGTACACAGCGTGATAGACTTTGTTGAAATCATACACGGCATAGCCTGCATTGGTGCTAACGATCAGGTCATCCAGAGCAGCCAGTGCCCAGCGGTCGATCTCCTGCAGCTGGTCGTCTGCCACACAATCGGTGTTGGGGTCAAAGCCATCCAGATTGCCCAGGATAAAGCGGGCGGTGTTGCGGATCTTACGGTAAGCCTCGCTCAGCTGCTTGAAGATATTCTTACCGGCGCGGACATCGACAGTGTAATCAGAAGAAGCGACCCACAGGCGGATGATATCCGCACCGTAGTCCTTAATGATCTCGCTGGGCTCCACGCCATTACCAGCGCTCTTGTGCATCTGCTTGCCCTGCTCATCCACGACCCAGCCGTGGCACAGAACAGACTTATACGGTGCACAACCCTTGCTTGCCACGCTGGTCAGCAGGCTGGACTGGAACCAGCCGCGGAACTGATCGCCGCCCTCCATATACATGTCAGCGGGGAAATGCAGCTCGGGGCGCTCTTCCAAAACAGCTGCATGGGTAGAACCGGAATCGAACCAGACATCCATGATGTCGGTGTCCTTGGTCCACTCGGAAGCGCCGCACTTCTCACAGACCTCGCCTGCGGGGATGATTTGCTCGGCGTCGTACTTATACCAGGCGTCCGAGCCCTCCTTGCGGAACAGGTCGCTGACTGCCTTGATGGTGGCATCGGTGATGTGGTAGGTGCCGCACTTCTTGCAATAGAATGCGGGGATGGGCACACCCCAGGTACGCTGACGGCTAATGCACCAGTCGTTGCGGTCACGTACCATGCCTTTCATGCGGTCATGGCCCCAATCCGGCATCCAGGTCACGGTGTCGATGGCCTTGTAGACATCCTCACGGAACTTGGAGATAGAGCAGAACCACTGCTCGGTAGCACGGAAGATGATGGGGTTGTGGCAGCGCCAGCAGTGCGGGTACTGATGCTTGATGTGCACCTGACCCATAACAGCACCGGAGGCGGTCAGATCAGCCAGGATGGTCTTGTTGGCTGCCCAGACGCGCTGGCCTGCATACTTGCCGGCCAGCTCGGTCAGATAGCCGCCA
>OLHE01002605.1_pt1 | contig 10451 bp, 6 predicted proteins | sample 1605821 | NCBI WGS metagenome assembly OLHE01 (sample SAMN03283250) | human gut metagenome | biome: human-associated habitat; material: feces | host: Homo sapiens | place: USA | collected 2013
TCATTTTAGAGATTCTATATATACTTTTTTTAATAGCCAAAATAGTAAAAACATCTCGTCAAAAGTTGAAAATACCATATTTTCAAATAAAACTCTTAATGAAGTTAATATTGAGAATTTAGAAGCTGTTGATGAAACTACAAATACTGTAGAAAATTTAGAGTACTTAGAAATAAAAAATTTTCAAATAGACACATCAAATCCAAACCAAACCAAGGTATCTGTATTTTTAGATAATACTTCTGCAGAAGATATCTCTGATTTGCATTTAACTGTAACATTACTTGATGAAAACCATTCTGACATTGTATCATTTGATACTTATGTAAACAAAGTTCTTTCTAATAGTACTAAAAAAATAAATATAAATTCTAAAGAAAATCTTACAAATGCAAAACATATAAAAATAACCAAAAATTAAATTATAGCCACTGATATTACAACGGTTCTATTATTTTTTTACTATATATTTAAAATGACATCATACTACTTAAAATGTCCATTAACACGAATAAAACCTATCAACTTAAAATTGATAGGTTTTATTATTTTGTAAAATATTATGTTTTACATTATCTTTCTACATAGCACTGTATAACAATATCATTCGTAGTTACTTTAGTATGGCCTTCAACTGCGTTCCATTCATTTATATCCCATGATATAGTCTTTGTTGTAGAATCGTATGTTAATCCGTTGTTTGGCAAACTTGTGCATGTAAATAATGTTGTTCCTTCATAAGTTACTGTTATTGGATTGTCAGCATCTACTACTAAAGGATTTGATAATGTAGTTGTATATTTTCCGTTTACTGTGTCTATTGGGTCTTTTGTTGTATTTTGATCCAATATATTAGTAAAGTTTTCAACTAATGAGTTTATACTATTTGATGTGTAAACAGTATTATTTGATGACATTGCCTTTAACAAGTCATATGCTCCATCTTCAGTTCCAAATTGAATAGAATAGAATTCTGTTGTTATAGGATTTCCTTTAATTTTTGAAGCCTTGTTTATTAATGTTTTATTATCATTTCCTTCATATCCATCATGACCTTTTGAAGGAGCACCATCAGATAATAATATTACTACGTTAGAATTTTCAGAATGATTATCCTTTAAGTCCCCTATAGTTGTTTTTGTTAAATCTAATGCAGCAGATACATTAGTTCCAAGTCCAGGACCAGGATTCTCATTTGGCAATGTTATTTCATTTATTTCTTCTACCAGACTTGTATAGTTACTTTTATCAGCAAATCCCAACTTAGATGTTCCTGAATATGGTATCTCTACTGTATTTTCTTCCCATTTAGAATACCAAACCCCATCTATATTTTTACAATTCAAATGTAGATGCCATATATTATTATTAGTGCATCTTTCTGTTCCCACATATTTAATAGTAGTTAATGGATTTGCCGTGTTAAACGTTAATACTGTTACTGTAACTTTAGATTCTGGATCCTTTGTATATATAGAGTTTATGAATTTTGTTGCAGCTGTTTTTGCAGCCTCTAGTCTTGTAACTTCATCTGATGTTTTGTTTGACTTCATGCTATATGATAAATCCATTACAAGTACAATATTCACAGCGTCTTTTCCAGTTGTTCCTTTTTTAACTTCTTTTACTGCAGCTTTTAATTCAGATACAGTTGTTGTTACTGTATTACTATCTCCACTCGTTGTGCCACCTAAATTTGCAGTATTTGAAATCGTTTTTCCTATTGTATTAGCCCTAACTGTTGCATCAAATTCTAGTGTTATACTTGAATTCTTTGTTATTGCCAAATTGTTCCACTCAACATTTCCTTCATTTAGATTTCCATTGTGAGTTATATTTCTAACATTTTCTAGTCCCTCTGAAATTGGATCTGTTACATTTACTCCTGAAGCATCTACAAATCCTCTAGTTTCTGTAACTTTAATTGTATAGTGTAATGTATCTCCAACTTTTACTGCAGTTTTATTTACTTTCTTGCTTATTGTTACATTTGGTGTGCCATAATATACATTAATGTAATTTGATCCTGTGCCAATTATTAAAGGTAGTAATCCATTTGCACTTGATGTTTTTAAATCATATTTAGTATATGTTACTCCATTATATTTTGGCATCTCTTTAACACCTGATATTTTATCAAGATATTCCATATTATCAAAAGTTACACTATGCTTTAATTCTCCATTATAATAGTAATTTACTGTATAACTTAAGTCTGTTCTCTTTGTATAATAGATGTTAATTACATTTTCACTTGTTCCGATTGTTAATGTTATCTTATCTACTGAATCATAATTATATCCATCTATTGTAATTACTTCATCTGATGATGTAATTATTGTTCCGAAAATTTGGTTTTCAACTGTCTTTGCTTCATGTAATACTGTGTTTGTATCTTTTTCTAAGTAATTTACTGTGTAACTTAAGTCTGTTCTCTTTGTATAATAGATGTTAATTACATTTTCACTTGTTCCGATTGTTAATGTTATCTTATCTACTGAATCATAATTATATCCATCTATTGTAATTACTTCATCTGATGATGTAATTATTGTTCCGAAAATTTGGTTTTCAACTGTCTTTGCTTCATGTAATACTGTGTTTGTATCTTTTTCTAAGTAATTTACTGTATAACTCAAGTCATTTCTCTTTGTGTAATAGAATGTATGCTCATTTGTTCCTGTTGTTATTGTTATTTCTGCACTTGTTGGATTTACTTTATTATATCCATCAATATCAATTGCATTTTCTGTTACAACATTTCCAAATGTTTGACCATCTACTACTTTTGCATCAGCAAGTTCATTTTCTGTTCCTTGCTCTTTGTAATATACTGTATAACTCAAGTCATTTCTTCTTGCATAATATAATTTTACAATTAAATTGTTATTATCTGGCACTGTAGCATCTTTATTTTCTGTTTTGCTTTCATCAAATGTAAAGCCGTCGTAGTTATTAATCTTGTAGCTTACCTTAGTTCCTATTTCAACATCTTCACTAACTACTGTATCTTTTTCAACTTTTGAATATGTTCCATCAAGATTTTCAGTATAGTGTTCAACTTTGTAATGATGTTTTACAGATGTTTCTGGTTCTTCTGGTATCTTGTTTTCATCAACATAAGCCTTATTCTTTATTATGCTTGTGTTATCATTTACAATAACTTCAAATGTAAGTTCTACTGATTTTCCTGCCTTAACTTCAACATCTTTCCATGTCATTATATTTGTTTTAGAATCGTAACCATTGATTTCTGGATCTTTTATTGTTGTTCCTTCTGGTACTCTATCTGTTACTGTTACTTTTCCATCACCATTTCCGTTATTTGTTAGAATTATTGTATATGTTAATGTATCTCCAACATTTGCTACTTTATCACTTACTTCTTTCTCTCCTGTAATATTTGCGACTTTTGTTTCTACTTCTTCTGTTGGTGTGTTTCCAATTGTTGCAGTATTGCTTACTGATTTTACAACTTCTCCTGCTGTTGTTTTTTCATTTACAACAACGTCAAAGCTTACAGAAACCTCTCCTTTTGCAGGTACAACTACGTTATTCCATGTAATTGTTCCATTTTCTTTATCAAAGTTTCCTTTTTCTGTTATTGTTCCATCTACAAAAGATGTTCCGTCTGGAATGCTATCTTTTATTACTGTTGTTCCATCAACTTCTGTTGTGTTTTTTGCAGTAATTGTGTATCTAATTGTTTCTCCAACTTTTGCATCTCTGTTTTCTAGAACTTCTTCTTTGTCTACTATTGTAACAACTTGTGCTGTTTTGTTTGCTGTTATTACTGGAGTTTTTGTTTCTGGTGTTTCTTTTCCATTTACTTTTGCTATGTTGTTAATTAAATCTATAGAGTCTGCTGTAACTACTACTTTGAATGATACTGTTACAGTTTCTCCTGCTTTTATATCGTTTTTCCATACAATTTTTCCGTCATTGTTTAGTGCTCCACCTTCTGAAATAGAAGCAAGTTCTGTTCCTTCTGGTATTGAATCTATTGTACGGATTCCATTTGTGTCTTCGTTACCTTTATTTGTTATTTTTATAACATAAGTGATTGTTTCACCTTTTTGTGCAGCTGTATTTACTGGTAGTTCTTCTAAAGAATCTCCATCTAAATAAGCATATTTTTTTAAGTCTAGGTCTGGTTTATGTACTTTTAATTTTGATGCTGCTGTATATGCTGCAACGCTTATTGGGCTCCAGCCTATTTCTTTTTTCTCCCAAGGATTTTCTGTTATAACTGTTGTTGTTTGTGCGTAATCTTGGTTTGGAACGTTTGCACCATTGTTACCTGCTGTTGTAGTTCCTGTTGTTGTTCCAGCATTAGCGCCTGTGTTTGCTCCATTTGTTGTCCCGGTTGTAGATCCATTGGCACCATTTGTACCAGTAGTTCCATCATTTGTGGTACTACCGTTGTTATCATTATTGTTTGAATCTGCTGGGTTTGTGTTGTCTCCATCTGTTGGCAATGTTGTTCCATCGTTATTTTGATCACTGCCATCGTTTTGATCTCCATTATTAGGTAAGCCTGCATTTGTCCCATCATTTTGTGATGTTCCATGGTTGTCGTCTGTCATTGCAGCTGCTGCATCTTTATTACCTTTTACAAAAGCAACTGTACCAGCGATTGCTGCTATTAATAGAACTACTGCTATGCTTATAATTATAATGGTTCTTTTGCTCCTATAATTAATTCTCGCTTTCAATTTTTTTACCCCCATATTTTAAAAATTATAAAATTTGTCTTGCTTTAGTTACTAATCTATTCTTATGTCCGTTTGTACACGTTATTAAAGTGATTTCTCTAGTACCGTTTTCAACACTTTCTACACAACTTACATCATCTGGATCTATTGAATATATTTTAAATATTTCATATTCAATAGTTTCATTTTTTAGGTTTGTTAATTTTATTTTGTCTCCTATTTGTAAATATTTTGTTTTTCCAAACATCGTGCCATCTTTATTGTTGTGCCCTGCTACTGTATAGTTTCCAATTTCGTTTGCTTGTGGTCCCCAGAACTTTGTTATAGAAACTTTCATCGTTTCTTCGTTTGTATGGTCAATTATAGGATACTTGATATTAATCTTTGGAATCTCTATTATTCCTTCTATCTTGTATCCTTTAAATTCTAACTCCGGCAAACTTTCAGATTGCTGTGTTTCTTCTTTATTTAACTCTTCTTCTATTGTTTCAAGTGAGGATGAAACCTCTTTTTCGTTTAAATAATTGCCACCATATCTTATAACAATCATTGCTACTACTACGATTAGTGCTACAATTAATACGGCAATTATAAGATTATAGACCTTTTTCATAACTATTTGTTCTCATCTTTTTTATTAGATTTAATTCTTATAAATACGAATATTGCTAATGCAATAATTATAATTCCTAATACTGTAAATAAAATTGCTCCACTATCGAATGTTACTGGTAATTTAACAGTTTCTGTAATAGTTTTCTCTTCTTTATCAACACCTGCATCTTCTTTATATACACATGTTAAGAATTTAGCGTCTACTGTTTCATCATTACCCTTTGTTTCTTTGATGTATACAATATATTTGTCTCCCTCAACAGTATTTTCTGGTTGAAGTATTTCTGAATTTTCTACAGCTGTCCATTCTGAATTGCTTGGCATTAATTTAACATACAAGTCATAGAATTGTTTGCTTAGGCTTAAATTTGTGTATGTATCATCTATGCTGTTTTTTAACGTGTCTGCTAATTCAAATAGTTTATTTGCATCTGTAGTTTTGTCGTCTAACTTTGTTAGAACATATGAGTACTTAGCTCCTTCTTTCTCATTTAGAACTACTTTTCCTACGGTTACAGTTTTGCTTACTCCGTCCTCTACTACATTTCTTTGATATTGCTTTTCTGTATCAACATCAATTCTTTTTGTTGTGCCGTTCACTTTCTCTATCATTTTATCTGTTACTGCTTCGTTTAAATCAAGTTTATCTGCTTTAATTAATGTATTGTCTTCAGCATCTTTTACCCAAATATAAGCTACTAAGCTTGTTGGATTTTTTCCGAAGATGCTTTCAAATGAAGCTTCATCTATGTAAGCTACATTTAATGTTCCTACTGCTGATGCAGGTTGGTCTTTTGCAGAATTAACAAAGTTTAGATCTGCTTCTGCTGTTTTGCTGTCTTTGCTGATTGCAAATTGAAACTCTTTTCGGCAGAATTCTTTGAAATAAATTAAATATTCATTATCGGAATTCTTTAAGATTACTTTTTCATTAGTTGACGCAAGTACTGGTACACTAACAATTCCTATCAGCATTATTGCTATTACAAGTACTGCCATGATTTTTTTTGCTTTCATCTCATATATTTTCCTTTCTAAAAAATATTTTTACAGCCGCATTATATAACAAATGGTAAAATAAGTCAATAAAAACAGCCTTTTTTCTCCCTTTTTTAGTATAAAATATATATTTTTTACATCGTCCTGTTTTTTTCATAATCAGTCTACATAATTTAAATTAATACTACATTCTTTTTCATATTTTGCGTATCATTCTTTGTCACTTTTTATTGACATTTGTCGCTACTATGTTATAATTTAATTACAAATTTATAAATCAAAAGAAAGGATTCAAAATTATGGTTAATAATGCCACAGATTTGGAATTAAAAGAACGTAATGATAATGCTCAATTTGCTTCCGAATTAAACAGCAAGCAAGAGTCAGTTAATCAAAACTCTGCTAACGCCTCAACACTTGACTGCAGTTCCACACCGGAAATCTCGGCTTCTCAAATAACAGACACATCTATATTTGAGACCAATTCAGAAATACAGAATAACTCCAGTGTTGAAAATTCATTAGAAGCCGAAAATAACAACGTTAATTGTTTAGCATTAACAGTAAAAAAAGACTATAGTCTTTCTATTGTAAAGCATGTTTTTTTTAGAACTTGGAAAACAACTTGGCGTGTTGCATTAAGCGTATTTATTTTGAATTTTTTATCCTTCTTTTTTTAATATAGATATTCATGTTTTACAAATATATGAATCATAAATTGTAAACACTAAAATATATGAGAAAAAAAATGTTGCATTCTATAGCAACATTTTATTTTTGTAATTTGAAAAGAACTGTCAACTTTTCAAACATATAAATTTTCACATATAAACGCTTTTTATGCTCTGTTTCCAATCCAATTTGCAATTCTTCTAAAAAAGTTTAATAACTTATTTTGATATACTACTATTAACGAATGTTTAGACTGTTTTGCATACAAATCTATATATTTTTTATTTAATTTGCTTTCCATTTTATTTGTATATTCGTTGATTTCATCATTTAATTCATTGTTTTCAAGCATTCTGCCTACTATTTTACCATACTCATTTAATTTATGTGTATACTCTTCTATTTCTTTTAATGTATCAATTCTGATATAAATTTTGTCAAAGTAAGTCATGCACATCATTTTTTGTGTTTCCATATATAGCTGTATTATCTTCTCTTCACTTCTTTTTTCTTCATTATTTTCATCCAGAATAGCATCAAAGTTTGATAAAATCTTATTTGTATTTCCTTCGAATGTGTTATACAAATCATTTTCAAAATCTACTGTTCCATCTATCGCACTCTTTATAAGATTCTTCTCTCCTACAAAGAATAACAACTGTATTACTAAGCTCGTAAGATATGGATAATATTTATCATTTATTGTATAAATCGATATGCTTTCATTATTCTTCCTATGTGGCTTTTCTCCAATAGCCTTAGAAGCAATGTATTGTGTGACAGCTTCATTAAGTCCTAAGCAATATATTTTAAATTCTGCAAAATTACAAACTCCTATTCTTTGCTCACTTCCATCAAACTTCCTGAAATTTTGAAGATAATGAACACATTCTTGAATAACCTTCTCATCAATTTTGGCTATGTCAAATTTTTCATCAAAGTATAACGTATTATTAGGGTAAAAATACACAACGTTTCCAAATTTAGGTGCAATTTGAGCATAACTCATATTACAATTATAAATTCGCATATATAATTCATTATACGAATCTCCGAGTTCTTGTATATTGTCTGCCAACTTCTCGGCAACGGCCTTAGCTATATAATTTGTTTCATTAAACTCAAACTTTCTAGTTGGAATAATTCCAAGCATAATTAGACTTTTTTCTATATTCATAATCTTCCCTTATAATACATTTTTCTTTATTATATACTATATTACGGTAAAATTATATTGCATTTTTATTAAATTTACATTACAGTTTTATTTCATGTACATTTTAGTAAATTTTTTTCTCCGTCCCCGGATTGTACCGATTTGTACAAACAAAAAAAGACGAGGTTTCCCTCGTCTTTTAAATTTATTTTGCGTAGTCTACAACTCTTGTTTCTCTTATGATGTTTACTTTTATTTGTCCTGGATATTCCATTTCTTCTTCTACTTTTTTAGCAACATCTCTTGCAAGAATTGTCATATCTGCATCTGAAATTTGTTCTGGTTTTACAACTATTCTAACTTCACGACCAGCTTGAATTGCGAATGATTTTTCAACTCCTTTGAATGAGTCTGCAATTGATTCTAGCTTCTCTAAACGCTTGATGTAGTTTTCAAGTGTTTCTCTTCTAGCTCCCGGTCTTGAAGCAGATATTGCATCGGCTGCAGCAACTAAAACAGCTTCTACTGTTTGTGGTTCTACATCTCCATGGTGTGCCTCTACAGCATTTATTACTAGTGGATTTTCTTTGTATTTTTTAAGAATATCTACACCAATTTGAACGTGAGTTCCTTCTACATCATGGTCTAGTGCCTTACCAATATCATGTAATAATCCTGCTCTTCTTGCAAGCTTTGGATCTAATCCTAATTCGTCTGCCATAATTCTTGCCAAGTTAGAAACTTCTATTGAATGGTTTAATACATTTTGTCCATAGCTTGTTCTGTATTTTAATTTTCCTAGCAAGTTTACGATGTCTGGATGAAGTCCAATTACGCCTGTTTCCATGCAAGCTCTTTCTCCTTCTTCCTTGATTGTTTCAGCAACTTCTTCTTTTGCCTTTTCAACCATTTCTTCAATTTTTGCTGGGTGGATTCTTCCATCTTCCATCAATTTTTCAAGAGCTATTCTTGCAATTTCTCTTCTTAATGCATCAAATCCAGATATTACTACTGCTTCTGGTGTATCATCAATTATTAAATCTACTCCTGTTAAAGTCTCTAATGTACGGATATTTCTTCCTTCTCTTCCTATTATTCTACCTTTCATTTCATCGTTTGGTAGTGGAACTATAGATACAGTTGTTTCTGCTGTATGGTCTGCCGCACATTTTTGAATAGCATATCCAATTACTTCTCTTGCATTTTTTATAGACTCTTCTTTAACCTTATTTTCTGCAGCCTTTATTAAGTTTGCTTTCTCTAAAGTTAATTGCTTGTCCATATCTGAAAGTAATTGATTTTTTGCTTCTTCCTTAGATAATCCTGAAATTCTTTGAAGCTCTTGCATTTGCTTGTCCAAAGTTTTTGATATTTCTTGTTTCTTATTTTCAAGCTCTTGCTTCTTGTTTTCGATTTCTTGTTCCTTTCTCTCAATGTGCTCCATTTTGTTTTCAAGATTTTCCTCTTTTTGTAATAATCTTCTTTCTTGTTGTTGTACTTCGCTTCTTCTTTCTCTAATCTCGTTGTCAAGATCTTTTCTACTGTTCATGATCTCTTCTTTAGCCTTAAAAATTTCTTCCTTCTTTTTGTTTTCGGCTTCTTTTTGTGCAAGGTTAATTATTTTTTTTGCCTCTTCCTCTGCACTCCCTAATTTTGATTCTGCTACTTTTTTTCTTATTGCCATACCTACAAAGGTAAAAATGATTGCTGAGACTAGAAAAATGGCGATATTAATTACAATTTGCATAATCTAACACCTCTTTCTATTAAATTTTCAATGTGCATAAATATATATCTAATACTCTCTCTAAATATATAAATTTTATTTAATTATCTATCTATAATTTTCTATATTAGCTATACTTTACATATACTATTTTATATGTATTATGGCTGGCTGTCAAGTGTTTTTTTCAAAAGTATAATTATACCAACTCCTATTTTAATCCTATGTATTCCTTGTAATTTATATCTTTTTTTCTATAAGAATTTGGATCAAGTCCAACTCTTGTTCTCATATAATTTAATATTAAAATCATTATTGTAAAAAATACTATTCCAAATATTATCATTGAATGCTTTACACTAAAGTTTGATGAAATAATAGCTCCAAATGCGCATATTATTAGGTTTCCAAGTCCTATTACGAAACTGTGTGCAGAGTATACTTTGTTTGCAACCTCTCCATTTGTGAAATTCGTTATATATTTTTTTATTAACACATAATAGAAACCTGTTGATAAATAACGTACTGCATATGTTGCTACAATTATTCCTATAATTAGCCAATATGG
>OLHE01002610.1_pt1 | contig 10429 bp, 8 predicted proteins | sample 1605821 | NCBI WGS metagenome assembly OLHE01 (sample SAMN03283250) | human gut metagenome | biome: human-associated habitat; material: feces | host: Homo sapiens | place: USA | collected 2013
CGGTAATAAAATCTTATTATCGCGGTACCACTCATCTTGACCATCCGGTCCACTCTCTCATGTACTATCATACACGCCTGATTGATAACGGGTTCGGTTCCCGGTGACTCCTACTGCTGATACATGGCTCTGTATGCTTTATGTATGTTGTTCAGGTCACCCTCGAAAGTCCATTCAGTAAAATGATCCATACTGCAATCCCACCACCTGCAGCTCTCTGTAATATCAACAGATTACTTACTACTCTTTCTCAACGGTTTTTCTTTATGGTGTTACTTTAATACATTAACGTATCTTTGTCAACACCTTTTTTATTTTTATGAGAAGTATACGAGTTCATCTTCCGGCTTCTCGGCTGGAGTTATGGAAATTGGATACAATACAGGACCTTTTCCCTTGTACTCTTTTGCGAATTCTACGTGTACTTCTGCTGTGATATTGATCCAGGATTTGTGCGGAATTTCATCCTCCCTGTCGTATTTCGTTTTGAAGCCGATGAAGGTAACATCCTCCACACAGCAGGTCATTGCAAAACGTCCCGGAACCATAATTCCTTTTTTCAGTTTGTCCGGATTGTATACAAGTGCTAAGAAAGAAACTTTCTTACCCTCATACTTTTTCGGATTGTCCTGACAATCCATATACCAGATCGCATAATCTGCATCGGAAATTTCAATCTCATCCGCAGTAATGTCAAACGGTAACTCCTCCGGTCTCTCGTCAAGTGTTCCGTCCGCACGCTCATAGACAAGCTGTGCTTTCCGGTTTAATGCCTTGACATTTCTGCGGTATTTTCCTTTGTCTGTACTGTCATCACAGCGATTGAAGATCACGACATCTGCGGAAAAAAGCTGTTCCATGATCATTGTACGCATATTTGCAAGATACATATCGAAAGTCGTTGCATCTACCGTGGCAAGCTGCTGTACGATCATCCAGTACTTTGGAAGTTCCATATCCATGAGTGTTCCCATCTGCCAGGTTCCGTTGTACTCTAAGAATACCTGCTCCGGCTGGTACTCGGTATTTACTTTTTTCAAAAAGTCCTCTGTAAAATCTGCCTCACTGTCTACCATGACAAGTTTTACATTATTTTTTTCAAGTTCTTCATCCGTAAACTCTGCATCGCCGTCTTCACAGCAGATGACAAGGCTTTTTCCCTCTTTTGCAAAACCCTGCTCAAATAAGGTGTCTTTGATGAGGGAGGTCTTTCCACTGTCCATAAAACCGGTAAATAAATATACTGGTATTTCGTTCATATATATTCTCCCTTATTAAATTCCGAATAACTCTTCTAATCTGTGTTCGTCAATGTTGCAGCCGATCACACAAAGTCTTCCTGTATAGTCAGGCTCGCCGTCACGAAGCTCATATTCACCCGGAACCATGTCAAAATAAATCCATGTGCCATTCTCATCTTCTACCATTCCCTTGGCACGGAGGATTGTTCCGTAATCATCTGTCTCGCAGAGAGTCTTTAATACATCCTCGATCTTTTCCTTCGTGAATTTGTGAGGCGTCTCTTTTCCCCAGCTTGTAAACACTTCATCTGCATGATGGTGATGATGATGCTCATGGTCATGGCATCCGCAGGTGCAGTTTTCGTCATGTTCATGATGGTGCTCATGTTCGTGGTCGTGGTCTTCATGATCGTGATGGTGTTCATGGTCATGGTCGTGATCATGCTCATGATCGTGGTCGTGGTCTTCATGATCGTGGTCATGATGGTGATGTTCATGCTCATGCTCCTCTGCCTCTTCTTTGGCATGCTGCTCAGCCATCAGTTTCATCTCAAGAGAATCTGCTCCCTCGATCACTTTTAAGATCTGCTCGCCTTTGATCGCATCCCATGCTGTTGTGATGATTGCAGCCTTTGGATTCAATGTCTGGATCTGTTTTACACAAAGTTCTAACTGCTCAGGTGTTGCATTCTGGCTTCTGCTCAGTACAACAACTGTAGCATATTCAATCTGATTATTAAAAAATTCACCGAATGCTTTCATCTGTTTGCTTGCTTTTAAAGCATTTACGACAGTTACGAGTCCGTTTAATTTAACGTCTTCCTCTTTCTCGATATCGATCACAGACTTCATAACATCGGATAACTTACCGACACCAGATGGCTCGATCAGAATGCGGTCCGGATGATATTTGTCAATCACTTCGTGAAGATTCTTTCCGAAATCACCTACTAATGAGCAGCAGATACAGCCGGAATTCATCTCGGTGATCTGGATTCCTGCATCTTTTAAGAAACCGCCGTCGATTCCGACTTCACCGAACTCATTCTCGATCAGAACGATCTTCTCGCCCTTAAATACCTCATCGATCATTTTTTTAATAAATGTGGTTTTTCCTGCTCCTAAGAAACCGGAAATAATATCAATTTTTGTCATAATAAATCCACTCCTTTTTATGTCTTGATAATATGCAGAATGCAGATTATCATGGTTACATTGTATTATCTTTGTCTGTCCGGATCACACTTTCTGCCCGAACATTCCTATTTTACTCGATTATTTTACAAAATGCAAATTTTGTGCAATTTTTAATAATTATTTTATACCCTGTTTATTTTTATCCATTATATCCGAAAACACTTCTGCATATCCCTGTATGTACCGAGAACCAAAAGGGTATCTTCACTGCTTAATTCCATATCCGGGCCAATCGCCATATTCATCTTTCCGTCTGTTTTGATCGCCAGAATACTGATGCTGTACTTTTTACGGATATCCAGTTCACCGATCGTTTTTCCGATCCAGTCTCCCGGCACCTCCACCTCAAAAATAGCATGTGAATCATCCACTTCGATATAATCATGGATATGATCTGCCGTATAGCGGATCGCTGCCCAGTTGGCAATCTGTTTTTCCGGATAAATGACCTCGTCTGCTCCGTTGCGAAGCAGGAACTTTGCCTGTACATCCCGCTCTGCACGCGATATGACCATTTTAGCGCCAAGTTCTTTCAAAAGAGAAGTTGTCTCCAGGGAATTCTGGAAATTGCCTCCGATTGTCACAAAACAAATATCATAATTTTTGATTCCAAGCGACTCCAGAAAATTCTCATTGGTACTGTCACCGATCTGTGCGTCTGTAACATACGGAAGAATTTCATTGACAAGATTTTCATTCTCATCCACAGCCATCACTTCATGTCCAAGCTCATTCAACTGGTATGCAACATGCTTTCCAAATCTTCCGAGTCCGATAAGCAAAATATTTTTCATTATAATTTTCTCCTTTATCCAACAGTTATTTTATCAAGCGGTCTTTTTGCCCCACTCTGGATTTTTACTGAAATTGCAGCATATATAAGTGTCAGTCCGCCAACTCTTCCAAGATACATCAAAACAACTAATATCAGATGTGATACCAGTCCAAGCTCCGTTGTGATCCCTAATGTAAGTCCTGCCGTGCCCACTGCCGATGCTGTTTCAAAAAGACAATCCGATAATGCAACATGTTCTATCTGACTGATTGCGATTCCTCCTGCAAAAAACAGGAAAAAATACAAAATAGCGATCGTTGCCGCATTTTTCACCACTGTGTTATCAAATCTTCTTCCAAAAACCTCTGTTTCCGGCTCTCTTCCAAATGTTGCAAATGCATTCAGTATCAGCACTGCGATCGTTGTTGTCTTCATACCTCCTGCCGTTGATCCCGGAGATCCACCGATCAGCATCATCAAAATCATGATCGCTTTGGAAGAATCGTTCATTGCACCAAGATCTGCCGTATTAAATCCTGCTGTTCGAAGAGTTACCGACTGAAAAAAAGAAGCCAGTATTCTTTTTCCCATAGAAAATCCGGCGAAATCACTCAGAAAGAAAAAAATAGCCGGCAGTAAAATCAAAACAGCGGTGGTAACGAGGATAATCTTACTCTGCAGACGGTAACGTTTCAAGTTCCATTTGTTTGTGCAAAAATCATCCCAGGTCAGAAATCCGATGCCACCGATCACGATCAAAAGCATGATCACAATATTGATCAATGGATTGGCAATATATCCTGTCAGAGATGGAAATGTCTGTTCCGTCGTTCCAAGTATGTCAAAACCTGCATTGCAAAAAGCCGATACCGAATGGAAGACTGACATCCAGATTCCTTTCCATCCATAATCCCTGCAAAATACAGGAAGCATGAGAATGGCACCGATCAGTTCGATCAGAAAGGTTCCCTGTAGAATAAATTTCGTAAGCCGGACAATTCCACCTACTTTCGGTGCTGAAATCGCATCCTGCATCGTACTCCGCTGCATTAACGAGATCTTTCTCCCGGAAACCATTGAAAAAGATGCAACCACAGTGATGACTCCCAATCCACCGGTCTGGATCAGAAGTAAGATCACTGCCTGGCCAAACGCCGACCAGTAGCTTCCTGTATCCACGACCACAAGTCCTGTCACGCAGACAGCTGATGTCGCAGTAAATAAAGTTTTATCAAACGGTGTCACAACTCCGGCAGAAGATGAGATCGGAAGCATTAAAATAATTGCTCCAAGTAATATCACTCCTGCAAATCCAAATGCGATCATCTCAAACGATGACATTTTCTTTTTTTTACGGATAAGTTCCGGCATATCAATTCTCCTCTTTTTCTGCTGCTTTCATTTTATTTGTGGAACTGCATATTGTAAAGCTTTTCGTAAGTTCCCTTCCTGTCCATCAGTTCTTCATGTGTTCCTGATTCTTCGATACCATCCTCAGATAAAACAATGATCTTCTCTGCGTTTTTGATGGTGGAAAGCCTGTGTGCAATTACAAACGTGGTACGGTTTTTTGCAAGCTTCTCCAATGAATCCTGTACTACTTTTTCACTCTCATTGTCAAGTGCGGAGGTTGCCTCATCAAAAATAAGGATCGGTGGATTTTTAAGGAAAACCCTTGCAATGGACAATCGCTGCTTCTGTCCGCCGGAAAGCTTGATCCCGCGCTGTCCGATGTCCGTCTCATAACCGTTTGGAAGTGACATGATAAACTCATGCGCATTGGCGTTTTTTGCTGCCTCGATGACTTCCTCTCTTGTCGCATCCGGTTTTCCGTAACGGATATTGTCAAAAACAGTTCCAACAAAAAGATACACATCCTGCTGCACAATGCCGATGTGGTCGCGCAGACTCTTTAAAGTGAGATCACGGACATCTTTTCCATCGATTTTTACTGCGCCGCCCGTCACGTCATAGAAACGTGGAATGAGGGAACAGAGCGTACTTTTTCCTGCGCCGGAGGAACCGACTAATGCCATGTAAGCCCCCGCCGGAACATTTAAACTGATATGATTCAACACTTTTTCCGTGTTTTCCTCATACTGGAATGAAACATTTTCAAAAGTAATATCTCCCTTTACATCCTTAAGTTCCACTGCATCTTTTTTGTCCTCGATATCCGGATGAATGGCGAGGATCTCCTGAAAACGTTCAAACCCGGTATAACCATTCTGAAACTGCTCTGTGAAATCAATGAGGGTGCGGACCGGATCCGTAAACACACTGATATAGAGCATAAATGTGACAAGGTCGCTGACATCCACACTGCCTTTTGCGATCAGCACCGTACCTGTCAGGATCACACTGACCTGAATGAGTGTCGTAAACGCTCCAAGCCCTGCCTGATAACTTCCCATGTAAAAATAGCTGTTTTTCTTGGCTGCAAGGAAACCGTCATTGCCTTGTTTGAATTTACGGTTTTCAATCTCTTCATTGGCAAAAGATTTTACCACCCGGATACCGGATAAGTTATCCTCGATCTGCGCATTGATGTCTGCGATTTTTACACGGTTCTGTTTGAATGCGAGACGCATTTTTTTATTCAGGACAAATGCATAGATCAGCATGAACGGCAGAATTGCAAAGGCTGCAACTGCGAGCATTGGGTTGATGTTCACAAGAATGATCAGTGCTCCGGCAATTTTGATCACGGACAGAATGATGTTCTCAGGTCCATGATGCATCAGTTCGCTGATATCAAAAAGATCGGTTGTGATACGGCTCATCAGCTGTCCGACTTTCTGGTCATCATAAAAGGAAAAGGACAGTTTCTGGTAATGTGCGAAAATTTCCGCACGCATGTCATACTCGATTTTCGCTCCCATCACATGTCCGTAATTACAAATGTAGAATTTGCTGTAACAGTCAACCGCCACCAGCGCAAACAGTCCAATGGCAATGTAAGCTGCCTGATGCAAAATTTCTGCCGGCTCACGGTACACAAGATTGTAGGTCACATACCGCACGACCAGCGGAATGATCAGGGCAACCGCCGCAGAGAGCGTTGCAAAAAACATGTCTGTCCAGAACACACGCATGTAAGGTTTATAATAGGTGAGCATTTTTTTCATGGTTCCACTTTTTTTCATAAATTCCGGTTCTCCTCTGCATAAGATAAGACTGATACATTTCTTTTATGCATCAGTCTCATTCAAATTCATACGATATATTTTAGACGTAAAGCTGAAATTGTCAAGCATTTCCCATACGCCGGATATGCTGCTTATTTTCTCTTTTCAAACCCATACACCCATTTTCCACGCAAAAATAAAGCAAGGAAAATGACCGAACTAATACTCCAGGTCAATGGATACGCCCAGAAGATCACGCGGATGTCCGGGATAAAATGAACCGTAACCGTGATATAGCTTACACGGAACAGACACCATACACACAGCATAACGATCATCGGAACCGATGCATTTCCCGAACCACGAAGCACCGCAGCGATGCAGTGGGAAAAAGCCAGCAGAAAATAGAACAATGCAATGGTTCTCGACTGCATAACTCCATAATGTACTACGTCCGGTTCACTGTTAAAGGCTGCAATAAGCACCGGTGCGGCTGTATAAATCACAACTCCGATCAATTCTGCAATGATGATCGAACAGAGAACGCCAAACCTCGCTCCTTTTTTTGCACGGTCATACTGCTTTGCACCAAGATTCTGGCTGACAAAAGTGGTCAGCGCCATCGTAAAACAGGTCACCGGCAGAAACGCAAATCCTTCGATTTTGGAATAAGATCCACATCCTGCCATCGCCATTTTTCCAAATGCATTGATATTTGTCTGCACAAAAACATTCGCAATGGCGATCACAGAATTCTGAAAACCGGACGGCACACCGTTTTGTATGATCTGCCACAGCATCTGGCTGTCAAAACGGATTTTATTTAACTGAAGCCTATATTCTTCTTTTGCTCTCAGAAGATGGATCAGACATAAGAATGCACTTATAAATTGGGAAATCGCTGTTGCCAAAGCGGCTGCACCGACTCCCATCCCCAATCCTGAAATAAAGAAAATATCCAGCACCACATTGATACAGGAAGAAATGATCAGATAAATCAGCGGATGTCTGCTGTCTCCAACCGACTGCAAAATCCCGACAAAAATATTGTACATGATCACTCCGATAGAGCCTGCAAAATAAGTGCGGAAATAGGTGATAGACTCCGGAAGCACCTCTGCGGGTGTTCCCATCAGCACCAGGATCTTCGGTGCTAAAAGCATGCCGATCACTGTCAATGCAATTCCTGCTGCAATTCCAAACGCAACCGTTGTGTGGATTGCTTTCTCCAGATTTCCCCTGTCTTTCGCTCCATAATATCTGGCAATTACAACACCTGCACCCATTGCGATGCCATTGATAAATCCAACCATCAGAAAGATCAGATTCCCGGATGAGCTGACTGCCGCCAACGCATTGCTGCCGAGATAATTTCCTACGATCAGTGAATCTGCCGTGTTATACAATTGCTGAAACAAATTTCCAAGAAACAGCGGAATCGCAAATAAAATAATTTTTCTGGAAATGCTTCCCTCTGTCATTCTTGTTTTATCTTCTGCTCTCATCATTACTTCCTCGTATCTTTTTCTGCCCTGCGCTCTGACTCTAATAATAGGTACTATCTATAGTATAGTTTTTATTCGTGTAAAATCAACAAGTTTTGAGGATTATAAGAGATTTGGATTGAACAAAATCTTGAGTTACATAACTAATGCTGCTCCATATAATCAATAAATTCCGTTGTCTTAGACCAGTACTTAATCCCCCAATTTTCAAAATTCCATTCATCCATGTAATTGTTACATTCATAGTCAATATACTCTTTTAATATTCTTTCATTTGCTACATCAATGTCTAACATTCTTGGAATTCTGATTCCTGTCTGCAACAGTCTGTTATAATCATTTTGTTCTGCTTCGATTTTATTGCCAAATGAGTAATATTCACATGGCTCATGGTGTATCTGTTTTAACACATAAAATTTACCTTCCCGTTCTGCCAAATAGGAATAACCACCTTTTCCATGTCCTAATAACTTCACAATTTTATATTCTTTCTGATTAACATTCATAACATCCTGCATTATCGTCCCCCCTGTTTATTCGGCAAAGTATATTCCTTGAATCCGACCACTAACGTAGCGTCAGGCTTTTGCATTGCAATTAACATTGTGTTGTTAAAGCTGTAATTATGAAATTTTGACATGGTATTCAGATAAATCTTGTACTTCTCGCTTTCAAAAAGTTCCTTGATACCCTACTCCAACTTCTCCGTTATTTCCTGTACTTTCTGTTTTTCTGTTTTAGCGTCTGCCATTGTTTTTGTTTCTTAATTGTCTGTTTCTATGCTATTAAATTTCTCCCTTTTCGGAAAAGTGTTTCTGATATTACTTAACCCAAACTATCCTGTTATTTATACATTTTAAGAAGTTAATGCAATTTGAGCTATTGATTTGCTTGGATATGATAAAGATTAGTTTTGCTGACTGGATTGAAATTGAGTTTAGGTTTAAAACATAATAAAAGCTATCCAATTTTTTTGACCGGGTAGCCTTTGTAAAATTTATTCTGCTGGAACTTCTGTGGCTGTGAGTGATATATACTCTGAAAAAATGGCATTTACCACAGCTTTCCTTTCGTCATCCAGTGATAAATAGTTCTGATTTACATTATCGTTGAATGTACCACAATCGGAATGATATTTGTATGTTTCTTCGTTGATTGTAATTTCAATGTTGCTTAAACAATCAGTTGTACCTTCTGTATTCCATGCATCACCACATAATATATTAGATATAGTTCTGATATCCTCATTTTCAGTGATGTTCGCATTTTCTCCTGTGAAAACATTATGAATACTTACTACTGCAACTGGGTCTATCATAAGTTCACTACTGGCCAGGACTTTTTCTGTTGCAAAAACCCACCATTTTTCATTCATATTAATCTCGATTATGCCTTCTTGTGAACCATATTGATATCCATAGCCTGTACCAAAGTTAGATTGATTGTCTTTTGTTGGCTTTTCACTTCCGTCTACTTCTGACGTAATCTCTCCATCCATAACACCACAACGGGCTTCTACTGTACTTTCATGACCTGTGTCAATATATAACTCGCCATTTACCATGACCATAGGAATTAAATCCCATTGTTCTGCTTCTTTGACAACTTTGATACCGTAAACCTCTGTTATCTGTGCTGGATAACTTTCTGCAATTTCTCCGTTATATGCTATTTCAATAATGTCACCAACATTTGGTTGTGGAGCAGTACCTATGTTTTTCATTGGTACTGTAATCAGATCTGCATTGTTTAATTCTTGACTACCCTCTACTGGTTCTACTAAAAAATAATTATCACGAATTTCAAGAATGGTTGCTTCAAAAATAGTGTTATTTTCTTCACCTATTCCACTTGGTCTGAGCCATTGACCTGTTTCTTCATCTTTCACTAAAATCAACTCGTAACCTCCCTCCGGTCTGTTAAAATAAATTTCTGTATCATCCGAAGTAAGCTCTAATTGGAAGCTATGCTCTGCTCCAATCGGACTGTTTATTCCACCAAATGTCGAAAAAAATGTAAGATAATGTGGTTTTACTCCACTTCCATTGTCTTTAAATCCTCTGATATATCCTGTAGATGTTGGAATTCCTACATCAAGCGTGATCTCCGTTCCATCCTCTGATACAGAGTAATCAACTAATACGACATCCATTCTTTTTTGAAAACCTGTGCCAATAAAGAATAGAGCTACTAATACAGCTAAAATTACAATTACTGCAATTATTCTTTTTTTCATAATCAAACACCTCCATTGATTTGGTGAAATTTCAAACAAATTCGTTTTTAAATTAACCTTAATGTAGATTTATACATCAAAAATGCATAATTATACATGTTTTTCATTCAGACACACCATTTCGAAAGGGGAGTTAAATTTTTATTGAACCGATAGCCGACTCCCCAAACAGTCTGTATATAGGTTGGCTTGCTTGGGTTATCCTCTATCTTCTCCCGAATATTACGGATATGGCTCATGACGATGTTGTAATCACCGGAATATGATTCTTTCCACACAATGTCATAAATCCGTTCCTTGCTGAACACTATTCCCGGATGCTTTGCAAGAAGCTTGAAAATCTCAAA
>OLHE01002616.1_pt1 | contig 10411 bp, 10 predicted proteins | sample 1605821 | NCBI WGS metagenome assembly OLHE01 (sample SAMN03283250) | human gut metagenome | biome: human-associated habitat; material: feces | host: Homo sapiens | place: USA | collected 2013
AATCTACTTTCGTTCCAATAATAAAAAATTTTAATTTTTTATTTTGGAACATACGGGGATTAGCTTTCGCCAAGGTATAAAAAACAATATATTATCAAATTAAATCAAATATCTATGAGATATTTAAAGTATAATTTCTATTTTTTTGAGCAAAATAAATGTTGAAAATTTTTATAAATAAGAAAGGATTCAGTTATGAAAAAAGCATATATTATCATTGGTATACTTATTTTATTATTAGCAATTGGAATAGGTTTTTATTATTATAAAACAAAAAAACACGGGTCTTACTCTAACCAAAATAACCAAGACTTCCATTATAATGCTGAAAAAGTTTCAAAAGAAAACAACATAGATGAAAACAAAACAAATACTAGCAATAATACAAATTCTAATCAAACAGAAACCCAAAATAATGTAACTAACACAACTCCTACTACTCCCTCTCAAAATGAAGAACCTCCAAAAGAGCAAAACACTCGGAGCAAAGGAAAGTTCAAAACAAATTTCAGAATTCACAACAAAAATATATACAAAAGATAGTGATAGACAAAATAATATTTCAATTACATGTTCTTCTTTAAATAACACAACTGTAAATCCAAATGAAACTTTTTCTTTTTGCAAAACAGTAGGAAAAGCAACTACAGCTAAAGGCTACAAAAAAGCAGATGTTTTTAAAGATGGCGAAAAGGTGGAAGCTCTTGGGCGGTGGTAATTGCCAAGTAAGTTCTACTTTATATAATGCCGTATTAAAAGTTCCAAATTTAAAAGTAACTGAAAGACATGAGCATAGCAATTCTGTCCCATATGTTAAAAAAGGTAAAGATGCTGCTGTGGCTTCTGGTTCTTATGACTTTAAATTTGTTAATAATACGGGAAATAAAATAAAAATCACAGCCTCGTGTGATAAAAATAATGTTTATATAAAAATATTTACTATATAAGCATTTGACATATTTATGTAAATTTGATATAATAGTATTAGTTTTGGGCAAGTTGTCCGACTTATACTATATTACAAAGGAGAAATTATTAATGATCATTCCTACTGTAGTAAAGAATTGGTACTACACGAACGATGAGGGTGTTAGGCGCCCCTTGAGAAGCCTCGAAGACGCCAAGTTGGCCGTGTCGGCTGGCTGGCCCGTCTTCGGGCTGAAGGAAGGTCCGGGTTCTTTCAACCCGACCTCCCCCGTTGTCAAATTTTTGATCAACGGAAAATTCAAGTGCCTGGATGGCACTATCTACCGTCTCATGAAGCCTTAAACTTAATGAGGAAGCGGTTTTTCCGCTTCCTCATTTCTTTTTTAGCTCTAATCTTATTTAAGGTTTTTATTCTATATTTTTTAATTATTTTAGTTGACACTTAAAAAGTTGTTGTACATATCTTTAGAATATTTTTTTGTTTCTTGCATAAAATAGAAAATGAATTTATATAATCTCTTTAAAGAAAGGGTTGATGAAAATGAAGATAACTAAAAAACAAAAAATAATTATTTCATTATTTGTTTCTTTAATAGCACTTCAAATTCTAACATGTTTTATATTACAAACATACGCATACTCTAATTCATATGTATGGAGTTCTTTTTCTGACCTAACAACAGAAGTTTCAAACAATTTAATATCTAATAATACAGATGACACATCAAACTCCTTAAATTTGGATTGTGGTTCTTGTATTTTAATAGAACAATCAACAGGGCAAATTCTGTATTCATATAATTACCACGAAGCACTTTACCCTGCAAGTGTTACAAAAATTATGAGTATATATTTAATAATGGAAGCAATTCAAAATGGTAAAATAAATTATGATACAAAAATCCCATGCTCAGAAAATGCTGAATCTATGGGGGGTTCTCAAATTTGGTTAACAACTACTGAAAATTTAACAGTAGATGAAATGTTAAAAGCAATATGTGTAGTTTCAGCAAATGATTGTATAACGGCTTTAGCCGAATATATTGGCGGCACTGAAGAAAACTTTGTAAACATGATGAATGAAAAAGCAAAAGAACTTGGAATGAATGATACATGTTTTAAAAACTGTCACGGAATAGATGAAGATGGTCATGTTATGTCTGCATATGATATAGCAATACTCTCACGAGAACTACTTAACAAATATCCTGAAATAACAAAATACACAACTATTTACATGGATTCTTTAAGAGATGGAAAATCTAGTTTGGTTAATACAAATAAATTGGTTAGAACCTATTCTGGATGCACGGGTTTAAAAACTGGCTCTACTTCAAAAGCACTATATAATTTATCTGCTTCTGCAACACGTGATGGACTTTCTTTAATTGCTGTTGTAATGAAAGCACCAACTTCCAAACTACGTTTTAGTAACGCTTCATCTTTATTAGATTATGGTTTTACAAATTTTGAATTTAAAGTTTTAGCAAACGCAAATGATAAAGTTAAAGAAGTAAATGTAAACAAAGGTACCACAAGTCAACTAAATGCTATATATCAAGACAATTGTGGCACAATTATACAAAAAGGAAATGATGTAAATATTGATAAAAAAATTTCTTTAAAAGATTCTATTAATGCACCAATCTCTAAAGGAGATGTTATAGGTAATGTAGAATTCACTTTAAATGACCAAACAATTGCAACAACACCAATAATTTCTGATACAGATATTCCAAAACTTAATTTAATTACAATGAGTACATCTATTTTAAAAAACTGGTTTAAATTATTAAGATAGATTGTAAATAGGAAAGTCAAAATGACTTTCCTATTACATTAATCGAAGTTTATAATCTAATCCTGTATTTCTTTTTTTGCTGTCTACATTTTGTATCATAAACCCTATTGTTCTACTATCTCCAACAACTATTAAAAGCTCTTTTGCTCTAGTAATCCCTGTATAAAGCAAATTTCTAGTAAGAAGCATAGGTGCAGCTTTTGGTATACACATAATAACAACATCAAATTCACTTCCGCTGTGCTTTGTGAATTGTAATGCTATAGCTATGCTCAATTTGATCTAGTTCTGAAAATTGATACCAAGCTATTTTTTCGTCGTCAAATTTTATTTCAATATTTTTTTCTTTTTCATTTATATCCATAATAGTGCCAAATTCTCCATTAAAAACACCTGTACCAGTTTCATTTAAAAAATGCTTTTCCCAATAAATATCATAATTGTTCTTAATTTGCATTATTCTATCTCCAACTCTATATATAGCATTATTAAATGCTTTTTCTTTTTTAGTGCTTTCATATGGATTTAAAACCTCCTGTAGAGATTTATTTAGCTCTTTTGTTCCTAAAATACCTTTTTTAGTTGGTGTTAAAACTTGTATATTTTGAAAAAAATCATAGTTTCCAAAATTTTGTAACCTACCTGAACATAAAGATATTACTTCTTGTAATATTTTTTCTTGATTAGGCTCATTAATAAAAAAGAAATCTTTTTTTGAATCTGAAGCTATTTCATCTTTACTTACAAAGCCTTCTCCCTCATTTACTCTATGGGCATTTACAATAATTTTACTTTTTGCAGCTTGTCTAAAAATTTTGTCTAAATGTATAGTAGTAATTCTATTAGAATCTATTATATCTTTTAAAACACTTCCAGGTCCTACAGAAGCTAATTGGTCACTATCTCCTACTAAAATTAATTTAGACCCTTGGTAAACAGACTGCATTAAATAATTCATTAAAAATAAATCTACCATTGACATTTCGTCTACAATTATTATATCTCCATCTATGGGTGTGCCTTGATAATCTTGATTTTTTTTATATAAACCATCTTCATTTATTTTTCCAATTTCCAAAAGTCTATGAAGGGTTTTTGCTTCTACGCCAGTTGTTTCTGTCATTCTTTTTGCAGCTCTACCGAGTAGGTGCAGCCAAAACTATTTTATTTCCTCTTTTTTTATAAATTTCTATTATAGATTTTATTATTGTAGTTTTACCCGTACCTGGCCCTCCTGTAATAACAGTAACATTGTGTTTATTTATAGCTTTTATTGCTTCTTTTTGCTTATCTGATAATTCTATAATATTATATTTTTCTACTTTTTCAATTTCATCTGAAATTCCTTTTATACTTTTAGAATTTTGAGAATTATCTAACTTAATAAGTCTTCTTGCAATAGCCATTTCAGTATTATAAAAGCTCTCTAAATAAACCCATTCTAGGTCATCATCTCTTTGTTCTATTACAATCTCACCTTTTGCTTTTAAATTTATTATGCTGTTTTCAACCTCTTCAATAGATACATTTAACAAACTAACTACATATTCTTCTAAATTTTGTAATAAAACTGAACTATGTCCATTATATGTTGTTTGTATTAAAGCATATTTAATTCCACTGTTAATTCTTTTTAAACTATTAATAGCTACTCCATAATCTAATGCCATTTTATCTATTTGTCTAAAATCAATTCCTTTGGCTAAATCTACCAATATGTATGGATTTTCTTCAATTTGTGTTATTGCATTAATTCCAAGTTTATCATATACTCTTTTTGCATTTTCAACACCAACACCAAACTTTTCTAAAAAACGGACAATTTGCCAAACTTCCCAGTTTTCTATAAAACTTTCTGAAATAGCTAAAGCTTTATCTTTAGATATTCCTTTTATTTTAGATAATTCTAATGGATCATATTTTATAATGTTTACTGTTTCTTTTCCAAATTTCTCAACTATTTTTTTAGCAGTTACCGGACCCACACCTTTGATTTGGCCATTTCCTAAATATCGTTCTAATGCACCTAAAGTTTCCGGTAGCATTTTTTCAAAAATATCCACTTTAAATTGCTCGCCATATTCTTTGTGTTTAACATACTTTCCAACCACTTTTAAGGTATCTCCTTCTGCTATAAAAGGAAGATACCCTACTATAGTTTCCATTTTTTCTAAACTCTCTACATACATTTCTGCTATGGTATAACTATTAAGTTCATTTTGATATATTATTCCTACAATTTCTCCTGTAAGTTCCAATATTTTTACTCCTTTTTGTCAGTTACTTTTTTTCATCTTCAATATTTTTGCCATATCTTTTTATTTTGTTTGTTGTAGTTCTTTCAAAATCCTCATCCATAACTTTAAATGATTTTATATGTTTAAAATTAGGAAGCTTTTGGTTTGCTTTTTTTACAACATCAGATAAAACCCTTGTTATATCCTCTTTGCTTGGTATTTTATTTCCAAGAAACTTTTTAATTTCTTCAATATTTGGAAAAATTTTTGCATTAACTTGAATATCGTCTTTTCCATTAGATGTTCCCGTAACTAAAGACTCTGTAATTAATTCATTATCATTCAAAATTTGTTCTATTTCTTCTGGATAAATATTTTCGCCATTTTTAGTAAGAATCATATTTTTACTTCTTCCAGAAATATATAAAAATTCATCTTCATCTATATAACCTAAATCTCCTGTATGAAACCAACCATCTTTTAAAACTTTTTTAGTATTTTCTTCATCTTCATAATATCCAAGCATTACATTTTCGCCTTTTACAATAATTTCGCCAATCCCCTTTTCATTAGGATTATCAATTTTATATGTAACGCCTGGAATAGGCATTCCACAAGAAGCGGCTTTATAATAAAAATCATTATTTCCTGCAACTAAAGGTGAGCACTCTGTTAACCCATATCCTTGTAAAACCTTAATTCCAAAGCTAAAGTAACTTTCAACAAGTTCCGGCTTAATTGCTGCAGCACCTACAATAAATGTTTTTATTCTTCCACCTAAAGATTTTTTTATTTTCTTTTTTACAATCATTTTCATAAAAAATGGTAGTTTTTCCATTATTGTATTCTCGTTTTCTGTGTATTTTTTATTTAAACTTGATTTTAAAGATTTTATAATCTTTTTATAAACATTTTCTAATAATAGTGGAACACACAAAATAAATGTTGGTTTATATTCTTGTATGTTTTGCGAAATATATCTTAACCCATCACAATAGGCAATGTTTCCTCCACCATAAAGTACAAGCAAAAATCCAAGAGTACATTCATAAGTATGATGAATAGGTAATATAGATAATACAGATGTTGAATTATCAACCTTAACAACTTTTGCAACAGAATTTATATTTGCACATATATTTTTATGTGACAACATTACTGCTTTAGAATTTCCTGTTGTTCCTGATGTAAAAAGTAGAATTTTCATTTCATTTGGGTCAATTTTTATTTGTTCAAAGTCTTTATTTCCATTTGAAATCATTTCTTTTCCGTTCATCTATTAAAGAAAATATATTTAAATATTTTGTAGATTTTTTTTCTGTACTTAAAAAAGTAATTTCATTTATTAAATTTTTTTCTAATAGCTTTATTCTTTTCAAATATTTATCATCCGCTATTAAAGCTTCTGCTCTAGATTTATTAATAAAGTCAACAACATTTCCATCTGTAGATTCTTTATCTATTGGTACAACAGCCCCAATTATTGTTGCAGAAAGATAAGATATTGCCCAAGAATAACTGTTTTTTCCCATAACAGCAATTCTCTTATTTTTCAAATTCATTTTAATTAATTTAGTAGTTAACCCCTCTACATCTTCTTTAAATTCTTTAAATGTTTTGTTTACGATTTTACCATCATCAGTTTTAATTTTAAATGCGACTTTATTAGAATTTCTAGCTACTGTTTTTAATAACATATCTTTTAAATCTTTTATTTCATAAGTATTAAAGTATTTTATTTGCTTTTGCATACATATTCATTCCTTTCCGAAGGTTTGAACTAGGCTCAAAAAATTTAATTTTTTGAGCCTCACACACCTTATAATCTAGTTTACTATACTATATCATAAAGTTTAATTATTTGCAAGAGTTTTTTTCTTGACTACTTTCATTCTTACGAATTCATCTCTTTCGCTTTCTTCTAAAGCTGAAGCAATCTTTTTAACCACTTTTTCTTCCCTTGGAATTATTACTTCTTTTAGAGCATTTGACCTTCTTTGGACTTTTTCAATTGCTTTTTGTAAACGTACTATAGTATTATTTAATTCAGCTAATTTAATAATATATTTTTTTAAAATTATAAATTGTACTACACATTCATCTACTGATACAGTTGTATGATATAACCCATAACTAATTTTTGTTTCAAGTTCTTCAGATATTACAGATGGAATATCCACACCCATTAAACTTAAATATTTTATATTTATAGTTTTATCTTCTTTTATAGCATTTGAAATATCAACTAATTCATCAAATCCAACATCTACATTTGCTCTTTTTAATGCTTGTATTGCATTTACTTTTGCTTTTTTAGCCATTTGCCCTAATTCTTTTTCTTGAAGCCTATAATTTTCTAATTTTTTCTTTAAAATTAATTCTTTTTCCTCTAAAAGCTTTTGACCTTTATTATATTCTTTTATAGATCTTTTTAACTTAAGCAAATTATTTTTTGTTGGTAAATATATTTTTCCCATAACTCTAACTTAAAGCAATTTAATCGCTATTATTTTAAGCCTAAAAAATCACTTTCTCTCCTTTATTTTAAAATTTCTAGCAATTCAACCATTAGATTTAATGTTTCTTCAATTGTACGGTTTTCATACATACCTTGGTTAATAAATCTTTCTTCAAATTGATTTCCAAACTCTAAATATTTTTTATCTTCGTCTGTTAAATCTGCTTCACCTAAAACTGTTGCCAAGGCTCTAACATCTTGAACTTTAGAATAACTACTAAATACTCTATCTGCTAATTTTGAGTGATCTTTTCTTGTACATCCTTCTCCTATACCATCTTTCATTAATCTAGAAAGTGATTGTAAAATGTCTATTGGTGGATTTATTCCCTTTTGGTATAAATCTCTTCCTAAAACAATTTGCCCTTCTGTTATATATCCTGTTAAATCTGGTATTGGATGAGATATATCATCATTTGGCATAGTAAGTATTGGAAGTTGTGTTATTGAGCCAGTTCTTCCTTTAATCATTCCTGCTCTTTCATAAATTGATGCCAAATCACTATATAAATAACCTGGAAATCCTTTTCTACTTGGTATTTCACCCTTTAAAGTTGAAATTTCTCTTAAAGCTTCTGCATATGCAGTAATATCTGTTAATACAGCAAGAACTTGGTAACCTAAATCAAATGCTAAATATTCTGCACATGTAAGAGCTACTTTTGGAGTAAGAATTCTTTCAACAGATGCATCATTTGAAAGATTTTGGAACATTACAACTTTAGATAATACACCATTTTCTTCAAAACTTTTTCTAAAGAATGCTGCCGTTTCATATTCTGCACCCATAAGACCAAATACTATTGCAAATTTTCCACCATCTGTAATATTAGATTGTCTTATTATTCTTTCTGTAAGCTCATTATGATTTATACCGCTTCCTGAAAAGATAGGTATTTTTTGTCCTCTAATTAATGTAATTAAACCATCTATTGCAGAAATTCCAGTATGAATATAGTTACGTGGATATTGTCTTGCTATTGGATTTATTGGGTTTGAGTTAATATCTCTTGTTATATCTGCTTCAATTTCTCCTAATCCATCTATTGGGTTACCAGCTCCATCAAAAACTCTTCCAAGCATTTTTTCTGATAACTTTAATTTAAGAGGTTCTCCCATAAATTCAACTTTTACGTCTTTTATGTTTATCTCGTTGGTGCCTTTATACACTTGTATTGTTGTAATATCATCATCTAGACGCAATACATTTCCTATTCTTTGTTCTCCATTTTTTAATGTAATTTGTACTTGTTCCTCAAAAGAAACATCTTTTGGAGTCTTAATAAATACAAGTGAACCGATTTATTTCATCTAAACCTAAATATTTTATCTTCATTTTTAATCACATTCATTCCTTTCTTAAGGCTTTAACTAGGCTAGATTTGCCATTAAGGCAAGAGCTTAACTAACTTAAATATGTTCTTTATACTCTTCTTCTAGCTTCTTTAGTGTATTTTTAACTTTAATTTCAAAGTCATCAATTTTATAAATTTCATCATTTTTAACATTATTTTTTAGCTCATTATATTCTTGTAAAATATTTGTCTTTTTAATTTCTGAAATTGGAATGCCTTTTTTAATTAACTTTAATGCTCTTTCATATATTAAAATAATTATATCCATCATTTTAAATTGTTTTTCAATTGGAACATATGTGTCAACTTCACTAAATGAATTTTGTTGTAAAAATCCTATTCTAATGCTTGAAGCAACCTCTATTGCAAGTTTTTTATCATCTGATAAAACATCTTGACCAACAACTCTTGCAATTTCTAAAAGTTCATTTTCTTTTTCCAAAATTTTAACAATTTTTGTTCTATGATCTGAAAATTCACTATCAACATTTTCTTCAAACCAGCTTGATAAATTATCCATATATTCACTATAGCTTATATTCCAGTCTATTGCTGGATAATGTCTAGAATATGCTAAATCTCTATTTAATGCCCAAAATACATGTACGAATCTTTTAGTATTTTGAGTTACTGGCTCTGAAAAATCAGAACCTTGTGGAGATACTGCTCCAATTATTGTAACAGAACCTTTATCTCCATTTAATGTTTCTACCATACCAGCTCTTCCATAAAATTCTGAAAGTCTAGATGGTAAATATGATGGGAATCCTTCCTCTGCAGGCATTTCTTCAAGTCTTCCTGAAATTTCACGTAATGCCTCTGCCCATCTTGATGTTGAATCTGCCATTACAGCAACACTATAGCCCATATCTCTATAATATTCTGCAATTGTAATTCCTGTATAAATAGATGTTTCTCTTGCAGCAACTGGCATGTTTGATGTATTTGCAATTAGCACTGTTCTTTCCATTAAAGGTCTACCAGATTTTGGATCCTTTAATTTTGGGAAATCTTCTAGTACTTCTGTCATTTCATTACCACGTTCTCCACAACCAATATATACTATAATATCTGCATCAGACCATTTTGCAAGCTGATGTTGAGTAACTGTTTTTCCTGTACCAAATCCTCCTGGAATCATTGCTGTTCCACCTTTTGCCATTGGGAAAATACTATCTATAACACGTTGTCCTGTAATTAGTGGTTCTGATATAGCTATTCTGTTTTTAAATGGTCTTTGTTTTCTAACTGGCCATTCTTGCAACATGTTTAACTCTAGAACTTTTCCATCATTTGTTTTAATTTTTGCAATGGTATCTGTAACTTTGTACTCTCCTTCTTTAGCAATTTCTAAAATTTTGCCATCAACATTAAATTTATTCATTATTTTATTTGTTATTAACTCTGTTTCTTTTACTGTACCAACAATTGAACCAAAAGAAACATTATCTCCTTGGCTAACAACAGGTACAAAATGCCAAAGCTTTTCTGTACTAACACCTGTTACAGATGCTCCTCTTTTTATAAAATCTCCATATTCACCTTGCAAAAATTCAAGTGGTCTTTGAATTCC
>OLHE01002620.1_pt1 | contig 10409 bp, 8 predicted proteins | sample 1605821 | NCBI WGS metagenome assembly OLHE01 (sample SAMN03283250) | human gut metagenome | biome: human-associated habitat; material: feces | host: Homo sapiens | place: USA | collected 2013
AAAGGGCGTGGGAATATATGTTTTGTGCAACTTTTATTTTTCAAACACGCTCTAGAGCGTGTTTGAAAAATGCTCTAATATACAGTTATTCTTTTGTAGAAATCCGTAATAAATTACTCAAGGAAATCCTTAAGCTTTCTGCTTCTGCTTGGATGACGAAGTTTACGAAGTGCCTTCGCCTCAATCTGTCTGATACGCTCTCTTGTTACGTTAAATTCCTTACCAACTTCCTCAAGAGTTCTTGTCTTACCATCATCAAGTCCAAAACGAAGTTTAATAACGTTGCGCTCTCTTTCTGTAAGAGAAGCCATTGCCTCTTCAAGCTCTTCTTTAAGCATGGAAAAAGATGCAGAATCTACTGGAGAAAGAAGAGATTCATCCTCAATGAAATCACCTAACTGGCTGTCCTCTTCCTCACCGATTGGTGTATCTAAAGATACGGGATCTCTGGATGTCTTTAAAATCTCATCAATCTTGGCAACCGGCATATTCATCTTCTTTGCAATCTCTTCGTTGGTAGGTTCTCTTCCGAGTTCCTGAAGTAACATTCTTGAAGTACGAAGTGTCTTGTTGATTGTCTCTACCATATGTACTGGTACACGGATTGTCTTCGCTGTATCGGCGATACCTCTTGTGATTGCCTGACGAATCCACCAGGTAGAGTAGGTACTGAACTTATTACCCTTCTTATAATCAAACTTCTCAACGGCCTTCATCAGACCCATGTTACCTTCCTGAATAAGATCAAGGAAAGACATTCCTCTTCCAACATACTTCTTGGCAATACTTACTACAAGTCGGAGGTTTGCCTCAATAAGCTGCTTTCTCGCCTGCTCATCTCCCTTTTCGATACGCTGTGCAAGAAATACTTCCTCTTCTGCTGTAAGCAGAGGAATATTACCAATCTCTTTTAAATACATACGAACTGGATCTTCTAAGCTGACACCTTCAAGAATATCAGCATCATCAATGATCTCAACTTCTTCTGTATCATCATCTATAAAATTATCATCACCGTCATCTTCTTCGTTGGTATTTAAAACATCAACGCCCTGTTTTTCAAAATAATCAAGAATCCACTCAAACTTCTCCGGAGTTAACTCAATATTCTTAAATGCATCGTTAATCTCCTTATACTCTAACACATTTTTATTCTTATGTGCCTGTTTGAGAAGCTTCTCCATGATGTTCGAAAAGACTATTCTTATATCTTCCATTCTGTTCTCCCAACTCTAATTATAACTAAACTTTCTGACTGTTTCCTGATTCTCTCCAAATACTTTCAATATAAAAAAATAAAATCAAAAGCTAACGAAGAAAAAGAATCCTGCCCGGCAGAATTCTCCGACTGCGGACGGCTATTATCTACTGCCATCCTGCTTATATATCCGTCAAATCAGTCTGACTGCTGTGCCATATACTAAAACCTCAGCAGCTCCCTGCATTACTTCGCTAGAGGAATAACGCACACATACTACTGCATCTGCACCCATCTGCTCTGCGTTCCTTACCATCTTATCTGTTGCAAGCGTTCTGGCTTTCTCCATCATCTCCGTGTATGAAGTAAGCTCTCCACCCACTAACGTTTTTAAACTGTTCATGATATCCTTACCTGCATGAACTGTTTGGACAGAAGAACCTTCTACAATACCTAACGGCTCGATTTCTCTTCCTGCAATTCTTTCTGTAGTAACTAATAGCATAGCTCCACCTCCATTGCGAGTAGCGCACTCAACCTATTATAATCTCATGTTATCAATAGAATACTCCAAAAAGAAAGCTTTGTCAACAAAAAGTGAGGGGAACAGACGAAAATCTTTGAAAACTACAATTTTCAGATTTCAAAAAGAAGAATTTCTTCCAATAGTGCTTTTTATTCTTTGAGCAATCCGACAGTCACTTTCTCTATAGTGGCATCTTCCCAGCCAAAGCACAACCCTCAGTAAGATAAACAGACCATATTTATGGCCTCGGAGCAAAGGTTGGATGCGAGCGCATAAGCGAACATTCAACCTGCAGCGACTAAAGTCACAAATATGGTCTGTTTATCTTACTGAGGGTGTCTCCCTTTGCCTGCGGCAAATTACTATTTAATGTTCAGAATCTTTTTCACTTCTTTGCACATATCTTCCGTTTCGCATACAGTATCATGAAGAACTGCTGCACTTCTGATATCTTCGATTGCCTGTGGTACTTTGACACCAGACAGTTTCTCTAATTCATCGATGAGTTCAAAATCTGTCTTACTGTCATAAGAAGAATCAATCGCATTCATGACGCTTCTTGTAAATTTATATGGGCTTGCTGTAGATGCGATAACCGTTTTTGTGGTATCGCCTGTTTCTTTTTCATATTTTTTGTAAACAGATGCTGCTACCGCTGTGTGGGTATCAATAATGTAATCTGCTTTATTGTAAACTTCTTTGATGGTCTGTGCTGTCTCTTCTTCTGTTGCATAGTTCCCGTAGAAGTCTTTCATCTGTTCTTTCATGTCATCGGTAATTGTATAAACACCGTTTGTATTCAGTTCTTTCATGAACTCATTGTTCTTCTCGGCATCTCTTCCCGCAGTCTGATAAATGAGACGCTCTAAATTACTGGAGATTAAGATGTCCATTGATGGAGATGTTGTGAGGATAAAGTCTCTGTTTCTGTCGTAGCATCCTGTTGTGAAGAAGTCAAAGAGTACTTTATTCTCGTTAGATGCACAGATTAACTTTGCGATTGGTACTCCCATCTGTTTTGCGTAGGATGCTGCTAAGATGTTACCAAAGTTTCCTGTTGGAACAACTACGTTAATCTGCTCTCCGTCAGAGATTTCTCCGCGGGCTAATAATGTAGCATAGCTGTATACATAGTAAACAACCTGTGGAACAAGACGTCCGATGTTGATAGAGTTTGCGGAGGAGAACTGGTATCCTGCTTCGTTCATTTCTTCTGCGAGTGCTGCGTCAGAGAACATCTTCTTTACTCCTGTCTGTGCATCATCGAAGTTACCTTCGATTCCGATAACGTATGTATTCTCTCCACGCTGTGTTACCATCTGTTTTTCCTGAATAGGGCTTACACCATGCTTTGGATAAAATACGATAATCTTTGTTCCTGGTACATCAGCAAATCCTGCTAATGCCGCCTTTCCGGTATCTCCGGATGTTGCTGTAAGAATGACGATTTCATTCTTTACCTGATTCTTCTTTGCGCTTGTTGTCATTAAATAAGGCAAGATAGAAAGTGCCATATCCTTAAATGCGATAGTTGCTCCGTGGAACAGCTCCAGATAATATGCATCATCTTTCTTCACTAATTCTGCAATATTCTCTGTGTCAAACTTTTTATCGTAAGCACTGTTAATACAATGTTTTAACTCTTCTTCTGTAAAATCAGTCATGAAAAGCTTCATAACTTCATAAGCAACTTCCTGATAACTCATCTTGGAAAGTTCTTCTAAAGATTTATCAAGCTTTGGAATATAGGAAGGAACAAAAAGTCCTCCTTCTCCGGCTAAACCTTTTAAAATAGCTTCGGAAGCTGTTGCTGTCTCCTGATTATTTCTTGTACTTTTATAAATTAAGTCCATGTCTACCTCCCGTGTGCGGTTGTGCGCCTGGCGCACGTCATTTCGGTTTTTAAATCAAATAAACGCCATCATTATAGCATACGAAAATCTTTTTGTATACGCATAATTTGCAGGTTTTCACTCTCATTTATTCTTTTTTCTGTTTTTTACAAAAAAATTCGGACTATTTTTCTTTATTTTTCACAATAATTTAAAAATAATTATTGGCTGGCGGCTACTCTTATACCTGCATTTTTATCTGTCTGACTACTCTCTTGCCTGCTTTTCCATCTGCCAGACTGCCAGAGCCAAAAAGGCAATTCCCATAAGGATGCACATAATACTCGCTGCCTTATAAAAAAGGAAGGAGAAAGCCTGGGTTGAACTGTCAATGCCGATTCGCCCGCAATAAAGATTCATCAGTCCGCTATCTCCCGTAATATTCCCGTAATATCCCATATATGCTGCCAGCGGATTTATCAGGCTTAAGAGCAGGCACAGACTTGTCGTGATTGGTGCCAGATTATCCATTCCTGATACAGAGATAGATATCGTTCGCATAATTTCTGTTCCTAAAATCGTTCCCAGAATGAACACTGCCTCAATGACTGTATTTTGTGCAAATGCCCAGATTCCTTTTTTACAATAACTAAAGGAAAAAATGGAAACGGAAGCACTCCAGAATGTACAGATAAACAGCATAATCCCAAGACGGATAATCTTTCTCCACGGCAGGCCGCTGTATATACAAGACAGGGAAATGATAGGCAGGCTAGATATAAATAACATCATATATACGGCAATAATCACCGAAACTCTGGCAATAATAAATTGCTTAGAAGAACCTGGAATCATTACAAATTCTTCTAACATATGTTTTTCTCTATCTGTTGAATAAAATCCCCATACCGAAAAAGGCATGAGTACAAATATCATTCCAATCTGAATCGTGCTTATAATTAAAAACTGATACAGATATGCAGAAGTATCGTAGGAATAGCCTTCCTGAAAGGACTCTGCATTAAAAAACATAAATAAAATTGTGATAAATGCCAGTATCGCATTATAAAAAATGAGCATCATGGGAAGCCGTATATTTCTTCCTTCTTTCAGCCATTCTACTTTTAAAAAGGGATTCCACATAACTACTACCTCCGGAAAATTTCTTCTATGTCCGCCTGGTCCCGCATATAATTATGAATCAGTGCACCAGATGCAACTAAGTCGGTAAGAAGTTCTGCTTCTTCCTTTTCTCCTCCGTTAAATCGGAAAATCACATCATCCCCATCTACCGTAACCCGGTCAACAAGAGGATTCTCTTTCAAAACTTCCAGTGCCTTCTCCATCTGAGCTAAAATATGCATTCGTACAGGACTTTTACATAATGCCTCTGCGTACACTTCTTCTATCGGACCAAAGGTCAGATTCTTCCCAGACTCCATAACAAGAACATCCGTAATGAATCCCATCATTTCTGGATACATCGGAGTATTTAAAATGATGGAAGTCCCTTTTTCATGGAGGGTGAGCAAAATTCCTATCATCTTTCTCCTTGCTGTCACACTCATATTATCAAACGGTTCGTCCATCAACAGCCATTCTGGTTCCTGTAAAATGGCCTTTCCCAAATATAAAAACGGTAAGGTTTCTGCCGGCAGTTCACCGATGAATGCTCCCTCATATTCTTTCATATCAAGAAGTTCCAGAACTTCCTCAATCCTCCGGCTCCGATATCGTCCTCCTACCTTATACAGTGTCAGGAACAATTCGTAATATTCTTCTACCTTTAACAGACTGTAAAAGCCATATTCTTTAGACATATAGCCAAAATTACAGTACGCATTTCCGCCTTTTTCATAAATAGAGATACCATCTATATAAATGTCTCCTGTTTCTGGCTTTTCCCCACCAGAAGCAGCCTTAAGCAGCGTGGACTTTCCCTCTTTATCCTCACCCAGTAAGGCGAGTATCACTCCATCCGGGGCTTTCAGACTGAAATCATCTAATACTTTTTTCCCTTTTCTCTGAATAGAAATATTTTGAAAATCCAGCATTCTTCTCCCCCTTTACTGCTTCTTATAAATCAGTGACAGCACCGGTGCCGGTCCATACTCATCCGACGCATCCATCTTATAAGTAATCCGCATTTCTCCATCTCCTGACAAGTAACTGTTCAGGCTTTCTCCTGTTATATAAGATTCTGTCGATGATAAAATCCTGTCTCTTTGTCCGGTACTGTAATTATACGCATATATCTTTCCTGTGAAATTATCCTTGTTTCTTGCCAGTGCTTCTATTTCTTCTTTGTCAAAGACATAACTGACTTCTGTCTTATTCTCCTCTAACGTATCTTCCTCTATAGCCAGTCCTTCTCCTTCCTGTTTCAGACAGGACATATTGATATTTAAAATATGCTCTCCGGTTTCTTCTTCTAACGTAAAATGATTAATCATCACCGTCACATGATTTTTCAAAACATTATCATCAGAAAACAACTTAAAGTCATTCTCACTTGTAATACCGACAACTAAAAGTTCTTCTTTTGACTTTTGCGTATTCATGTAAGTCTGTTGGAGATATTCCATAATATTTCCTGTAACTGTATTTTCATTTTCTGTACCAAAAGCAGAATTCTCTTCATCAAAATGATTCCAGCACTTCACCATATCTTTAGAAACAGACGCCTTTTCCCCTGCTTTTACACTTTTAAGAATCGCATACTGATTCCCCCGAATTAAAATAACTCTGGAAAAATTATTCGAAGAGGTATTCGTGATATTGCCATAAAAACTTGTATACGTTGTAAAAATATCCTGCGTAAATACTTCCTTTTCCGAGGCGCTTTTTGTATTGCCTGATAATTTCAAAATTCTTGAAGTTCCTGGCACACTCTCTTCAAAGGCAACATCAAAGCCTTTTTGTGTATTATTAATCGTAATATCTTCTCCGGAAGTTTTTATATTTTTTCCTACAATCGTCCGGTAATTATAATCCATCGGTATGACGGAAGTAATTGTCGAAAGAAAATTCACATTACCCTCTACTCCCTCATCATTTTGATAGAGAAAATAAATATTTTCCTGCTCCTTCTCACTGTCCGTCACACGCAGCGCGGAAAAATAGCTATCGCCAGAACTTTTCATTCCCCTGGAACGGATAAATAATCCAACGGTAAAAACCAATGCAAGTACAGGAACTATAATCCAGATGTATTCCCTTTTTTTGATTTTACACAAATAATAATATGCGATAGTTACCATCAGCAAAATATAGAAAATAAAAAATACCCCATAAAAAAACGTATTCGGAAGCTGTGACTTCATAAATGCATATAATGCCTTTTTTACATACCAAAGACTCGTATCGCTGCTTTCGGTATCTTCATCTTTTCCCATAAAATGAGAAAGAATCTCTACTGCTGCTTTATCTCTCACACTCCATTGTAAAAATGCAGAATTTGTCAGGCTAAAACGAAGGATTGAAATCTTTCCGCTCCCTACTTCTGCAGTATAACCTATTTCCGGTTCGAAATCCCCGTAAGCTTCCCATTCATATTTTTGTGAAAGCTGAAGATTACTCATAAGAATCGGCAATTCCTGTACTGTATTATCCGCATCTGCCAAATAAAGTTCAGAAACGACGACATCTTCCTGTATAATTCCAAATGTCTTTTCCAGCCCCTCAAAAGAATCTATCTGCTGGCCGCCCCCGGCAATCAGTAGTTTCCCGCCTGACTTCAACCAGCTTTTTAAAGCACTTTTTTGTTTTCCAGACAAACTTTTCGTATCAAAAGAATCAATGATCATTCCATCTAACCCCTGAAACTCTTCTTCTGTCTGTGGAAAACTATTTTTTGAATAGCAGACCACCTTCACTGACTCTTCGTCCGATTCTTCTCCTATTTTAAGACTGTTTAAATAAGACAACTCCTTTGACTGTCCACTCAAAACACCAATGAGATTCTCCGCCTGTTCTGAAAATGCTCCGTTCCGATTCTTCGCATCAGAAAAAGAGACATCTTCTGACAATTCCGTAACACCAAAAGAATCCATAATTTCAAAACAAATTGCAGAAGGATCACCAAGTTGCGGAACATTTAAAACAATCTTTTCCTTCTCTCCTGCCTTACATTTCACTGCAGACTGGTAGGCAATTCCCTTGCCATTTTCTCCCGGAAGAGTGACTTTCATTACCCCGGTAAAATCTTTCTCTGCAGCAAAGATATCTAAAGTAACCGGCATCTCCTTATCTTTGGCAACATAACCTGCCGCCCCAAAAGTTACTGTTCCCGTACAATTACTCGTCTTAAACTTATAACAATAGCCATTCGTCCCTTTTATTGTCTTTTTATTCCACTCTACTACTTCACTCTGACTACGCTGTTGGTGCCGACAGCCATAGAACCAGAAAACAACCGAACAAAGCAGTACAAGAAGCAGTAATATAATTTTTTTGTAAGTACGGAACAAATCATTAATCATTTTGTATTCCTCGTATCTTTGCTATTATTTTCCGGTATTTGGCATATGAGCCTGCACAACCGGAAGTTCTATCTGGAATCTGGTTCCTGACTCATCGCTGGTCGCCCAGATATTTCCCTCATGAAGGTTGATAATGTTCTTTGCTATTGCCAGCCCAAGTCCTGTACCTCCAGTCTTTAATGATCTTGAGTTTTCCACCCTGTAAAACTTATCAAAAATCTTGTCCAGGTCTTTTGCCGGAATAATCTTTCCGTAATTGACAATTGCCACAAATGCCTTCTTATCTTTTAAACCGGTATGCACTTCTACCAGCTTTCCATCGGCCCCATATTTAATCGCATTCGAAATCAGATTACCAATCGCTCTTGCAAGCAGCTCGCCATTCCCCTCAATATTCAATGCCCCCTCATAAAAATCAGTACGGCATTCCAATTGATGGTCCATGAAGCTTGGATAAAATTCATCAACTAACTGAGGCACAAAAAGATTCAAATCAAGAATCTCCTTCTTTATTTTGACCTTGTTCCTGTCATATCTCGTATAATCAAATAAATCCTTAACCAAAGTTTCTAACTGCTTTGCCTTTGAAGATACAATGCCAAGATACTTCTGTTTTTGTTCTTCCGTAAGAAAATCTCCCTGTGTCAGCAGATCCAGATAACCAAGTATTGAAGTAAGAGGCGTACGAAGATCATGTGCTACATTCGTAATCAATTCGTCTTTCGTCTTTTCCACTGCCTTTTGTGCTTCCATCGTCTCATAAAGATTATGACGCATCTCGTTAATAGACGCTGCGATTTCTGAAAATTCATCCTCTCCACGGACAGGAATCTCCTCCATCAAATCACCAGACTTCATACGTTCCACACCGCTGATAATTTCTCTTACATACGTTACAAACTTATTTGATATGAGAATAAAATAAATAATCAGAAGCAATATCGTAAATATAGCGATAACCCAGGCATCCAGTGCTATCGACTGTGACATCGTAAATGTGCCAAAGGACATTTTTCCCTGCCCGGATGCTCCCCACACCTTCTTATATTCACCGGCTATAATCTCCGTCTCATATAAATAGATTCCCATAAATATAAGACCTTCCGTTATAAAGGTAGCAATCAGGCTGAAAAACATGTACATGACCATCTTAAAACGGAAGCTTTTAAATCGTTTAACCTTCAATTTTGTAACCTACCCCCCATACAGTTTTTAAAATCTTCGGGCTTCGGGAGTTATCTTCTATCTTCTCACGCAGTCTTCGTATATGAACCATAACAGTATTATTTACTTCGTATACCTTCTCGTTCCAAACCTTTTCAAAGATTTCATCAGTGCTGAATACTCTGTCTCTGTTTGAGGCTAATAAATATAAAATATCAAATTCAATCGGAGTCAGTGCAACTTCCTTGCCGTTCTTCTTCACTACATGGGCCGCCTTGTTAATCGTAAGATCCTGAATCTCAATCTCATCCTTGCTGGCTGGCTGCTGTTCTTCCCCTAACTGAATTGTTGTGTAACGCTTCATCTGAGACTTCACTCTCGCAAGAAGTTCTAATGGATGGAACGGTTTCGTAAGATAATCATCCGCTCCCGTTCCAAATCCGACAATCTTATCCATATCTTCTGCCTTCGCTGACAAAATAAGAATCGGGATATTGCTTGTCTTTCTTATCTCACGGCAGACTTCTAATCCATCAATTCCCGGCATCATAATATCGAGAATAAGCATACGGACTTCCGGATGTTCCTTCAATGTCTGTAAACACTGCTCCCCATCCGAAGCTTTCAATACCTGATATCCATCATTCACCAGATAAATCTCCACAAGATCCGCAATCTCTTTATCATCATCTACTACGAGAATACTAGCATTCTTTTCCATATCTTTACCCTTCCTTCACGTCTTTTTTTGTTTTATATTCTATCATAAAATGAATATAAAAGTCCTTACAAACTTCTTACCTTGACATTTTTCACCTTATTTGCTAGAATGATGAACGATGCTTTTTGCATCTTATATTGTTTTTAAGAGTCGGATAAATGATCGCTTCCCTTAGTTACCGAAAGGTCTGGGAAGAGGAAAGTCCGGGCTTCACAGGGCAGGGTGCCGGATAACGTCCGGTGGAGGTGACTCCAAAGATAGTGCAACAGAGATATACCGCTGGCTTATGCCAGTAAGGGTGGAAAGGCGGGGTAAGAGCCCACCGATTCTCTGGTAACAGAGAATGCCATGTAAACCTCACCCGAAGCAAGACCGAATGTAAAACGATAATCTGGCCCGGATTGTTTTCAGGTGGGTCGCTAGAGGCTGCTGGCAACAGCAGAATTAGACAGATGATCATTCATGACATAACCCGGCTTATCGTCCG
>OLHE01002628.1_pt1 | contig 10400 bp, 8 predicted proteins | sample 1605821 | NCBI WGS metagenome assembly OLHE01 (sample SAMN03283250) | human gut metagenome | biome: human-associated habitat; material: feces | host: Homo sapiens | place: USA | collected 2013
AAATTTCAAAAACAGTCTTAAAAATGCAAGCATTTTACACCTGTTTTATGAAATTTTGCTTGGCTCTGAACAGTTACAAAATAATTATAAATTTAGTCAGTGAACATTTTAGATCCCATCCACTGTACCATATGATCTACCATTCTGGTATCAGGATCGATCAGGACACAGGCATTCTGCTGCTTATAGGAGATCATGATCGCATAAGTCTTTTCTGAGGAGCGACCGGAGGAAAAATCATAAGTCTTTTCCGGCCGGTAAGAATCCATACGGTGTGAATCTTTTGGAGCAATGATCTCGGCAGTCTGGATATCTAAAGTCATCTTTGGCTTTCTTCTTGATTTATTGTAGATTGCATCGATCTGAAGGTCATGATTTAAAATGGTATATTCATATTCTACACTTAACTGCGGAGAAATGAAATAGTAAGCGATCAATGCGATCAATGCACCTGCAATGAAAGAGAAAACTCCAAAGAACATTGTCCCCAAAACTGCAATCAGAACTGCAAGGAGAAAAGCACCACCAAGCAGGATATAATAAAGCGGTTTCGTTCTGCAGGATACAAGCTGTTCGTATAAAGCGTCATTCATATTTATGATTTCCTTTCTGAATGGAGATAATTCATTACCATAGTTGCAATTTTGAACGTCATGGCATCTTCAAAGCACCTCAGATCAAGACCGGTCCGCTTCTGAATCTGCTCCAGACGATAGATCAGGGTATTCCGGTGCATATGAAGCTGACGGGCAGTTTCTGCAATATTCAGATTGTTCTGAAGAAAGCGGTTTACCGCAAGCGTAGTCTCTTCGTCAAAGCCATCGGGAACTTCCTCACCAAAAATCTCCGAGAGAAAGCTTTCGCATAAAGATACCGGAAGTTGATAGATCAGGCGTCCGATTCCAAGCTCATTATACGGAAATACGGTCTGTTCAGAGTAAAAAAGCTCACCGACCTTCAACGCTAAAGTACTTTCACGGAAAGCACCTGGCAGTTCGGCAAGATTTTCAATCACGCCACTGTAGGCAATCTGAACGTGGGCGAGAGCCTCGGTATTGAGCGTATCTACGATGATATGGGCGGTTTTTCGGATCTCATCTTCGGAAGAGGCTGACCTGACCGGGTGAAGGATAGAAAGTATATCCTTGCTGACCGGAACAAGATAGGTTTTTGCTCTGCGGGGAAAAAGATTTCTCAGGATCTCAATGATCGTATCAGTGAGTTCTTTTGTCTTCAGCAGATAGATCACCCGCTTTTCTTCAACCGGGATATGAAGACGTCCGGCACGCTCGTAAATATCATAAGCCGGAATACCGTTCTTCATCAGGCTCAGAAGAAAATCATTTTTATTATATTTTTCACGATAAGCAGTACAAAGACAGCGGATCTGCTCCAGGGCAGCAGTCTCTTCAGGGGTATCAGCGGTGATCTGCATTGTCAGTCCGGTGAGACGCTTTAATTCGCTGAGTGCTTTTGTAAGTTCCGGGGTCTGTTCCATGAATTTTCTCCAAAATAAATTAAATGATGTCGGGGGTAAATAGCCCAGTGTAAAAAATCTGTGCTGTGCAGATCTTTTTACAGAATAATAAAAAGGGTTGCACTTAATAAGTACAACCCCCTCATTTTATACTATTAGTTTGTAATAGTCAACTCAGTCTCTTTGTCGAATACGTGGATCTTCTCCATATCAAGAGCGAATACAGCTTTATCACCTGTTCTGAGTGTTGTACGTGGGTTAACACGTGCTGTCATCTGAGTTCCCTCGATATCGAAGTACAGGAATACTTCAGCTCCAAGAAGCTCGTATACTTTGATCGTAGATTCGATCACGCTGTCAGCAGAGTTGTTGATGAATGCCTGAGAATCATGAACATCTTCAGGACGGATTCCAAGAACAACTGTCTTTCCATCATAACCGCCTTCGATCAGTGCTTTCTTTTTGGAAGCAGGAACTTTCAGTACATGCTTTCCAACTGTAAGAGTAACATCCTCTCCATTTACTGCACACTTGGCATCCATGAAGTTCATCTGCGGAGATCCGATGAATCCGGCAACGAACAGGTTGCAAGGTGTATTGTAAAGTGCCTGAGGTGTATCTACCTGCTGAACAACTCCGTCTTTCATAACAACGATTCTTGTTCCAAGTGTCATAGCCTCTGTCTGGTCATGAGTAACGTAGATGATCGTTGCACCAAGATTCTCATGAAGCTTGGAAATCTCGATACGCATCTGAACTCTCAGCTTTGCATCCAGGTTGGAAAGAGGCTCGTCCATAAGGAATACCTTAGGATTACGAACGATAGCACGACCCATGGCAACACGCTGTCTCTGTCCACCGGAAAGAGCCTTCGGCTTACGGTCAAGAAGTTTCTCAAGGTCGAGGATTCTTGCTGCTTCTCTGACCTTTTTGTCGATCTCAGCCTTCGGAACTTTACGAAGTTTCAGTCCGAATGCCATATTATCATATACTGTCATGTGAGGATACAGAGCGTAGTTCTGGAATACCATTGCGATATCACGGTCTTTTGCCTCAACATTGTTCATTACTTTTCCGTCGATCTTGAATGTTCCGTCTGAGATATCTTCCAGTCCGGCGATCATACGAAGAGTTGTAGATTTACCACATCCTGAAGGTCCTACAAAGATGATAAACTCTTTGTCTGCGATCTCAAGGTTGAAATCTTTTACTGCGTGGAATCCGTTAGGATAAATTTTCTGGATACCCTTAAGGGATAAACTTGCCATTTTGAGTGCCTCCTTAAATCAATGAAATACTAAATAACTCATAGAGTCAGTATAAACCTGATTTATTTTCAGGGCAATGTAACGAGTAACTAAAAAAGGAAAGTAAAATTGTACAATTCAACCATACAAGAGTTGAAAAAAAGAAAGAACCGTTATATAATCATACCGATGAAGAAGGGGAGCTGGCTGAAGCCGGCTGAGAGGAGACTGACTGGTTTCGACCCGCAACCTGATTTGGATAATGCCAACGTAGGGAAATAGCGAAAAAGCAGCAGAGATTCCCCTATGGGAGTCTCTTTTTTCTATCTTTTGACCCCGACATCATTTCATACAAGTAGGAGGAACTGATAAAATGCAGAAGAACAGGACAACGCATAGTACAACGGCAAAACTGGCGGTTGCAGGTCTGCTGACAGCGGCAGCCGTTGCGGGCAGTCTGCTCAGCGTGCCGGTAGCAGGAAGTAAGTGTGCACCGGTACAGCATATGGTAAATGTATTTGCCGCAGTAATACTTGGACCATGGTGGGGAGTGGGGATCGCATTTTGTGCGAGCTTTCTGAGAAATCTCATGGGAATTGGAAGCCTGCTTGCTTTTCCGGGCAGTATGGTAGGGGCATTGTGCTGTGGAATCGTTTATCATTTTACAAAACGGCTGGATGTAACATGTATCGCAGAAGCACTTGGGACAGGAGTACTGGGAGGACTTGCAGCTTATCCGGTGGCAAAGCTTCTAATGGGGCTTGAGCCGGGAGGCTTTACGGTTTATATGATTCCATTTTTTATTTCCACGCTTGCAGGAAGTATTTTAGCGTATATCGTCCTTCGGGTTCTTGAAAAAAGCCATGTCCTGGAGCAGATGAGGGAGAATTAATAAATGGAAAAGAATGTAAAAGTACACTGCCTTACCAATCCGGTTACGATGCAAAGTGTGGCGAATGTACTTCTGGCTGCAGGCGGAAGTGCAGTCATGGCACAGGATGAACAGGAAGTGGAAGAGATCACGGCGATCTGTCAGGCCACTTTACTGAATACCGGTGTGCCGGACGAAAGAAAGATCAGATCCTGTATTCTTGCCGGAAAATGTGCGAACAGACTGGGGCATCCGGTAGTGCTGGATCCGGTCGGTGCAGGGGCCAGCAAATTCCGGAGAAAGAAGATCGGACAGCTTCTGCAATCGGTCGTTCCTTCTATTATAAGATGCAATCAGGAAGAAGCGTCTGCATTATTGCGTGCAGAGGATGAAAAGGAATTTCTGGTTTTAGGAACTGAAAGGCAGAAAATAGAAGGAACGGCAGAAAGCTGTCAGCAGGATGGTGATGCAGTATTTTCAGGAATCCAGAGTGGTGGAGTAGAAAGCTCACTGGAACTGGAGCTGGAAAAAGCCCGGAGGCTGGCAGTCAGACTGGCAAAAAAATATCGTTGTACGGTTTGTATGACCGGGGAGCAGGATGTGATCTCTGATGGAGAACGAGTGAAAGTTATCTCAGGAGGGGATGGACGAATCTGCAGAATTACCGGAAGCGGCTGTATGCTTTCCGCATTATGTGCATTAAAATGCGGAGACGGAACAGACTCTTTTGAGGCCGCGGCTGAAGCGGCTGAAACATGGCGACACTGTGCGGAAAGAGCCGGGGAGACTGTGGATGAAAAAGAGGAAGGAATAGGAAGTTTTCAGATAAGGCTGCTGGATGCTTTGTCATTGAAGATGGAAATGGAGCGAGGCAGGAGAATGGAGGTGCAGAGCAGGATGAAACAGAACAAAAAAAGATATATTTCACCGGAGCAGCTCAGGCTTTATGCGGTGACAGACAGAAAATGGCTCGCGGAAGGCGAGACACTGGAGACAGTAGTGGAGACACTGGTGCGTTCAGGCGTGACGTGTGTACAGCTCCGGGAGAAACACGCTTCGGATGAAGAAATTATTTCAGAAGGAAAGAAATTAAATGAGATCTGTAGAAAGCACCATGTGCCATTGATTGTAAATGACCGGCCGGATCTTGCCAAAAAGATCGGTGCAGCCGGAGTTCATGTGGGGCTGTCTGATATGGGAATTGAAAAGGCGAGAGAACTGCTGGGAGAAGATTTTATTATCGGGGGCAGTGCCCATAATGTAAAAGAAGCTCTGCAGGCACAAAAGGCAGGTGCAGACTACATTGGATGCGGTGCAGTCTTTGGAAGTCAGACCAAGTCAGATGTGACGACTCTTGCGAAAGAGGAACTGTGTGCAATCTGCGAGGCAGTGGAGATCCCGGTTGTAGCCATCGGCGGAATCACCGCAGAAAATATAAAAGAACTGACTGGAACAGGCATTGACGGAGTAGCTGTAGTGAGCGGATTATTTGCAGCAAAAGACAAGCCGGAGATGGTGCGACGTTTTTTGAAAGCATTTGAAATGAAAAAGGTGCTTACCATCGCAGGAAGTGACTGCAGTGGAGGAGCAGGAATCCAGGCAGATCTTAAGACAATGGCAGCCAATGGTGTGTATGGAATGAGTGCTGTCATGGCATTGACGGCACAGAATACCACCGGAGTACAGGGAATCATGGAAGTGACACCGGAGTTTGCCGGGCAGCAGATAGACAGTATTTTTACAGATATTCGCCCGGATGCTGTGAAGATCGGAATGCTTTCTTCCGGGGAAATCATTCATGTTGTGGCAGAAAAGCTGAAAGAATATCAGGCAGAGCATATCGTTCTTGATCCGGTGATGGTATCAACCAGTGGTCATCGGCTGATACAGAAAGATGCGGAGCAATCTCTGAAGAAAGAGCTTTTTCCGCTGGCGGAGCTGATCACACCGAATATCCCGGAGGCAGAGGTGCTTAGCGGAAGGAAGATTAAAAATGCACAGGATATGGAGTCAGCAGCGGAAAAGATTGTAGAGGAGTATGGCTGTGCAGTTTTATTGAAAGGTGGTCATCGGATCAACGATGCAAATGATTTCCTCTGTACGGGGGAGAAAAAAGTCTGGATCTGTGGTGAGCGGGTGGAAAATCCCAATACCCACGGAACCGGTTGTACTCTTTCCAGTGCGATCGCCTCGAATCTTGCAAAAGGTGCAGGAATGGAAGAGGCGGTGCAGAAGGCAAAAGAATATCTGACGGAGGCATTAAAAGAACAACTGGATTTAGGAGCAGGTTCGGGACCGATGGATCATACACTGGGAAAAATAATTTTTGAATAAGTAGTTCTAAAGAAAAAATCAGAGACAAATAAGCAGAAAAGGAGAGGAAAAATGGCAGAATATACGACGCAGATGGATGCGGCAAGGAAGGGAATCATCACAGAGCAGATGAAGATCGTGGCAGAAAAGGAATTTATGCCGGTAGAAAAATTAAGAGAACTGGTGGCTGAGGGAAAAGTAGCAATCTGTGCGAACAAATTACATAAGTCATTGGATCCGGAAGGGGTAGGAAGTATGCTCCGTACCAAGATCAATGTCAATCTTGGAGTATCAAGAGACTGTAAAGATTATGATATAGAGATGCAGAAGGTCATGAGTGCGGTCAATCTCGGGGCTGAGGCGATCATGGATCTTTCCAGCCACGGGAATACGCAGCCGTTCCGTCAGAAGCTGACAAGCGAGTGTCCGGCAATGATTGGAACCGTTCCGGTTTATGACAGTGTGATTCATTATCAGAGAGATCTGTCAGAGCTGACGGCAAAAGATTTTGTGAATGTTGTACGTCTGCACGCACAGGACGGAGTAGATTTTGTGACGCTGCACTGCGGAATTACAAGAAAGACGATCGATCAGATCAAGAAGCATAAAAGAAAGATGAATATCGTCAGTCGTGGCGGAAGTCTTGTCTTTGCGTGGATGAGCATGACAGGAGAAGAAAATCCATTTTATGAATATTATGATGAAATCCTTGATATTTGTGAAGAATATGATGTGACAATCTCACTGGGAGATGCGTGCAGACCGGGATGCCTGGCAGATGCGACCGATGTATGTCAGATTGAGGAGCTTGTCCGCCTGGGTGAGCTGACAAAGCGTGCCTGGGATCATAATGTGCAGGTTATGGTAGAAGGACCGGGACATGTGCCGTTGGATCAGGTAGCAGCCAATATGAAAGTTCAGCAGACGATCTGTATGGGAGCACCGTTCTACGTACTTGGACCATTGGTTACGGATATTGCACCGGGGTACGATCACATTACGGCAGCAATCGGTGGTGCTGTGGCAGCAATGAACGGAGCAGCATTCCTTTGTTACGTTACACCGGCAGAGCATCTTGCCCTTCCAAATGTTGAGGATGTAAAGCAGGGAATTATTGCATCAAAGATTGCAGCTCATGCAGCAGATATAGCCAAGGGAATCCCACATGCAAGAGATATTGATGATAAGATGGCCGATGCACGCCGGGTACTGGATTGGGATGCACAGTTTGAATGTGCATTAGATCCGGAAACTGCAAAAGCAATCCGGGATGACCGTCTGCCGGAAGATGACCACAGCGATACATGCAGTATGTGCGGTAAATTCTGTGCAGTCCGCAGTATGAATAAGGCACTGGCAGGAGAACATATTGACATTCTGTAAGAACAAACATAGTGGTATTTTGTAAAAACAATCATATTGATATTCTGTAAGAATGGGCGGGTTGACCTTTATGGGGCAATCCGCTACAATATTTTAGAAGACAGGATTTATAAATATCAGAAGAAAAGAGGAAATTATTATGGCAAATCCAGTAGTTACATTTGAAATGGAAAATGGCGATATTATGAAAGCAGAACTGTATCCGGAGATCGCACCGAATACAGTGAATAATTTTGTATCTCTCGTAAAAAAAGGTTTTTATGACGGACTGATCTTTCATCGTGTGATCAGCGGATTTATGATTCAGGGGGGATGCCCGGACGGAACCGGAATGGGCGGTCCGGGATATTCGATCAAAGGAGAATTTGCTCAGAATGGTGTGACGAATGATCTCGCACATGATGCCGGAGTCCTTTCCATGGCACGTGCAATGCATCCGGATTCAGCAGGAAGCCAGTTCTTTATCATGCATAAGAAAGCACCGCATCTGGATGGAGCTTATGCCGCATTTGGTAAGATTACAGAGGGAATGGATGTTGTGAACAAGATTGCTGAGACAGCAACCGATTACAGTGACCGTCCGCTGGAGAAGCAGGTTATGAAAAAAGTGACTGTGGAGACATTTGGAGAAGAGTATCCTGAGCCGGAGACAGTATAATCCCACGATATGCGAATATTGGGCAGGATTGTGGGAGTGCGTAGTGCGAAACAATCCGTTGGCATCATTGTTGGGGGCTTTTGCTCCCAACATCTTATTATTTTTATAAAATTATTAGCACTCTATTTAAAAGAGTGCTAATTTTCTATTGACTTTTAAATTTTGCTGTACTAGAATGTCCATTAGGTAATAAATATGCTATGTAAAAGCATGCAGAAAGAATACAAAAGGATCACAGATTGTGAACAAATAAAAAAGGAGTGCAGTAAAATGGCAGTTAAGAAAGGTACTTTATCAATCGACAGCGAAAATATTTTCCCGATTATTAAGAAATGGGTTTATTCGGATCATGATATTTTTGTCCGTGAGCTGGTGTCCAACGGATGTGATGCGATCACCAAGCTGAAAAAGCTGGATATGATGGGCGAGTATGAACTCCCGGAGGGTTATAAGCCAAAGATTGAAGTCATTGTCAATCCGGAAGAGAAGACGATGAAATTTATTGATAACGGACTTGGAATGACAGCGGAAGAAGTAGAAGAGTATATTACGCAGATTGCATTTTCAGGTGCAACGCAGTTCCTTGAGAAGTATAAAGACAAGACGACAGAGGATGATATGATCGGTCATTTCGGACTTGGATTCTACTCCGCATTTATGGTAGCAGATGAAGTTCAGATTGATACACTTTCCTATAAAGAAGGTGCAAAACCGGTTCACTGGGCAAGTGAAGGTGGTACAGAGTATGAGATGCAGGAAGGCAGCAGAACGACCGTTGGAAGTGAGATCACTCTGTATCTGAATGAAGACAGCCTGGAATTTGCAAATGAATACCGTGCAAGAGAAGTGCTTGAGAGATACTGCTCTTTTATGCCGGTAGAGATCTTCCTTTCCAGAGCAAATGCAGAACCGGAGTATGATACCATTGATGAAGCTGATGTACTCGATATAGATACCGTTGTTGAGCATATCACAGAAGAGCCAAAGGAAGGCGAAGAGGGTGAGCCAAAGCAGAAGGCAAAGATTGTAAGACGCCCGGTTTCCATCAGCGATATCCATCCGCTGTGGACAAAAAATCCGAGTGAGTGTACGAAGGAAGAATATATTGAGTTCTACCGCAAGGTATTTATGGACTACAAAGAACCATTATTCTGGATCCACTTAAATATGGATTATCCATTTAATTTAAAGGGAATCCTTTATTTCCCGAAGATCAATACAGAGTATGAATCTATTGAAGGAAAGATCAAACTGTATAACAACCAGGTATTTATTGCCGATAATATTAAAGAAGTGATTCCGGAGTTCCTGATGGTACTGAAAGGAGTCATTGATTGCCCGGATCTGCCGCTGAATGTATCAAGAAGTGCATTGCAGAATGATGGATTCGTAAATAAAGTTGCGGATTATATTTCTAAGAAAGTAGCAGATAAACTCAATGGCATGTTTAAGACAGACCGTGAGAATTATGAAAAATACTGGGACGATATCAGTCCGTTCATCAAGTTTGGATGCCTGAAAGATGAAAAATTCGGTGAGAAGATGAAAGATTCCATGCTTTATAAGAATCTTGAGCATAAGTATCTGACACTGGAAGATATCATCAAAGAAGCCAAAGGCGAGGCTGAGGTGGAAGAAGCTGCAAAAGAAGAGGCTGCAAAGAATGAAGAGTCAAAAGCAGGAAATACTGAGGCAGAAGCAAAGTCAGAAGAGGCAGAATCCACGGATGCAGATGCTGAAAAAGAGCCGGAGAAGACAAGGATTTTCTATGTAACCGATGAGGTACAGCAGAGCCAGTATATCAATATGTTCAAGGCACAGGGACAGGATGCGATCATCCTGACGCACAATATTGATTCTGCATTTATCACTTATCTGGAGCAGAAGCATCAGGAAGTTCAGTTCTTAAGAATTGATGCAGATGTGCATGATTCTCTGAAAGATGAAGTGGCAGAAGATGAGAAAGAAGCATTCCAGAAGACAGCAGAAAGTCTGGTGGAGATCTTCAGAAAAGAGCTTGGTAATGATAAGCTGGAAGTAAAAGTTGAAAAGCTGAAAGATGATAAGGTTGCATCAATGGCAGTTCTGTCAGAAGAGAACAGAAGAATGCAGGAGATGATGAAGATGTATGGCATGAGCGGAATGGATCCGTCTATGTTTGGCAGTCAGGCAACGCTGGTACTGAATGCAAATCATCCACTGGTACAGTTCCTTGTAGAGCATAAGCGGAGCAAGAATGTATCGGTCATCTGCAAGCAGTTGTATGATCTTGCAATGCTGGCACATAAGCCGTTAAGTCCGGAAGAAATGACAGCATTTGTTCAGAGAAGTAATGAGATTATGATGTTACTGACAAAGTAATACCTGTTTAAATTTGTAGTTGTTTGGGAGATACGCTTGTAAAGAAAAAGACTTCTTTGTGACGAATCGGACGCGGAAAGCAGGGATATT
>OLHE01002635.1_pt1 | contig 10383 bp, 6 predicted proteins | sample 1605821 | NCBI WGS metagenome assembly OLHE01 (sample SAMN03283250) | human gut metagenome | biome: human-associated habitat; material: feces | host: Homo sapiens | place: USA | collected 2013
ACCTGACGGATTTCAAGATGGAAAAGTCCATCGAGAACACGATTACAGGGGTGCATCCGTACTGGGTAGACAACGAAACGCAGGCAGTCATGGAGCTACCGGAGAAGGTGGTGTTGCAAAGCAAACGGTCGATCCCCTACCAGAAGATCACCGTGCTGGATTGTACTAGCAATTTTCAGGAAAAGCCGAGTGAAGCGGCACTTCGGGAATACGCACAGAACTATATCGACACCACGGACTTAACGGAGCCGGAAATCGACATCAAGATCGACTTTTTACAGCTCTGGAATACGCCGGGGTATGAGGACATCGTGGAAGCAGAGCGTGTCTCCCTTTGCGATATGGTCCATGTGTTTATCTCAAAGCTGGGTATCGAAGTCAGTTCCAAAGTCACCGAGACCGAGTATGATGCGCTGCTGGAACGTTATAACAGCATCACATTGTCGAACTCCACGGTCAGCAGCCGGAATTCCTCTCTGACAGGTTCTCTTAACAGTATCCGAAATACAGCTGTTATTGCCTACGACACTGCCGTCCGTGCGGAGACTGCAGTTGGGGAGCAGGTCGGTGGAATCACAGCGTCTATCATTTATGACGGTGCGCTTTTTGCTGCGCTATTTGGTCTTCATTATAAGAATGAGACAGATAGCAAAGGCAATACAATCCGGTATGCTTTTAATGCTGTATCCCTGAAACAGTCAACAGTTGCGTGGAAGAACAGCCCTGCTGGATTATTTGTATCCACAGATGGTGGTAAAACTTGGGGCTATGGATGGGAATCCGATGACACAGCAGTAAAAACAGCAATCCTGTTGGAACAGACCCTCAAGGAGTTAGATGACCGCTATAAGAAAGCTACGGAGCTTTCCGAGGAACTGCTGAAAGAACTGGATGATCGGTATAAGACGGCAACAGCGCTTTCTTCCGAACTCCAAGAGCAGCTGGATCAGCGGTATGAAACTGCAAAGAAGTTATCCAAAGAACTGTCTGAGGAATTGGACAGACGGTATGGAAATGTCACGACACTCTCGGAAGCACTGCAAAAGGAATTGGATGAGAGATACAGCGTGGCAAAGAAGCTGTCGGAAGATGTCGAAAAAGAGCTGGATAAAAAGTATCAGCCGAGTATCCCAGTATCGGAAACCGCACCAGAGGAGCCGGGGAACGATGCATTGTGGGTCGATAAGAAGAATCTGCGGCTGAAGCTGTGGGATGGAGAAAACTGGCGAATTGTTGGATATGAGCCAGAAGACCCAAAAGATCCAGAGAAACCAGTAGAACCAGAAGGACCGGACAACACCGGGCAGGGAGGAGGCGAAAGCGATGGCAGTAAGGAGGAAACAGATAGTGGAAACACAGACACAGGAAGCACAGGAGATGGCAGCGACAACAGCGAAACCAGTCCGGATCTTTCAGGAGATTGAACTGTCCTTCACGGAAAATCTGATCCCGGTGCAGATTCCGGTCAAACAGTTTGACAATCAGGCGCGAAAAGTCAGATGCCGACTATATCAGAATTCGGTGGAATATGTTGTGCAGGAAGGTACCATCGTCAGCTATTCGGGTACAAGGCCAGATGGAGTGGTGTTCCAGTATTCCAGCGAATCCAGACCGGAGCTTGTGTTTGTGGATTCCGGTACGATCATTCTGACCGTCACTTCTTTTATGACGGAAGTGTATGGCCGTTTTCCAATTGACATTTACCTTCTTTCTGATGATGGGGATGTACTGGGAATGTTCAACCTGACCCTGAACGTGGCACGGGCGGCAATCACGAACCGGAAGATTGCAACGCTGACCTATAAGCAGTGCGTGGATGCAACGGTGGCGGGCATTCAGGGATTCTATATTTCTGAGGACGGATACCTTGTCATGGAATCGGACGATGAACTTGGGCTGATGAAGGGCTCTTATTCCAGTACGATGGAAAAGGTGGCAGCAGATGTGTATGACAAGATGGTCAACAGCTCCATTGACGGAAACGGCTATCTGAATTTTCAGTCCTGGGATGATCTGGGGCTGGTGTTTTCTTTGGATGAAGAATCACAGCTGGTCGTCCAGTATGGAGAAGAAAAAGAACAATGATACCGGAAATCCGGTAGGAAGGAGATACAATGGGAGAATTTCTTGGAAAGAGAGTCATTCCCCGGCATGAGGGAGACTGGGAGAAGGCGAGAAGTTATGAACCGCTGATGATCGTCCTTGACCCGGAAACGGGGGATGGTTATATCAGCCGGTATGATGTTCCCGCCGGTACGCTGCTCACAAACGAGCACTACTGGGCAAGGTGCAGCCATTTCAATGCTCAGATGCACCGTCTGGAAACAGATGTGGCAGAAGATGTGGAAGGAATGCACACAGATCTTGCTAATACGAAGTCTGCGATGAGTGAGGAACTTTCGCAGACCCATCAGAAAATGGCAGAGGAACTCTCAGAAACAGAGAACCGGATGGGTGAAAAGGTAACTGCTGCAACGTCTGCCATGAAAGACACACAGAACAGCATGGATGCGGCAGTTGCCCAGATGAATAAACGTCTGGATGCAAATGTGACGGCATCCACGGACAGCAAGGCGGACTATGCCGCAGAATTGGTGGATACCAGAGTGGACAGCGAAGGAACTACCTATCCGAGTGCCGGGGAAGCCATCCGCAGCATTACGGCAGGTTTGGCAAGAAAAATCGTTCCGGCAGAAATGGGAACTGCATACCGAAATGAGAATACTGTTCAGAATAGTATGGAAGGTGCAGCTGTTCACTGCTTGGTTCATCATGTTTCTGGCTACACGGGAACCTTTCTTGGCTTCTTCAGTTCCTATGAAGAGTGCAAAGAAAAGTCGTTCCGGGTCGTTATTCTAAGCAACAAGGTGCCGTATGAAGGACAGGCTATCATTACAAATTCTCCGAATGCATGGGGCAGCGACAATGGAAAGGTTGGCTGTGTAGCTCTCGGTGCTGTAAAGCTGAATGAGGAAAACGGCTATCTGGCAGCGTTTGATCTGGATTTTTCCGAAAGCCGCTGGGAAGAATTTGTGACGAAGTACACGGCATCCAGAAAACTCTATTTCTGTATCCGCAGGGAAAAAGCTGCTGCACAGGACAGTGAGTTTTATGTGTATGCGTATGAAACAACAGATGTCAAGGATTTTGGCTGGAAATATGTTTCTGAGCATGACTGTCTGCGGATTCTGGAGCAGGAAATCATCAATGCCAGAGCCGGAGAGGCATCCCTGTCACAGCTTTTGCGGGCGCACGAGGCAATCCTGAAAGAGGTGACGGACTGCCACTCGGATTCTTCTGGTATCCTTTATGAAAACCTGTCCGACCGCTTAAAGCTGCTCGATGCGATGGCGGCTCCCAGACTTCCGGTAAGTTCTTATTTTGCACCGAGGGACAATACAAACGGAGAACTGAAAACCGGTGCGATGGGAGTATCCGCAGTGGGAGAGAACGTGCAGTTTAAGTTTGACCATACGGCCTATGTGACTGAGTACGAACAGACCGCCTGGTCTTCGGTGCATTTTGCATTCTGTATTTCCTATGAGCAGATGATGAAGCTGAAGGGGCTAGATCGCCTGTACCTGGAACTGTTCTTTGAAGGCGTGGGCGAGAAAGGAAATAAGGAGCAGACCGGAAAAGTGCTGAATCCCCGGTTCTATGTGAATAGTGTGGGAAACTGGGCATCTTCGGTCAATCCCTCTGTCGTGGTTCCGATCACGGTCGGCTCTAAGGTGTTCTATCATCTGGAGCAGGAGATGGTGGAGAAGGTTCTGGAAAAGGAAAGACCGCTGTATATCGTTTTTGCCGGAAGTTTCATGGACAACGCAGTTGTCAAGGATCTGGGACAGGTCTGCCTGACCGTTTCTATTGTGAATCAGCGTTCCTCCGGCATTCTGACTCCGTTTATCAGCTATGCGGACAGTGCAGAAACGGCGGCATTTGCCAATGAAGCAGGCAAAGCTATTCAGGCAGAAAATGCTTCGTATGCAGAAAACGCTGACTATGCAGGCAGCGCAGGGAGTGCCGTCATTGCAGATAACTTCTTCCTCGTCCCGGCGGAGGAACTGCTGAATCATCCGGGAGTGCGTTATTCGTTTGGGCTGGATACGCTGGCGTACCCGGAGAAGTATCCATATGCCTACCGTTTTGGATTCCAGAGTACCGGCAACCGGGCAAGTGCAAAGATCAGTGGTACAGGTTTTGACCAGGTGGTCGAGTTTAGCATCGGTCTGAGCAAAGAATCCGATCAGCCGCATAACCAAGGATATGCCAAGCAGCTGAGCGGCATGATGTCCTTTGACGAGATGCTCCGGAAGTTTGAAGAAGGCTACCAGTATTGTTATCTCTGTGAGATCGAGGAATTCGAGAACTGTCCGGAAGGTGTTCAGGGTGGTGCGTATGATAACCGGCTGTTGATTGCCTATTATCTGGATGGCAAGTTCACGAATCCAATCAATGTTTCACCAGTGCTGAAGCGTATCATTTACGGAAACCGAAAGATGTATGTCTGGCGGTTTGCTTTTACGCAGGAAATACTGGAAGCAATCCAAGTACAGAAAGAAGCAGGAACATTCAGTGCCAGCTGGTTTGGCATCTGGAACACCCGGAAGTATTCCGGAGAGGAGCATGTTGTATGGACTCCGAAATGGTATTGGCAGGATTATGCTTTTGCGGATGACAGTTTTTCCAATGAAGATATGGCAACCTTCTTCCAGAGTAAATACACCTACTGGTGTTCCTATGTGAACCACGGAAAGCTGAAAGAACGCTTTGCAGAGGTGGATGCTTCGTTGGAACAGCTGAAATCCGGTGCGGAGAAGGCAGAAGAAAGACTGAATGGGCAGGAAGCACGAATAAAAAATCTGGAGAAACCGACTGTGCTGACGGGTATTGTCTGTTGGGGCGATTCTCTTACCGCAGGAGGTGGATGGACGTCCACTCTTCAGAAACTGTCCGGGATTCCGGTCTACAACGGCGGTACCGGTGGCGAGAATGCCAGAACGATTGCTGCCCGTCAGGGAGCTGATGTGATGCTGGTCAATAATATCACGATCCCGGCCACCTGTGAGCCGGTAACTATCGCCGTGCGGAAAACGGATTCTGGTATCTTGACAGAGGAAGGCTATAAGGTGACGCCACTTTTGCAGGGCGGAGCCCATGTCAATCCAGTCAAGATCGGCGAGGTGGAAGGTACGCTCCGTTGGACTGGCACGAACTATGCGGATACCAACGGCATCTGGACGTTTACACGTTCTGTCGCTGGTGAAGCAGTCACAATCAAGCGTCCGACTGCGGTCCGTACTGCATTTGACCGGCTGCACAATCAGCCTTCTGAAGTGATGATTCTTTTTATTGGTCAGAATGGTGGCTATGCAGACCTTACAGATCTGATTCGGATGCACCAGCAGATGATCAGCCACTTCAAAGGAAAGGAATATCTGGTGCTGGGCCTTTCGACTGGCACGGAAAGCCAGCGTGCAAAATATGAAAAGCAGATGAAGCAGGCGTTTGGCAGACGTTTCGTCAGTCTCAGAGAGTATCTGGCGCATCCGGTGTATGACACGGATGGCAAGACGGTCATCAGCTGCTATGGTCTGGACGATGCAGGCCTTGATCCCACGGATGCGGACATCGAGCGTATCAAACAGGGACAGGTTCCGCAGACACTGCTGGCGGATTCCGTTCATTACACAGCTGCAACCAAGACGGTCATCGGAACTATGCTGTATAAGAAGATGATCGAACTTGGAATTTTGGAACAGTAAGAGAAAGGACACTAAAATGAAGAAAAAGCGGTATATCGAAAAAATGTTCGGGGGGGGGGTAAAACCTGACCGCCATAAGAAAAGAACTCCTCCCTGACCGGGTGACTATCCGAAATTGTTATGAGGACAGCCGGATAAACACCGGCAGGAAGGAGATTTTTTATGGGAACTTTTAAGGGTAAGCGGATCATTCCGAAACACGATGGCGTATGGAATCAGAAAAAGGAATATGAGGAACTGACGATCGTTCTGGATGCGGAAAGTGGGGATGGTTATATCTCCAGAAAGCCAGTCCCGGCAGGTACAGTGCTGACCGATACGGATTATTGGAGCCTGTGCAGTCATTTCAATGCCCAGATGCACCGTCTGGAAACAGATGTGGCAGAAGATGTGGAAGGAATGCACACAGACCTTTCGGAAACGAAAGCCTCCATGAGCAAAGAACTGTCTGAAGCAGAGAGCAGGGTGAGCACCAAAGTATCTGATGCACAGAATGCCATGCAGAAAACAGAAGATGCCATGAATACAGCTGTGGAACAGATGAACAAGCGTCTGGATGCAAATGTGACGGCATCCACGGACAGCAAGGCAGATTATGCGGCAGAACTGGTCGATGTCCGGGTTGGACAGGATGGAACGGTGTATCCTTCCGCTGGTGAAGCAATCCGTGGGCAGTACAGTCTGGCTGTGGAGAATGGAATCACCGGAGCAAAGCTGGCACTTGCCGGTTCCAATGGTAATTTGGGTGAGGTGTTCCCAAAGGCTGCGATGCCAGCTCTGCTGGGAGCTAAATGTGAAGCGGGGGAATTTCTGGATTACCGGATCATGGGGACTACGGATTACGGTCAGTTCTACCATCGCTTTACCAATATGCTGATGGGCAAATTCCGAAAATATTTGTTCATCTCCAAGATCCGGGAGATTTCCGGCTCCTGTGCCGGTGTGAGCTGCTACCAGTACGATTCCAAAGGTGTAAATCTGAATACTCATGTGACGAAGGCGATAAGAGTTGCCCACGGAAGTGAAATCTATGTAGTATTCTTCGGAGAGATTCTGGAGAATGCATACCGGCTGGACATTTCGCCGTGCGTTGCAAGGAAGGAGGCCGTGGTAGAGTGCGACAGCCGATGCGTTCTGCTGGATGTGACCGGGCAGAGCGATGATGAATTGCAGAAAGTTCTGTCTCTGATCAGCAGCAGTCCGGTTGAAGACAGCATCCTTCAGTATTATGACACATGGGGCATTGCCGGAAAAGTTATGAGCGTTCCGTATGCAGACAGAACCGGCATTTCAGATCAGACACGGGAAATGCTGGGGAATGTAGCATATGGATGCCCTGCCTTTTCTGAAATGATTCCTTTTTCCAGCAAGTTTCAGGAAAAGGACACAACGTATGCGTGGGCAAAGACTGTTGTGACCCGCAGCGAAGACTGGGGCGTGTTTGGCGGAGCACGGCTGAGTGGTCTGGCTGCTGGGAAGTATCTTGTCTTTGGCAGGGTGGAATCCGTAGAAACGGATGACGCACAGCTGGGAGAAGTTTCCATTGGCATCATCGAACCGGGCATTCCAAACTGGGCAAAGCGTGTACCGTGTGGAACACTGAATAAAGCAACGCTTCCGTTTCAAATGAATCTGGTTTACGAATATGCCGGTGGAAAGGATAATCTGAATTTTGCGGTGCAGCTGACGGGTTCCAATTACACTTCCTTTGTTGTGACCATGTGGGTGCTGAACGTGACCGGGCTTTCCAATGAGGAGATTGAGGCGCTCAGTCACAGCAGCATAACGGAACGTGCCTCCGCTGTGAAGAATGCGACACACGCCATTCTTACAGAAAAAGCGGAAGTGGCAGCAAAAGCGGATTATGCTGAAAATGCGGAGACAGCGAAAAAGGCAGATCATGCTGGGACATCTGATACCGCAGAGAAAGCTGTTACTGCCGGATATGCGGAACTGTCCGGTAGCTGGAAAGGGAAGAAGGCGCTGGTCATTGGTGACAGCATTACGGCGGCTGGAAAATGGCAGAAGAAGCTGGAAGAATTGCTCGGTATAAATGTTGATACCCATGCAAAGGGCGGTATCGGAATCCTTCGGATGACAGACGGTGACAATGGTCTGGATGGAACGTACAATGCAGAAACGGATAAGAAAGGTGTCATGCGGCCGCTGATGGCTGCTGACGTGGAAGGTGTCAGCCTGATCATTGTCCTACCGGCCTACAACGAAAGAGCAACGGTGCTCGGTTCGGTAGGAGACTGCTACCCGGAAAAGGAGACCATCTGTGGCCGAATCCAGTATCTTTTGAATCGCATCTATGAAGAACTGGAAGATGCCGGAAACCTGACCTGTCATGTGCTGGTGGCGACGCCGCACTGTGCAGGCAAGTATCCGTATGTGGATGCAGATGGATATGAGGAGTATCCGGTCGGGACAGGCCAGACAATGGAAAAACTGTCGGATACGATCAAGGCTGTGGCGCAGGCAAATAATGTGGCAGTCTGTGATCTCTGGCATGAGAGTGGAATCAACCGCAGGACATGGAGCGTCTTTGGCGCGCAGAAGAATGCTGTGAATGAGCAGTATGCCAAGTACCAGCTGGATGCATCCGGTAAGGTAGTAGGAAGCACGCCGCAGCGGTATGTGAACGGACAGTCCTATTATCAGAAGCGGAACGGCAGCATTGTTCTGGAAAAATATACGGGATCTTCGCCGTATCCGTTTAATGGCGACCAGCTCCATTGCAGTACAGAAGGCTACGCCAGAATCGGAGAATGTGTGGTAGGATCTGTAATCCAGGCATTCGGAAAATAAATTTCCACTGATTTTCACGCAAAGTGTCTGTTATTTGCTGTGAAACGGTGTTCATTATAGAAGGAGTATTTTTTTCGTAAGGGCGGCAGAGAAACCGCCTGTTTTTTATGCCCCAAAGGGGCTGGAAAGGATAAGATTATGCAGAATGTGATCGATAAGATTGAGTGGATGTTCGCAGGTCTGGGTGGTTTCCTGGGCTGGTTCTTCGGCGGATTTGATGGCTTCCTTTATGCACTGGTGGTGTTTGTGGTCTGCGACTACTTCACCGGGGTGCTGGCAGCAGCCATCAAGCATGAACTTTCTTCTGAAGTTGGCTTTAAGGGGATTGCCAAGAAGGTGTGCATCTTCGTACTGGTTGGCATTGCCAACATCATTGATACGCAGATTCTTCAGAATGGAGCGGCCATCCGTACAGCAGTGGTATTTTTTTATTTGGCAAATGAGGGCCTGAGCTGTCTTGAAAATGCAGCTGTCATTGGCCTTCCGGTGCCGGATAAGCTGAAGGAGATGCTGGCACAGCTGAAGGAAGAAAAGAGCGATAAGCAGAACAAAGAGTAAGGAAAACGGGGAGAGGTGATGAGCCTCTCCTTCATTAGTAGGAGGAAAGCAATATGAGTAAGAAAGAGTATCCCGCGAAGCTGACAAACGGCTATTACCGTGTGCGTGAAGTCTGGGAAGATGAGGCATCCCAGTTGGGAGCGTACCGTCTGCTGGCGAATGCAAAAGCCAAGTGTGATGAAAACCCCGGCAGCCGTGTGTTCGACAATGACGGCAACGTGATCTATCCGGAAGAGGCTGTACCAGATACTGGTGCAGATGAGAGTGAAGAGAAAGCAGTCGTGGACGATATCCCGGAAGAAAAGCCGGAAACCACAGCCCCTGTGGAAGATACCCCAGCGGAGAAAGAAGCAGAGGCTGAAGTGGATGAGAACGAGTTCCCGACTGCAGAGGAGCTTCCGGCAACCATTGCCTATGGTAAACTCAAGACCCTCATGAATATCCGGGAGATGCCGGACACTGGCGCAGAAGTCGTGACCGTTTACAAAAGGAACACACTGATTGAAATCGTGGAATTCTGTGCGGGCTGGCTGAAAATAAAGTGCCCGGAAGCGGTGAGTGGTCTGGCCTACGTTCTTAACAGTGCGGATACCTATGCCTTCACAGCCAGCAAGATCTATACTGTGGTTCCCGGTGATAATCTCTGGAAGATCGCAGAAAGGGAACTGGGGAGCGGCGGCCGCTGTGCGGATATCCGTGTGCTGAATGGGCTGACTTCCAACGCTATCCGGGTCGGCATGAAACTGCTGATCCCTTAAACGGCGCAATTCGACACATTTTTAGGACTTCAATTTCCTGATGCCGAAAGGTATACTTGGGAAAAGGAGAGTGTTGGAAATGAATGAAAAGCTCATGGCAGAAGATGTGTTAAGACCGTATGGCATTACGCTGTACTATAAGGGATGTGAGTATCTGAGAGATGCAATCGTCCTGCATTGGCATCGGCCGGATCTGAAACCAGGTCAGCTCTTACAGTATGTTGCAGACAGGAAAGGTGTTAAGAAGAGCGGTGTCCTCAGTGCCATTTCCACAATTTCCAGTGTAGCATGGAAAGTGAATGGGATAGGCGGTGAAAAGCCGATGTCAATCATGAAGTTTGTCTGTAGGATATTGGAAGAAGCAGACAGGAATAGAGAATAACCAATAGACCTAAAGGGGACTCGGAGTGATCCGGGTCTCTTTTCTTTTATGGAGGAAATCATTATGGGATATACCAATAGTCCACTCGTTGTTTACACCAAGCTCTCTC
>OLHE01002639.1_pt1 | contig 10369 bp, 6 predicted proteins | sample 1605821 | NCBI WGS metagenome assembly OLHE01 (sample SAMN03283250) | human gut metagenome | biome: human-associated habitat; material: feces | host: Homo sapiens | place: USA | collected 2013
GCCGGCGCCCACGAGGGCGCGGACGATGCCGGCTACCGGCGCCTCCTCAGGCCGCGCAGCACAGACCAGCACTATGCGCCGCGGAAAATCCAGCGTGATTTTTCCCTGCTGCACGGCGGCGGCGCCACGGGTCGTACGCGGCGCTGCCCCGCGCCGGTAGTCCTCCATCTTCTTTTCCAGATAATTGTCGGCCATACTTCCGGAAGTTTTTTAGACACTCTCTTAGTGCGCGTCCAGCCAGTTGCTTGCCATTCCGGCGCCTACGCTCAGGGGAACGCGGCCGCGGTAGGCGCCCTCCATCTGCCCGACGACGAGCCGCTGGAGTTCGGCGGCCTCCTCCGGAATGACGTTGAAGATAAGTTCGTCGTGAACCTGAAGTATCATGCGCGAGCGCAGCCCGCGCGCGCGGATTTCCTTATAGATGCGTATCATGGCCAGCTTGATTATGTCGGCGGCGCTGCCCTGCAGAGGGGCGTTGATGGCGTTGCGCTCCGCATAGCCGCGAACGGCGTTGCTGCGCGAGTTGATGTCCGGCAGATAGCGGCGACGGCCCATCACGGTGGTCACGAAGCCGTCGCGCCGGGCGCGCTCGATGGCCTCATTCATATAGGCCTCGACGCCGGGATAGGTGCGCAGGTAGCCCTCGATGAGTTCCTTGGCCTCGGCGCGGGGTATGCCCAGACGCGCGCTCAGCCCGAAGGCGGAGATGCCGTAGATGATGCCGAAGTTGGCCGTCTTGGCCGTGCGCCGCTGGTCGTCGCTTACCGCTGCGGGGTCTATGTGATAGATTTTGGCCGCCGTGGCGCGGTGGATGTCGGCTCCGCTGACGAAAGCCTCGACCATATCCTTGTCGCCGCTGAAGTCGGCCATAAGCCTGAGCTCGATCTGCGAATAGTCCGCCGACATCAGAAGGCAGCCCGGATCGGCCACGAAGGCACGGCGGATTTCGCGCCCGTCGTCGGTGCGGATGGGTATGTTCTGAAGATTGGGGTTGGTGCTGGAGAGGCGCCCCGTGGCCGTCACGGTCTGACGGTAGGTGGTGTGCAGCTTGCCTGTGGTGGGGTTGATGAGTTTGGGGAGGGCGTCGACGTAAGTCGCCAGCAACTTGCGCAGAGTGCGGATTTCGAGTATCAGGCGCACCAGCGGCACCTCGCCGGCGTATTTCTCCAGCGCGTCCTCCGCCGTGCTCCAGGAGCCTCCCTTGGTCTTGCGGGCCTTGGGGTCGATTTTGAGTTCGTCGAATAATATGGTGCCTACCTGCGATGGGCTGGAGATGTTGAAGGGACGTCCCGCCAGGGCATAGGCCTCCTCCTCCAGGGCGTGCAGACGCTCTTTCAGCTCGACGGAAAGCCGGTGCAGCTCGATGGGGTCGATGCGGGCGCCCTCCCATTCCATATCCGCCAGTACCTCTATCAGCGGCAGCTCGATTTCCTCGAGCAGGCGCAGCTGGTCCTTCTCGCGCAGCTCTGCCTCCAGCAAGGGCATCAGACGCAGTACGGCGGCCGCGCGCTGCGGCGCAGTAAGGGCCTCGCAGCCAAGGTAGACCATCGCCAGGTCAGAGGTCAGATGCCGCGCCTCCGGGGAGCACAGGTAGTGCGCCACGGCGGTATCGAAGTACTTCGCCCCCGAGAGCAGCACGCCCATGCGCCGCAGCAGCAGCAGGTCGCGCTTGAAATCGTCGCTCACAAGCGTTATCTCCGGATTGGCCAGCACCGGCTCAAGCAGCGTCATGATGGCCTCGCGGCGCTCGCGCTCGTCGGGCAGGGCGATTTCCAGGCAACGCGGAGCCGCCGGAACGGCCTCGCCTCCGGCCTCCTCCAGCCCGTCCGGTATATATGCCAGCGCCAGGCCGGTGATGCGGGCGGTCATGGCCTCGGCGCCCTCGGCCTCGACGGTCAGCCCTATGCGGCCCGTTGCCGACGCGGCCTCGAGGAAGGAGGCGATGGCGGCGGGGTCGGAGCTGCTCTCGATATGCTCGGGCCGAGCGGCGGGGATGCCGCGCTCGATGCGCGCGTCGGCGGCCTCGGCGTCGGCCAGGTCGAAGAGCGAGAGCGGAGCCTCGGGTGCCGCGGGAGCGGGTGCCGCAGATGCTGCCGGAGCGTCGCCGAGTTTGGCAAGGAAGGCCTTGAACTCAAGCTCCTTGAAGATTGCCCGCAGCGCGTCGATGTCAGGTTCGCAGCGTCGCAGGTCCTCCGGACGGATATCCAGCGGCACCTCGGTGCATATCGTCACCAGCCACTTCGACTGACGTATCTGTTCCTCGTTGTTTTCGATTTTGGCCCGCAGCGCACCCTTGATTTTATCGGTGTTGGCCAGCAGATTATCTACTGAGCCGAACTCGCGGATAAGTCGGGCGGCCGTAACCTCGCCGACGCCCGGGCAGCCGGGCACGTTGTCCGACGCATCGCCCTCGAGGGCGAGCAGGTCGATTACCTGCTCCGGGCGCTCGATACCGTAGCGCTCGCAGACTTCCTTAGGACCGCGGATTTCGAAGTCCCTGCCCTTCAGCGCCGGACGGTACATAAGCACCTCCGGACGCACCAGCTGGCCGTAGTCCTTGTCCGGGGTCATCATGTAGGTGGTGAAGCCTTCGCCCTCGGCCATGCGCGAAAGGGTGCCGATAACGTCGTCGGCCTCATAGCCCGGTATCTCGACAACCGGAATGCGGTAAGCCTCGAGTATACGCTTGATGAAGGGGATGGCGAGGGTGATATCCTCCGGCTGCTTGTCGCGGCCGGCCTTGTACTCGGCGTATTGCTCGTGGCGGAAAGTCTTGCCGTGCTCCGGGTCGAAGCAAACGGCGATATAGCCGGGATTCTCCTTGCGCAGCACGTCGTCCAGGGTATTGACGAAGCCGAAGATGGCGGAGGTGTTCAGGCCGTACGACGTTACGCGCGGCGAGCGCATCAGCGCATAATAGGCGCGGTAAATCAGAGCATAGGCGTCGAGCAGAAACAGTTTGCGTTGTTCAGGCATATTGCGGACAATTTATACATTAGCGCAAAGATAGTCTTTTTTGCCGAAATACCACCGCCCCGCCAACTTTAAGTCCCATGGCAAATGGATAACTTCCAATTGGGAAATGTGGATTTTTATAGACAAACATTCTAATAATTGACGCATTATGTAGGTACGCGATTAATCGCGTACCTACATTTTCTTATTGTCAGGAAATGCTTTTTATCTCTGCAATGTTCTGCGTCGGGCCGGATTTACCTAAGGTCCTGTCTCCGGGCTTTCATGCTCGGCTCTGACTTTACTGATATTTTTCGTAATTTTGCGCTCCCGTATAATTCAAACGAATTCCTGATGAATCAACAGATAAAGGGCCACCTGTGTATGCTGGGTGCCAATACGATGTGGGGACTGATGTCGCCTGTGGCCAAACTTGTGATGAGCGCCGGAATCGTGGCACCTCTCTTCCTTGCCGATGCCCGAATCGTAGGAGCCGCGATACTGTTCTGGCTGCTGTCGCTGGTGCGCCCATACGAGCATGTCCCTGCTCCGGATTTGCTGAGACTCGCCGGCGCCGCCATGCTGAGCATTCTTTTCAACCAGGGATGCTTCATTGTCGGCGTCGGTTATACCTCGCCGGGCGAAGCCTCAATAATCACGACCACCATGCCAATGTGGGTGATGGTATTCGGAGCGCTGTTCTTCGGCCAGAAACTTACAGTCCGCAAACTCCTCGGCATTGCGCTTGGCGGCATCGGCGCGCTTACCCTGATAATCAGCGGCATGAGCACGGCCGTTCGCGGAAACAATCCTGTGCTGGGCGACATTCTGGTGCTGTGCGCGCAGATGTCGTACGCCACCTATCTGCTGATTTACCGCAACTTTATCAGGCGGTATTCCCTGGTTACGCTGATGAAGTGGATGTTTACGTTCGCCTCTGTCGGAAGCCTGGCGATTTCTTTCCGGACTGTCGTATCCATGGATTATTCGGCGCTGGACACGGCCCTGATTGCGGGCATAGCCTATGTAGTGGTCGGGGGCACCTTCCTGGCTTATGTGTTCATGACCTACGGACAGAAGACCCTGCGGCCGGAGGTTGTCGGAATGTACAATTACCTGCAGCCGATAGTGGCCCTGATGGTGGGCCTGACCTTGGGACTGGACCGCTTTTCTCCGCTCAAAGGCCTGGCGATAGTGATGATTTTCAGCGGAGTATATATAGTCGCCACCGCCAGAGCCTCCGATAGTCCCGAAAGGTCCCGGATATCGCCGCAAGCAAGGTAACCCCATGCGAGCGCCGGAGATGGCAACCCGCACCCGGAAATCCGCTCCATCCGGCCTGCAACTCCGTTTTTTAATACGATTTAGGAATATAATTTTCGGATACGGAAAAAGTTTTGTATTTTTGCGTGCGAATACTGAGCCTAAATCAGGATATTATGACTCGAAACAATATCATAACGATAATTCTGGCAGCCCTGCTGGCCCTCGGCGGTGTCAGCGCCAACGCACAGAACAACGGCAACCGCAAGGTGCAGATTGCCGGTATCGCCTTCTATAACTTTGAGAATCTGTTCGATACGATTCCCAACAATCCCGAAGGCCGCGACCTGGAATTCACTCCCGGCGGCAGCCGTCAGTGGGACAGCCGCAAATACAACATCAAGGTCCACAATCTCGCATACGCCATCAGCCAGTTCAAGACCCGCACCACGCCCTACGGACCCGCCATAATCGGCATCAGCGAAATCGAGAACCGCTCCGTAATCGAGGACGTCGTCAACCAGCCTGAGCTCCGGGACCTCGGCCTCCAGATTGTCCACCACGACTCGCCCGACGCCCGCGGCGTAGACGTCGGCCTGATTTACAACCCACGGTACTTCCGCGTCGACAACGTCACCAACCACCGCCTCACCGCCCTCAACTTCCGCACCCGCGACCAGATGTGCGTCGTCGGGCGCCTGCTCGGTCAGCCCCTGGCGGTAATCGTCAACCACTGGCCATCCCGCCTCGGCGGACAGGAGCGCAGCGAGCCCAACCGCGTCGCCGCCGCAGAACTCAGCAAAAGCATCGCCGACTCCCTCTGGACCGTCAATCCCGAAATGGCCGTAATCATCATGGGCGACCTCAACGACGACCCCCAGAACAAATCCTGCGCCAAAATCCTCGGAGCCGCCAAGAAGGCCGACAACGTCGACGACCACGGCTTCTACAATCCCTGGTGGGAAATCCTCGACCGTGGCATAGGCACACTGGCATACAACAGCAGCTGGAACCTTTTCGACCAGATTATCATCTCCGGCAACCTCGTAGGAGCTCCGGACGACAAGTGGAACTTCTTCGAAGCCCGCGTGCTGAACTTCGACTTCCTGCGCGACACCGAAGGCACACGCCAGGGCTACCCCAAGCGCACATTCGCCTCCGGAAGTTTCCTCGGAGGATATTCCGACCACTTCCCGACGGAAATCTTCCTCCGCCGCTACGTGACGGTAAACCGCTGATACCTGAGCATACACACAAATTCCAATATTCATCAAAAAACACAGTATGAAAAAATTTCTACTCACTCTGGCAGCAGCCGCACTCTGCGCAAGCGCAGCTTTTGCCGACGCTACTGTCGTAATCAAGGACCAGACTCCCTACACCGGCGGCGCAACCACCGACGCCGTTGAATGGACCAACGGAAACTTCACCTTCAACCCCGCCAAGGGCGATCCCAAGGCTACCGCACCTTCCTTCAACCGTGCCGGCGACCTGCGTCTCTACGCCAAGAACACCTTCACCATCACCACGACCGGTCCGGAAATGACCAAAATCGTGTTCAACATCTCCGCACAGGGTCTCAAGCGCCTCACCGTCGTATCTGCCGACAACGGCACAATCGCAACCCAGGCCAAGGGCGACGCCACCGTTACCTGGACCGGCAGCTCCAAGAACGTAGTATTCACCGTAGCACCCGAAGGTGAAAAAGCCATCTACGGCACTGAAGACACCAAGGCCGGCCAGCTCGACTTCGACAAGATCGAAATCACCGGCGGCGGCGAACTCGGCGGCGACGTGCCCCCGACTCCCGAAGACCCCAACTTCGTTAAGGTCAACTCCATCGAGAACGGCGCTTCCTACGCCCTCGTCGCCGACGGCAAGTACACCGCCGACCTCTTCTCCCGCAACTACGGCTACTTCAGCTGCACCGCTCTGCCCGCAGGCGCAGGCGATGAGTTCAAGGGCAGCGAAGCCGGAGCCCTGAAGTTCACGGCAGTTGCCGGCGGCTACACCATCACCACCGCCGCAGGTAAGTTCATGGGTGCAAAGGCCGGTTTCAACACCTTCGACACCACCGACGACAGCGCCGACAACCGCGTATGGACCGTTTCCTTCAACGCCGACGGCACCGCCGCCATCGTCAATGTCGCTACCGGCAAGACCGTCGCCATGGACACCCAGTACGGTTCCTTCGGCTGCTACGACCAGGACGCCCTCGAAGGCAAGGCTCTTCCTGCCGTCTTCAAGTACACCGGCGGTGAAGTAGTTCCTCCCACCCCCAACACCGCTACTTTCGAACTCGTCAACGCTGTCAGCGACGGTGAATTCGTATTCGTAGTCGACGGCAAGGTCGGCGAAGCCATCCCCGCCAGCAGCAGCTTCGGCCGCCTCAGCCTCGTTGAAGCCACATTCGACGGCAACAAGGTTACCACCGCCGTAAGCAACATCATCAAGATCGCCGCCGCCAACGGTGGCTATACCCTCCAGGACGCCAACGGCCGCTACCTCGGCTTCGACGGCGAGCACAAGACCTCCTTCCAGCTCTACACCGAAGTAAATGAATATACCGTATGGGCTATCGCAATGACCAACGGCGAGGCCGCCATCACAATGACCGTAGGCGAAAGCACCGGTACCGTAGGCGTTACCAAGGGCAGCGAAGGCACATGGTACACCAACATCGCCCCCAGCGTAGGTGCCGACGAAATCATGCTCCCCAAGCTCTACAAGAAGGGCGGCAGCAGCAGCGTCGAGACCATCACCGTTGACCAGAATGCTCCCGTTGAATACTTCAACCTCCAGGGCATCCGCGTCGAGAACCCCGCCAACGGCCTCTACATCCGCCGCCAGGGCAACAACGTCGCCAAAGTCTACATCCGCTGATTCCCCCGGACCCCATAACACTAAAAATCCCCGGCGGACCCTCCCGTCGGGGATTTTTGTTATTAAGTTTTTAGAAACATCCTATAAATATAAACTAAATATAAGCACCTTAGGCTAATAATACATCTGCAATTCCGGTTGCAATTCTGTTATGTTTTTCGTAAAAATTACAGCCGGAAAAATTTGCAGAAGTAAGATAAATGCGCTATCTTTGCATCGACAGTTTCCACCACGCCTCTTTTCAATGCGTACCAGGGTGGAACTTTTACTTTTTATACACTTATGAATTATTCAAAACAGCCTTTGGATTATCCCCAAATCCTTCAATTGTTGAAAGACCGGGGTCTTATTATCAGAGATATTAACGAAGCTGCAGCGCAGTTGAAAATTATGAGTTATTTCCGTTTGGCGAACTACCTCCGACCAATGGAACAGGACAAGACAACCCATACGTTCAAGCCCGACAGCACCTTCGACAATGCCATCAATCTTTATTTCTTTGACAAGAAGTTGAGAGCCCTGCTATTTACAGCCATACAAAGTTTGGAAATAGCTCTTCGATCCAAGCTCATTCATCATTTTTCGATGGCTTACGGAGCTTTCTGGATAATGGACAGGAGCTTGTTTACAGATAAAAAAATCTTTGCCGAAAGCTCTGTCCGTGTCCAGCAGGAAGTCTTCCGATCAAAAGAAGATTTTATCCAAGAGCATTTTAACAAATACTCTGCTCCTATGATCCCTCCAGTCTGGAAAACCTTGGAAGTGGTTTCTTTCGGCACATTATCCCGTATCTTTTGCAATCTGTCAGATAACGGGCTTAAAAAGAAAATAGCCCGGGAATTCAACCTTCCTAACCATAAGATTCTTGAAAGTTGGTGTAAGAGCGCTGTTACGCTCCGAAACAATCTTGCTCACCATTCAAGAACGTGGAATAGAGCATACCCCATCCAGCCCCAGTTGCCGCAAAGCCTTAACGGGCATTGGATAAACCCCGTCGGCGTTGCCAATAACCGCTTGTATGCTCAGATTTGCTGCCTGGCATATCTGCAGAACTCCACTCATCCCGGCAACGACTTCAAACAGCAATTAAAATCATTGCTGCAAACTCATCCGAATGTTGATGTTGCCGCAATGGGTTTTCCCTCGGGTTGGGATAAAGAGCCACTTTGGATGTAAGTCCAGTAATAAAGTAAAATTTCCCTACCTTTGCATAGCAAATAATGCTGAGTACCTATGTCCGGTGTAAAATCTCTTGTCAAGGATACGGCCGTCTACGGGCTTAGCTCCATCGTGGGGCGCTTTCTGAACTGGCTGCTGGTTCCGCTATATACAATATGCTTCCCCGCGCAGGAGTACGGCGTGGTAACCTTCGTCTACTCCGTCGTGGCCCTCGCAATGGTGATTCTCACCTACGGCCTTGAGACCGGCTTCTTCCGCTTCGCCAACCATGAGCGCTGGAAGGACCCTATGGAAGTCTACTCCACGGCTCTCATATCCCTGTTCGCCACGTCGACGGCCTTCGTGCTCCTGGTCCTCTGCTTCCTGCGCCCGGCGACTCACTGGATGGAATGCGACGGACATCCGTCGTACGTCGTGATAATGGCCGTATGCGTGGCCCTGGACGCCGTAATGGCCATTCCCTACAGCTATCTCCGCTACCGCCACCGCCCATTCCGCTTCGCCGCCCTGCGCCTGACAAACATTGGCCTCAACATCGGCCTCAACCTCTTCTTCATCCTTCTCTGCCCCTGGCTGATGGAGCGATGGCCCGCGAGCGTCGGATGGTTCTACCGTCCCGACTTCGGCATCGGCTATATCTTCCTGGCCAACATGATTGCCTCCGCCGTCAATTTCATGATGATGTATCCTGAGCTGACCGGCTTCCGCTACCGCTTCAACGGCCTCCTCTGGCGCCAGATGATGGCCTACTCGCTGCCTCTGCTCGTCCTGGGCGTGGCCGGAATCATGAACCAGACTATCGACAAGATTCTATACCCGTCCCTGGCCGCCGACAAGTCCCAGGCCATGTACGAACTGGGCATCTACGGCGCCAACTATAAAATCGCCGTCATCCTGCTGGTGTTCCTCCAGGCCTTCCGCTTCGCCTACGAGCCCTTCATCTTCGCCCGGGCCAAGGAGGACGGCGACTCCGGCAGGCAGAGCTACAGCGACGCCATGAAGTACTTCATCGTATTCGCCCTGTTCATCTTCCTGGGCGTGATGTTCTACCTCGACATCATCCGCTACTTCATCTCGCCTGCCTATTTCAGCGGCCTGAAAGTCGTGCCGGTAGTGATGCTGGCGGAGTTCTTCTTCGGCATATTCTTCAACCTCTCGGTATGGTACAAGCTCACCGACCGCACAATCTACGGCGCATGGTTCTCGCTGCTCGGCCTGGCCGTGACGCTGATTCTCAACGTCCTCCTGGTTCCGCGCATCGCCTACATGGGCTGCGCCGTCGCCGCCCTGTGCAGCTACGGCACGATGATGACCGTCAGCTACTTCGTCGGCGCCCGCAAGTACCCAGTCGGCTACCCGATGCGCCGCATAGGCTTCTACTTTCTCGTCGCCGCCGCGCTCTACCTCCTGGGCGTCGTCCTGCTGCCGATGCTCGGTGCCGGCGAGTGGGCGGCCGGCGCCCTCCGCGCCATGCTCCTGGCTGTCTTCGTGGCTATCGTGATGAAGAAGGAACATATCCGCGGCTCCGACCTTCTCGGCCCGCTGATGAAATTCGTCCGCCGCAGATGAAGTTAGTCCTCGTCAACCATTCCGATACCCGCGGGGGCGCCTCAGTGGTCTCCATGCGCCTGCTCGAGGCCCTGCGCGCCCGGGGCGCCGAGGCATCCATGCTCGTGGTTCACAAGGCCACCGCCGACCCGGACGTCCACCTCGCCGGCAACGCCCTCACCCGCAAGGCCGCGTTCGCCGCCGAGCACCTGCGCATCCTCGCCGCCACCCGTGGCGACCGCACCAACCTCTTCAAGATTTCCATCGCCACCGACGGCCTCCCCCTCAGCCGCCATCCCCTGGTCCGCCAGGCCGACGCCGTACTCCTCAACTGGGTCAACCAGGGCATGCTCTCCCTCGGCGAAATCCGCCGCATCGCCGACATGGGCAAGAAGATAATCTGGACCATGCACGACCTCTGGTGCGCCACCGGCGTTTGCCACCATCCCGAGAACTGCCGCTACCATACTTCCGTCAGCGGCTGCCACGACTGCCCTCTGCTGGGCCGCGGCGCCGGCACCGCCGACCTCAGCGCCCGCAC
>OLHE01002642.1_pt1 | contig 10366 bp, 10 predicted proteins | sample 1605821 | NCBI WGS metagenome assembly OLHE01 (sample SAMN03283250) | human gut metagenome | biome: human-associated habitat; material: feces | host: Homo sapiens | place: USA | collected 2013
AGCCCACCGGCATCGACCTGCCCGCCGAGCCGAAAAAGAGCCTCTACTACACCGCTGACCGGATGGGCCCGGTGGAGCTGGCCTCCTGCGCGTTCGGGCAGAGCAGCAAGATCTCCTACCTGGAAATGGCATCGGCGGTCTGTGCCGTGGTCAACGGCGGGAAGCTGCTGCAGCCCCGGGTGGTGGATGCCATTTTAGGGCCGGAGGGCGAGGTCATAGAGACCCTCTCCCCCGTCTGCAAACGGCAGGTGCTCAAGCCCGAGACCAGCCAGATCATGCGGGAGATGATGGAGGCGGTCGTCCTCTACGGCGGCGGGCGGAACGCGCGGATCGCGGGCTACCGGGTGGGCGGCAAGAGCGGCACCAGCCAGAAGCTGGACAGCGCCGACGAAAAGGCCCGCATTGCCAGCTTTGTGGCCGTGGCCCCCATCGACGACCCGCGGTTCCTCTGCCTGGTCTGCCTGGATGAGCCCCACAGCTGGACGACGGCAGGCGGCAGCCTCTCGGCTCCCGTCTGCGCCGAGGTTCTGGAACAGACACTGGTATACAAAGGCATCCCCCGCGCCGCCGTCCCGGAGCAGCCCGCTCCCACGGCGGAGACTGCCGCCGACCTGCCTGAAGATGGCGACAGTTTTGACGGGGCCTGAATCAGGGCAAAAAGAAAAGACCGCCGAAGCGGTCCTGAAGATATGATAGAATATGCTGCTGGATTTTCAGCTCTGCTGCGGCTGCTCGCGGAACGTGATCTCGCCGGTCTTGCTGTCCATGGCGTCCACGATGGCAAGGCTCTCCAGCTGGTAGCCCTTGCTGCGGATGAGCTCGCCGCCCTGCTGGAAACCTTTTTCCACGGCAATGCCGATGCCTTCCACGGTAGCACCGGCCTCCTGTGCCAGCTCCAGCAGGCCCATCAGGGCACAGCCGTTGGCCAGGAAATCGTCAATGATGAGGACATGGTCCTCCGGGGTGAGGAACTTTTTGGAGACGATGACGTTGTAGATCTTCTTGTGGGTAAAAGACTGGATCTTGGTCTCGTAGTTATCGTAATCCAGGTTGATGCTCATGGACTTTTTGGCAAACACCACCGGCACGTTGAACTCGCTGGCCACCACGGCGGCAATGCCAATGCCGCTGGCCTCGATGGTGAGCACCTTGTTGATGGGCTTGCCATCAAACAAGCGCTTCCACTCCCGGGCCATCTCCTTGAACAGCGGGATGTCCATCTGGTGGTTGATGAAACTGTCTACCTTGAGCACATTGCCCTCGCGGACAATGCCGTCCTTGCGGATGCGATCTTCCAGCATTTTCATAACTCTGCACGTTCCTCCCAGTGACTCTCAATTTTTATTTTACCAAGTATACCGGAACCACCCGGGGTTTGCAAGGTGTTTTATACCCAAATTTGACAAAAAAGCGCATGGAATTTCAGTCTTAGCTCCAAAGAGTATGACTTTGATCGTTCTTTTGCGTCCGGGGGCGATTTTTCCGGCCTGCGGGCTTGTTTTCTGGAAAAATTCGAGTATACTGGAAGCAATCAGCCGGGGGATTCTGTGCTGCCCCGGCCAACAGGGTGCGGCTGTTTTGCAACGAACCAGCCGCTGGGGAGAAGGAGTGGACCCGTATGAAAACAGGATTGATCATGGAAGGCGGTGCCATGCGGGGCATGTTCACGGCGGGCGTGCTGGACGTTCTGATGGAGAACGGCCTTGTGACCGACGGTGCGATCGGCGTGTCGGCCGGCGCGGTGTTTGGCTGCAACTACAAATCACACCAGATCGGCCGCGTCATCCGCTACAACACCGAGTACTGCAACGATAAGCGCTACGCCAGCTTTAAAAATCTGGTCAAAACGGGCAACCTGTACAGTGAGCAGTTCTGCTACCACGAGGTGCCCGAAAAGCTGGATCCGTTCAACGAGGCGGCCTTTGCCGCCTCCCCCATGGATTTCTTTGTAGTCTGCACCGATGTGAAAACGGGCGAGCCCATCTATCATAAGTGCCGCAAGGGCGACGCTGAGGATGTGCTCTGGATGGAAGCCTCGGCTTCCATGCCGCTGGCAGCAAAGATCGTCAAGATCGGCCATTACGGCCTGCTGGACGGCGGCGTGGCGGACTCCATCCCGGTGCGGTTCTTTGAGTCCATCGGGTACAAGCGCAATCTCATCATCCTGACCCAGCCCAAGGGCTACACCAAAAAGAAGAACAAATTCCTGCCCGCCATCCGGGCCAAATATTTCCGCTACCCCGCCTTTGTGGAGGCTGTGGCGGACCGCCATGAGCGGTATAACGAGACCCTGAGCTACATCTCGATGCTGGAGCAGGCCGGCAAGGATTATGTCATCCGCCCGCCCATCCCGCTGGAGATCGGTGCCATGGAGCGGGACCCCGCCCAGCTGCGCCGCGTCTATGAGACCGGCCGGGCCGTGGCTCAGATCCAGGTGGAGAAGATCCGGGATTTTTTGAATGCCGTGAAAGCAGCTCCTGAGATCTGATTTGCAAAACAAAAGAGGCTGTTGCAAAATGGTGCAACAGCCTCTTTTATTTTTACTTTGTAAACTTTCCCAGCAGGGTCACCGCCAGCACAATGACGCCGATGACCAGGAAGATGCCCAGCATCCCGATGAGCAGGATGGGCAGCGTGGTCTCCCACGAAAGTAAATGCAGCATGTTTTTCCTCCTTTGTTCACGCGCCCAGCAGGGTGAGCAGCAGCCCGCCTGCAATGACGGAAGCGATCTGGCCCGAGACATTGACGCTGATGGAATACATGAGCAGGAAATTCTGGTTATCCTCTTCCAGCCCCATTTTGTTGACCACTCGCCCGCTCATGGGGAACGCGGAAATGCCCGCCGCGCCGATCATGGGGTTGAGCTTTTTGCCCTCCGGCAGGAAAAGGTTGAGCAGCTTGGCAAACAGCACGCCGCCGATGGTATCGAACACGAACGCCACCAGCCCCAGCGCCAGGATGAGCAGGGTATCCAGCCGGACGAACTGGTCCGCCGTCATCTGCCCGGCCACGGTGAGCCCCAGCACGATGGTGATGAGATTGGTCAGCACATTCTGCGCCGTCTCGCTCAGGGCGTTGAGGACACCGCACTCCCGCAGCAGGTTGCCGAACATCAAAAAGCCCACCAGCGCCACGCTGGCCGGGGCCACCAGCCCGGCGATGACCGTGACTACAATGGGGAACAGAATGCGGGTCAGCCTGCTGACATGGCCTTTCTCATAGGGCATCCGGATGAGCCGTTCTTTCCGGGTGGTCACCAGCCGGATGACCGGCGGCTGGACGATGGGCACCAGTGCCATGTAGCTGTAGGCCGCCACCATGATGGCTCCCAGATATTTCGAGCCCAGCACGTTTGCCACAAAGATGGCCGTGGGGCCGTCCGCCGCGCCAATCACGGCGATGGAAGCGGCATCGTTCAGCTCAAAGACGAAGCCTGCCGCGAACAGGGTGAAAAAGATGCCGAACTGGGCCGCCGCCCCAAAGAACATGAGCCAGGGCTTTTCCAGCAGGGGGCCGAAATCGATCATGGCACCAATGCCGATGAAGAGCAGCAGCGGAAACAGCTCGTTGCTCATTCCCACACGGAACAGCTCCGTGATGGGCCCCACGGTCTCCCCCTGGGTAATGGCCCCGGAGAGAGGCAGGTTGACGAGGATGGCGCCAAAGCCCATGGGCAGCAGCAGGCTTGGCTCCATCTGTTTTGCGATGGCCAGATAAATGAGCAGGCCGCCCACCGCCCACATGACCACCATCTGCCAGGTCAGATTTCCAAAATTGGAAAACAGGCTGGCGAATGTTGTGAGAAACTCCATTTTGTTTCCTCCCAAAAACAGGCCCCGGAGGCTGCGGACAGGAAACAAAAAAAGAGACCCCTGCCACAGCCAAAAATCACTGTGACAAAAGTCTCAAGCGAACACATGACATCGGGTGTTTCCACCGTGCTGACGCTGCCATGCAGTGCACCGCTCCGGGTCCGCGGCACACCCCTTACTCCCTTTTATCCGTTCTATTGTATACCATGTTCCACCGGTCTGTCAACGGGCTCCGGCGCTTTTTTTGCCGCTTCTTTTCCGGGGAGTTTCTCAGTAATGCACCACATTGCCCGCTTTCTGGATCCGTGCCAGCACCGGGGCAGCCTCCGGGCTGCGGAAGTATTCCAGCGTCGTGGCGGGGACGAGGGCTTTCAGGGACTCCCAATCGCCGTTCTGGAGGCACTGGCGGACGGTGGAGGCGCTGATGGCCTTTCCCCCGGCCTGTTTACGGGGCACAATGATGCAGTGGATGCCCGCCTTGGGCAGCTGCTCTTTCATGATCTGATTGTACAGGCCCGTCACCTGGCTGGCAGGCTCCTCGCCCACATAGCGGGCGGTCACGTTCAATACCGCCGCGATCTTGGTAAAAACGGCCAGGTCGAGCCTTGCGTGGCCCTCGATCACGGCGGTTTCGTCTTTCAGGAAATAACTCGGGAACGTGGCGTTGGAGATGATATAGGGGCCGCTGTCGTGCAGAACGACGTTGGACAGATGCCGCACTCCCTCGGCCACCAGCCGCTTGCGGACTGCAAAAGGCACCAGGCTGGCGTCCTCGCTGACGACAAACAGATGGAGGGTATCACAGGCGGCAGCCGCCGTTTCCACCAGATACTGGTGCCCCAGCGTAAAGGGGTTGGCGTTCATGACCAGCGCGGCAGATCTGCCCTCGATTTTGGTCTTTTCGAGGCCGCGCAGGTAGGCACCAAAACCATCCCGGCGGTTCTCCATAAAGACGAGGGTGTCCTCCACCCGGGCGATCTCGTAAAAGCCCAGATCCCCAAAGAATTTGGAGCTTTTTGCCTTGGTGTACAAAAACAGGTGGAGGTTGCCCCGGGCGCACTGCACCTCAATGAGGTGGGTGATGATCTGGTTGAGCAGGCCCTCGCCCTGATGGTCGCTGCTGACGGCAAAGCACCGCAGGGTGTTGCCAAAGCAGCTGCCCGTGCCGATGACGTGGTAATCCTCATCGAACATGGCACAGATATAATCCAGATTGCCGTCCCGGCGGATGCCCTCTTTCTGCAAAAGGGCGTCGATCTCAGCCAGGGTGGTTTTATCGGTGGGCGACACCTGCGAGAGGGTGTATTCAGACATCTTCCAGTACCTCCGTTTTGAAGAAATGGAGCAGGTAGCAGAGCGCCAGCAGGTCAGCGCTGCCGCCGGGCGAGAGGTTGGCCGCGATAAAGCGGTCATCCAGCGCGCGGAGAGCGGCTTCGTCCGGGTAAGGCGTCCGGGCCAGCAGGGCTTTCAGCTCCTTCACCACGGCCAGTTGCGTCGCACGGTCGCTGCGGGCGATCAGGTTGGTATCCGTGCTGTTGGCAATGATCGCCAGCAGTGCCCCGCAGCCGGACTGATTGAGGCTGTATCCTGCGGCCAGCCCTTTTTCCAGCGCGGGCAGACCAAACTCCAACACGGCGGGCAAACCTGCTTCCACCTGCCCCCGCACCCCGGTAATGCCGTACTGCACATAGAGCTTCTGCCCGGCGGTAACGGCATTCTCGGCCGTGACCCCCGCAAAGTCTTTTGCCGTCAGCCCGGCCGTCATAGTCGAGACTTCCGCCAGCACGCGGGCCGGGTCGGCCCAGACGGCACGGTCCAGGCGGCCCAGCGCCGCGCAGACGATGCCGATGGAGAAAATAGCCCCCTTATGGGTATTGACGCCATGGGTGGCGGCCAGCATCTCGCCCTCGGCCTCGCAGCCCAGCGGGCGGAGGGCTGCAAAGGTCTCCGGGGCCGGGCCGTCCGCTGTTTTCCGCCCTGCCCGGGTGCAGGCCTCAAAATAAGGGTAGAGGGAGGCCGCGCTGCTCATAAAGGTAAACGAATCCATATCGGTGTGGCTGCCGCTGTTCCGGCGATCCACCAGGCCGGGCTTGGGGGTAGTGGTCACCTCATACAAAAGGGCCCGCACCGCCTGCCGGGCAGCCGTGGCGGCATCCAGCGTATCCATCGTCTCGGTAAGGATCACCGTCGTCCGGGCCTGCAGCTCGGCTACGGGATGCACCCGGCGGCTGCTGCACACCTTGGCTGGCCCGCCGCAGATCAGGCAGCGGCGTCCCGCAAGATGCAGCTCCTCCCGGTCCACCTTCCGCCCATCCGGGCGGATGACGTCCATGTCAAACAGCCGCCCCAGCGGGCTGGCGTCCTCCACCAATGTCGTCAGTTTCTTGATGGTCAGCGGTTCCGCGTCCAGCACATAAAAAGCCTCCGGGCCCGTCACAGCCTTGCTGAGGTCGATCTTCAGCGGTTTGATGCCGCAGCGCAAAAACTGCTGCTCCAGCAATTGCCGCCCCCGGGCAAAGCCCCGGCGGATGAGAGGCGAATCCTTGACCGGGCCCGCAATGTTCATGGTAAAGCAGACCAGCGGCTTGCCATAGGCCCCCAGCAGCTCCTGCTGGTGCCAGACCCGGCGCTCCCGGGCATCCAGCATCTGGATGAGGGATACTTCTTGTTCCATGAAAATTTTCTCCTCTCAGCGCTTTTTCTTGAGCATGTCCATAAACAGCTGCACCTGCGGCAGAGCAGCGGCATCCCGCTGGCAGAAAATGTAGGTGCGGCGGAGGAACGGCTCGCCGTTTTCAAACGTGCAGGGCCGGACACAGCCATCAAAATTGTCCAGCGCGATTTCCGGCATCAGGGCCCAGCCAAGGCCCCGCTTGACCATTTCCAGGCAGGCGGTGATATTGTCCACCACAAAGCTGCCCGTATCCCCGGTCACGCCATTCTCATATCGCCAGCGGGCCATCTGGGCCCCCAGCGAAGCGTCGGTCTGGTGGTCGATATACAGATAATCCGAGAGCGGCTTTCCCTCATACTCCCGGGCATAGATCAGGCAGATATCCTCTTGCGAGAGGAGGAACTGCGTGCCGTCCCAGGGGTACTCGCCCCGCAGCACCGCAATGTCCAGCGTACCGTCCAGCATCTGCTGGTAAAGGTGGCGGCTGTGCCCGGTGGCAATATCCAGCCGGACACGGGGATACTTTTTGTGGTATTCGGCCAGCACCTCCGACAGGCGGTAGTAGGAAAAATTGACCGACACACCTGCTTTCAGGGTGCCGCACACCTCGCCCTGCATGGCGTCCAGCCCGCGGCGCAGCTGCTCCATCTGCTTGAGGGCGGCACGGCTATGCTCCAGCACCTTTTCTCCTGCCGGGGTAAAGCGGATGCCCTGCCGGGAGCGGAGCAGAATTTCCACCCCCAGCTCCTGCTCCATGGATTTGATCCGCTTGGACAGCGCCGACTGGGTCATATAGAGTTTATCCGCCGCATGGGTGATGTTCCGTGTCTCATCCAGCACTTCCAGCAGCTCAAAGTCTTTCTCGTCCATTGAGGTTCTCCTTTCATTTCAGCTTCCCTGCCTGGTTTCGTTCCATGTTTGCCTTTTCCCATTCCTTTTCTTCATCTTACTACCCTTTATCCCCCAAGAAAAGTCCCATTCTTTCCGAGAGTTTTTCCAAAATCCATTCCAATTTGGAATTAAATAAGCATTTTGCACAACGAGATGGAATCTCTGACAGCAGATTGCCAGAAAAGCGCAGGATGTATCCCAGATTTCAAAGCAAGATTCCCTGCCGGACTGGAAAAGGAGCTTTTCTCAGCCTTTTGCAGCAGGATAAATTTTGTCACCATTGAAAAGACATAAGAATACCCGCAGGTTTTATCTTCCTGCGGGCACTTGTCTTTCCTTTAATGCTGCCAGAAGCTGATGAGGGCCAGAAGGGGGATGCCGACTTCCATCAGATCGCGGCTGACTTTCTGCATGGTGCAGTACCATTCACTGGGTTCGCCGCCCTGTACTGCCAGACCGTGGTTGAGGTTCCAGAATAGCAATGGAAATTTAATGTCGAGAAAAAGAACCAACGCCAGCAGCCCCATAGGGAGCAGGAACCATAAATTCCCCCGCGTTTCCATCCGCCCTCCGACGGCAATATTATAAAGCCACTGACAAGTGGGCAAAAGGTCTTGCTGTTGGTACTCCCCGTTGACCACAACATTGATATCATCTGCCAGCTGGCCGTTTTCCGCCCATAAAACCGCATCGCCCGGCTCGCCAATTGCCTGCCCGGCAAAAATCTTCCTGTCATCCTGATAAATTTGGACATTCTCCTGCGATGACGTTACAATGCGGTATTGAATCGTTTCCCCGTTCATCGCAAACACCGCCTGCGTTTCATGTTCTGCCGCAGTGACAGTCAACGCATAAATTCCGTATTCATCCCGGCCTGCAAAGCTTCCATCCGTCTGCCGGTACAGAAACGCATCCCGCAGCCAGACTCCCGGGCGGCTGGCCGCACAGAGGTAGAGGATCATCAAACCCACCCAGTACAAAATGCGCAGTGCGCGGCGGAAAGCCTGCTTGTGTGCTTTGATTTTTTGCATAAAGACCACCTCCCGTAAGCTTGACAAAGGACGTTGAAACGCGTATACTGAAACTACAAAGGGTGCTGCCTAACAAACGGCTAGCTCCTTACCATACACGAACAAAGAAGATTGACCGATGTACTTGGGGAAGTAGATGGCGGTCAGTCTTTTTTGTTTTTCTGATTCTTGTCATCATGGCTGATTTTCCATGTGATGTCAAAAACACCATAGGCAATGCTGCAAAGCAATGTCAGCAGCAAAAGCACTTCAGACAGAGTCATATTGCATCCCTCCTTTCACCAAAAGTGTCGGGAGGGGTCACTTCAAAAAAGCCGCCCTCCCGGCATCTGTTCTACAATCTTTGCAAAACAAGAATTCCGGCAAGGAGCGTTCAGCCGCCTGCGTTTGAGGCAACACCCACTGGCAGGGCAAATACACTGCAGTTACAGGATATCATACTTTCTGACAAAAGACAACACCCGCAGGGAATCAGTACCTGCGGGTGTTGCCGCGTTAGATCATTCTTTTCTCTCGATTTTCCCCTCCAGCAGGTCGGTCAGGCAGGGCACGGTTTTGCCGTGATGGCCTGTGACCGTCTCAGCGTGGAACAGGCTGCTGAGGACGCTTTCCTCCACGCACTCGGCCACCGCCCGGAAGAGCGGGTTGATGGCGTCATCGTGGAGCATGGTCATGGGCAGGAGGGCTTTGTCCGCGTAGTGGGGCATTCGGTTGGCCGTGGTAAAGGCCAGCACGATCTCGCCCGAGCCATTGCCGCAGTAGCTGCCCGTGCGGGAGAGGCCCACCAGCGCCCGGTGGCAGAGCCGCCGGAGCTGCCGCTCACTGAGCGGGATGTCCGTGGCCAGCACCGTGATGATGGAGCCTTTGTCCTCGTGGGGCGGGATGTGTGCCTCCAGCAGCTGCTGGATGGGGGTACCGCCCACCATGAGATCATCAAACATGGCATGGTTGGAGAGGACAAGGGAACCAATGGTATAGTTTTTTCCATCCAGCTCCACCACCCGGGAAGCCGACCCGATGCCGCCCTTGAGGCCGTGGCAGCGCATCCCTCGGCCCGCGCCCACAGCGCCCTCGGCAAAATCAGCCTTGCAGTCGGCCAATGCGTCAAAGACGTTCTGCTCGGTGACATGGAGGCCCCGGATGTCGTTCAGGCCGCTGTCGTTGCACTCGCACACCACCGGGTTCACGCTGCCCGTCGTCTCGCAGATATCCGGATTTTGGGCCAGCATATACCTGACCAGCGCCGTCTCTGCCGTGCCCACGCTGAGGGTGTTGGTAAAGAGAATGGGCGTTTCCAGCGTGCCCAGCTCGTCGATCTGAACCAGGCCGGTGGTCTTGCCAAAACCGTTGATGACATGGCTGGCGGCCAGCAGCTTCTCGTGGAAGAGATCCCCCGGGTGGGGCAGCAGGGCCGTCACGCCCGTCTGGACATCGCCGTCCGCCAGGGTGCAGTGGCCCACTGTCACGCCGGGCACGTCGCTGATCTTATTCAGCGGGCCGTGGGGCAGATGGCCGATGGTCAGATTCCATTTTGCAGGGATTCCCATAAAGATTTACCTCCAAGAAAACCCTCTCCGCCTTTCATCGCGCAGGCAGAGAGGATTTATTTTTCTCAGTCCTCGTGCTGGACGCGCTCGATGGTGCCCAGGTCATAGGGAGTGTTCTGATAGACGTAATAGTTCAGCCAGTTCTCATACAGCAGATGGGCGTGGGCACGCCAGCGGAAGAGGGGCGGCTGCTCCGGGTCGTCGTTGGGGTAGTAATTCTTGGGCACTGCAATGGGCAGGCCCTTGCCCACATCCCGCTTGTACTCGGCATCCAGCGTGTACTTATCGTACTCCGGGTGGCCGGTGACAAAGATCTGCCGTCCGTTCTCGGTGCTCATCAGGAAGGGCCCGGCCACATCGCTCTCGGCAAGGATGCGCAAAGCCTTACAGTTGTCCACATCCTCGCGGCT
>OLHE01002651.1_pt1 | contig 10334 bp, 3 predicted proteins | sample 1605821 | NCBI WGS metagenome assembly OLHE01 (sample SAMN03283250) | human gut metagenome | biome: human-associated habitat; material: feces | host: Homo sapiens | place: USA | collected 2013
GGCATTGAGGCTGTTTGGGGATTGAGGCAGCTTTATGGTTATGCTGTGTCCAACCATTCCTTGTATGTATTGACAGGTTCTTTCTTCAATCCGGGGCCTTATTCCGGCTATTTGGCCATGATACTTCCGGTCTGTCTGCATCAATGGCTGACCAAGAGGGGGGAGATTCTCTGCTCTGACCGGAATGACGGGAAAGGATGGAAAAAGGTGATGGATAAGGCTGGAGCTATGGTTGCCGGTGGCGTGATGCTGCTTATCCTTTGTGTGCTTCCGGCAGGAATGAGCCGTTCGGCATGGTTGGCGGCAGGAGTTTCCTGTCTGTGTGTATATGCTTGGCATATGGATTGGACGGATAAGTTCAGATTATTATGGCAGCAGCAAAGGCAGCGTGTGGTGATGGTAGTGGTCGGTGGATTCTGTGTCTTGCTATTGGCAGGCTATTTACTGTTTGTCTTGAAACCCGATTCTGCACGTGGCCGTCTTTTCATGTGGAAGATAACTTGTCGTGCCATTGCAGAAAAGCCGTTGACCGGATATGGGATTCATAATTTCGCAGCAGCCTATGGAAATGCGCAGGAAACTTATTTTGCAGCAGGTGATTATGAACCGTGGGAGGAACGTGTGGCGGGAAGTCCGGAATATGCATTCAATGAATATCTGCAGGCTGCGGTCGAACTGGGCATTCCTTTGGCGGTATGTCTATTGGTTGTGGTCGTGCTGTGTTTGTATAGGGGAGTCCGTAAAGGACGTTATGGTATCTGTGGGGCTATTCTTTCTTTGATGATATTCTCTTTTTCCTCCTATCCGCTACAACTTCCGGTATTTATCGTTACATTTGGAGGATTGCTTGTGGCGTGCTTGTCCGGTGCCGACCGTTGGCAATGGTTGGGGCTGGCTGTATCAGTAGGCATCATTGGCGGTTTTCGCCTGAAGAATGACTTGCAAGTGGAGCAGGCCTGTCGGGAGTGGATGAATGCGCGGGTGCTGTATAATGCAGGTGCGTATCAATCGGCAGAGAAAGAGTACGGGCGCCTTTATCCTCTGTTGAGGGACCGGGCATCTTTCTTGTTCGAATATGGTCATGGATTGCACAAGCAGCAGCAGTTCAGTAAATCCAACCGTATTTTGAAAGAAGCTTTACTGCGTAGTTGTGACCCCATGATACTGAATGTGATAGGCAAGAACTATCAGCAGATGGGTGATTGCTTGTCAGCGGAAGACTGGTTTATCCGTTCCACCCATCGGTTGCCGGGGCGTATTTATCCCTATTATCTGCTTGCGAAGCTTTATGCGGAACCAAGCTTCAGGCAACCGGACAAGTTTGAAAAAATGAAGTGGATGGTATTGACGAAAGAGCCGAAAGTGCATTCTACGGCAATACGACAGATGAGGGAGGAAATAAAAAAGATTCAGCTTATTTTTGTCCATATTAAAAAAGATGAATAAAAAACGTAAAGCGTTAATAATGAGTGAACTAATTACTAAAGTGCTATGAAAAAAGTGTCCACATGCAAATATCGGTTCGTTTTTTTGAAACGATTAATTTTATCAATTTATAATTGAGTATGAATATGAAGACACAGAACTATCGATACCTGCTATGCATGGCCGTTGCCCTGCTTGCCGCCTGCTCCGATGCCGGAAAGGGAAAAGAGTCCGAGGAAGGGGTGGCAACCGTCCTGCCAAGTGAAAGCAATGAAGTGACCGTGAAAGTCCTGAAGCGGGCGACCTTTGGGCATGAACTGGTGAGCAACGGAAAAGTAACCGCCGGTGCCATGGCGGATTTGCGTTTTGAGACCACCGGTGTAGTGGCACACATCTACGTGAAGAACGGTGACCCGGTGCGCAAAGGGCAGAAACTTGCCGAACTGGATAAGTTCCGCCTGAAGAACAAGACCGCGCAGGCCAAGGATGCCTTGGAAAAAGCGGAACTTGAGCTGCAGGACGTATTGATAGGGCAAGGCTATCCGGTGGGGGATGCCTCCAAAGTACCTGCTGACATCATGAAGCTGGCCCGCGTGAGGAGCGGTTACGACCAGAGCCTCGCCCAGTATGAGCTTGCCGCGTATGAAGAGGAACACGCCACGCTGGTTGCGCCTTTTGACGGGGTAGTGGCGAACCTGTTCTCCAAACCGTTCAACGAGGCAAGTACCTCGGAAGCCTTCTGCTCCATTATCGGCACTCAAGGTATGGAGGTGGACTTCACGGTGCTGGAAAGCGAACTGCCGTTGATAAAGAGTGGCGACAAGGTGATTGTTACCCCTTATTCGGATGCCGGCTTTAGGCAGGAGGGGCGCATCACCCAAATCAATCCTCTGGTGGATGACAAGGGGATGGTTAAGGTGAAGGCTGCCGTCAATGGCAAGGGACGGCTGTTCAGTGGGATGAACGTGAGGGTGAACGTGCACCGCTCTCTGGGCGGACAGCTTGTAATCCCGAAGAGTGCCGTGGTGTTGCGTTCGGGCAAGCAGGTGGTGTTTACCCTGAAAGACGGAAAGGCGCAGTGGAACTATGTGCAGACCGGTCTGGAGAATGCGGAAAGCTATAGTATGGCCGACGATGCCCTGAAAGAAGGCGATACGGTCATTGTGACGGGAAATGTGAATCTGGCACATGAAGCATCGGTGAAGGTGGTTGATAGATAATGAGTGATAAGTGGTAATTCAAAATTCATAGTTCAATTGATAAAGTTTTTGATACAGCGGCCTATTGCCGTACTGATGGCATTTACAGCATGCTTCATTGTCGGGCTGGTGACTTACTTCACCTTGCCGGTATCCTTGCTGCCCGATATTGCCATCCCGGAAATTACAGTGCAGGTGTCGGCGCAGAATACCTCGGCGCGTGAATTGGAGAATACGGTGGTGAAACCGCTTCGCCAGCAGCTCATCCAGGTGGCGAAACTGAAGGACATGGACAGCGAGACGCGCGATGGTGCAGGCATCATCCGCCTGGGCTTCGACTTCGGTACGAATACCGACCTTGCCTTCATAGAAGTGAACGAGAAGATTGACGCCGCCATGAACTATCTGCCCAGGGATGCCGAACGCCCGAAGGTGATAAAGGCAAGTGCGACGGACATTCCTGTCTTCTACCTCAATCTGACCCTAAAAAGCGACAGTGCATACGGCAAGGTGGACGAACGCGCGTTTCTTGATTTGTGCGAGTTTGCCGAAAATGTCATAAAGCGTCGCATCGAGCAGTTGGCGGAAGTGGCAATGGTGGATGTCACGGGTTTGGTCGAACGCCAGTTACAGATTGTGCCCGACCCGGATAAGCTTGCTGTGTTGGGGCTCTCCATTGAAGACATAGAAAACGTGCTGGCGCAAAACAACGTGGAGCCGGGCAGCATGACCGTGCGCGACGGCTACTACGAATACAACATTAAGTTCTCCACCCTGCTGCGGACAGAGGAGGACGTGAAGGGCATCCTGCTGCGAAAGGAAGGACGTATCATCCGCTTGGGAGACTTCTGCCGGGTAGAGATTGTTCCTGCCAAGGAGAAAGGTGTCTCCATGAGCAATGGCAAGCGTGCCGTTACCCTTGCCGTCATCAAGCAGGCGGACGAGAATATGGAAGACATGAAGCTTGCCATCAACAGCACGATGGACTACTTCAAGAAAGTATATCCCGACATTGATTTTAGCATCAGCCGTAACCAGACGGAGTTGCTGGACTATACCATCTCCAATCTTCAGCAAAATTTGTCGTTGGGTTTCCTGTTCATCTGCATTGTGGCGGTACTCTTCTTGGGTGACATCAAATCACCGTTCATCATCGGGTTGAGTATGGTGGTATCTATTGTCATCTGCTTCCTGTTCTTCTACTTGTTCAAGATGTCACTCAATATCATTTCTTTGTCGGGATTAATCCTGGCGTTGGGTATGATGATTGACAGCAGCATCATTGTGACGGAGAACATTTCGCAGTATCGCGAACGGGGCTATTCGTTGCGGCGGGCTTGCGTGACGGGAACGAGTGAGGTGATTACGCCCATGCTGAGTTCGTCGCTGACCACTATTGCCGTATTTGTGCCGCTGATATTCATGAGCGGCATTGCAGGGGCGTTGTTCTATGACCAGGCATTCTCTGTTACGGTGGGGCTGCTGGTTTCCTACTTCACGGGTATCATGCTGCTGCCGGTCCTCTATATGCTGGTCTACCGGACAGGGTTGCGCGGCAGGTCGTGGTTCTCCCGCATCCGCATCAACAATCCGTTGAAGGAACATACGCTGGACCGTTTTTATGATGCGGGCATCGACTGGGTATTTTCCCACAAGACGGTAAGTAGCGTATTCTGTGTGGTTTCTATACCTCTTTGTGTCTTTCTGTTCTATTCCGTCGGCAAGGAGCGTATGCCGCAGATAGACCAGAATGAACTGATAGTCCACGTGGAATGGAACGAAAACATACATGTGGACGAGAACCGGCATCGTGTGAATGTGCTGTTCGGCCAGTTGCTGGACAAGACAGTGGAACAGACGGCTGCCATAGGCCAGCAGGACTATCTGCTGAACCGTGAGCAGGCTCTCTCTTCTTCGGAGGCGGAATTGTATTTCAAGACTTCCTCGCCTGACGGGATTGCTCCCTTGCAGAAGCAGGCGGGCGAGTGGCTGACACGGGAATATCCGTTGGCGACAGTCTCCTTTTCTCCACCCGAAACCGTGTTCGAGAAGCTTTTCGTGACCGGGGAGGCCGATGTGGTGGCGGAACTTTATGCCCGCAATAAGGAGAAGGCGCCGGCGGCGGAAGAATTGCGCGGACTGGAACAACAGTTTGCGGAGCTTACGGGGACAGCGCCCGTAGGCATCGCTTTCGAGAACCAGCTTGACATAAGCATCCTGCAGGAAAGGCTGTTGCTCTATGACGTTTCGTATGACGAGCTTTACCGTACGCTGCGGACGGTATTCAAGGAGAACAGCGTAGCTATGCTCCATTCCTACCAGCAATACCTGCCTATCAGCATTGTGGGCGAGGAGCGGACAGTGAACGAGGTGCTGCAGCAGACATTGATACAGACCCGTCCGGACAGTAAGGGCGAAGTGGAGCATATTCCGCTTCGGGAGCTGGTAAAGGTGCGTCCGGCCGAGGATTTGAAAACGATTACGGCAGGACGCAACGGTGAATATATACCGTTCCGTTTCTATGAAGTGGACGATGCTCCGGAGTTGATGGAAAAGGTGAAGCGGGAGGCAGATGCCACGGGTGACTGGGATACGGCCTTCTCCGGCAGTTTCTTCTCCAACCGCCAGATGCTGGACGAGTTGGTGGTGATTCTTTTCATCTCTATCCTGCTGATGTATTTCATTCTTGCCGCCCAGTTCGAAAGCTTCGTGCAGCCGCTCATCGTGCTGCTGGAAATTCCGATAGATGTGGCGTTCGCCTTGTTGCTGTTGTGGATATGCGGGCATACCCTGAACCTGATGTCTGCCATCGGACTGATTGTGACGTGCGGTATCATCATCAACGACTCCATCCTGAAGCTGGATGCCATTAATGAATTACGGAGGGCTGGTATGCCGTTGCTCGAGGCCATCCACGAGGCGGGGCGCAGAAGGCTCCGGCCCATCATCATGACATCGCTCACCACGATATTTGCCATGGTTCCGCTGCTGTTCTCGTTCGACATGGGCTCGGAGCTGCAGAAGCCGCTTTCCATAGCAATGATTGGGGCGATGTTCGTGGGGACACTGGTCAGTCTGTTCATCATCCCGTTGATATATTGGTTTATTTATAGAAAAGAAAGAGCATGAAGAAATTAAGTCTTATACTTTTGTTCAGTCTGGGAGCCCTTTCCGCTTTTGCCCAGCAGCGGATAACGCTCGATTTGCAGCAGACCATTGCCCTGGCGAATGACAGTTCGCTGGAAGCCTTCCGCACCAAGAACATGTATCTGGCCGGTTATTGGGAATACCGCACCTATAAGGCAAACCGCCTTCCCAGCCTGACGCTGAACATGACTCCGGCACAGTACAACCGCGATATCACCAAGCGTTACGACTCCGAACAGGACCTTGACATCTATCGCAGCCAGCAATCCTTCTATGCATACGGCAATCTTGCCGTCAGACAGAATTTCGACTTGACGGGCGGTACGTTCTATCTGGATACGGAGCTGGGCTATATGCGGAGCTTCGGTGGAAACAAGTATACCCAGTTCACCAGTGTTCCGGTTCGTTTGGGCTACTCGCAGAGTCTGGTCGGTTACAATCCTTTCCGTTGGGAACGCAGGATTGAGCCGCTGAAGTACGAAAAGGTGAAGAAGGAGTATATTTACAATGCAGAGCGAGTATCCGAGCAGGCCACTACCTATTTCTTTGCGCTTGCCATGGCACAGGCGGAATATGACCTGGCCAAGGACAATGCCGTCTCCACCGATACCCTCTACCGCATCGGTATGCAGCGCCTGAAGATAGCCGCCATCAGCCGTGCCGACCTGCTGACGCTGAAACTCGACGTGGTGAACGCCCGCAATACTTTGCAGAATGCCGCCAGTGCCTTGAAGCGCGCCATGTTTTCGTTGGCATCTTTCCTGAATATGGAGAAGAACACGGATATCAGGGTGTCGCTTCCGGGACGTCCGAGGGCGCTGACCATACCGGTTGATGAGGCTTTGCTGGCCGCTCAAGCCAACAATCCGGAATTTCTGGGGCTTCGTCAGGAAGTGCTGGAAGCCGAGCAGACAGTAGACAAGACGAAGAAGGAATCGCGCTTCAACGCCAGCATCAACGCCAGCGTCGGCTTCAACCAGGTGGCGGAGAAATTCGGTGAAGCATACAGGCATCCCATGCAGCAGGAGATGGTGTCGGTCAGTGTCTCCATTCCACTGGTGGACTGGGGCGTGAGGAAAGGCAAATACAACATGGCGAGGAACAATCTGAACGTGGTGAAGACTTCTGCCAGGCAAAGTGAAATCAGCATTGAGGAGGAGGTTATCATGACCGTCAGTGACTTCAACGTCCAGCAAGCCCTCGTCGCCAGTGCCGAAGAGGCCCTCGACCTTGCCATCCTGGCGTATAACGAAACCCGCCAGCGCTTCATTATCGGCAAGGCAGACATCAACAGCCTGACCCTCTCGCTGAACCGCCAGCAGGAAGCGCAACGCAATTACATCTCCGCCTTGCAGGACTACTGGCTGAATTATTACAAGATACGGAAACTGACGTTGCACGACTTTGCCAGCGGATTTTCGCTGTCGGAAAAATTTGATTATAATAACTGATGAAACGAGTTTCTTCCTTCACCGTCATAGTGGCGTTTGTCTGCCTTGCTTTGGTAGGGGTGGCGTTGATACCGCTGCTCCCCGTCAAGCTGAATCCGTCACGCAGCCTGCCCGGCTTCACGGTGGGTTTCAGCATGCCTGGCACTTCGTCGCGGGTGGTGGAGATGGAAGTGACCAGCAAGCTGGAATCCATGCTGGCGCGTATCCGCGGAGTGAAGCGGCTGAACTCCACCTCGGGCAACGGCTACGGCAACATTACTGTGGAGCTGGACAAGCATGCCGATGTCGAGGCAGTCCGCTTCGAAGCTTCCACCATCATCCGGCAGACGTGGCCCCAATTGCCCGAAGGTGTCAGCTATCCCACCATTCACATGAAAGTGCCCGACGAGAACGCCTCACGCCCTTTCATGTCCTTCACACTGAATGCCCCTTCCACTCCGATATTGATTCAGCAGTATGCCGAGGAGCATATCAAGCCGCGGCTGGCAAATATTCCGGGTATCTATAAGGTGGAACTCAGCGGTGCCACGCCCATGGAGTGGAGACTGGAATATGACAGTGAACAGTTGCGCTTGCTGGGTGTGACCCTATCGGACATCAGCGAGGCAGTACAGCGGCATTACCGGAAGGAATTTCTGGGTACGCACAATGTGGATACAGGTAACGGTAGCCGGGAATGGATACGCCTGGCACTGGTGCCGGAGAGCAACTCCCTTGGTTTTAATCCTGCTGCCATCACCGTGACGGCTACCGACGGGAAACTGCTCCGCTTGGACGAACTGGTGTCGGCTGTCCGTATGGAGGAGGAGCCGCAAAGCTATTACCGCATCAATGGGCTGAATTCCGTCTATCTATCCATTACTGCGGAAGAAACTGCCAACCAGTTGCAACTGAACCGTGCCGTGATGGACGAGATGGAAGCTGTTCGGCAGGTACTTCCTGTCGGATATGAAGTGCATACCAGCTATGATGCGACCGAGTACATACGGGAAGAACTGGACAAGATTTACTTCCGTACCGGTTTGACGGTACTCATCCTGCTTGTATTTGTATGGCTCATTACTCGTAAGTTGAAATATCTTTTTCTGATAGTTACCAGCCTGGCTGTAAATATAGCGGTGGCACTTATCTTCTACTACCTCTTCGGACTTGAGATGCAGCTTTATTCGCTGGCGGGTATCACTGTCTCGCTGAATCTGGTGATAGACAGCACCATTGTCATGACCGACCACATTCTGCATCGGCGTAATCTCAAGGCCTTCCTGTCGGTGTTGGCGGCAACCCTCACTACGATGGGTGCGCTTGTTATCATTTTCTTCCTTGACGAGAAGATACGGCTCAACCTGCAGGACTTTGCAGCGGTAGTGATCATCAATCTGGCTGTTTCCTTGATGGTGGCGTTGTTCTTTGTTCCGTCGATGATTGAGAAGATAGGACTGGTGAGGCGGATTACGGGGAAGAAGAGGCGTCTTGTCTTGCCGGGGCTGACGCAAACATTCAAAACAAGGTTGGGACGGATTTTCAGACGTTTCCCCGTTTATTTCTCCTGCTGCTATTCTGCTCTCATCCGTTTTCTGTGCCGTTGGCGCTGGGCTGTATGCCTGCTGTTACTGTTGGGTTTCGGTCTGCCCGTTTTTCTGTTGCCCGACAAACTGGAAGGAGGGGGAAAATGGGAAGCTGCTTACAATAAGGTATTCGGTTCGGATACCTATAAGGAGTCGGTGAAACCCATTGTGGACAAGGCGCTGGGCGGCAGCTTGCGGCTTTTCATACAGAAGGTGTACGAAGGCAGTTACTTCACCCGTAATGAGGAGGTGGTGCTCTATGCCAACGCCAACCTTCCCAATGGCAGCACCCTCGAGCAGATGAACACTTTGATGAAACGTATGGAGACCTACCTCAGCCGGTTCAAGGAAATCAGGCAGTTTCATACTTCCATCTACAGCCCCCGGCGTGCCAGTATGCAGATTTATTTCAAGAAGGAAGCCCGGAACAGCGGTTTTCCCTATACACTGAAAGCCAATATGATAAGCAAGGCACTGGAACTGGGAGGCGGCAGCTGGGGCATCTACGGATTGCAGGACCAGGGGTTCAGTAATGACGTCCGCGAGAGTGCCGGCTCCTACCGCATCAGGATGTACGGCTACAACTACGACGAACTCTATGAGTGGGCGGAGAAGCTGAAGGCCAAGCTGCTGACGCACCGGCGTATCAAGGAAGTGCTCATCAATTCGGAGTTCTCCTGGTGGAAGGATGACTATCAGGAATTCTACTTCAACCTGAACAAGGAGCGCATGGCGCAAGAGGGCATCGACGCGCAAGTGCTTTTCTCTGCGGTGCGCCCCATCTTCGGCAAGAATCTGGAGATTGGTTCGGTAGCGGCCGAGCAGGGGATGGAGAAAATCAAGCTCTCTTCCCGCCAGTCTGCCGAATATGACATCTGGGCGATGCAGTTCTTCCCCTATGGAGTAGGAAACGGCAAGCATTACAAGCTTTCCGAACTGACTACTGTGGAAAAGGGACAGATGCCGCAGGAGATTGCCAAAGAAAACCAGCAGTACCGCCTCTGCCTGCAATACGAATATATCGGCTCCAATGAGATGGGCAACAAGATACAGAAACGTGACCTGGAGGAGTTCAACAAACTGTTGCCGATGGGTTATACAGCCGAGTCGGACAGCAACAGTTGGTCATGGGGCGAGAAGGACAACCGCCAATACCTGCTTCTGCTGGTGGTGATAGCCATCATCTTCTTTACGACCAGCGTTCTGTTCAACTCCCTGAAGCAGCCGCTTGCCATCATCTTTGTGATTCCGGTTTCTTATATCGGGGTATTTCTTACTTTCTATTGGTTCCGGCTGAACTTCGACCAGGGCGGTTTTGCCTCGTTCGTCCTGCTGTGCGGCATCACGGTGAATGCCAGCATCTATGTCCTGAACGAGTACAACAGCATTCGACGTCGTTTCCCCCGTCTTTCCGCTCTTCGTGCCTACGTCAAGGCGTGGAATGCGAAGGTCGTTCCTATTTTCCTCACGGTAGTTTCTACCATTCTGGGATTTATCCCTTTCATGATAGGTGAGGACAAGGAGGCTTTCTGGTTTCCATTGGCGGC
>OLHE01002652.1_pt1 | contig 10331 bp, 9 predicted proteins | sample 1605821 | NCBI WGS metagenome assembly OLHE01 (sample SAMN03283250) | human gut metagenome | biome: human-associated habitat; material: feces | host: Homo sapiens | place: USA | collected 2013
AAGCTGCTTGAATCGTTGAATAGTTACTTTTTAAGAGGGTCGTGTTTTTAAACAACCTCTAAACAATAGCAACCGTGGTTTCCGCAACCGCGGTTGCTATTGTTTGCGGATAATGAAATTTTTAGGGCGTCTGAATAGAATTGCGAGTGGAAATTCATGCAGGCAGACGGAAATATCGGCTATATTTTTGTCGGGATTAAATTTGGTTTACAATTTTTTATGAGTAATTTTGCAAGGGCTAAGAACGCGCTCGCGTAATTGGCCCGAAATCAATTTAATCACAACTTATTATAAGCATCATTTATTATTTCATATCATGGATATTTCACACATCGAGCATGTAGGCATCGCTGTTCCTGATCTGAAGGAAGCCATCGCCTTTTACGAAAACACTCTTGGCCTTAAATGTTTTGCCATTGAAGAAGTTGAGGATCAGAAAGTTCGCACAGCCTTCTTTAAGGTAGGCCAGACCAAGATCGAACTTCTTGAAGGCACCTCCCCCGAAAGCGCCATTTCAAAGTTCATCGCCAACAACGGCGGCCGCGGAGGCATCCAGCACATCGCATTCGCAATTGAAGACGGCGTGGCCAACGCTCTCGCCGAAGTTGAAGGCAAAGGCTGCCGCCTCATCGACAAAGCTCCCCGCAAGGGTGCCGAAGGTCTCAACATCGCTTTCCTTCACCCGAAATCGACTTGCGGTACCCTCATCGAACTCTGCGAGGACCCCAACAAGTAAGAGTGCACGGACCGGAAACGGACCGGAAGTAACAACAGTAAGAATCCACACTTTACTTCAAAACAAATGAGTAACCAGCTTGAAAAAGTAAAAGAGCTTATTGCCCTTCGCGAAGAAGCCCGCTTAGGTGGCGGCGAAAAAGCCATCCAGAAACAGCATGAGAGAGGCAAATACACTGCCCGCGAGCGCATCGCCCAGCTTCTCGACGAAGGCTCTTTTGAAGAAATCGACATGTTTGTCCGTCATCGTTGCTACAACTTCGGACAGGAAAAGAAAAGCTATCTCGGCGACGGCGTTGTGACCGGCTACGGCACAATCGACGGCCGACTCGTATATGTATTCGCCCAGGACTTCACCGTGTTCGGCGGCTCTCTGAGCGAGACAATGGCCCTCAAGATCTGCAAGATCATGGACATGGCCATGAAGATGGGTGCCCCCGTCATCGGTCTCAACGACTCAGGCGGCGCACGTATCCAGGAAGGTATCAACGCCCTCGCTGGCTACGCTGAAATCTTCCAGCGCAACATCCTCGCCTCAGGCGTGATCCCCCAGATCTCAGGCATCCTCGGCCCCTGCGCCGGCGGCGCCGTATATTCGCCCGCGCTCACTGACTTCACCATCATGACCAAAGGCATCAGCTATATGTTCCTCACCGGCCCGAAGGTTGTCAAGACCGTCACCGGCGAAGACGTAAGCCAGGAAGCCCTCGGCGGTGCCACCGTACACTCTCAGAAGAGCGGCGTGGCACACTTCGCAGCCGAAGACGGCGAAGAGACACTGCGCATCATCCGCAAGCTCTTCAGCTACATACCCCAGAACAACCTCGAGGAAGCTCCGCTGGTTGAGTGCAACGACCCCATCGACCGCCTCGAGGACAGCCTCAACGAAATCGTTCCCGACTCGCCCAACCGCCCCTACGACATGTACGAGGTAATCGGCGCCATCGTCGACAACGGCGAATTCCTCGAAGTGCAGCGCGACTACGCCAAGAACATCATCGTCGGCTTCGCCCGCTTCAACGGCCAGAGCGTAGGTATCGTGGCCAACCAGCCCAAGTACCTCGCCGGCGTGCTCGACAGCAACGCTTCCCGCAAGGGCGCACGTTTCGTCCGCTTCTGCGACGCCTTCAACATTCCTCTGGTTACCCTCGTCGACGTTCCCGGCTTCCTGCCCGGTACCGGCCAGGAGTACAACGGCGTGATTCTCCACGGCGCAAAGCTTCTCTACGCCTTCGGCGAGGCTACCGTGCCCAAGGTTACCGTTACCCTGCGCAAGAGCTACGGCGGCAGCCACATCGTGATGAGCTGCAAGCAGCTGCGCGGCGACATGAATTACGCATGGCCTACCGCCGAAATCGCCGTCATGGGCGGTGCCGGCGCCGTAGAGGTACTCTATGCCAAGGAAGCCAAGGCCTCCGAGAATCCCGCACAGGTTCTCGCCGAAAAGGAAGCCGAGTACAACAAACTCTTCTGCAACCCCTACAACGCTGCCCGCTACGGCTATATCGACGATGTAATCGAACCGCGCAACACCCGTTTCCGCATCATCCGCGCCCTGCAGCAGCTCGCTACCAAGAAGGTTGTCAACCCCGCCAAGAAGCACGGCAACATTCCTCTGTAACGCCATGAACAAATATCTGTCCATCGCCTTGACAGCCGCCGCCATACTCTGCGCGCCTCTCGCGAACGCGCAGAGCCGCGAGGCTCTCAAGATCAACGAGGTGATGGTTGAAAACACGTCCAGCGTCGTCGACGAGTACGGCGAGCACCACGCCTGGATAGAGCTTTTCAACAGCAACTTCGCCCCCCTGGAGATTTCCGCGATTTACCTGTCCAACGACAAGGACAATCCGACGATGTACCCCGTGCCCCTCGGCGACGTACGCACCAAGCTCGCCAAGCGCCAGCACGTCCTCTTCTATGCCGACGGCCAGCCCAACAAAGGTACCTTCCACACCAACTTCGTCCTTCTTCCCGGACAGGACAACTGGGTCGGGGTGTTCGACGCCAACGGCTCTCTTATCGACGAGGTCATCATCCCGAACGTCCTTCTGCCGGACTATTCCTATGCCCGCAGTGAGGACGGCGCCGGAACATGGGCCGTACGCACAGGCGGCGCCGAGGACTACATAACTCCCGGTGGCGCCAACATCATCCGCGACGTCAACCATAAGATCACCATGTTCGCGAACATGGACGAGAACGGCTTCGGCATGACGCTTATGGCCATGGGCATCGTCTTCACGGCTCTGCTCGTCCTCTGCCTGTGCTTCTACGGCATCGGACGCATCAACGCCGCCGTAGCCCGCCTCAACAAAGCCCGCGCCACCGGCACTTCCGTAGCCGACGAGGCCTCCGTCGAGCATGACTCCGGCGAGGAAATCGCCGCCATCGTCATGGCACTCCACGAGCACTTCAACGCCCACGATACCGAAAGCGCAGTGCTGACCATCAACAAGGTGAAACGCGCCTACAGCCCCTGGAGCTCCAAAATCTACGGTCTCCGCGTAGTCCCCGAACACCACGCTCATTAAAACATTTTACACCGAATCTTCAAAATGAAAGAATACAAGTATAAAATCAATGGCAATACCTACAAGGTAGCCATTGGCGACGTCGAGGACAATATCGCCCAGGTGGAAGTCAACGGCGTACCTTACAAGGTAGAGCTCGACGCTCCCAAGGCCGCACCCGTGAAGGTGGCCGCTCCCAAACCCTCCGCCGCTCCCCGCACCGCTACCGGCGAGAAGGTTATCGCAAAGCCCCAGCCCGCAGCCGCCGGCGGCAGCCCCGTCGTGGCTCCGCTGCCCGGCACTGTGCTCTCCGTTCAGGTCAAGGTCGGCGACGCTGTCAAGGCTGCCGATACGGTTGTCCTCCTCGAGGCTATGAAGATGGAGAACGCCATCAAGGCCGGACGCGACGGCCGCGTGGCTTCCATCTCCGTCAACAACGGCGACGCCGTTCTCGAAGGTGCCGTTCTGCTCACAATCGAATAATCTCCGGTTCAATTCTTAATATTCAGTTACCATGGAATTGACTTTCGGTGAATTTCTTCTGAACAACCTCAAGGAGTTCTGGAGCCTCACGGGCTTTGCAAACGCTCAGGCTGGCAATTTCGCCATGCTGCTCGTGGGCCTGTTCTTCATCTGGCTGGCAATCAAGAAGAACTTTGAGCCAATGCTGCTGGTGCCCATCGGCTTCGGCATGCTCATCGGCAACATTCCCTTCAACCCCGACGCCGGCCTCGAAATCGGCATCTACGAGCAGGGCTCGGTGCTCAATATCCTCTACAACGGTGTGAGCGCAGGCTGGTATCCTCCCCTGATCTTCCTCGGCATCGGCGCCATGACGGACTTCTCCGCCCTGATCGCCAACCCGAAGCTTATGCTCATCGGCGCCGCCGCCCAGTTCGGCATCTTCGGCGCCTACATGGTGGCCCTTCTGCTCGGCTTTACCCCCGACCAGGCCGGCGCAATCGCCATCATCGGCGGTGCCGACGGTCCTACGGCCATCTTCCTTTCGTCCAAGCTCGCCCCGAACCTGATGGGCGCCATCGCCGTTTCGGCTTACTCCTACATGGCCCTTGTGCCTGTAATCCAGCCGCCGCTGATGCGCCTGCTGACCACAAAGAAAGAGCGCGTTATCAAGATGAAGCCCGCGCGCGCCGTCTCGCAGAACGAGAAGATCATCTTCCCGATCGTCGGTCTGATCCTCACCTGCTTTGTGGTGCCTTCGGGCCTGCCGCTGTTGGGTATGCTCTTCTTCGGCAACCTGCTGCGTGAGTGCGGCGTAACCTCCCGCCTGGCCAAGACGGCCTCCAACGCCCTGACGGATATCGTCACCATTCTGCTGGGCATGACCGTCGGCGCCTCGACCCAGGCTTCGCAGTTCCTCACCCCCCAGACCCTGTTCATCTTCTTCCTGGGCTTCATGGCCTTCGTCATCGCTTCGTCGAGCGGCGTGCTCTTCGTGAAGCTCTTCAACCTCGTTCTCCCGAAGAACAAGAAGATCAATCCTCTCATCGGCAATGCCGGCGTATCTGCCGTGCCCATGAGCGCGCGAATCTCCAACAACCTCGGCCTCGAGTACGACCCGTCCAACTACCTGCTCATGCATGCCATGGGCCCGAACGTAGCCGGCGTTATCGGCTCTGCCGTGGCTGCCGGTGTCCTGCTGGGCTTCCTGGCCTGATAGAGCGACAGATACCCTCTCGGCGGGACCGCACCCCATTTCTCCGGGGCCGCGGTCCCGCTTTTTATGCGAAATTCCGGATTTTTGCCCTCAATGGATTGATTTTTAGCGGAGTAGGGCGTTTTATCTACAATAGGCGTTATTTTCGTGGAACATTTTTTGATGTTTCACGGATTTTTCCGTACTTTGCACCTATAAATCCACCTCATTTCCAATATGGGCAAAATCATCGCTATAGCAAACCAGAAGGGCGGCGTGGGCAAGACCACGACCACCATCAACCTCGCCGCTTCCCTGGCAGCCGAGGGCAAGAAAGTGCTGATTATCGATGCCGACCCGCAGGCCAACGCCACTTCCGGCTACGGTATCGACCCACGTTCGATGTCTTCCTCAATCTACGAATGCCTTGTCGACGACTATCCCCTGGCCGGTTCCGAAGTACCTACGTGTATGGACGGCCTCTTTCTCGTCGGCTCACGTATCGACCTTGCCGGCGCCGAGATAGAGCTTATCAACAAGGATAAGCGCGAGCGCGTGCTCAGCCGCCTGCTCGAACCCGTACGCGACCAGTACGACTATATCATCATCGACTGCTCTCCTTCGCTGGGCCTCATTACTGTCAACGCCCTCACAGCCGCCGATTCCGTCATAATTCCCGTCCAGGCCGAATACTTCGCCCTCGAGGGCATAAGCAAGCTCCTCAACACGATCAGAATCATCAAGAGCCGCCTTAATCCCTCCCTCGAAATCGAGGGCTTCCTTCTCACTATGTACGACGCACGCCTGCGCCTGGCCAACCAGATCTACGAGGAGCTCAAGGGCCATTTCGGCGACATGGTCTTCAACACCGTCATTCCCCGCAACATCCGCCTGAGCGAGGCTCCCAGCCACGGCATCCCGGCGCTTCTCTACGATGCCGAAAGCCGAGGCGCCACCAGCCACATTCTCCTGGCAAAGGAACTGATCGCAAAGCACTCGCGCCGCGCCCGCAAGGCGCCGCGCCAATAAATCTCCCCCTTTCCGTTCATCAGCATTATGGCAGTAAAACACAGAGCACTCGGCCGCGGCCTCGACTCGCTCCTCACAATGGACGAGACTGAGGTTACCGGCTCCACGGCCATCAACGAAATACCTCTCGAATCCATAACCCCCAATCCAGAGCAGCCCCGTACCGATTTCGACGACGAGGCCCTCGCCGAACTCGCCGCTTCCATACGTCAGCTCGGCATCATCCAGCCTCTGTCGCTGCGCTGCGTCGGTCCAGACCGCTATCAGATTATCGCCGGCGAACGCCGTTTCCGCGCCGCCGCCCTGGCCGGCCTCACTTCCGTGCCCGCATATATACGTGAGGTCGGCGACGACGAGATTACCGAGATGGCCCTGATAGAGAACATCCAGCGCGAGGATCTCAACGCAATCGAAATCGCCCTTACCTTCCGCAAGCTCATCGACCGCTACGACCTCACCCAGGAAACCCTCAGCGCCCGCATCGGAAAGAAACGCGCCACTGTGGCCAACTTCCTGCGCCTGCTGCGTCTGCCGGCGGAAGTGCAGCTCGGCCTGCGCGACAAACGCGTCGACATGGGCCATGCCCGCGCCCTGCTTACCCTTTCGGATCCGGCGAAGCAGTTGCGCCTCTACAAGCGCATACTGAAAGAAGACTTGAGCGTGCGCCGCGTCGAGGAAATCGCAAAGGCCATGGAGAAGGAACCTGCCGAGGATTCCCGCAAGAACTTCGTCACGCCGTCCGATTTCAACAATCTGCGCCGCCATCTTTCCGCAGTGTTCCAGATTCCGGTGAACCTGCGCGTAAACAAGGACGGCAAGGGCAAGATTTCCTTCAGCTTCAAGGACGAGCTTGAGATGGCACGCCTGATTTCGCTGTTCGATTCGCTGCAGACAAATGAGCAACAGTAAGTCTACCGTCCTGATGTCGGCAGTACGTGTGATTGCCGTGCTGCTGATGCTCGTAGCGTCGGCGCAGAATGCCTTTGCGGACAATCTGCCGGTCAAGCGCCGCCATGTCAACGCGACGGACACCATCGCCACGGCGCCGGACAGCGTCCGCGTAACGATGGGTTCCGTCGTGGTCGGCGACAGCGTCGCCGTTCCCGAGGGGCAGCCTTCGCCGGATTTTACACAGGCTATTCTCGCCGCCGACACCATTCCGCTGGTCGAAAAATTCGCCGACTTCGAGGTCTGGGAAGCCCGGGAGGTCAACTTCAATCCCGACCCTACGCGCGCCGTCTGGATGAGCGCCCTCTGTCCGGGCCTGGGCCAGATTTACAACCGCCGCTACTGGAAGATTCCTATCGTAATCGGCGCCTACATGGGCCTCGGCTATGCCACGACCTGGAACAACAACATGCTCACGGACTATAACCGCGCCTACCGCGATATTATGGACAACGACCCGGACACGAAGAGCTACATGAACTTCTTCCCTCCGAACACCGCCGAAAGCAGCCTGGACAAGACCTGGCTCACCAATATCCTGCGCAGCCGCAAGAACTTCTACCGCCGCAACCGCGACCTCTGCATAATCGCCATGATAGGCGTATATCTGGTGGCGATGGTGGACGCCTACGTCGACGCATCCCTGTCGCATTTCGACATAACCCCCCAACTGACCATGGACATGGCCCCCATGCTGATGATCGACTCCGGCGCTACGCGTCCCGGCCTCGGCCTGGCCTGCGCCCTGACTTTCTGACCTCTCTTAATACCCATAAGCACAGATGAAAAGAAATATACTCGCCCTCACCCTTCCGCTTCTGCTCTGCGCTCCGGCCCGCGGAGCCCTCAACGTCCTCTCCGTCTCGGACGAGTCGATGTCGCCCACAGTCGTCATGCCCGAGAGCTTCGAGACCAACGTGCGCGACATGCAGGAAAACTGGTACCTGCGCAATTATGCGATCATCGACCGCGAGGCCGACTCCCGCGACCGCGGCGATCTCTCCGAGGACGTCATCATCGAGCGGCTCTCCAAGCTCCCCACGGTCATCGAGATGCCGTATAATTCCGTGGTGGCCAACACTATCCGCTATTACGTCAATCGGCCGCAGCTGGTCGAGAACATGCTCGGCCTGAGTCTCTACTACATGCCGATTTTCGACGAGGCCCTCAACCGCCACGGCCTTCCCCGGGAGCTGCGCTATCTGCCCGTAATCGAGAGCGCCCTGGTGCCGACAGCCAAGAGCCGTGTCGGCGCCGGAGGTCTCTGGCAGTTCATGCCCGCCACGGGCGCCGGCCTGGACCTGGAGCAGAACTCGCTGGTCGACATGCGCTTCGATCCCTACGCCTCCTCCGAGGCTGCCGCCGTCTACCTCAAGCAGCTCAACCAGGCCTTCGACGGCGACTGGTCGCTTGCCATCGCGGCCTATAACTGCGGTGCCGGAAATGTCAACAAGGCCCTGCGCCGCGCCGGCGGAGGCAAGCACGATTTCTGGGAGATTTATCCCTTCCTGCCCCGCGAGACCCGCGGCTACGTGCCCGCTTTCATCGCCGCCAACTACATCATGACCTATCACAAGGAGCACAACATATCGCCCGCCCTCGCCCGCAGACCTATCGTGGTGGACACTGTCCATGTCAACCGCCGCGTCCACTTCGCGCAGATTTCCGAGGTCATGGATATCCCGATGGACGAACTACGCGCTCTCAACCCGCAGTACCGCCAGGACGTGATTCCCGGCGACATCAAGCCTTATCCGCTGACTCTGCCCTCTCTGCAGGCATATGCCTATATCGCCAGCGAGGATTCCATCGTGAACCACGACGCGGCCCGCTATGCCCGCCGCGGAGTCGTCGAACCCTCGGACGGCACCGTTACCGGTACTGACTCCCGCGGCGAGTACGTCGAGGAGGAGACAATCCAGTGGCACAAGGTTCGCCGCGGCGAGACTCTTTCGAAAATCGCCCAGCGCTACGGCACTACCGTCGGCGCCATCCGTCGCCTCAACCATTGCGGCAAGCGCGTCCAGACAGGCCAGCGCCTGAAAATAAAGACCGTGACCCGCCGCTACAAGCCGCGCCAGACAGAGCAGGCCGACAACACGCCGCGCCGCGAAGTCCAGCTGGCCGTGGCCGACAACGTCGCTCCTGACAGCACCGCTACCGACAGTGTCCGCACCACAGCCCCCGCCCCGGCCGACACCACCGCCGCCGGTACCGTAGCCTCAGCCTTCGCCGCCGCCGAAACCACACCGGCCCAGACAAATAGCTCAAATAGCTCGGCCAGCTCCGAGAGCTCTGATAGGACCAATAGGTCTAATGAGTCCGATAACTCCAATAGCTCCAATAATTCCAATAGCACCCGCCGCCGCAATAACTCGCAGCGCCGGCGCATCCACCAGGTACGCCGCGGCGAGAGCCTGAGCAAAATCGCCCGCCGCTACGGCGTGACCGTAGCCGCACTCAAGCGGGCCAACAATCTGCGCAGCGACAACATACATACAGGCCAGCGCCTCGTGATACCCCAGTAATCCGAATCAACCATCTCACTTTCTTCAATATGGAACCCAAACCCCACACCAAGCCTGAGGTCGACATAATGGACGAAGACCCCGTCGACTTGCCCGAGAACGCGTTCACCGAGCTTGCTGCCGACGAGGAGTACCGCCCCATAATGCACCCGGCCCGCAACTATCCCGAGGTTACTCCCTATTCCGTAATCACCGGCCTGATTCTGGCTGTTGTATTCTCGGCTGCGGCGGCTTATCTCGGCCTCAAGGTAGGACAGGTATTCGAAGCCGCCATACCTATCGCAATCATCGCAGTCGGGCTCAGCGGCATGCTCAAGAAAGACAACGCCCTCGGTCAGAACGTGATGATCCAGAGCATCGGCGCCTGCTCAGGCGTGATTGTCGCCGGTGCGATTTTCACTCTTCCCGCACTTTATATTCTCAAGGAGAAGCATCCCGAGATTGCCATCGACTTTGTCCAGATTTTCCTCAGCTCCCTGCTGGGAGGTATCCTCGGCATCCTTTTCTTTATCCCCTTCCGCAAGTATTTCGTAAAGGACATGCACGGAAAGTATCCCTTCCCGGAAGCAACGGCGACGGCTCAGGTCCTTGCCAGCGGCAACGCCGCCAAAGGAAAGTCCGGGGGAGGGCAGGCCAAGCTCCTTGTTGTCGCATCGCTCATCGGCGGCGTCTACGACTACCTCGTCGCGACCTTCGGCACCTGGACTGACACCGTGACAACCACGGCCTACACCTGGGGACAGGCGCTCGCGGACAAGACCAAGTTCGTATTCTCCTGCAATACTTCCGCCGCCGTACTGGGCCTGGGATATATAGTAGGCCTTAAGTACGCCTTTATCATCTTCGCCGGTTCCGTATTCGTATGGTGGTTCATCATCCCGCTGCTGGGCAGCTACGGCACCGAGACCATCCAGGCAATGA
>OLHE01002661.1_pt1 | contig 10305 bp, 9 predicted proteins | sample 1605821 | NCBI WGS metagenome assembly OLHE01 (sample SAMN03283250) | human gut metagenome | biome: human-associated habitat; material: feces | host: Homo sapiens | place: USA | collected 2013
CGCCGGTCTTGGGCTTCAGCAGGCCGGAAATGGTCTTCAGGGTGGTGGATTTGCCGGCACCGTTGGCACCCACAAAGCCGACGATCTGGCCAGGCTCCACGGCAAGCGTGACGTTGCGCAGCGAAAAGCGGTCGCTTACAGTGCGTGAGATGCCTTTGAGTTCAAGCAAGTTTTGCATGGTATAGCCTTTCTTGCAGATGGCTACTGCATGGTTTCGGGGGCTACGAGGTCGAGCATCTCGTGCAGCTTGTCGCGCGTGACGCCCAAGGCTTCGGCTTGGCTTGCCGCTTTTGCAAGCAGCTCTTCGATATGGCAGAGCTGGTTTTCGCGCAAGAGTTCTTGGTTGCTCTCGGTGACAAAACAGCCCTTGCCCTGTACGGTGCAGATAAACCCGAGCTGCTCCAGGTCGGCGTAGGCGCGCTTGGTGGTGATGACGCTCACGCCAAGATCGCTCGCGAGTGCACGGATGCTGGGGAGTTTGGCTCCCGCAGCGAGCGTGCCCGAAAGGATTTGAGCTTTGACTTGCGAGGTTATCTGCTCGTAGATGGGCTTGTCGCTCGAATTGGATAGGATGATGTCCACAGCGGCTCCTTAGCTGATGGGCTACACGTGTATATAACCGGTAAGCACAGTATATATACACTATGCACAGTTCTGCAAGAGGCAATTGCGGATTGCCCGCTCGTTCATTCATCTCAATCTGTAACATCTGGAACCGATTTGGACGGCTACCTGTTACAGATTGAGATTTTGCTGGCGGGCCCCACCTGTTTGTCTAAATCTGTAACAGGTAGAGGTTCAAAAACCGTCTAGATGTTACAGATCGAGACAAACTGCTGCGGAGTGCCGCCATCGACTGCTACCCTGGCCCTAACTGATGAATTTGTCCTGATAGGTGCCCTATGGCGGGATTTCGCGGCTACAATAATGCGGTTACAACGACGTAATGCACTCAATGCAAGAAAGGATCCGCATGGCAAGCCTGTCGGATGAAATCTCGTCGCGTCGCACATTCGCGATCATCAGCCACCCGGACGCCGGTAAGACCACGCTTACCGAGAAGCTGCTGCTCTATACCGGCAGCATCCAGACTGCCGGCTCGGTCAAGGGCAAGAGCTCGGCCAAGCATGCCGTCTCGGACTGGATGGACATCGAGAAGGAGCGCGGCATCTCCGTCACCTCCTCGGTGCTGCAGTTCACCTATAACGGCGCCTGCGTCAATATCCTCGATACCCCCGGCCACCAGGACTTCTCGGAGGATACCTACCGTACCCTTATGGCCGCCGATGCTGCGGTCATGGTCATCGACGGCGCCAAGGGCGTCGAGGCCCAGACCAAGAAGCTCTTTAAGGTCTGCACGCTGCGCCACATTCCCATCTTCACCTTTGTGAACAAGCTCGACCACGAGGCCCGCGACCCGTTTGAGCTCATGGAAGAGATCGAGAATGTCCTGGGCATCAACACCTATCCCATGAACTGGCCGATCGGCAGCGGCCGCAATTTCCGCGGCGTGTTCGATCGTCAGACTCGTCGCGTTATCGCCTTTGAGGGCGACGGCCACGCCAACGCCACCAAAAAGGTCGCCGAGGTCGAGGCCGAGCTGGGCGATCCTTCCATGGACGAGCTCATCGGCGAGGAAAACCATAAGAACTTGATGGACGACATCGAGCTGCTCGATGGTGCCGGCGACGAGCTCGATTTGGATGCCGTGGCCTGCGGCAAGCTGAGCCCGGCGTTCTTTGGCTCGGCGCTCACCAACTTTGGCGTGGAGCCCTTCCTCAAGGAGTTTCTGCGTCTGGCCCCGACGCCGCGTGCCTATACCGATACGCTCACCAGCGAGCCGGTCGATCCCTGCCGCGACGACTTTAGCGGCTTCGTGTTTAAGATCCAGGCCAACATGGACAAGAACCACCGTGACCGCATCGCCTTTGTGCGTATTTGCTCGGGCAAGTTCGAGCGCGGCATGGACGCCTTCCACGTGCAGGGCAACCGCAAGCTTAAGCTTGCCACGGGCACGTCGATGATGGCCGATGACCGTGCCATCGTGGACGAGGCGTACGCGGGCGATATCGTGGGCCTGTTCGATCCGGGTATCTTTAGCATCGGCGACACCGTGTGCTCTGGCAAGCGCCACGTGCAGTATCCGCAGATCCCGACGTTTGCCCCCGAGATGTTCGCTCGCATTACGCAGGTCGACACGCTCAAGCGCAAGCAGTTCGTCAAGGGTATGGAGGAGCTTGCCCAGGAGGGTGCTATCCAGATCTTCCGCGAGCTGGGTGCCGGCATGGAGAGCGTCATCGTGGGCGTGGTCGGCGTGCTGCAGTTTGAGGTGCTCGAGCGCCGCCTCAAGGCTGAGTACCGTGTTGAGGTTCGTCGCCAGCCGCTGCCCTATACGGACATCCGCTGGATCCAGAACGACCCCGACACTATTGATATCCCAGGCCTTTCGCTCACGCGCGACACGCTGCGCGTCGAGGACATGCGCGGCGGTAAGCTGCTGCTGTTCACGAGCCCGTGGAACGTGGATTGGGCAACCGACCACAACCCCGACCTGATCCTGTCGGAGTTTGGCAACGTAGCCTTTTAACGTATCGGCGCGGTGGTCCTGCGGGGCTGCCGCGCCGTTTGCTTGCCTTATGCCGTGTGAGCGGCTATTATACCCACCGTCGTCTCAAGACCGGGGCGTCCGAGCAGTTCGGGTCCGATATCCTGCTCGTTAAACCTAAAACCAAAGGAGTACATAATGATCAAGAAGGTCATGGAGGACTACAAGGTCCTGTTGCGGAGCATTCCCGCGGCAACGGTTTCGCTGTTTTTCGTGAGCGTCATCATGATGAACCTGCTGGCCAACAAAGAGCTCATCAGCCTGCCGTATCTGGCACTTGATTGCGGCTTTGTGGTGAGCTGGGTTTCGTTTTTGTGCCAGGACATGATCTGCAAGCGCTTTGGTGCCAAGGCATCCATTAAAATCTCTATCCTCGCGCTGCTGGTCAACCTTGCCGTGAGCCTGTGCTTTTGGGTATGCTCGCTCACGCCCGGCATGTGGGGCGCTTACTACGACACGGGCATGATCGAGGTTAACACTGCCCTTAACGCTACCATCGGTGGCACCTGGTACGTGGTGCTGGGCTCTTCGCTGGCAATGCTCGTCTCTGCCGTGGTTAACTCCACGCTCAACCAGTCGCTCGGCCGCATGCTCAAAAAGAATAATTTTGCGAGCTTCGCCTTCCGCTCCTATGTGTCCACGGGTGTTGGCCAGTTTATCGACAACCTGGTCTTTGCCATTGTGGTGAGCCACACGTTCTTTGGTTGGACCTGGGTGCAGGTCCTTATGTGCTCGCTGACCGGCGCTGTCGCCGAGCTGCTGTGCGAGGTCTTCCTGAGCCCCGTGGGCTACAAGGTCGTGCGCGGCTGGGAGCGCGAGAATGTGGGTTCCGAGTACCTCGAGCGCCACGCAACCGCCTAAGGAGCAAGTATGCGGGTTTTGATCACGGGCGCTTCGGGCGGTATCGGAGCCGCGTGCGTGCAGCGCTTTTTGGACGAGGGCCACGAGGTCGTGGGCTTTGATCTGCTGCCGGCGGCGATCGAACACGAGCGCTACCGCCATCTGATCGTTGATGTACGCGAGCCGGACTCGTTTCCAGGCGATCTTGAACCCCAGGTAATCGTGAACGTTGCCGGTACGCAGGATTCGGCCGACGATATTGCTGCCAACCTGCGTGGCACCATCAACGTGACCGAGCACTACGCCTTTGTGGGGGAGGGGCTTGCCGCCAAGCCTGCGCCGGCTATCAAATCCGTGGTCAATGTGGGCTCGGCGAGCGGCCATACGGGATCGGAGTTTCCCGCCTATGCCGCCAGCAAGGGCGGCGTTATCGCCTACACCAAGAACCTTGCAAACCGTCTGGCGCCGCAGGCCATCGCCAACAGTGTGGACCCGGGCGGCGTTATCACGCCGCTCAACCGTTGCGTGATGGAAGACGAACACCTGTGGAGCCAGATTATGGAGCTCACGCCGCTTAAACGCTGGGCCACCGCCCAGGAGATCGCCGAGTGGATCTACTTTGTGGGCCTGACCAACCGGTTTATGACCGGGCAGAGCCTGCTGATCGATGGCGGCGAGGCCGGCCGCACACAATTTATTTGGCCCGAATAGGAAACGCGTCCGATGGAAAGCTGTCGGGCGCGCTTTTGATATATCGATTATTAGCCGAGACAAGTCCAGTTGACGGGGGTCGAGCCGTGCTGTTCGAGTAGCCGATTAGCAGCGGAGAAGGGACGCGACCCCATAAAGGCGGGGAGTTCTGCCGTGGCACGGTTGGCCGAAAGCGGCGAGGGGTGCGTGGAGGCCAGGCAGAACTTGCCGGCTGCCTTTCCCGCACCAGTTGCGACGAGCTTGCCTTCGACCATCTGCTGGGCAAAGCGACCCCATGCCAAAAAGACTACCGGCTGGGGCAGCTGACAACAGCGTTCGATAACGTAGTCGGTGAGCGTGCTCCAGCCCAGTTTGGCGTGCGAGTTCGCGGCATGCTCGCGCACGGTGAGCGTAGTGTTGAGGAGCAGGACGCCCTGTTGTGCCCATGGGGTTAGGTCTCCCGTGGCGGGAATGGGGCAACCCAGATCGGCTTTGAGTTCCTTATAAATGTTGCGCAGGCTCGGCGGCAACTTGGTTTGCGTCGTGGGGACCGAAAACGACAGCCCCATGGCCTGGTTGGGTCCGTGATAAGGATCTTGACCCAAGATGACAACCTTGACCTGGTCGGCCGGCGTGTAGGCGAGGGCATTGAGGATGTCGTCTTGTGCCGGGTAGATGGTTTGCTCGGCACGCAAAAGGGCGATGCGCTCGAGCAGCTGGTTCGTAGTGTCACGTACCGGCTGCGGTGCATCGCCCAACCAAGTTGCTATGTTGCGGTCGCGGGTCGCGGCGTCCATGGGGCTCCTTTACGTCAGATGCTCTGTTGACATCTATTGTAAAGGCGCACCGGTTGCCTTTATGCCACGGCTGTATGAGGAGTGGGGTCTACGAGACGTGCTCGGGCGCTCCTGCCATGCGAGCCTGTCCATGTGCGCGAAGGTGCGGAAGTTCGACGGTTGCCACCATGACGCCGGTGAGGATGAGGGCGGCGCCAAAGAAGGCGATGGGGCTGAGGACCTCGCCGACCAGGAAGAACGAGAAGACGGCGGAGCATACCGGCTCGAGCGAGAAGGCGAAGCCGGTGGTCTCGGCAGGCACGTGGGGCTGCACGAGCGTTTGGGTGATAAAGCCATAGGCAGAGCAGATGAGTGCGAGCGCGACGACAACGACAATCTCGCTAGGCGTGCCGGGAAGCGTGAAACCGCCAAAGGTGAATGCGGCGATACCCGAGAATAAGCCGCCGAAGCCCAGCTGCCAAACGCCCAGAGCAAGCGGATCGACTTCCTCGACAAAGCGCTTGGCCACGATAATGTGGCTGGCATAGATAAAAGCCGAGAACAGCATGATGATTGCGCCGGGATTCAGGCTGGTAAAGTCGGCGCCCGAGAGCAGCAGCATGCCGCAGGTGACGATGGCGGTGCCGACGAGCACCTTGCGCTCGGGGGCGCGACGCAGCAGGGCTGCGTTGGCAAACGGCACGATTACGACTGTCAGGCTCTGCAAAAAGCCGGCGGTGGAGGCGGAGGTGAGGCTGGAGCCCAGGCACATGCACGTGAGCTCGGATGCCATGATGGCACCGATGATGGCGGCGCGAACCATAAGGTCGCGGTTGATGCGCAACGCGTGCTTGTGGAAGAGCAGCAGACAGGCCGCAAAGGCGATGATGCAGCGCAGCGCAACGATGCTCGTGGCGTTCATGCTGTCCATGCCGATCTTCATGAGGGGATACGAAAAGCCCCATGCGACGGGAACGGAAAATGAGAGCGCGATTGCTTTTTTGCGATCCATGGGACTCCTTTTGTTACAGAACGGTTTCGCACAAAGGATTCTGCTCTCAGATGTGGATGTAGTAAAGCGAATGTATCTTCAGTATGATTAAGAAATGCTAAAGTATGTGCGAAAAGCGCTGGCAAAACGTTTTACGGCTGCATTGATGTGGAGGCACGATGGCATCGCGGTATCAGATTGTTTGTATGGTGGTCGATCGCGGCAGTCTGAAACGTGCAGCGGACGAGTTGGGCTATACGCAAAGTGCGGTGAGCCAGGCCGTCAAGGCGCTCGAGCGCGAGCTGGGCACCACGCTTATCGAGCGCGGAAAGCAGGGCGTTTCGCTTACGCGCGATGGCAAGCAGTATCTGCCGTACCTGCGCCAGATTGTGACCGCCGAGGCCGAGCTCGAGGGCAAGCGCCAGGAGCTGCTGGGGCTTTCGTCGACCGATATTCGCATCGCGACGTTTACCAACGTGAGCCGTACCGTGCTGCCGCGTGTGATCCGCGACTTTGGTACGCTGCACCCGGGCGTACGCTTTACCCTCAAGCAGGGCGATTACACGCGCAACGCTCAGTGGGTGCACGACGGCGTGGTGGATTTTTGCTTTACGGCGCGCGGGTTTACCGCAGGCCTCGAGAAGCGTGTGGTCTATCACGACGAGTTGGTGGCGCTGCTGCCGGCTGCGCATCCGCTGGCGGCAAAGGAAAAGGTGACGCTCGCCGACCTGGCGTCCGAGCCCTTTGTGCTGCTGGATGAGGGCGAACAGAGCCTGGTGCTCGATGCATTTGCGACACATGGGCTGTCGCCGCACGTGACGAGTGAGGTGACTGACGACTACACCATCATGGCGATGGTGGAGGAGGGCCTAGGCGTGAGCATGCTCTACCGTCGTACTGTGGAGGGCATGCGAGCCGATATTCGTGTGCGACCCATCGTGCATGCTCCCTCGCGCGACGTAGTGGCAGCTTGGCGCAGCTGGGATACCATGCCTATCGCCACGAGGCGCTTTATCGACTATATGAGCTCGCATATTGTCAATTAATGACTGGCGTGGCGTTGAGTGCGGTGTCTAGCGGGCTGTCGCTTTGGCTTGGGTGGCGCGATAGGTGCGTGCCGGGTGGCAAAGTAGTACCGCCACGACCATAAAGAACGCCGTGGTGCCCAGGCTGATGGGGTAGACCATCATGATGTTCGCAAAGGTGCGGAAGTGCGGGAACACGCAGAACACCCAATAGAAGCGGATGCCGCAGACGCAGATCATGGTGATGAGGGCGGGCGTGAGCGAGATACCAAAGCCGCGTAGGTAGCCGGACATGTTTTCGTAGAACATGCTAAAGGCGTACGCCGGGAAGATCGAACACACGCGGATATAGCCGATCGAGACGATGTTGGGATCGCTGTTGAACAGCGACAAGATCTCGCGCCCCAGGCCGACAATAACGATGATCGTGGTGAGTGCAACGATACCGCCTTCGACCAGGCAGACCTTGAGCGTTTTGGTGCAGCGGTCGATCTGGCGGGCACCGTGGTTTTGTCCCACAAAGGTGGTGCAAGCCTGGCTAAAGCTGTTGAGCAGGTTGTAGCATACGTACTCCAAGCTCATAGCGGCGCTCGATGCCGCCATGACCTCGGTGCCCAGGCTGTTGATAGCAGACTGGATGATGATGTTGGCGACGGCAAAGACGGCGCTCTGGATGCCGGCGGGCAGGCCGATCTTGACGATGCGCTTGAGGGCGACGGGGTCGATAGCCAGGTCGCGCGGGGTGACGCGGACGACGGAGTCGGTCTTGAGCAGGCGGATAAAGAGCGTAGCGGCGCTGACGGTGTAGGCGATGGCGGTGGCGATGGCGACGCCCGCGACGCCCCAGTGGAGTACGGGGACAAAGATGAGGTCCAGGCCAATGTTGAGGACGGTGGACACGACAAGCGCCTGCAGCGGCATGCGGGTGATGCCGACGGAGCGGAAGATCGCGGCCTCAAAGTTGTAAAGCAAGATCGAGGGCATGCTGAGCAAAAAGACGCGTAGGTAGAGCGAAGCGAGCGGCATGGTTTCGGCGGGAACGTTGAGCGCGGCGAGCATGGGCTCGGCAAAGATCTCGCCCAGTGCGATGACGACAAAGCCTACAAGCGCCATCAAAATCGAGGTATGGACGGCGCGTTTGACCATGTTCTGATCGTTGCGGCCGATAGCGTTGGCGATGACCACGTTGGAGCCAAGCGACATGCCAATAAACAGGTTGAGCATAAGACTGGTAAGCGGAACATTGGAGCCGACCGCCGCCATGGCGAGGGTTCCCTGGTCGCCCGAGAAGTTACCGATGATGACCGTGGCGATGAGGTTCGACAGTTGCTCCAAGATGCTCGTGGCGGCCACAGGGAAGGCGAACAGGGGAACATTGCGCCACAGCGATCCGGTGGTCATGTCAATGTGCTTAGATACGGTGTCAGCCATACGCTCTCAATCTCTAACATGCTCTTTTGTGCTTATTTGCGCAGACGATGATACTCCTAATCGCCTAGTCATTGGGGACGTTCTAAAACGATTACTCATTCAAGAACGTCCCCAATGACTAGGCGGGGAAGGCGTGCGACAATGGTGGGCGTTGTGTTGTTCGCGCTAAGGAGTTGCCATGTTGTTGTGTCCCGTTTGCCATGAGCCGCTGGTGGATGACGAACGCGGTGCTGCATGCGCGGGTGGGCACCGGTTTGACCGTGCGCGCGAGGGCTATCTATATCTCCTGCGCTCGTCCAAGAGCGGCGACTCCATGGGCGATCCCAAGTCGCAGGCACGCAGCCGTCGCGACTTTCTGAACCGCGGTTACTATGCGCCGTTGCGCGATGCGATGGTCGAGCTGGTGCACGAGCGGGCGGCAGAGCACGGGGCGTATACGGGCAAGCAGCTGACCTTGCTCGATATTTGCTGCGGCGAGGGCTACTACACCAGCGCCATGGGCGCGGTGCCGGGCGTGGATGCTTACGGCTTTGACCTGGGCAAAGAGATGGTGCGCCTTGCCGCCAAGCGCGGCGATGCGACCTACTTCGTGGCCAACATGAAGGACATCCCCGTGGCCGATGGCGCCTTCGATATGGTGACCGAGCTCTTTGCTCCCTTTAACGAGCGCGAGTTTGCCCGCGTGCTGGCGCCGGAGGGCTCGCTCTACACCGTGGTGCCGGGTGCCCGTCATCTGTTTGGGCTTAAGGAAGTGCTCTACGATACGCCGTACCTTAACGACGAGAAGCTGCCGAAGACTACCGAGCTCGAGTTGGTCGGAACGCAGCGGGTATCTGCGAATATTACGCTCCAGACCCAGGCCGACATCGAGGCGGTGTTCCAGATGACGCCGTACTACTACCGCACACGCCCTGCCGACAAAGAGCGCCTGGCAAATTTGGACACGCTCCAGACCGATATCGACTTCATCATCGCCGAGTACCGCCACTGCTAACCTACCAAAAAGGGACAGGTTTATTTGGCTCTTCGGGGGTTTGTGTGGGTTAGCCGCCCGGTAAAAGTGCCCGCCTAGCGGCGGCGGCGCGCCTCGCGTATCGTTGTTTTCCGACCAAAGAAAAAATGAACGCGCGAAGGAACGCCGCCATGCTGAACAGTCTACTCAAAAGGGCGCTCGGGCTCGAGCGCACCGTAATCGAGGGAGCGAGAATCGAGGGCGATTCCATAATCGTCTCCGTGAGGCCCAGGAGGGCCGCGCCGAGGTGCCCGGTGTGCGGGCGGCGCTGCGCCGCCTACGACAGGCTCGGGCCCAGGCGCTGGAGGGCGCCCGACCTCGGCGCCGCCCGCTGCTATCTGGAGCACGCCCCCGTCAGGGCCAGCTGCCCGGAGCACGGCGTGCGCACCGCGCCCGTCCCCTGGGCGAGGTGCGCCTCGAGCAGGTTCGCCTCGGCCTTCGAGGACTGGGTCGCGTGGCTCGCGCTGCACATGTGCCGCAGCGCCCTGGCCGAGCTGGCGCGCGTCGACTGGCACACCGTCGGGGGCATCTGCGCGCGCGTCGAGGCGTCGCTGGAGGAGGCCGACGGGCGCGGCAGGCTCGACGGGCTTCGCCGGATCGGCGTCGACGAGACGAGCTACAAGAAGGGCCAGAGGTACATGACCGTCGTGGTGGACCACGACCGCGGGAGGGTCGTGTGGGCCTGCAGGGGCCACGGGAAGGACAGGCTCAACGAGTTCCTCGACCTGCTGACGGATGAGCAGAGGGATGCGATCGAGGTGGTCACGGCCGACGGGGCGCGCTGGATAGCCGACGCCGTGGCCGAGCGGCTGCCGCGCGCCGAGCTCGCGGTCGACCCGTTCCACGCGGTCTCCTGGGCGACCGAGGCCCTCGACGCCCTCAGGCGCGAGGTGTGGAACGGCCTGCGCTCGGCGCCGCGGCCGAGGCGGCGGGGC